>Ga0308159_1005397_pt1 | contig 10891 bp, 10 predicted proteins | sample PhyCR1_FD_201040 | JGI IMG/M metagenome (GOLD analysis project Ga0308159, IMG submission 201040) | Phyllosphere microbial communities from UC Gill Tract Community Farm, Albany, California, United States - DLSLC.R1 | ecosystem: Host-associated > Plants > Phyllosphere > Unclassified | place: USA...
GGGAGGACAGGGGCGTGCAAAGGGCGGTGTGGATGGGCGCGCGGACGGGCAGGCCCTCAGGCCACGGCGGCCAGCACCGGGCGGGCAGGCGCGGACGTTTCCCGGCCCGCGCGCAGCAGCGGCAGGGCGCGGGCCACGGCCAGATCGGCGCGGGCGAGCAGGGCCGGGTCGGTGATGCGGTAGTCGGTGAAATCCCTGTCGGTGCCGTACACGCCCAGGGGCAGCGTGCGGGCCTGGAAGAAGCTGAAGAGCGGACGCAGCTGGTGATCGATCACGAGCGCATGGCGTTCGCTGCCGCCCGTGGCCGCCAGCAGCACCGGCACGTCCACCAGGGCTTCGTGGTGTACGAAGTCGAAGAAGTGCTTGAACAGGCCCGAGTACGTGGCCCGGTACACCGGGCTGCCCACCACGAGCACGTCGGCCTGCTCGACGGCGGCGATGTCGGCCTCCACCTCGGGCGGCAGCTGGTTGCGGTAGAGGGCGCCCGCCAGCCGCGGGCCGACCGCGCCGAGTTCGATGGTGCGCACGCGGACGGGCACGGCGTCGCCGATCTTTTCGACGAGGTGTTCAACGAGGGCGAGGGTGCGCGAGGGGCGCTGCAGGCTGCCGGAGACGGCGACGAGATTCAGTGTTCGGGCCATGGTGATCCATTCGTTGCGGGAGAGGGGAAGGCAAAAGGCGCCGCGGCGCGGTGTCCGCCAACTCTTCAGCAGCTTGTGTGCCACCCGGCTTTCCCTTTGGAATCAACGGGTTGCGCGATCTTCGGTCCTGCGCCGGCTGTCTGCCGCGCAGCATCCTGCTGCCGGGTTGCTGCCAGGGCAGCAATCCGCCGGAAAACGCGCATGCTTATGCGCGTGCGGCAGCCGCAAACCGTCTATCGATCGTTGGAATCCTCACTTGCCGCCGGAGGGGCGGCTTCCCGACAATGGCTTTCAGCGGCAGTGCAGCGCCTGTGCCGGCCGCGGTTCTTCCTTCGATTGCCATGCCACCCGTCCATTTCCTCCCTGCCTTTGCCGAACACGGCGATGCGCCGGCCCGGCCACGGGACGCGGCGCCCCTGCTCACGCTGCCCGGCGCGCGGGCCATGCCCACATCGATCCGCGCCACCGCGCAGGTGTTCGAAGATCCACGCTCGCTCGCGCTGCTCGAGCGCATCCGCCTCGTGGCGCCCAGCGATGCCAACGTGCTGATCCTGGGCGAAACGGGTACCGGCAAGGAACTGATCGCGCGCCATGTGCATGCGCTCAGCGCGCGGCGCGCGGAGCCGTTCGTGGCGGTGAACTGCGGCGCGCTGTCCGAAACGCTGGTGGAGAGCGAACTCTTCGGCCACGAGAAGGGCGCCTTCACGGGGGCCTTCACCGCCAAGGCCGGCTGGTTCGAGGCCGCCCATGGAGGCACGCTGTTCCTCGACGAGGTGGGAGACCTGCCGCCGTCGATCCAGGTCAAGCTGCTGCGGGTGCTGCAGGAGCGCGAAGTGGTGCGGCTGGGGGCCCGCAGGAGCGTGCCCGTGGACGTGCGCGTGGTGGCCGCCACCAACGTGCGCCTGCAGGACGCGGTGGCCGCGGGGCATTTCCGCGAGGACCTGTTCTACCGGCTGCACGTGGTGAGCCTCGCGCTGCCTACGCTGCGCGAACGGCCCGGCGACATCCTGCCGCTCGCGCGCCATTTCATCGACGAGTACCGGCACCGCCTCGGCCATGGCCCGGTGCGGCTCGACGCGGGCGCGGAGCGCAGGCTGCTCGCCCACGACTGGCCCGGCAACATCCGCGAGCTGGAGAACGTGATCCACCACGGACTGCTGATCTGCCGGCACGGCGTGCTGCTGGCCGACGACCTTCAGCTGTCCTCACTGGGGCTGCAGCGCCGCCCCGCAGGCGGCGCGCCGCCGGAGCCGGCACCGCTGCAGGCGCTGGAGACGGCGCTGTCGGGCCTGTTCCAGCAGCAGGGCGATCAGCTGTACGAACGCATCGAGGAAACGGTGGTGCGCGCCGCCTTCGAGTTCTGCCACCGCAACCAAGTGCAGGCGGCGCGCCTGCTGGGCATCAGCCGCAACATCCTGCGGGCGCGTCTCATCAAGCATGGTGACATCGCGGCGGCGAGATGACCTCCCCCGGGCGGCTGCGCGGCGTCCGCTGGCCTGGCCTGCTCCGCGCCCCTCGGACGCGGCAGGCCCTGCCGGCGCCGGGTGCCGTGCTCAGCGGTGCGTGAAGGCCGCCGGGCGCTTCTCCAGGAAGGCGGCCATGCCTTCCTTCTGGTCCTGCGTGGCGAACAGCGCGTGGAACAGGCGGCGCTCGTACATGAGGCCGTCGGAGAGCGAGCCCTCGAAGGCGCGGTTGACGGTTTCCTTGGCCGCCATGACGGCCACCTGCGAGAAGCCGGCGATCACCAGGGCCGCGCCCAGCGCTTCGTCCATGAGCTTGTCGTAGGGCACGACGCGGCTCACCAGGCCGGCGCGCTCGGCCTCCTGCGCATCCATCATGCGGGCGGTGAGCGCCATGTCCATGGCCTTGGACTTGCCCACCGCGCGCGGCAGGCGCTGCGTGCCGCCCGCGCCGGGAATCACGCCGAGCTTGATCTCGGGCTGGCCGAACTTCGCGTTGTCGGCGGCGATGATGAAGTCGCACATCATCGCCAGCTCGCAGCCGCCGCCCAGCGCGAAGCCGCTCACGGCCGCGATCACGGGCTTGCGGATGGAGCGGATGCGCTCCCAGTTGCGCGTGATGTAGTCGCCCTTGTAGGCATCGGCGAAACCGTACTTCGCCATGGCCCCGATGTCGGCGCCCGCGGCGAAGGCCTTCTCGCTGCCCGTGAGGATGATGCAGCCGATGCGCTCGTCCGCGTCGAAGGCGGCCAGCGCGTCGCCCAGCTCGTCCATGAGCTGGTCGTTGAGCGCGTTGAGCTGCTTGGGGCGGTTCAGCGTGATGACGCCGACCTTGTCCGCTTCGGTGCGGACCTCGATGACTTCATAGGCCACGGGGTATCTCCTGGGTTGTCGTTGTGGTGCGGACGACTATACCGAAGGGCCGCCCCCGGACGGCCCCGCACCCGTCACGCCGCGGACACCGGACCGGCCGTGGAGTCGGCCACGGGCGGGGCCTGCCCGTCCAGCCAGCGGCGCGCCAGCGCCGCATCGCCGAGCGACAGTGCGATGGTGTCCTGCGGCGCGGTGCCTTCGTGCTCCAGCGCCAGGGAGAGCCGCAGCACGCGGCGATCGCGCGCCACCAGGGCCGTGACGCGCTTCTCGCGGCCCGCATAGAGCGCGACGTCGTCCAGCCGCTGCACGCGCCAGGTCTCGCCGTGCGTCTCGATCGCCAGCCATTCGTCGCCGGCCGCGAAACCGGCGGCTTCGGCCAGGCCGCCGCGCAGCACCACCTTCACCTGCAGGCCCTGCGTTTCTGACACCCGCATTCCCAGGCGCTGCGCGGGCTGCGCCGTGTCCGCACGCAGCGCCACGCCGTGCGCGGCCAGCAGTTCCGCGAGCGGCAGGTCGTCCGTGCCGTGCACCCAGGCCGCGATCTCCTGCGCGAACGGGCGCCCCGAGAGGGACTCGAGCACCGCGAGCAGGTCGTCCTCGGTCATCGGGCCCGCGTCGCAGCGCGCCCAGAGCGCGCGCATCACGTCGTCGAGCGTGGTGCGCCCTTCGCGGCGCAGCGCCAGGTCCAGGCACAGGCCGACCAGCGAGCCCTTGGTGTAGTAGCTCACCGTCGTGTTCGGCGTGTTCTCGTCCTGGCGGTAGTACTTCACCCAGGCATCGAAGCTCGCGTCGGCCACGCTCTGCACGAGGCGCCCGGGCGTCTGCAGCACCTGGTTCACGGTCTTGGTGAGCAGGCGCAGGTAGGTGGCATCGTCGATCAGGCCGGCGCGCCGCAGCAGCAGGTCGTCGTAGTAGCTCGTGAACCCCTCGAAGAACCAGAGCAGGCGCGTGTAGTTCTCCTGGGCGTAGTCGTAGCGCGCCAGCTCCGAGGGCCGCAGGCGCTTGACGTTCCAGGTATGGAAATGCTCGTGGCTGATGAGGCCGAGCAGGGTCGTGTAGCCCTCGGGCGCCTTGGCCTCGCCCTGGCGCGGCAGGTCGCGGCGGCCGCAGATCAGGGCCGTGGAGTTGCGGTGCTCCAGGCCGCCGTAGCCGTCGTCCACCACGTTCAGCAGGAACAGGTACTGCGTGTAGGGCGGCGAGCCCGCGCCGTGCCAGAAACGGATGCCTTCCTCGCAGATGCGGCGCGTGTCGGCCACCAGCCGCTCGCCGTCGAACGAGGGCGCCGCGCCGGCCACGACCAGCCGGTGGGGTACGCCGCAGGCGGTGAAGCGCGCGCTCCAGAACGGACCCATCTCCACCGGGCAGTCCACCAGTTCGTCGTACGAGGCCGCGCGGTAGGTGCCGAAGCCCGCGCGCGTGGTCTTCTCCGACGCGAGCCCGGTGGCCACGGACCAGTGCGCCACCTCCGGCGTCGCCACGATTTCCAGGTCGTGGCGCGCCTCCTCCTGGCCGTGCACGCGCAGGCACAGGCTGGTGCCGTTGAAGAAGCCGCGGGATGCGTCCAGCCAGGCCGTGCGCACGGAGTTGTCGTAGGCGCTGACTTCGTAGGTGAGCACCAGCGGCGAACCCTCGCGGCACTCGGCCTGCCACAGGCACTTGCTGCGCTGCGTGAGCGCCACCTCGTGGCCGCCCTGGCGGGCGCGCAGGTTCTGCAGGTTCTTGGAGAACTCGCGCACGAGGTAGCTGCCGGGAATCCACACGGGCAGCGACAGTTCCTGCTGCGCGGCGGGCCGCTCCACCGTCAGCGTGACGTGGTAGAGGCGCGCCTGCAACTGCGCGGGTTCCACCCGGTAGTGGACGGGCGAGGCATGGTGGCGAAGGGAGGGCATGCGGCGGCGGAGGGCAGGGAAGCGGGTACGGGCGGGCGATGGATCAGTTCGCGGCGGGGGCGGGCGTGCCGGTGGCGGGGCCCGCATCGGCGAGCCGCTTCTCCACCTCACGCGCGTCGATGGCGCCCGGCACGCGCGAGCCGTCGGTGAAGATCAGCGTGGGCGTGCCGGTGATCTTGTGCTTCTTGCCGAAGGCCAGGTTGCGCTGCAGGGCCGCGGTGTCGCAGCTCGCGGCCGCCGGAGCCTTGTCGCGCACCATCTGGTCCTGCCAGGCGGCGGCCCGGTCCTTGGCGCACCAGATGTTGCGCGACTTCTCGGCCGAATCGGGGCTCAGGATCGGGTAGAGGAACAGGTACACCGTGACGTTGTCGACGTTCTGCAGGTCTTTCTCGAAGCGTTTGCAGTAGCCGCAGTTCGGGTCTTCGAACACCGCGAGCTTGCGCTGTCCGTTGCCGCGCACGATGGTGAAGGCATCCTGCAGGGGCAGCGAGGCGAAGTCCACCTGGGTGAGCTTGTTGATGCGGTCCTCGGTCAGGTTGCGGCGCGCCTTGGTGTCGATCAGCTCGCCCTGGATGAGGTAGTTGCCCTTGGCGTCGGTGTAGAAGACGTCGGTGCCCATGCGCACCTCGTAGAGGCCCGGCATGGGCGTGGCGCGCACCTCGTCGATGTTCTGCAGCTGCGGGATGCGGCTGCCCAGCGCCTTGCGGATCGCCGATTCCTGGGCGTGGGCACCGAAGCCGAAGGTCAGTGCGGCAGCGCCGGCGAGCAGGGCGGGAATCAGTTTCATGGTCTTCCTTCGTGATGCGTGAATGTCGTGTGGCCGCCGGCGCGGCAGGGCCGGCCCGGGAGTGCCGCGCGGACGTCAGCCCAGGCCCATGGCCTGGCGCGTGACCCAGTCCTTGACGAGGCCGCTGCGCTCGAAGCCGCGCATGCCCCAGTTGCGCAGCCAGGGCACGGGCCCCTCGTTGCGGGAGAAGAGTTGCTGCAGGCCGTCCATGGCCCAGCCCATCGGCAGCAGCGCGGCCTTGCGTTCGCGTTCGTAATGCCGCAGCAGTTTCAGGTCCGCCACGCTGCGCCAATAGTCGCGCTCGCGCAGCACGCGGGCCAGGCCCTGCGCGTCCGCCAGCCCCAGGTTGAGGCCCTGGCCGGCCAGCGGGTGCACGGCGTGCGCGGCATCGCCCGCGAGCACCCAGCTGCGGGCGGGTGCCGCCTTCGGCTTGCCCTGGGCCGGGCCGCCGGCCGTGGCCGCCATCGGCCCGCACCAGCGGTCCGCCCGCGCCTGCTGCAGCGGCCATGCGGCGCGCGGAGCGTCCAGCGTGACGGCGCCCAGCGTGTCCTGGCTCGCGGCGTGGATGCGTTGTTCGAAATCGGAGGGTTCCATGGCCAGGAGGCGCTGCGCCTCGTCCTGCCTGACGGACCACACGACGGCCACGGAGTTCCCCTCGGGGCCCTCCAGCGGCAAAAAGGCCAGTATGCCGTCGGGCAGGAACCACTGGCGCGCCACCTGTCCGTGGGGCCGCGCGCAGCGCAGCCGCGTGGCCACCGCATGCTGGCCGTAGGGCACTTCGTCGTAGTGCACGCCGAATTCCTCGCGGGTGCGGCTGGCGCGGCCTTCGCAGACCACCGTCAGCGCGGCCTGCACGGGCGCATCGACCACCTCCACCTGCGGCTGGAAGCGCACCGCGTCGGCCAGGCGCGCCTCCAGCGCGGGCACGTCCACGATCCAGGCGAGCGCTTCGGTGGCGGGATGGCGCTGCGCGTCGAACGTGACCTCGCCGCCCATGTCGCCGTGCACGTCCATGCGCAGCACCGGCGTGGCGTGTTCGGCGTCCGGCCAGCTGCGCACGGATTCCAGCAGCCCGCGCGATGCGGTGTTGAGCGCGTAGGCCCGGACATCGGGGCCGCCCGCGGCCGGCGCCGGGCCGGGCACCAGGGCCACGCGCAGGCGCTCTCGCGCGAGAAGCAGGGACAGCGTGCGGCCCACCACGCCCGCGCCACGGATACAGACATCGAAGGATTGCGCCATGCGGCCATTGTAGGAGCCGCCCCGTGCTCCGCCGTGCCGAAGGCACAATCCCGGGCTTTCCCGTCCCCACCTTGCTTTTTCCGGAGCCCCGCGTGACCTTCCGCACCGACCGAGACCTGGCCGGCACCATCTCCCGCCTCTTCGTCCATCCCGTCAAGTCCTGCGCGGGCATCGCGGTGCGCGAGGCCCGGCTCACGCCCACCGGCCTGGAATGGGACCGCGCCTGGATGGTGGTCGATGCGCAGGGCGAGTTCCTCACGCAGCGCACCCTGCCGCGCATGGCGCTGGTGCAACCGGAGCTCGGCAGTACGGAATTGATTCTCCGGGCGCCCGGCATGCCGGTGCTGCGCGTCACCATGGAGGCGAAGGGCCCGGCCGCGGCGGTGCGCGTGTGGGACGACGCCGTGCCCGCGCTGGACGCGGGCGACGGGGCCGCGCGGTGGTTCTCGGAGTTCCTGGGCCTGCCGTGCCGACTGGTGCGCTTCGATCCGGCGCACCGCCGGCTCTCCAGCCTGCGCTGGACGGGCGGTGTCGAGGCGCCGAACCAGTTCGCCGACGCCTACCCCGTGCTGGTGGCCAGCGAAGCGTCGATCGAGATGCTCAACCACCGCCTGGACGGCATGGGCGCGCCGCCCGCCACGATCGAGCGGTTCCGCCCCAACGTCGTCATCGCCGGCGTCGAGGCGCACGACGAAGACCGGATCGGCGCCCTGTTCGTCGATGCCGACGGCGGGCAGGCCTGCCTGCAGCCCGTGAAGCCGTGCACGCGCTGCCCGATCCCCGACATCGACCCGGCCACGGCGGAAAGCACCACCGACGTGGGCGACGCGCTGCGCGCCTACCGGCAGGACCGCCGCATGGACGGCGCCATCACCTTCGGCACGAACGCCATCGTGCTGGAAGGCGCGGGCTGCGTGCTGCGCGTGGGCCAGCGCGTATCGGCCGACTGGCACTTCGACTGACCGGCGGGCGGCCCGCCACGGCGGCCCGGTAAAATCGCCGGTTTTCCCCAGAACCCTGAAAGCCCTGCCATGAGCCTGAAATGCGGCATCGTGGGCCTGCCCAACGTCGGCAAGTCCACCCTCTTCAACGCCCTGACCAAGGCCGGCATCGCGGCCGAGAACTATCCCTTCTGCACCATCGAGCCCAACACCGGCGTGGTGGAAGTGCCCGATCCCCGCCTGCAGCAACTGGCCCAGATCATCACGCCCGAGCGCATCGTGCCGGCCATCGTCGAGTTCGTGGACATCGCCGGCCTGGTGGCGGGCGCCTCCAAGGGCGAAGGCCTGGGCAACCAGTTCCTGGCCCACATCCGCGAGACCGACGCCATCGTCAACGTGGTGCGCTGCTTCGAAGACCCGAACGTGATCCACGTGGCCGGGCGCGTGGACCCGATCGCCGACATCGAGGTCATCCAGACCGAGCTGTGCCTGGCCGACCTGGCCACGGTGGAGAAGGCCCTGAACCGCTACAGCAAGGCCGCCAAGTCGGGCAACGACAAGGAAGCCGCCAAGCTGGTCTCGCTGCTCACGCCCATCCAGGCCGCGCTCGACGAAGGCAAGCCCGCGCGCACGGTGGCCGTCAGCAAGGAAGACGCGCCCCTGCTCAAGCAGTTCTGCCTGATCACCGCCAAGCCGGCGATGTTCGTCGGCAACGTGGCCGAGGACGGCTTCGAGAACAACCCGCTGCTCGACCGCCTGAAGGAATACGCCGCTGCGCAGAACGCGCCCGTGGTGGCCATCTGCGCCAAGATCGAATCCGAGATGAGCGAGATGAGCGACGAGGACCGCGACCTGTTCCTGGCCGAGATGGGCCAGGACGAGCCCGGCCTGAACCGCCTGATCCGCGCCGGCTTCAAGCTGCTGGGCCTGCAGACCTACTTCACCGCCGGCGTGAAGGAAGTGCGCGCCTGGACCGTGCCCGTCGGCGCCACCGCGCCCCAGGCCGCCGGCGTGATCCACGGCGACTTCGAGCGCGGCTTCATCCGCGCCCAGACCATCGCCTTCGACGACTTCATCGCCTTCAAGGGCGAGCAGGGCGCGAAGGACGCGGGCAAGATGCGGGCGGAAGGCAAGGAATACGTCGTCAAGGATGGGGACGTGATGAACTTCCTGTTCAACGTTTAGCGCACTTCACGGAGCAGCAATGCCACAGACCGTTTTCATTCAGCGTGTGGTTCTGAGGAACTACAAGAGCATTGGCAACTGCGATGTGCGCTTGCAGCCCCTGACGTACCTGGTTGGCCAGAACGGTGCAGGAAAGAGCAATTTCCTGGATGCACTGCATTTCGTTCGGGACGCGTTGGCGGGCTCCCTAGACAATGCCATCAACGAGCGTGGCGGGCTGAACGAGGTACGGCGCCGCTCTAGCGGACATCCCACGCATTTTGGCATCCGGCTCGAATTCGTTCTACCCGATGGCCGCGACGGGTGGTATGCCTTCAACATCGGTGCGATGGCCAGCGGCGGCTACGAAGTGCAGCATGAAGAGTGCGTCATCGGCGGGATCGGCAAGGGGCCGTTCTACCGCATCGATAAAGGACGCCTGCGCGATAGCAGCGAAACCACTTTCCCTGCCGTAACAGCGGATCGCCTTGCCCTGGTGGCCGCATCCGGCTTCACGGCATTCCGGCCGGTGTTCGATGCCCTGACCTGCATGGGTTTCTACAACCTCAACCCCAAGCTTATGCGGGAACTGCAGAAGCCCCAGGATGGCCGTCTGCTGAAGCCTGTGGGGGAGAACATTGCCAGTGTCATTGGGCACCTGGAGCGAATCGCTCCTCAACGTGTAGAAATGATTCGCGAATACCTGCAGTCCGTCGTGCCTATGGTACATGGTATGGAGCGCAAATCTGTCGGTCCTATGGAGACTTTAGAGTTCCGCCAAGATATGGCAGGATCTAAATATCCTTGGAAGTTTTTGGCGCAAAACATGTCCGACGGAACGCTGCGTGCATTGGGCGTTCTCACCGCGTTGTTGCAAAGCAATGTCGACTACTCGCCAACATTAATCGGAATTGAAGAGCCCGAGACGGCGTTGCATCCCGCTGCTAGTGCGGCGCTGCGTGAAGTCCTTACACATGCTGCGCAAACTACGCAGGTCCTGGTAACCAGTCACAGCCCCGACTTGCTCGACCATCGCGGGATCGACGCCAACACTATTCTTGCCGTGATATCTGAAGGTGGTGAAACAAAAATCGCACCATTGGATGAAGCGGCTCGAAGCATGTTGAAGGATCATCTCTTTTCGCCTGGCGAATTGCTTCGCATGAACCAATTGGCGCCGGACCGCACGGTCATCGACAGCCAGGAAACAGAGCAAATTGACCTCTTCGGTGAGACAAGGTCATGATTCCCATTGCCTCAATCGTGGAGGGTGACAGTGAGGTAGTTGCCTTACCCGTCCTTTTAAGACGGCTTGCTGGAGAACTGGTGCCTGCAGTTACTGTGCAGCCTCTTCCCCCCATTCGGGTCCGCCGGGATCGTTTCATCCAGCGCGAGGACGAGTTCCGTAAGCAGTTACTCCTGGCCGCAGCGAAAAGTGGCGAGCAGGGATGGATTCTGATTGTTCTCGATGCCGATGATGACTGCCCGGCGCATCTCGGTCCGCAGTTGCTGGCGCGAGCACAGAAACATGTACCTCACCGCAGGATCTCCGTCGTTCTGGCCAACCGCGAATTCGAAGCCTGGTTCATGGCCGCGGCGCATTCTCTGCAGGGTGCGCGGGGGTTTTCCGTGGCAGTCGATGAACCGATCGACGCGGAAGCTCCGCGCGATGCCAAAGGCTGGATGAGGAAGCATATGGCAGGTGGCGTCTATAGGGAAATACTGGACCAGCCAGCATTCGCTGCTCGTATCGACTTGCAACTGGCCCAGGAAAAAAGTCGCTCATTTCGCAAGCTGTGCAAGGAATGGCAGACCCACGTGCAAATGCGCCAGTGAGCAGTAAGGAGGATGCGGCCTCCGCAAACATTCGGCATTCCATCCGAGACCACCTGCGCCG
>Ga0308159_1005398_pt1 | contig 10890 bp, 9 predicted proteins | sample PhyCR1_FD_201040 | JGI IMG/M metagenome (GOLD analysis project Ga0308159, IMG submission 201040) | Phyllosphere microbial communities from UC Gill Tract Community Farm, Albany, California, United States - DLSLC.R1 | ecosystem: Host-associated > Plants > Phyllosphere > Unclassified | place: USA...
GGGCCTGACCGACTATGCGGCGGCGGCGGGTGCGGTGCGCCAGCGCTATGGGCAGCGCAGCTTCGACTACGGCACGATGGCCGGCAGCGCCTCGATCCGCCACGGCCTCACCGACATGCTGACGGTGGAGGCCCATGCCGAGGGCACGCGCGACATGGCGGTCCTTGGCGCGGGTACGGTGTTGCGGATCGGCACTTTTGGAGTCGTGAACGCGGCCTACAGCCGCAGCCGCAAGGATGGGCGGGACGGCGCGCAGATCGCCGTCGGCTATCAGTATCAACGCCGCGATTTCTCGTTTTCGGTCAATCACCTGCGCCAGGATGCGAAGTTCTTCGATCTCGCCAGCCTGCCGCGCGAGAACCGCCGGGCGACGCAGCTGACCTCGGCCAGCGCCAGCGTGGCGCTGGGCCGTTTCGGATCGCTGGGCGCGGCCTATTTCGACAGCCGCACGCGGGGTGAGGGCCGGGCGCGGCTGGTGAACGCCAGCTGGTCGGTGCCGATCGGCGGCGCGTCCAGCCTGTTCGCATCGGCCACGCGCGATCTGGGCGCGCGCACCTGGACGGCGTCGCTCAGCCTGCAGATACCGCTGGGCGGCAATCGCGGCACGGCGGGCAGCAACGTCACGCGCGAGGAAAATGGCCGCTACAGCACGCGTATCGACTACAACCGGCCGGCACCCACGCAGGGCGGCGTCGGCTGGAACGCCAGCGTCGCGCGGTTGGGCAATGGCGACATCTACGGAAATGCCGATGCCACCTGGCGCACCAGCTTCATGGAACTGCGCGGCGGCGCTTATGGCAGCAGCGGCAACGTGGCCAAGTGGCTGGGCGCGTCGGGCTCGGTGATCTGGATGGACAAGGCGGTGTTCGCGGCCAACCGCGTCGCCGATGCCTTCGCGCTCGTTTCGACGCGCGGCTATTCGGGGGTGCCGGTCTACTACGAGAACCAGCTGGTCGGACGCAGCAACGCGCGGGGCCACGTCCTCATTCCCTGGGCCGCGGCCTATTACCCCGGCAAGTACACGATTGATCCGCTGGGTTTCCGGGAAGACCTTACCGCCGACGTGCTCGACCAGAAGATCGCGGTGAAGCGGGGCAGCGGCTATGTCCTCGACTTCCCGGTACGCAAGATGATCGCCGCGCGGATGGTGCTGGTCGACCGGGGCGGTACGCCGCTGCCGGTCGGCGCGGTGGCCCGCATCAACGGCCAGGGCAGCGCCTATGTCGGCTGGGACGGGCTGGTCTTCGCCGAGCACCTCGCGCCGCGCAACGACCTCGTCGTGGCGCTGCCCGAGGGGGGAAGCTGCCGCGTGTCGTTCGCCATGGACGTGAACGTGGACAAGATCGCCGACATGGGAACGCTGACATGCCAATGACCCGCCATGCCGCCGCCGGAGCGGTGCGCGCCCTCGCCCTCGCCCTCACCGCCGGGCTCGTCATCCTGCTGTTGTGCCTCACGGGCTGGAGCACAGGCGCACGGGCGCAGACTTACGGTGCCTGCACGGTGGCGCCGGCGGCGATCTCGCTGGGCAGCGCGGGATCCTATACCGTCGAAAGCCAGGCCCAGTCCGGCAGCGGCGCCAGCGGACTTTCCTGCGGAGGCCTGCTGACGCTGGCCGCCACGTCCTACATCAAGGTTCGCATCGACAGTTCCACGTTCCTGCTCACCGGGCCGGGTTCCCAGACCGTCCCGTTCACCCTGTCGTCCACGTCCGGCGGGGCGGCGCTGGCGGTGGGCAGCGAAGCGGATCTTTCGACGACGGCGCTGCTCACCCTGTTCAGCGGACCGAACGGCAGCATCCCGCTCTACGTGCGCACCGCGCCGACGGCCGGGCTGGCCGCCGGAACCTATACCGGCACGGTCACGGTGCGCTGGTATTTTTCGGTATGCGGAGTGGGCGCGCTCACCATATGCACTTTCGCGTCGAACAGCCCGGGCGTGGTGCGCAACTACGTGACCGGAGCCTTCACGAACTGGGGAACGGGCGCGCCGACGACGGTGACGGTGACGCTCCAGGTCCTTCCCGATTGCCAGATCACGGCGCCGGATCTGACATTTGGCACGGCGCCGCTGGTGGGCAGCTTCAGTGCGGTGACGCGCACGATCGCGGTGCGGTGCAGTAAAGGTTCAACGTATAGCGTGGGCCTGGGCAACGGGCAGAACTTCTCGAGTACGCGGCGCATGCGGCTGGGGGCGAGCACCAATTACCTCAATTACGAGATCTATCGTGGCACTTCCGTCAGCGCCGGCCGCTGGGGCAGCGCGATCGCCGGGGAGCGCCGCAGCAGCGGCACGGCCGACAGCAACCCCGGCATCTACGATGCCAGCACGCTGCAAGGCTTCACCTACCGCGCCGTCATCGACCCGGCCCAGGTCACGCCCACGGCGGGAACCTATACCGATACGGTGATCGTCGACATCACGTTCTGAGCCGGCCGCCTATCGCCCCATTGCGCCGGTAGCCCGCAGCCTGCATGAACGGGACACCTCGCGCTGCGGCTTTCGAGGGTCCGTAATCCGGATGATGGAGCTTGATCGAGTCGATGCGCAGGGTTCTGCTTGGCCTCGCCGCCACGCTGCTGCTGATGATGCAGGGAGCGACTTCCGTTCATGCCCAGGACGATCCGTGGCCCGGCCGCGCCCGCGTGGCGGTGGACTACCTTGACCGCACATGGGGCAAACCGGGGGACTGGACCGGGATCGAGGCCTGGCAGCGGTTCGTCGTCGCCGACGCCCTGATCGACCACGAACGGCGGACCGGCGACAAGCGCTGGAGCGGCCAGATCGACGCGGTGGTGCGCAACCGGGCCGGTCTCTACCTCAACGACGACGACCTGTGGGCGATCATCGCCAACGTCCACGCCTGGCAGCGCAGCCGCGACCCGGCCTTGCTGGACTATGCGAGCAGCAACTATCGCCGGCTCGTGACGACCTATTGGGACGAGCGCTGCGGCGGCGGCCTGTGGTGGGACCCGGCGCGCACGTACAAGAATGCGATCACCAACGAACTGCTCATCTATGCCTCGACCCAGCTATATCTGGCGACGGGACAGGACAGCTACCGAACCTGGGCGCTGCGCGGCTGGTCATGGTTCGCGGGCTCGTCGATGATCGGGGACGACGGGCTGGTCAACGACGGGCTCGACGCCGCCTGCCGCAACAATCGCCAGCCGCGCTACACCTACAACCAGGGCGTGCTGATCGGCGGCCTGAACGATCTTGCCCGGATCACCGGCGACCCGGGCTACCGCGCGGCCGCGGTGAAGATGGCGCTGGCGGCGACGAGCGGCCTCTCGACCCCGGCCGGCATCTTGCGCGAGCCGGTCGACGCGATCGGCTCCGATGGGCTGATGTTCAAGGGCATCTTCGCCTATCACCTCGGCCATCTGCTGGAAGACATGCCCGCCGGGCCGGAGCGTGCCGGGCTCATCGCCTGGGCGCGGCTGAATGCCGATGCGGTCTGGCAGTCGAGCGCGTCGGGAACCCGGGCGATCGACGCGGACTGGTCGGGCGGCTCCGCGCAGTCGGGTCCGGCGGCGCAGGCATCGGGGATCGACATGCTGCTCGCCGCCAGCGGGTAGAGCGGGACGGCTTGCGTATCCAGCGGTTCCAGCACGATGTGGCCAAGCGCGGTGTTGCTGACCGGGACATGGTAATGCCGGTGCAGTACGCCGGTCCTGCGGCCCAGTGCGCCGCGCATGATCAGCCACATGACCATCTCGATCCCCTCCGAGCCGGTCTCGCGCAGGTATTCGACATGGGGAATGCGCCGCAGGTCGTCGCTCTCTCCGATCAGGCCGTCGAGGAAACGGTTGTCCCAGGGCGCATTGATGAGCCCGGCGCGTGGGCCCTGGAGCTGGTGGCTCATGCCGCCGGTGCCCCAGACCTGCACGTTCAGGTCCTCGGGAAAGCTGGCCACGGCGCGCGCCACCGCTTCGCCCAGCGCCCAGCAGCGATTGCCCGACGGAGGCGGGTAGGTGACGACGTTGACCGCCAGCGGGATGACCTTGCACGGCCACCTGTCGACGTCGCCGTACATCATGGTCAGCGGCACGGTGAGGCCGTGGTCGACATCCATCTCGTTGATGATGGTCATGTCGAACTCGTCGAGGATGAGGCTCTGGGCGATGTGCCAGGCAAGGTCGGGATGGCCTTCCACGTCCGGTACCGCGCGCGGGCCGAAGCCTTCGTCGGCGGGCTTGTAACGCTCGCCGCAGCCGATCGCGAACGTCGGGATGATCTTCATGTCGAAGGCGGAGGCATGGTCGTTGTAGACCAGGATCACGACATCGGGCTTGGCCTCCTCGCGCATCCAGCGGCGGGTCCAGTCGAAGCCGTCGAAGGCGGGCTTGAAGATCGGTTCGGCGGTGCGGGCATGGTCGTGCGCAAAGCCCAGCACGGGGATGTGGCTGCAGCCGATGCCGGCGGTGATACGGGCCATCACGTGTTCTCCCTGATTGAACGGGCGCCTTCGGGCGAACGGCCGCCCGCCAGCATCATCGCCTGGTAATCCTCGACGCTCATCCCGGTCATTGTGCTGACCGCCTGCACGAAGCTCAGCCCGTCGGTGGAGAACACCTTGGCGAGGAAGTAGACGTTGCCGCCAAGGTCGAGCAGGCGGTTGTAGTCGCGGTCCAATACGCCCTGCTTCTGCGCCTCGGTCATCGGCCATTCGTCCAGGTAGGCGCGCTCGTCCGCCTTGAAACGCTCGCGGTTGGCGGGCTTCATCAGGCTCATGGCGAACTGGTTGAGGTGATAGCCGCTGCGCGCGCGGGCGGCGGTGAAGACGCGCGTACCGGGAATGTCGTCGAACTGCGCCAGATAGGCGGTGACGTCGGTGATCCGGGGCATGGTTTCGGGTCCTTCGTTCATGGGGCGCGGCGCACGGTGACTTCGACCCCGGCCAGGCCGCGGGTGAGGGCGAAGGGCTTGTCGATGCTCACCCGCGCCTCGTGCACCGGCGCCCAGCCGAGGCATTCCTCGCCCAGCCGGCGGGCGAAGGTCTCGATCAGCGGGATGTGCACGGCGGCCAGCGTCTCGGCGGCGGCGGCGATGCGGCGGTAGTCGACCGTCTCGCCGATGCCGTCGACCGCGCCGGCGTCCAGTTGCAGTTCCACGGTGATGACCAGCGGCTGGCGCCGGCCGACCTCGTCGGGATTGATGCCGACATCGGCGAGCAGCGGCAGTTCGCGCACCCGCACGGTGGTGAGCACGCGCGGCGCGGCGGCGATGCTTCGCGGGGAGATCCGGTCGATGGCAGCGATGTCGTTCATGGCAGGCTTTCCCTTGCGGCCTTGACGGTATTGGCGAGCAGGCAGGCGATGGTCATCGGACCGACCCCGCCCGGCACCGGGGTGACGGCGCGGGCATGCTCCATCTCATGCGCGGCGCAGTCGCCCAGGATGCGGGTCTGGCCGTCGTGGTCGGTGACGCGGGTGATGCCGACGTCGATCACCACCGCGCCCGCCTTCACCCAGAAGCCGCGCACCAGATGCGGCGCGCCGGCGGCGGCGACGAGGATGTCGGCCTTGCGCGCCACGTCGGGCAGGTTGCGCGTCTCGATATGGGTGACGGTGACGGTCGCCTCGCGTTCGAGCAGCAGCATCGCCACCGGCTTGCCGACGATGTTCGACTTGCCGATCACCACCACCTCAAGCCCGCGATAGTCGTCGATCAGGCCGTCGAGCAGCTTCATGATGCCCAGCGGCGTGCAGGGCACCAGCCCGCCGGTGCCGCTCGACAGCCGGCCAACGTTGACCGGGTGGAAGCCGTCGACGTCCTTGCCCGGCGCGATCCGGTCCAGCACCAGCGATGCGTCCATGCCGCGCGGCAGGGGCAGCTGGATCAGCACGCCGTGCACCGCGGGATCGGCGTTGAGCCGGTCGATCAGGTCCAGCAACTGCTGCTGGCCGGTCTCGGCCGGGAGGCGGTGTTCGAGCGAGCGGATGCCGGCGCGGGCGCACTGCGCCACCTTGCGGGCCACGTAGACCTCGCTAGCCGGGTCGGCGCCGACCAGCACCACGGCGAGGGCGGGGGTGATGCCCTGCGCCGAGCGCATCTCCTCCACCGCCTGCGCCGTATCGGCCAGCATGGCGCGCGCCGCGGCGCTGCCGTCGATGCGCTCGGCCACCGGCGCTATCCCCGGAACACGACGGTGCGCGCGCCATTGGCGAAGACGCGGTCGTCGAGGTGCAGGCGCACCGCCTCGGCCAGCACCCGGCGCTCGATGTCGCGGCCCTTGCGGACGAGTTCCTCGGGCATGTCGGCATGGCTTACGGCCTCGACGTCCTGGTGGATGATCGGGCCTTCGTCGAGGTCGGTGGTGACGTAGTGGGCGGTGGCGCCGATCATCTTCACGCCCCTGTCGAACGCCTGGTGATAGGGTTTCGCGCCCTTGAAGCCGGGCAGGAAGGAGTGGTGGATGTTGATGCACCGGCCCGACAGGAACGAGGCGAGGTCGTCCGACAGGATCTGCATGTAGCGGGCCAGCACGATCAGTTCGGCGCCGGTCTCCTCGACCAGTCGCTTGATCGCCGCCTCCTGCTGCGGCTTGGTGTCGCGGGTGACGGGCAGGTGGTGATAGGGCAGGCCGTTGATCAGCGAGGTGTGCAGCAGTTCGCGCGGATGGTTCGAGACGATGCCGACCACCTCCATGCTCAGTTCGCCGATGCGGTTGCGATAGAGCAGGTCGCCCAGGCAGTGATCCCACCGGGAGACCAGCAGCAGCACCTTCTTGGGCGCGGCCTTGCTGCGCAGGGTCCATGCCATGTTCGCTTCGGTGCCGATCGCGCCGAACTCGCCCCGCAGCGCTTCCAGCGTGCGACCGGGCGCCGCCTGGAATTCCACGCGCATGAAGAAGCCGCCGGAAAGCTGGTCGTGGAACTGCTGCGCGTCGACGATATTGCAGCCGCGTTCGGCCAGGAACACCGAGACCCTGGCCACCAGGCCGGGCTTGTCCTCGCATTGCACGCGCAGGGTATGGATTTCAGGCGGGGCTTCGGACATGGCTTCGGGCACGGATGCAGGCTCCTCTCTTGTCTTTATAAGGTCGCCCGGCGCCGCGACCGGGGCCGATACCGGGACCGGGCGCTCAGCGGCGGCGGGCGTACTCGTCGATCCAGGCGACGGTCTTTCCGATGCCGCCGAAGGGATAGAAGTGCAGGCGGACCTTGCCATGAGCAGGCGTCAGGCCCTGCTCGAGCGTGTCCACCAGCTTGTCCGGCCCGGCCGATCCGATCAGCTTCGTGATCGAGATGCCGTACTTGGTCAGGACCGAGGCGGACGCCCCGACCCCGCAGCGCGCGGCGAAGCGCAGCAGCGTCTTGATCCCGGCCGGGCCCGGCACGCCAAGCCGCACCGGCGCCTCCAGGCCCCGTGCCCGCAGGTCCGCCAGCCAGTCGAGCACGGGCTGGGCATCGAAGGCGAACTGCGTGACGATCAGCGGGGCCATGCCGCGCGCCTCGATGTCGGCGCATTTTTCGGCAAGGACCTGCCAGCACTGCTCCGGCGTCATGTTGGGATGGCCTTCGGGGTGGCCGCCGATGCCGATGGCGGTGATGCCGTTGCGCTCGAACGCGCCGGTGGCGATCAGCGCCGAGCTGTCGGTGAAGGGACCTTCGGGCTCGGACGGATCGCCGGCGATCACGAAGCATCGCCTGACCCCGGCCTCGCGGGTCACGGCCGCCAGATAGCGTTCGAATTCCTCGGCCGAGGCGATGCGCCGCGCGGAGAAATGAGGCATCGGCTCGAACCCGAGCTGGCGGACGAGCGTGGCTGCGGCGATGCGCGACCCGAATTCCTCGCCGGGCAGGAAGGTGACGGCGATCGGCGTCTCGGGCGCGATCAGCGGCGCGGCTTCACGCAGGGCGTCGACGTCCTTGGCGGTCATTTCCAGCGAATAGCCGTCGACCATGCTCAGCGCCGGCCTCGCCCAGTTGGGATGAATGATCGGGGTGGTCATTTCATCGTCTCCCAATTTGCTCTTGTCAGATTCGGTCTAGCGTCATCCATTCAATTCGTATAGATGAAAATTCATGGACGCGAAATCATTCTCCAGGTTCGAAGCGGATGCGCCGGTGATCCTGCCGGGCCTGCTCTGCGACGGGCGCATGTTCGCCGGCCAGCTTTCCGCGTTCCCCGGTTCCGCCGTCATCGGCGGCTTCTATGGCGGAGCCGACAGCATCGAGGCGATGGCCGATTACGCGCTGCTCCGCATGCCGACGCGCTGCGCGCTGCTGGGCCATTCGATGGGCGCGCGGGTGGCGATCGAGGTGTGCCGCAAGGCGCCGGAGCGGGTGACGCGGCTGGCGCTGGCGGACACCGGCATCCACCCGGTGCGCCCCGGCGAGCGCGAAAAGCGGCATGCCTTGCGCGATCTGGGGCGGGAGCAGGGCTTCGGCGCGCTCGTCGATGCGTGGCTGCCGCCGATGATCGGACCCTCGCGGCGCGAAGACCCGGCGCTTTACGCGGCGCTGCGCGAAATGTGCATGGCGGCGGGGCAGGCGGTGTTCGAGGCGCAGGTCGAAGCGCTGCTGAACCGGCCGGATGCCGCCGAGGTGCTGGCGAAGCTGGCCTGCCCCGTCTCGCTGATCGTCGGCGAGCGGGACGAGTGGTCCACCCCCGAACAGCACCGCGCCATCGCCGAGATGCTGGGCGGCGCGCCGCTGACGGTCGTGGCCGATGCCGGGCACATGGCGCCGGCCGAACGGTCCGGTCCGTTCAACCAGGCGATCCGCGACTGGCTGGCGCTTCCGGCCCGCGCGAATTTTACCGAAACCAGAGCATAACATACTGAAAGGCAATGGTAGGATGACCCAGAAAACGCTCCAGAACCTGATCGACGAAAAGGGAGACATCGTCGATTTCCTGCGCAACCAGCAGACCGGACCCAACGTCTATCCCGGCGTTCCCGGCGAATATTCGAACTGGCGCGACGAACAGCGCGCCTGGGCCGAAACCGCGGTCCTGTTCAACCAGAGCTTCCACATGGTCGATCTGCTGGTGAAGGGTCCGCAGGCCTTCGAGATGCTGTCGTACCTGGCACCGAACAGTTTCAAGGGCTTTATCCCGAACCGTGCCAAGCAGTTCGCGCCGGTGACGCCCGAAGGCTATGTGATCGGCGACGTGATCCTGTTCTACCTCGAGGACGAGACCTTCGAACTGGTGGGCCGCGCGCCGACCATCGAATGGGTGGAATTCCACGTCGCCTCGGGCAAGTGGGACGTGACCGTGGAGCGCGACGATCGCACCGCCGCCCGCCCGCTCGACCAGCAGGGCTATCGCCGCAACTACCGTTTCCAGCTTCAGGGCCCCAATGCCATGAAGGTGCTGGAGCGGGCGATGGGCATCACGCCGCCCGACCTCAAGTTCTTCCACATGGCTCCGATCACCATCGCCGGCGCGCAGGTGCGCGCGCTGCGTCACGGCATGGCGGGCCAGCCCGGCTATGAGCTGTTCGGCCCGTGGAAGGACTACGATACGGTGCGCAACGCCCTGCTCGAAGCGGGCCAGGACTTCGGGCTGCTGCCGTCCGGCGGGCGTACCTACAGCTCCAATACGCTGGAATCGGGCTGGATTCCCTCACCGCTGCCGGCGATCTACACCGGCGAATCCCTGCGCGAATATCGCGAGTGGCTTTCGGCGAAGTCCTATGGCGGCATGACCTCGATCGGCGGCAGCTTCGTGTCCGACGACATCGAGGATTATTACCTCAACCCCTGGGAACTGGGCTACGGCATCATGGTCAAGTTCGACCACGACTTCATCGGGCGCGAGGCGCTGGAGCGGATCAAGGACGCTCCCAAGCGCCGTAAGGTGACGTTAGCGCTCAACAACGAGGACGTTATGCGCGTCCAGAGCTCGATGCTGACCAAGGGCGACCGGGCCAAGTACATGGACTATCCCAGCGCGGTCTACGCGATGCATCCCTATGACGCGGTGCTGGTGGACGGCAAGCGCGTGGGGCTGTCGACCTGGATCGGCTACACGCAGAACGAAGGCCGTTTCCTGTCGCTGGCGATGGTCGACGAGGCGGTGGCCGAGCCGGGCACCGAAGTCGTCCTGCTCTGGGGCGAACCCGATGGCGGCACGCGCAAGCCCACCGTGGAACGCCACGTCCAGGCCGAAATCCGCGCGACGGTGTCGCCGGTGCCCTATTCGGAAGTGGCGCGCGATTCCTATGCGGAAGGCTGGCGCACCAAAGTGGATGCCTGATCCGGTTCTGGACAAGTGGGGTCGCCGGGAAACCGGCGGCCCTTTTCCGGTAGTCTCACCCCGTCGCCCCCGCGCAGGCGGGGGCCCCGCTTGTTTTCGAGCGGGACCCCCGCCTGCGCGGGGGCGACGAACATGGGGCCGGAAAACCGGCGGCCCCGTCCTAGCGGGCGAAACCCGCGACGATGGTGTCCAGCAGTGCGCAGGCGGCGGCTTCCACGCGTGGGTCGCAGCGTACCGTGGGGATCGCGACCGACAGCGAACCCACCGGCTCGCCGTCCAGCATCAGGACCTTGCCGATGCCGCAGATGCCGGGGGTATATTCCTCACGCGTGATGGCGATGCCCGAACGGCGCGCCTCGTCGAGTTCGCGGCGCAGGTCCGCCTCGTCGACGATCGTGCTCTCGGTGTAGCGTTCGCGCGGGGTTTCCTCGAAATAACGGTCGAGCGCGGCCGGGCCCAGCGCGGCCAGCATCGCCTTGCCCGCCGCAAGGCAGTGCATCGGGGTGCGGGTGCCGACCCCGATCGAATAGCGCAGGGTATGTTCGGCGGTCTCGGTGATGGCCGCTTCCATCTGCCAGTCGCGCTGGATGAAGTAAGAGGAGGTCTCGTTGGAACGCACCCGCAGCGCCCGGACCAGGGGGCGCACCCGCTCGATCAGCGGCATGCGCTGCGGCGCCG
>Ga0308159_1005399_pt1 | contig 10878 bp, 12 predicted proteins | sample PhyCR1_FD_201040 | JGI IMG/M metagenome (GOLD analysis project Ga0308159, IMG submission 201040) | Phyllosphere microbial communities from UC Gill Tract Community Farm, Albany, California, United States - DLSLC.R1 | ecosystem: Host-associated > Plants > Phyllosphere > Unclassified | place: USA...
TGGCGCAGCCAGACACAGCGGAAGGAGGTGCAGCGAAGCAAACCGTAGCCGCTGCGCCCGGATCAGTCCCGGAGCGAAGGAACCCGAGCCTGCGAGGGCCGAACGTAGGAGCAAGCCTTTTGGGTTACCTTTTTGGCGTTTGAAAAAGGTGACTCGCCGTAAGGGCGAAACCGCCAGCCGCCACACCCGCAGCAACGGATATTCCCCCACCCCCCAAGAACACGGTCGGCCCAAAGGCCGCCGAGTTCACCCAGCCTCAACCCGAGGCTTGGGAAACAGATTATCGAGAGTCTCCAACAACCTCACGTGATAAATCGGCTTGCGAAACAGATCCAGCACCTGCAACCGCAACATATCGCTGACATCCTCCATATCCGCATGCCCCGACATCACAATCACCGGCAAATGCTCCCGCGACGTATGCTCACGCAACCGCCTGATCAACGACATGCCCGACTCCTCCGGCATGCGCAGATCAGTAATCACCAAAGCAATATCCGGATGCCGGGTCAGATGATGCAATGCCAGCTTCACCGACGTCGCGGTATGACAGGCAAACCCCTCCCCCTCCAGCAACTCTGCCAACTCCAGCAACGCGTCTTCTTCATCATCAACCAGAAGCAGTTGTTGGCGGGACGACGAGGACGCGTTCATGGGCAATACCTGAATGCTGAAGAATTAATCCAGTGTAGTGCGATATCAGCCAGGTGCAGTGTTCACACGTCCGCAACGCCCTAAGGAGTCGCAGCCGGAAGTGCATTCAGAATGCTGTCGAATATCGCCAGGATCCGTTCCCCGATCGGCGTTATGAATGCCACAACCACCACCGCCACCATCGCCACCACAATCGCATACTCGATCGCCGAAGCCCCCTCTTCGCTGCGGGCAAACGCGCGAGCCCTGGCGATCACATAATCCAGATTCAGACCCAACATAGCTTCACTCCTTCGCGCCTCTGGCGCCGACATCACCACCGCGGCAAGGTTCCACCGTGCCACTTGAGCATTGTCAACAAACCCCCGCGCAACAACTGTAAGAACGCATTAATCACAAAGCATTAATCCCTGCGTGTCTCGGCCCTTTGCAGCAGTCAATTGGGCAGGACCCAGACTTTGGTGGGTTATTTGCCTGTCATTAATGGCGCTTTTGCTTGGATCAGCTAGCTTGGAAATAGCGAAATAGTTGCATGTTCATAGATGCCGAAGCAGTCCGCCTTTCGCAAGCAAATGCAGTCGGTTGTGCAGCAGGAAAGGGAGAGCCGTCATGAACAGTCGCGTCACCATGGGCCTTGCCGCGTTGCTGTTGCTGGGGGCAGTTTTCGTCGGTTACTGGGGACTCGTGCTCAGCCGTCAGCCGGCCCCGGTCGTCGACGTGCCCGTGGCATCAGCGGTCAGCGTTGAACAGACTGTCGCGATTGCCGAAGACCAGACCCGCCAACCGGTAGTGATGCTGCTGCATGACGTGCCGCCGTTCACGCCGTTGACCGCCGCCGACGTGACCGTGGAAAAACTGCGCAGCGCACCGGCCGGCAGCCTGGCCACTGTCGAACAGGCAGTGGGCCGCACGCCATGGCGCCACCTCAGCGCCGGCACCTGGCTCAATGACGAAAGCTTCCAGGCCGGCGGTGCGCTGGCACGAATGATCCGCCGCGATGAACGCGCGCTGACCGTGGCCGTCGATGAAGTGATCGGTGCTGCCGGGCAATTGCTGCCGGGCGATTACGTCGATGTGCTGCTGTACCTGCGCGAGGATGCAAGCAACCTGCAGCAGTCGGCGCAGATCGCCATTCCGGCTCTGCGCGTGCTCGGCATTGGCGATCAGTACGGCCTGACCAATGACGGCCAACCGGCTTCGCCCAGCCTCAGTGCCGAAGAAAAAATCAAACAGGACCAACGCCGCATCGCCGCGCGCACCGTGGTGCTGGCGGTGCCGGAACAACTGCTCAGTCGTCTGATGCTGGCAACCCAGGTCGGCACGTTACGCCTCGCGGTGCGCAGCAGCGAAGAACAACGGCTGGCCAAATATTGGGCCGGCGAAACGCAATCGCCCGTGCACCTGGATCGCGCCAACAGCCAGCTCTTCCAGTTCACCCAACTCGCCTTGGGCAGTGCCCAGCGAGCACCTGCCACCGCGAGTGCCGGCGCGGCGCCGAGGCCTGCGGTGGAAATCATTCGCGGCAATCAGATCAGCCAACAAACCCCATGACTGCGCAAGGATTCACGTGCATGCAGAGTCGACTCAGACCGACCTTGAAACCGGCGCTCCGGGCATTGCTGTTGTTGGGATTGTCGATGGACACCGCTGTCGCGGCGGTGGGCAACTGCGCGGCACTGGCGCGCCTGCCCTCGGTGATCGAGATCGGTGAAGGCTTCCAGCAGGACATGCAATCCCCGGTGGCGATAACGCGGCTGGCGGTCGGCGATCCGAAAATTGCCGACGTGCATGCCAACGGCAGTACGTCCTTTCTGCTCACGGGCGTCGGCCCCGGCGCGACCAGCCTGATGGTCTGGACGGCCTGCTCGGCGCAGCCTCAGCAAGCCATGGTCTTCGTCCAGGGTGCGGCGACCACGGCGCTGACCAGCAGCGTGCCGTCGGACGATCCGACCCTGCCATCGCAGGTGCAGACCGACATCCGCTTCGTCGAAGTCAGCCGCACCAAACTCAAGGAAGCCACCGCGTCGCTGATCGGCACGCGCGGCAACTTTCTGTTCGGCTCACCCGGCACACTGCCGCCGATTGACGGCGTGCCGCAGCCGCGCTTGCCGGTGGATAACTCGCTGTTCAATTTCTCCTGGGTCGGCGGCAAGACCATGGCGATCATCAATGCGCTGGAAACCAGCGGCTTTGCTTACACCCTGGCCCGGCCGAGCCTGGTGGCGTTGAACGGGCAGAGTGCGAGCTTCCTGGCCGGTGGTGAAATCCCGATTCCGGTGCCCAGTTCCGGCAGCGACAGCGTGTCGATCGAGTACAAGGAATTCGGCATCCGCCTGACGCTGACGCCAACCATCATCGGCCGCGACCGCATTGCCCTTAAGGTCGCCCCGGAGGTCAGCGAACTGGACTTCACCAATGCGGTGAACATCGCCGGCACCACCGTCCCGGCGCTCACCATCCGCCGTACCGACACCAGCGTGTCGCTGGGCGATGGCGAAAGTTTTGTCATCAGCGGTTTGATCAGCACCACCAACAGTTCGCAGGTGAACAAGTTTCCCGGACTGGGCGACATTCCCGTGCTCGGAGCTTTTTTCAAGGGTTCGCAGATCAAGCGCGAAGAGCGCGAGCTGCTGATGATCGTCACCCCGCATCTGGTCCAGCCACTGGCGGCAGACGCGCGGCTGCCGTCGTTGCCGGGAGAGAAATTGCGCAACTACGACCCGAATTTCTATCGCATGTTCTTCCTCGAGAACGGTAACTTCGACAAGCGCAGCGGGTTGTCGCAATGAACCAGAATCTCAGTCAGACCTTCCTCGCCATCACCCGCAACAGCACCGATCTGCAATGGCTGCAAAGCGCCCTTGCGCCGCTCGGCCAAGTGGTCAGCGCCGGGGCCGGCAGCCTCGATGAACTGCTCGCACTGGTCGACGTGACGTTCGCCAATCTGGTGTTCGTCGGCCTCGATCGCGAGCACGTCGTGGCGCAAAGTGCGCTGATCGAAGGTGCGCTCGAAGCCAAGCCGATGCTGGCAATCGTCGCCCTCGGCGACGGCATGGACAATCAACTGGTGCTCAATGCGATGCGTGCCGGCGCGCGGGATTTTGTCGCCTATGGCTCGCGGTCCAGCGAAGTCGCCGGACTGGTACGGCGCCTGAGCAAACGCCTGCCGGCGGTCACCCCGAACACGCAGCTCGGTGGTCTTACTGTGCTGTATGGCGTGCAAGGTGCGTCGGACGGCGCCTTGATCGCCAATCACATGGCCATGGTGGTGCAGAAAAGCGGCCAGCAGACCCTGCTGCTCGATCTCGGTCTACCGCGTGGCGACAGTCTGGCGCTGCTGGGTCTGGAGAGCTCGTTCCACTTCGGCGATGCCCTGCGTCACCTGCGCCGTCTCGACACCACGCTGATCGACAGCGCCTTCACCAGCGCCGAACACGGCCTGCGCATTCTCGCCTACGCCGACACTGATGAGCCGCTGGAAACCACCAGCGCCGCCGAGCTGTACATGTTGCTCAGCGCTTTGCGTCAGCACTTTCAGCACATCGTCGTGAACCTCACCGGGCAGGCCGACAGTGAGGCGCTGCGCACTTTCGTCAGCCATTGCGACAAGCTGCTGTGGTACACCGACCAGAACGTACTCAACTGTCGACGCAACCTCGCCGTGCTTAACGTCTGGCGCGAGAAAGGCATGAAGCTTGAGCACGGGCGCCTGTTGGTTGATCGTTATTTGAACAACGTCGCGCCGGATTCGGAAACCTTGGGCAAGACCTTCAATCTGGAAGTCATCGCCGTGCTGGCCTTCAGTCCCGACGTGCGCCTGAACGCCAAGAACCAGGGCGTCAGCCTGTTTGAACTGGCGCCGCGGGAAAAAATCACCCAGAGCCTGCGCACCCTCGGCGAGCGTCTGGCCAAGCGTTCCGAAGGTCTGAGCAAACCGAAAGTCACCTGGTTCGACCGCCTGCGAGGCCTCTCATGAGCGCAGAAAAACTCTTTGGCGCAACGCCGCGCGGAGCGATCGGCAACAGCGATCACGAGGGCCTGAAACTGGTCCTGCACCGCTACATCATCGACGCCATCGAAGAGTCGGGGAAAAACCTGCTGGAAGGTTCACGCCAGCAACTGGCGCAGTTCGTCACCGACAAGGTCGCCGAATACATCGCGCGTTTGCACCTGGCGATATCACGCTACGAGATGGAGCGCCTGGGCGAAGAAATCGTCGATGAGCTCACCGGTTTCGGCCCGCTGGAAGTGCTGCTGCGCGACCCATCGGTGACGGAGATTCTGGTCAACGGCCCGCACCGGGTGTTCATCGAGCGCGACGGCGTACTGCATCAGAGCGATCTGCGTTTCATCGATGCGCATCACGTCGAGCGGGTCATGCAGCGCATTCTCGCGCCGCTCGGTCGCCGCCTTGACGAGTCCTCGCCGATGGTCGATGCGCGCCTGCCCGATGGCAGCCGGGTCAATGCAATCATCCCGCCGATAGCCCTCGACGGGCCCTGCCTGTCGATCCGCAAGTTCCGCAAGGACATGCTCAACAGCACTGATCTGATGGCGATGCAGACCATCGATCTGGCGATTTTCGAATTTCTGCAGAACGCCGTAGGCAAGCGCTGCAACGTCCTGATCAGCGGCGGCACCGGCACCGGCAAGACCACGCTGCTGAACATCCTCAGCCAGTTGATCAACCCCCACGAACGGCTGGTGACCATCGAAGACGTCGCCGAACTGCAACTCGGCCATCCGCACGTGGTGCGCCTGGAAACCCGTCCGCCCAACGCCGAAGGCCACGGCGAGGTCAAGGCCAGCGACCTGATTCGCAACGCCCTGCGCATGCGTCCTGACCGGATCATTCTCGGCGAGATCCGTGGCGTCGAAGTGGTCGACGTGCTCACCGCCATGAACACCGGCCACGACGGCTCAATGAGCACCGTGCACGCCAACAATGCGCAGGATGCGTTGCTGCGCCTGGAGACGCTGGTCGGCCTGACCGGACGCTCGATTGCCGAACGCACCTTGCGCCAGATGATCTGCGCCGCCCTCGACGTGATCATTCAACTGACGCGCATGCCCGATGGCCGGCGCTGCGTCAGCGAAGTGGTGGAAGTGGTCGGGATTCGCGAGGACGTCTACGTCACCAACACCCTGTTCCGCCTCGACCGCCGCACGGGTTTCGGCTTCCTGCGCGAGGCGATCAACCCGGCCGGCGACAAACTGCGCCATGACGCTCACCTGGGCTGACGGCGAGGAGCACGCAGATGCTGCGACCGACCATTCTTATCGCTGTCTGCCTGGTACTGCTGGGGCTGTCGATCCATCTGTTCCTGCAAGGTCTGCACAAGACCGCGACGGAAAAAGTCCTCAACCGACTGGCCGCCGGGCAACCGCAACTGGCCGTGGAACAGACGAAATGGGGCGGGCTGGAACGCATGTTTCTGCGTGCCGGACTGGGCCGACCGAGCGAGCGTTTCGGCGTGTGGCTGAGCCTGTGGGCAGCGGCCATGGGCCTGGGGTTTCTGCTCGCCAGCTGGATCGGTTTGCTGATCATGCTGATCGCCCCGCCCGTGGCGTTGCGGCTGTACATCGCCATTCGCTACCAACGGCGGATTCGCCGCATGATCGAGCAGTTGCCGCAACTGCTCGACCACACCGTGCGCAGTCTCAAGTCCGGGCGCACGCTCAGCGATGCGGTGATGGGCGGCATCGAGGCCAGCGAGGATCCATTGAAAACCGCCATGGGCCGGGTGCAGCGCAACGTGCAACTGGGCGTGAACCTGCCGGACGCGGTCAGCGATTTTGCCGAACTTTACGAGCAGGACGAACTGCGCATGTTCGCCCTCGGCCTGAAGGTCAATCACCGCTACGGCGGCAACGCCAGTGAGCTGCTGGAGAACCTGATCAAGCTGATCCGCGAGCGCGACCAGGGCGCTCGACAGCTGCGAGCGCTAACCGGGGAAACGCGCATGACCGCTTGGGTGCTCGGTCTGCTGCCATTGCTTCTGATGAGCTACTTCATGCTGACCAACCCCGGCTACATGCTCGGCATGTGGCACGACGAAAGCGGCCAGACCATGTTGCTCAGCGCCGCTGCGTTGCAGGTGCTGGGCAGTCTGGCGCTGTGGCGCATGTTGCGGAGCGTTTGAGATGGTCTGGCTCGCCGCGTTGTTATTGCTCCTCGGTTCGCTGCTCTTGGTGGGCAATCACCTGCTCACCGAGCGCCGTCGCGTGCGCCAGGTGCACCTGCGCCTGCACGGTCAACGGGTGCGGGAAAACCGTTTCGACCATTGGCTGCGCGCAATGGGGAACAGTCGCTTTGGCCGGCGCTCGGTGAGCATCGACAGCGAAACCCAGACCTTGCTCGGTCGCCTCGGCTGGCGCCGTGCCAACGAACGCGCGTTGTTCGCCGCGTGCCAGATCGGCACGCCGCTGCTCGCCCTGGGGTTGGCGATCTTTCTGCAGGAAGTGTTTTTCCCACAGACCAGCCATCGCTGGATGGCGCCGATGTTCGCTGCGGGCGGCGGCTATCTCTTGCCCAAACGTCTGCTCGCCTACGCCGCCGCCCGTCGGCAGAAAACCATCGCCGTGGAAATCTCCACGTTCATTCCGCTGCTGCGCATCCTCTTCGAATCCGGCATGGCCGTGGAACAAGCGCTGCGCGTGCTCAGCGTCGAAGCGCAGAAACTGCTGCCGGAACTGACGCGCGAACTGCGCCTGATCCTCAACCGCGTCGACTCGGGTCTGGAACTGGGGCAGGAGCTGAACAAGACGGCGGTGATGCTCGCCGTGGACGAGTTTACCGACACCTGCGTGATCCTCCAGCAACTGATCCACCAGGGCGGCGGCGCGATGAGATCGTTGCTGGCGCTCAAGCAACTGCTGGATGACCGTCGCCTGACCCGGCTGCAGGAATACATCTCGAAAATGTCGGCGAAGATGTCGGTGGTGATGATGCTGTTTCTGTTTCCGGCCCTGCTGATCGTACTGGCCGGCCCGGGCTTCACCGCCATTGCCCGCGCGTTCGCAAACTGACCTTGGCTCATGGAGAGCGTTTGATGAAAGTACTGATAGTCATGGCAAGTCTGCTGCTGCTCAGCGGCTGCGCCACCGACGGCCAGGCGCCGTGGACCTCGCTGCTGTCGCCGTCCAGCTGCAGCAAGCTGACCTCGGAGCAGGAACTGTCGCTGAACCTCGCCGATGATCTGGCCAGCGACGGCAAGCTCCACGCCAGCCTGGCCAACCTGCAAAGCCTGCCGGACAACCTCAGCGAAGTGCGCCTGCGCAAAGCCAAGGTCTATCGCCTGCTCGGCCGCAGCGAAGCCGAGCCGCTCTACCGCAGCCTGCTTGGCGGCTGCCTCACCGCCCAGGCCGAACATGGCCTGGGCCAGGTCTACGCCGCCCGTGGCGACCACGGCCAGGCCCAGGCCCACCTGCAACGCGCCGCCCGTCTGGCGCCCACCGACGAGAAAATCCGCAACGACCTCGGCGTCGTGTACCTCAACCAGCTGCGCCTCAACGAAGCGAAATTCGAATTCCTCACCGCCATTGAACTGAGCCAGAACAATCAGTTGGCGACGCTGAACATGGTCACTTTGCTGCTCTACCAGAACGACTGGCCACAGGCCGCCGAAATCGTCAGCCGCTCGAAACTGACCCCGGAACAATTCACCGAAGCGCAGCAACGCGCGGAGAAACTCAAAGCGCCAGCCAGCGCCAAAACCCCATCAGGCGACCGCGTCGCCGCCTTCATCGACCCGCTACCGCCGACGCTCGAATAAGTAGACAGCCATGACCATCCGCCAAGGCCTGTGCTACCTGACCCTGCTCACCCTGCCCCTCAGCGCCCACGCCATCGACACCGGCCCGGCCTCGGCGCAACAACAGGAAACCGAAGGCTGGCTGGTCCTGCAAAGCCGCAACAAAGCCGCCTCGCCGAAACCTCAGAGTGCAACAGCCACCGAACGCGAACTGGCGATGCAGCGCTGGTTGAAGAAATACCAATACGAGATCCCGGATTTTTATGATCCGGATGCGGGCGGGAAGATCGAGGGCAAGAATTAGTTTGTTGGTGCCCTTGAAGGCCCCTTCGCGAGCAGGCTCGCTCCCACAGAAAAGCAAAGCAAAAGCAAAATCAAAAGATCGCAGCCTTCGGCAGCTCCTACAGTTAGATCGCGTAAGACTCAAAAACAGGTCGGCTGCCGGGCCGCCTTTGCGGGCAGGCTCGCAGAAAAGCAAAAGCAAAAGATCGCAGCCTTCGGCAGCTCCTACAGTTGGATCGCGTAAGACTCAAAAACAGGTCGGCTGTCAGGCCGCCTTCGCGAGCAAGCTCGCTCCCACAGAAAGCAAAAGCAGCGCAGCTGCCCGCGGCGAAGCCGCACCACTCAACAATGAGCGCAAGCTCGAGTAGCTTTTGATCTTGATCTGGGAGCCCGTCGGCAGGCTGAGTGGAGGGATTGATCCGGGCGTGGGAGCGCAGCGACCGTCTGGCGCAGCCAGACACAGCGCAAGGAGGTGCAGCGAAGCAAACCGTAGCCGCTGCGCCAGGATCAATCCCGGAGCGAAGGGACCCCGAGCCCCAGCGAGCGGGCCGAACGTCAGGGCGAAGACCTTTTGGTTACTTTTGGGGCGTTTGCCAAAAGTGACCCGCCGTAAGGGCGGAACCGTAATCAGCGACACCAAAAAAAAACGGATATTCACCCCAACCACCCAAAGCATGGTCGGCCCAAAGGCCGCCAAGTCAATGCGCAGTAACCCGCTGCCGCCCCGCCGAACTACCAGGAGAAAGCGCCAAAGCCAACTGCGTCCGATTATGCATATGCGTCAACCGCAACACCTGCGACACATACAGCTTCACCGTGTTCTCGGTAATCCCCAACTCACAGGCAATCTGATAATTGGTCTGCCCCTTGCCCACCAACCGCGCCACGTCCAACTGCCGCGGCGACAACTGACTGAACACCGCCGGCATCTCGGCAGACTCAGGCTCACCATCACTCACCTGCGGCGCGGGCGAGCGCCTCACCTTGTCCAGATCCTGATAAAGGTCATCAATGGACTCGGACAAAAACTGCAACTTCTGATTCAAATGCCCCAGATGCAGATTCTTCTGCCGTTCCTGCAAAGCCAGTTCCTGGCGCTGCACACCCTCAAGCAACTCTGCCAGATCAATCGGCTTCTGATAGTAATCGGCAATCCCCGCACGCAACGCCTTGATCACATCCTGCTTGTCGGCGCGCCCGGTGAGCATGATCGCCTCGAACACCCGCTGCTTGCCGGCCAGCCGCTGCAACGCCTGGATCAACTCGATGCCATCCATGTCCGGCATGTGCAAATCACTCAGCACCAGACCGATGTCCGGGTCCGCTCTGAACAGCTTAATCGCTTCAAGACTCGAATCGCACGGCACGCAACGGTAGCCACTGCTCTCAAGAAACTCACACAGTTCTTCGACGATCAGCGGCTGATCATCGACCACGAGGATTTTTACTGCATTAGGCTTGTTCACGAACCACTCCATTGCTCGGGCCAACGCTGACGATTCCTGCACTTTGGTGGCGTATTCGCCTGAATTGAAAGTAGACCCACTTTCCGGCTATGTACATAGGACTAGTGGCACCCCGCAGCTAGCTGATCCAGTGCAGCGAAAGCACCACTCCAATCAGCACGAACGGCGCAAATGGCAGCTTTTTTGACTTATCCGGGGTGAGATGACGCACATGCCCTCTAAGCCCTTGACCCATATGAGGCCAGAGTTTTGGCGCGAGCAGCAGCCAGAGCACGCTGGCCACGCCCGCGCCGATAAACGCACCGAGAACAAATACGCCGTTCGTCGCAAGGCCCAGGGCTGTCATTAATTTCACATCACCAGCGCCCATGCGACCCAGCAAGTAACCGGGCAATGTCAGCAGCAAGGCGATCAGGCAGGCCCACCCGCCCTGCTGTGCGTCGGCGCCCAGCCAAGTCGTGCCAGTCGCCGACAACCAAACCAACGCAAGCGCGCCGACGCCTAACGTCAAAGCATTGGAAATTCGCCGGTGCCGGGCATCTTGCGCGGCGCAGATCGCCAACCAGATCAGAACCAGAGAAATCTGCATCCGCTAAAGCCGTCCGTTTTGGCTGAATGATTCTATGCTGATACTACGCAGTGACTGTCAGGGTAGACGCACGCATGAAAAACGGCTTTCGCAGGTCGCAAAAAGGTGCGGTGGCGATCGAGTTCGCCTTGGT
>Ga0308159_1005402_pt1 | contig 10866 bp, 7 predicted proteins | sample PhyCR1_FD_201040 | JGI IMG/M metagenome (GOLD analysis project Ga0308159, IMG submission 201040) | Phyllosphere microbial communities from UC Gill Tract Community Farm, Albany, California, United States - DLSLC.R1 | ecosystem: Host-associated > Plants > Phyllosphere > Unclassified | place: USA...
CCCGCTCGCACGTCCCGAACGCCGACATCGACGCCGAGCTCCTGCTGGGTCACCTCCTGGGCCTCGGCCGCGGCGAGCTGCAGGCGCGCCTGATCACCGGCCTCTCCCTCGAGGAGCCGATGGTCGACGCGTTCGACCGCTTCGTCGAGCGCCGCGCCTCACGAGAGCCGCTCCAGCACATCACCGGAGTCGCCCCGTTCCGCAGCATCGAGCTCGCGGTCGGCCCCGGAGTCTTCGTGCCGCGCCCCGAGACGGAGGGAGTAGCGCAGCTGGCCATTGACGCCCTGCGCTCGGTCGCTGATTCGTTACCGGTCGCCGTCGACCTCGGCACCGGCAGCGGTGCGCTCGCGCTCGCCTTGGCGCACGAGGTGCCCCACGCCCGTGTGATCGGCGTCGAGAACTCGGTCGATGCCTTCATCTGGGCCCGCGGGAACCGCGAGCGCCTGGGCCTTGAGAACGCCCGCATCGTGTTCGCCGACCTCGTGGACGCGCTGCCCGACCTCGACGGCACCGTCTCGGTCGTCGTCTCGAACCCGCCGTACATCCCTGCAGCCGCGATCCCGCGCGACCCGGAGGTGCGGCTGTACGACCCGCCGGCTGCCCTGTACGGCGGCGAGGACGGACTTGATGTCGTGCGCCAGCTGTCGCACACCGCGCACCGTCTTCTGCGGCCCGGGGGAGTGCTCGTGATCGAGCACGGGGAGTTGCAGGGGGCGGATATCCGGGAGCTGCTGACCGCTGACGGGTGGCGTCGGGCGACGACGCAGCGTGACCTTTCGGGGCGGGACCGGGCGACGATGACGGTGCGCTGATCCTCTTGTTGATGTCATCAATGGAACGCTCGTCGAACGCTCGTCGTTCGTGCGTACTACCTCTGCGCAATGAAGGGCACTGCGGGGTGAGGACGCGCGGAAGGAGACGACTGGGCACGAAGCGGCCTCTGCGCGAGAACTTCCTTCGTCGGGCTCTCTGACGCTAAGCGGTCTGCGCCGCGTACTTCGCCTCGGTCGCCGCCTTCTGCGGGCGCCACCAGGCCTCGTTCTCGCGGTACCACCTCACGGTCGCCGCGAGCCCCGACTCGAAGTCGGTGAATCGCGGCTCCCAGCCGAGCTCGGTGCGCAGACGCGTCGAGTCGATCGCATAGCGGAGGTCGTGTCCTGGGCGGTCGGTGACGTGGTCGAACGCGTTCTCGGCGAGGCCGAACTCGTCGAGGATCAGCGTGAGGACCTCGAGGTTGTTCTTCTCGCCGTCAGCGCCGATGAGGTAGGTCTCGCCGATCTCACCGCGGTCGATGATCGCCCAGACGCCGCTGTTGTGGTCGTCGACGTGGATCCAGTCGCGCACGTTCTCGCCGGCGCCGTAGAGCTTCGGGCGGATGCCGTCGATGATGTTCGTGATCTGGCGGGGGATGAACTTCTCGACGTGCTGGTAGGGCCCGTAGTTGTTGGAGCAGTTCGAGATGGTGGCCTTCACCCCGAACGAGCGGACCCAGGCGCGCACGAGCAGGTCGCTGCCGGCCTTCGTGGAGGAGTAGGGGCTCGAGGGGTTGTACGGGGTCTGCTCGGTGAACTTCGCCGGGTCGTCGAGGTCGAGATCGCCGTAGACCTCGTCGGTCGAGATGTGGTGGTAGCGGACGTCGTGCTTCCGCACGGCCTGCAGCAGCGTGTACGTGCCGATGATGTTCGTCTCGAGGAACGGGCTCGGGTCGTCCAGCGAGTTGTCGTTGTGCGACTCGGCGGCGAAGTGCACGACCAGGTCCGAGTCGGCGACGAGCCGGTCGACGAGCTCGGCGTCGGCGATGTCGCCCACGACGAGCCTGATACGGTCGGCGGCGGGGGCGAGGGAGTCGCGGTTGCCGGCGTAGGTGAGCTTGTCGAGCACGGTGATCTCGCTGTCCGGACGCTCGCTCAGTGTGAGGTGGACGAAGTTGCTGCCGATGAAGCCGGCACCGCCGGTGACGAGGATTCGCACGAGTACTCCTGCACGTGAGGGGGGGGAGGTAAGGAGGCGGAGAGGGGATCGGACACGCTCTCGCTGGACGCTAGCGGCGCGACCCGCTGCTCGTCGTCATCGCCCGGAGAACGACGACTCGAGTCTGAGGAGTCGTTGCAGATAGTCGCCGTAGCCGCTCTTGATCAGGGGCGCCGCGAGCGCGGCGAGCTGCGCGTCGTCGATCCAGGAGTTCCGCCAGGCGACCTCTTCGATGCACCCGATCTTGAACCCCTGGCGCTGCTCGATCACGCGGACGAATTCCGTGGCCTCGATCATCGAATCGAAGGTTCCCGTATCCAGCCACGCCGTTCCCCGGTCCAGGACCTGCACCTTCAGCCGTCCCGCCTCGAGGTAGCGCTCGTTGACCGTGGAGATCTCGAGCTCGCCGCGGGCGGAGGGCTCGATGGTCTTCGCTATCGCGACGACGTCGTTGTCGTAAAAGTACAGGCCCGGCACCGCGTAGTTGCTCTTGGGCTTCTCGGGCTTCTCCTGGATCGAGAGCGCCCGGAACTCCCGGTCGAACTCGACCACTCCGTACGCGCGAGGATTCGCGACCTGGTACGCGAAGATCACCGCGCCCTCGATGTCCGTGTTGGCCGCCAGCGCCGTCCCCAGTGCTGTTCCATGGAAGATGTTGTCTCCCAGCACGAGCGCGACGGAGTCGTCGCCGATGAACTCCTCGCCGATCAGGAACGCCTGAGCCAACCCGTCAGGCGAGGCCTGCACCGCGTAGGAGATCGACATGCCGAGACTCGACCCGTCGCCCAGAAGCGCCCGGAACTGGTCGTTGTACTCCGGCGTCGTGATCACCAGGACCTCGTCGATCCCCGCCATCATCAAGGTCGACAACGGGTAGTACACCATCGGCTTGTCGTAGATCGGCATCAACTGCTTCGAGATGCCCTTCGTGATCGGCCACAAGCGCGACCCCGACCCACCCGCCAGAATGATCCCCTTCACTGAAGCGCCTCCCGATCGTCGAGCCCCGCGCAGGACGCGCCCGTCTCGTCGTGTGACAGGGTGCGTCGCCGGCAGGAGAGAGGGGAACGGGCCATCGGGTCGGTCATGCTCAGAAACGTACCCGTTCCGCGGCGAGGCGGACGTGTCGCGTCGCGCGCGGGGCGCGCGAAGACCTGCCGCTCCTGAGCTGCGCCGTCGGCGACCGGCTTAGACTCTCTTACGTCGTGCAGGGACCGCGCTTGCGGGTGCTTCTGCGTTCACGCGGATCTGGAGCCTCATGTCTTCTGCGAAGTCGCGCCCCTCGACGGTACTCCGGCTCTTGGGACTCGTTCCCCGCGCCTGCGAGGCCTGCGGCGTCCAGCCCGCACGCCGCGCTTCTCCCTTCTGTTCGCGAAGCTGCGCTGCCACATTCCAGTACTACTCCTGACGTCGGCGAGTCGATCAGGACGACCAGGAGGCTCGAGACTCGCCCGACTCGCCGGCGTGCGCCGTCGAGAGGCGCCAGGAGAAGGCCCCCGTCGTCGACCGGGATACGATCGGCCATCCGCAGGAGCGGTGCGACGTCCGCGGAGCGGGCGGAAAGGAGCCCACGGGCTGTGTCGGCGATGGCGAAGGATCCGGACGACGACGTCCTCCCGATGTGCGTCGCTGTCGACCTCGCTCACGCGCTCGTGCAGTACACCGCCGTGCAGGAGGGAGTGGCGGTCCTCTTCATCAAGGGACCGGTGGCGAACCACCACCGTCTCCAGCCCGACCGGGTCTCGTCCGACGTCGACGTCCTGGTCCATCCGGGAGATCAGGCCGCACTCGTCACGGCGCTGACGCGGCGCGGCTGGCGGGTACGGCCGGCCTCCCTCGCTCACGAGCGCTTCATTACGCATTCCGTGAACCTGCTTCACCCGTCTTGGCCCTGCGACATCGACGTGCACGACTCCTACCCGGGTTTCTTCGTCGACCGCGCCGAGGCGAACGCGATCGCCATGGTGCGTTCCGAGCGTCTCGGAGTCGCGGGCCACGAGCTCACCGTCGCCGACTTCGAACTCAGCGCACTCATCTCAGCCCTGCACTCGCTCCGCTCGCTGCATTCCCGACGCCATCTGGAGGAGCTCGATGCGGCAGTGCGAGAGGTTCGGCGGCGTCTCGCGACGGGAGAGACCTCCGCGGACGACCTCGTCCGTCTGGTCACGACGCTCGGCGGCGTCGAGGCCTCGTCACCGTTCTTCCGACGACTGGAGATCGAGCTCGACCTGCCACCGGAGCCCAGCCACGATTTCCTCCTCTGGCGTCTTCGCGCAGCTCAACGGAGCCGCCTGGCGAGCTGGCTGGTCGAGATCGCCGATGCCCCGATGCGCGAGCGGGTCGCTCTCACGAAGGCCGCCCTGCTCCCGCCGAGGCAGGACATGCTCGTCGATCATCCTCGCGCAGCCGAATCACGGTTCCAGCTCCTGCGCGCCCATCTCGAGCGACTCCGAGACGCAGTCACAGCGACTCCCGAAGCTCTCCGCGCTTTCCGCGCGGAACGCGCGAGCCGTCGATCCGAGCGTCTCGATCGACACTGGATGAGGACGAGCCCGGGCGGGCAGGCGACTCAGACTCAAGACCCCGCCCTTTCAGGAACTCCGAGCGCACTCGTCGAGGCGTCACGGGGACTGCACGAGGAGACACCCGGCCGTCCGGTCGGCCTTCCTTCTCGCACCGGCCAGCACGGTGAGGTGATGCCAGTGGGAGGAAGAGGAATCACGCGGACGAGCCGGATCTCGATCCGATCTGATGCCGCTGCTGTGAGCTACGACGGGGACGTCTTCGTTCTCGCGATGAGCCGGTCGGACTCGATGCCGATGAGACTCGCCGGCCCGGCCGCTGAGTTGTGGCACCGGATCGGCCAGGCGAAGCCACGGACGCTCGACTCGTTGATCACCTCGGTCGCGGCCGTCTACGGGCTCCCGGCCGACGACATCCTGCAGGACGTGCGCTCGTTCGTCGAACTGCTGGTCGAGCACGCGGTCATCGTTGTCGAGAACTGACCCGCCGACCCGGCGGCCTGTCGGGACGGCCGGCGTTCAGAGGGCGAGGATGACGTCGAGGACGCGCGTCGCGTAGGTGGGCCAATCGACGACGCCCGACTCCGTTCCCTCCGTCGACCGGGCTCGAGCAGCGTTCGCCTCCCGCCGGGTGCGATCGAGGACGGTGACGCTCGCCAGGGCGGCGCGGAGCGCTGCGACGTCTCCGGCGGGAAGGATGCGGCACTGCTGCGGGTCCAGAAGCGCCGAGGCGCCGTTGGCGTCGGACGTGATGATGGGAAGGCCGCAGGCGGCCGCCTCGGCCACGACCAAGGAGCACGCGTCCTCGAGCGTGGGAAGGACGAACGCGTCGGCACTCCGGTACTCGCGCGCGAGGTCGTCGTGCGACAGCAGGCCCCGCACCGTGACGTTGCTCGGCGCCGAGCGGAGGATCCTGCGATCGAAGACACCCCCTGCGAGCACGAGGTCGACATCGATACCGCGGACAGCTTCGAGCAGCTGCGGGAACCCCTTCCTCAGGGAGACGTGCGCCGCGCAGATGAGGCGAGGCCGGGTCGAGTCCCGAGGGACGACCGCTCCGATCGGAGTGAAACCGTCCATGTTCACGCCGTAAGGGATCTCGACGATCTTGGAGGGGTCGACCCCGAATCGGATCATCTGCTCGGTGACGATCGCCGACGGCGTCAGAACGACGTCGGCGAGGCGGAGCTCCTTCTCGATCCGGCGCACGAGTCTCGGCGGGAAGCGCTCGTCCCAGCTCCGGCGGCGGGAGAAGTAGCGGAGGAGCTCACCGTTGTGAGCGCGGGGATGCGCGTCGACGGCGTGGAAGACTCGCCGGGCTTCGGGGCGCGCCCTGAAGGTGGCCAGGCAGGCGCCGGGAAAACCCAGAACCGTGTGGTCCTCTGGGAGGCGGAGCCGCGCGGCTGCTCGGTCGAACAGCACCTTCGACAGGTAGGACGCGCGGAGCACGACGCCTGGAGCGGGGAGGCGGAGCCCCGCTCGAAGGATCACCTCGGCAAGGTGCGACACGTGCCGGACCGGATGGGGTGCCGGGGTCGCGTACAGGTCCCGCAGGGCCCGCGCTCGTCGGCCCAGAGAGGTCCCGGCGATCCTCCGGGGGAGAGGGATCGACGCTGCGCGGGCGACGGCGTCGGGCCGCGGCACGATCTCGAAGCCGAGCGCGCCTCGTTCGGCAGCACAGGCGATCAACGCTCGAGCGGCGCCTTCCCGGTACGGGCTCGACACGACGAGAGTGCGTTCTCGAGTCGTCATGCGACGAACGCCTCGAATTCAGCGCCGAAGCGACGTGCGAACTCCGAGCGGGAGAAGGTCGCCCGGTAGCGCTCCCGGGCTGAGCGACCGAGCGTCCCGGCCGACGTGCGATCCAGGGACTCGATGGCGCGGGTCCACTCCTCCACTCGCCCCGCTTCGATCGTCCATCCGGTGATGCCCTCGAGAACGATCTCGGGCAATCCTCCAGAACGGCTGACGAGCGCGGCGCGGCCCGCTCCGGCGGCTTCCAGCGCGATGGTCGGAAGCGGGTCGGGCTTCGTGCTCGGCACGACGACCACATGGGCGACGTCCAGCACCGAGCGCACGTCGCTGCGCTCCCCGAGGATCTCGACGGTGTCGCGATTGGGCAGCCGGGCGACGATCCCGACGACGTCCACGCTCTCACCCACGGCGGGTGGGGCACCGAGGATCAGCAGGCGCACGTCCGTTCGCTGGAGTCGACTCCAGGCCGTGAGGAAGAACTCGTGACCCTTCCAGGAGTTCCACCTGCTGGCCAGCACGAAGACGAGGGGACCTTCTTCCGGCGCTGGTACGGGTGGGGGAGCGTCGAATCCGTTGTAGACGACCGATGACCGCTTCTTCACCGTCCGACCGAGGGTCGATCCGACGGCCTCGCTGACGACGATGATCCGATCGGCCGCCCGGAAGAGGATGCCGAGAACCCGGCGCTCCAGGCCGTCGGTGTGCTCGTGGAGATGGAGGATCGTCCGCGCTCCGTGGAGCTTCGCGAGGAGGAGGACGAGCGCCAGAGCTGCGGTGTTGACGTAGACGACGTCGGGTGCGGACTTCCGGATCGCCCTCGAGGTCGCGCTGAGGCGGCGGAGGTGACGCAGGGCGTGCCGCGGTGAGAGGTACGCGCGTCGGAGAACGGGAAGCGGCATGCGGTGAACGGCACGGCCGTCGGCGACGAGCGCTCGAGTGAGCCGGCGCTCCGGATAGTCGAGGTCGTCGGGCAACCACACCTCGATCTCCGTTCCCTCCGGAATAGCTCGGAGCGCCTCGAGAAGGACCCGATCGGCGCCGTACAACTCGTCCGACGGGTGGACGACGAGCACACGCACTGACTTCGACGTGCTGCCGTCGCCGCTGTCGGGAACCGGACCGGAGTGACGGAGCGCACGGCCGATCCTCACCGGATCACCTGATTCCGACGCCCGGAGTGAGCAGAAGTACGATCCGCCAGCGCGGACAGAACCTCTTCGTAGGCGGAGCAGACGAGATCCCAGGTGTACTCCGCCTGACCGCGATCGAACGCGTCCCTGCTCGCGGTCTCCTGCGCCTCAGGGGAGACGAGCATCGCTGTCACGGCCTCGACGATGTGCTCGACGGACGGCTGCACGAACGTCGCTCGTTCTCCGAGCACCTCACGGTTGTAGGGGGTGTCCCGAGCCACGATCGGAGCCGCGCAGGCCATGGCCTGCACCAGTGCGGGATTGGTCCCGCCGACGCTGTGCCCGTGGAAATACGCACCGGCGTGCTGCCAGAGCGAGAACAGGCGGGTGTCGTCGCTGACGTGCCCGAGCCAATGGATGCGTTCATGTGAACGTGACAGCCGCAGCGCCTCCTCGTCGAAGGCTCCGCCGTACCCTGTCGAGCCGACGACGACCACGTCGTGGGTCTTCGCGAGAGCGGGGGCCGCCGCGAAGAACTCGGCAACGGTGTTCTCGGGCACGAACCTCGCCACGATCAGGGCGTATCCCCGGTGCTCCAGCCCGCGCTCGACGGGGAGCAGGGGCGGGACATCCCCTCCGTAGGGGATGAAGACACCGTCGCGCTGGAACTCCGCCTTCCACCGCCGCTCGATCTCCCGAGCGTCGAACGCCAGTACCGTTCCATGTCGAGCGGTCCACCGGGCTCCGGCGCGGAACACCTGTTTCGCGACCCGCCCCCATTTCGCCCGCTCCCATTCCATGCCGTCGACGTTCACGAGGGAGGGCACTCCGGCGCGGTTGAGGAGCGGAAGGAAGAATCCGTTGGCAGCGTTCATCACCAGAGCGACATCGGGACGTCTGCTGGCGGCATCGCGGCTCGCCGTGAATCCGAAGCTCAGAGTGCTCAAGGATCTGGTCTCCCAGCCGCCTGTCACGATCGTCCGGACGCGAGGGTCCCGAGGACCCGCGTCATCCCGAGTGGAGCCAGGCCGGCCGTACACGGTCACGTCCCACCCGTGGTCCGCGAGATAGGGGGCGAGTCGTCGTACAGCAGTTTCGAAACCGCCGTAGTAACTGGGGTACCCACGTGTTCCGATGATGACGACTGATCTGGGCATGGCGGGGACTCTATTCGACGGGCTTCACCGTCTCTTGTCGAGCGTGCGAAGCGTGAGGGATGTGGCGCGAAAAGATTCGAGGAGTCCTTCATCGCCTGTGATCCGGCGGCGGTGGCGCGTCCTGGCGGACAGATGACGGGGGACGGAGCGCGCGGGCGGAACGACCGACGGGAAGCGGATACGGCTGTCCCGCGAGCATCGCTGGTGCGTCGGATCGCACGCGACCCGCCCGCCGCCGGCTCGCGATGCGGTAGGTGATCATGTAGGCGAGGGGGGAGATCTTCGCTACGAGGAGCGCTGAGCCGATCGCTCGTCGACCGGTGCGGAAGGCCGCGATCACCTCGGGAAGACGGATGTCGGCCCTGACCTCGCGGCGGATGATCGTGGAGACGTCGTCATCGGCGGCGAGCGCCGCCGCCTGATGGAGGGGCGACAGGTGCGCCACCCGGGCGACGTACTCTCCGACTGCAGGATCGGCAGCGAGCAGGGGGAACTCGATCTCGAGAAGAGACGCAGCGTGCCGGACGTTCCTCGAGAGATCGAGCAGCTGGACGCGCAGTCCATCGGTGATCGCTCCGGACCGGATGGAGTAGTAGTAGAGAGGGTGGGCGACGAGAGCGACTCGTCGAGCGCGGGCGAGGAGGACGGCCATCACGGCGGAATCCTCGTAGGTGCGAGCTCGAGGAAAGACGAGATCCCGGTACAGGTGCGTCCGGATGAGCTTGTTCCACATGAACGCCCACACTCTGAAGGCGAGGAGTTCGTTCACGGCCTCGAACCCTGACCAGGTCAGGTCACGGGAGTAGGGCATCGAGCCCACACTCAGAGACTCTCCTGCTTCGTTCAGCGCCACTGACCCGGTGATGACGATGTCCACGTCATCGGTCATCGCACGGACCATCTCGGCGAGCATCTCGGGATGGACCCGGTCGTCAGAGTCGACGAACCACAGCGAGTGACCCCTGGCCTGATTCAGGATCGTGTTGCGAGCCTCCGCGAGACCGAGATTCCGGCCGTGTGTCAGCACTTCGACGAGGAACTCGGGTGGCGCTTGCACGACGGAACTCGCGACCTTCTCCATCGAATCGTCGGGACTGCCGTCGTCGACGATGATCACTTGGATGAGGTGGTTCTCGGGAACGGTGAGTGCCCACAGGGAGGACAGGCATCGCTCGATGTAGTCGGACACTCCGTAGACCGGCACGCCGATCGTGATGAGCGACGTCACCGTCGTTCCTCGCCGCTCGCGCCCGCTGCGCGCCGCCGAATCGCCGAGCGGTGTGGGGGAACCGCCTCTGCAGGGCCGTGCCCTGCCAGCAGTCGTTCGACCGCATCCAGGAGGTCCGGAGCCACGGAGCCGGCATCGTAGGAGCCGATGGTGAGAGTCGCGCCGGTTGTCAGGCGTGTGCGGAGATCCTCGTCGTCAAGAAGCTCGCCGATGGCTGCTTCGAGTGCCTTCGAGTCGTCCGGCGGCACCATGAGGGAGTCGATCCGATCGTGACAGAAGTCGTCGAATCCGCTTCCCGAGGTGACCACGACCGGCGTGCCGACCGCTTTCACCTCGAGCGCCACATTGCCGAAGCCCTCCCACCGGGAGGGACAGGTGGCGACAGTGGCAGCTCGCATCACGGGGAAGAGCTCGTCACCGTTGAGATGACCCAGGAAGGTGAACCGGTCTCGATCCGACTCGCCGACCGCGGAGAGGAGGTCGGCCTCGCTCGGCTCGAACTCCGGGTAGCCGAAGCCCCCTGCCAGAACGAATCGGACGTCCGGGCGAGCTCGCGCCAGTGCGGCGAAGGCGCGCATCGCGGCCTCGATGCCCTTCCGGCGCTCGAGGCGGCCGACGAAGACGACCACCGGGTCCGCTCCGTCGGGCCACCCGGCCGGTAGCGGACCATCGACCGACTTCTCTCTGACGGCCGCCACATCGATGCAGTTGCGGACGACGACGGACGGCGGAAGATCGGGGATCCGGCTCCCGTTCCACAGCGCGACAGCACGGGAGATGGGAATCAATCCCGCCGAACGACGCATCTGACGCGTCTCGAGGAGGCTCTGCACGGCTACCGAGATTCTGGCCTTGGCGGCGCGGCGTTTCACTGCGGTCCCGGCGATCCAGTCTGCGAGCCGATAGCTCGTCGCGAGGTTCGTCACGAGCGGGGTGCCCGGAGGAAGGAACGCGCCGAGGCCTTCCCACTCCGCGAGGAACACCGCGTCGTAGGGGGATCTCCCGATGTGCGAGCGCAGGCGGAGGGCGCGCCGCAGCATCCAGGCGACCGCCGGTCCGTCCCTTCTCCTGACATAGGCCCGCACCCTCACCCCGCCGAGATC
>Ga0308159_1005404_pt1 | contig 10863 bp, 10 predicted proteins | sample PhyCR1_FD_201040 | JGI IMG/M metagenome (GOLD analysis project Ga0308159, IMG submission 201040) | Phyllosphere microbial communities from UC Gill Tract Community Farm, Albany, California, United States - DLSLC.R1 | ecosystem: Host-associated > Plants > Phyllosphere > Unclassified | place: USA...
TCGATGTCATAGGCAAATTTTGCAATGTCATCCAGATACAGCCTATCCCCCTCTCCGTCACCATTCACATTGGCGCCATCGTTGGCTGCGTTCAAGTCCCAGTCAGGTAATGACCTGTCCTTGTTCAGTAAATCGTCGGGGTCGTCTTTAGGAAAGGTACGGTCATACGTCGGCAAACCATCGGTAACCACAACACTGAAATTCTTCTGGCACCGATACTGTATGGGGCTCGTATATTGAGCGGGGGTGCTGTTGTAGTACGGCTTCATACCTCTAAAATATCGCGTCACTTCATAATAGGTTTCCGCGAGTGGCGTATTAGAGTCGCTTCTCAACTTGCCGATAGCGGTAGTTAGGTCCGTAACGTTCTGTGCAGCTGTCGTCGCAGAAACTGCCGCCTGGTAAGTGGTTTTTTTCACTTCGGCAAGGTCTTTGACATCTACAGCAATTTTACCACCCGGACCAGAATCATCATTTGTAGGCGGATTGAAGTTTGCCAAACCAATTCGAATACTGGTATTACCCTGAATTTTGGTGGTATTAACAACAAGGTCTTTCGCCACACTACGAGCGACATTCATTCGGAAATCGCTGGGAATAATGCTCCCTTTCGTAAAGTCCTTCCTGGTTACTCCCGCCGCTCGCGATAGATCAACGAGGTAAGAAAGATAGTCAGCGGTATAACGAGTCGACCCCTCATTCGCATCATCCACCGGATCCGGAAGTACAAAACAATACGCGACATTATCACGCTTAACATAATAATAACCAGAGCCACAGCCATTTGAAGACGCCTGACTCAGAATCATAGTGTCATCGCCTAATATATCTTTATCGCCATCGCAGTAATTTCTGCCACAGATGTAATACTTATACGAATACGTGATCTTGGGACGAACCAGAACCGGATCAAAACCCGATGCCCAGATGATATTATTCATACTGCCCGAATTATCCACCAGCAGCATCAAGTTCGGCGGCACAGCGGGCGCGCTCAACAGTGGAACTTGCGATGGAGCAAACGCATACGCCGGAGCCGTGATATACAACGCCAACAACACTCCGTAGAAGTACTTCAATCCACAGCGTAGCGTTTTAACAATTGGCATAGATACTCTCCAGCACGGTTACTGACGTGCCTTGCTTGGCTGATGCGGTTACGCGATACAAGGTCACGGAGCTGCTGGCTGAACAGGTGGGCGGGCGACTGATCGGGGTTGTTGTGGTGCCGATATTTTGCAGGGCAAACACGGCGTTAGTGCCGGCCTGGACCCAGGTCACGCCTGAAGAACTGTTATTGCCTGCTTTGGGGTAGCCAGTGGCTTCAGCTGGTGGCGCACAGGTTGCTGGCGAGGTGCATTTGGCCAAGGCGAAATCCTTCACCTGAATAGACGACTCGCCCAATCGCAACGCCGCCTCGGCAAGCTGGAAGGACTGATTGCGCACCATCACGCTGCCGGACATTTTTTCCTGCATGGTTGCGTTCTGCATCGCTGACACGCCCAGCAATGTCAGCAACAGCAGGAAGATCAGGCTGACCACCAGCACCATGCCTTTCTGGGGCGACGGCAAGTTGCGTCTATGTGTACTCATTGCATGAAGCCCCTTCAAAACCGGTTACGCACGGCAGCGACAACGTTGTAGACCTGATCCCGGACCTTGCCGGTTGGGTCATACAGCGTCAGCCCGATGCGCACACTGCGGATGTTCGCTGCGTTGCCGGTGGTAATCGCAGTGGCGTAAGTCATGGGTGTCCCAGCGAGGCCGAAGGAGACGTTGAAGGCGCGGACGTTGCTAAGCAGTGGCTGTAGGTTGTTAGTAGGATTGGTGCCCACCGCGACTTGCAAATCAGTGCCATTGAAAACGTAGGTCAGTTGGCGCAAAGGGAAAGCAACCTGCCCGGCCCCTATCACTGGGTTATTGGCATATAGCTGCGTAGTGCTCTGGCAGTCGGATACGACCGTCCAGTTCGGTGTACCACCCGACCCACCAATATCAGCGGTGATCAATGTCAAAGTGCTGTTGGCGTTGTTCCATAGAATCGGGTTGTTGAACGCTGCAGGTTTAACCGTCAATGCGCCGCTCGCAGGCGTAAGGTTATCCACACTCAAACAACCGAACATCCCCGTCATGCGGATTTCCTGCATCATTTTGCTCAGTACGAACCGGGCGTCTTCCTGCATGCGTGCCGAGGTGTTCTGGCTCGTGTAGGTGCCACGGGAGGCGACGAAGATCTGGATCACGCCCATGGAAATCACCAGCCCCAGTACCAAGGCGACCATGATTTCGATCAGGCCGAAGCCTCTGGAAAACTTCTTCATGGGGTCACCACAGTCACGCCGACTTGGGATTTGAGCTCGAATGTCCGCAGAGTCGCGCTAGCGGCTGAGGCAGAGAGTGCAACGTCGCTAGCGCCAGTGGCGCGGGCATCGTTCCAGTAAATGGTGATAGTCACTTCTCGGCCATTGATAGCAATCTTGCTGTTCGCGCCATCGGCACCTGCGAATGCAGTGACATTGGTCCTGAAGTCGGCCAGATCCACAGATCTGGCATCGGTACTCGCAACAGGGGCAGAGGCCAATGAGCCCAGCGCATAAGTCGCCAGCACGTTGGTGGCCCCGTTACCTACTGCGTTGCCGTCTACGTTGGCGCGAATCCTGTCCATCATGTCGTAGGCAATGAAACTGGCCTGGCTGGTCATGGCCGAGCTGTCGGTGTACTTGAGGGCATTCAATTGAATAGCTGCGGCTCCCAGGATGCCAATGGCCAGAATCAATACTGAAACCAATACCTCAATTAAAGTCATGCCCTTCTGGTGACGTTTGCATCCACTGCTCATATTCAGCTTCCACTCAAAGCGATTCGACCGTTCAAGCCTATAGTCACGGTCCTGACATTGCTGCCCAATGTGTAAGTCATTACGACAGCTGCAGCCGGGACAGACAGGCCGCCCAGGTTATTGAACTGCAGCGAGCTCACGCTGACACCGCCGGCAGTTGCCATGGTCACCGTGGCGCCACTGCTCATCGCCGCAACGATCCGGATAGCGGTGGTCGTGTCAGACGACAACACCACTTTCAATTCAGTAGTCCAGGCAGTTCCTGAGGTCGGAAGCACGCTCATGTTCACTCCTCGGTTTATCGCCTCAAGCCGCGCAAAGTTGAGTGCTCGCTGTAGATCACTTACTTCGGAATCCGCCTTGGATTTCTGAATGATGCTGCTGAAATTCGGCACGGCAATGGCCGCCAGTATCCCTACCAGAGTCACAGTGATTAACAATTCGATAAGGGTGAAGCCCTTGGCGCGGCGGGTCATTGAGTGTCTCCTTAACGTTACGACTATAGGGCAGCAGTCGCGTCCCAAGGCTGACAGGAGGATATACGGTTGTTTGGCTGGGACGAATGCCCGGATGGCGTTCTGCTGAAAATAATTCCAGGGAGGAAAGCACATGAAACAGTCCGGTTTTACGCTTATCGAGCTATTTGTAACGTTGCTGGTGATTGGGGTTGTGGCGAGTATCGCGGTTCCGGCGATGGCTGAAATGGTCACCGCACAGCGGCGGTTTGATGTGGCGCAGCAGTTGGCGAGTGGGATACGAACGGCGCGTCATGAGGCCGTTGTGCGCAATCAATTGGTGGTCATCCGCGCAATTGATGGGCAATGGAGCAAGGGCTGGCAAATCGTCGTAGATCCAAAAGGCACCGATGATGATCTGATTCTCGTGGACCGAGCAGGCAGTGGAAAGGTGCCGGTGGTCGGCAACGGACAGATAACGCAATCCATCAGCTTCAGCGGGCTGGGCGCGGCGGTGGGTAATGGTTTTGTCGCAGGAACGTTGTCAATTTGCGACGCGGACAAGCCGGTGAGCCACCATCAAGTGAAATTGGCCAGTGCCGGTAGAGTGAGGATTGAAAGCAAGACCCTGCCCGAAGAACGTTGCGGCTGAGAATGCAGGGCCTGTAGGAGCTGCCGAAGGCTGCGAAAGCGATCTTTCAGATACACCGCTTTCGCAGCCTTCGGCAGCTCCTACAGGTTGCGTGTCACAACAGCGACTTGACCCGCAATTCCTTGGGCATGGAGAACGTGACGTTTTCTTCGCGGCCAGCCAGTTCATCTGCGCCGGTTGCGCCCCAGGCGTGCAGTTGCTGGATGACGCCGCGCACCAGCACTTCCGGAGCTGACGCACCAGCGGTGATTCCGATGCGTTCGACACCGTCGAACCAGCTGCGCTGCATGTCTTCGGCGCCGTCGATCAGGTAGGCCGGGGTCGACATGCGCTCGGCAAGCTCACGCAGACGGTTGGAGTTAGAGCTGTTCGGGCTACCAACCACCAGCACCACATCGCATTCGTCAGCCAACAGCTTTACTGCGTCCTGGCGGTTTTGCGTGGCGTAGCAGATGTCGTCCTTACGCGGGCCTCCAATGGCCGGGAAGCGAGTGCGCAGCGCATCGATCACGCGGCTGGTGTCGTCCATGGATAAGGTGGTCTGGGTCACGAAGGCCAGTGCTTGCGGGTTGCGCACCTGCAGATTGGCGACATCTTCTTCATCCTCGACCAGATAGATCGAACCGCCATTGCTGGCGTCGTACTGCCCCATGGTGCCTTCGACTTCAGGATGACCCTCGTGGCCAATCAGGATGCATTCACGGCCATCGCGGCTGTAGCGAGCCACCTCGATATGGACCTTGGTCACCAGCGGGCAAGTCGCATCAAAAACTTTCAGGCCACGGCCGGACGCCTCGGTACGCACGGCCTGTGAAACACCATGGGCGCTGAAGATCACGATGACGTCATCCGGCACCTGATCCAGCTCTTCGACGAAGATCGCACCGCGAGCGCGCAGATCTTCGACGACGAATTTGTTATGAACCACTTCGTGGCGCACATAGATCGGCGGACCAAACACTTCCAGGGCGCGATTGACGATTTCGATCGCACGATCCACTCCAGCGCAGAAGCCGCGGGGGTTGGCGAGTTTGATTTGCATAGGTGCCTCGTATGTACGTGCGAAACAGCCCGGCATATGCCGGGCTCAGGTTCAGACTTTACGCTTAGAGCGCCTTGACCTCGAAGATTTCCACTTCGAACGTCAGGGTCTTGCCTGACAGCGGGTGGTTGAAGTCGATGGTCACTTGCGCGTCATCGAAAGCCTTCACTACACCCGGCAGCTCAGTATTGGCCGCATCGTTGAAGATCACCAGCAAACCTTCCGACAGCTCCATGTCCTGGAACTGCGAACGGGGGATGATCTGCACGTTTTGCGGGTTCGGCTGACCGAAGGCATTTTCCGGCTGGACTTGCACGGTGCGCTTGTCGCCAGCCTTGAAGCCAAAGAGCGCCGCTTCAAAACCGGGCAGCAGATTGCCGTCACCCACCTTGAACTTGGCCGGAGCCTTGTCAAAAGTGCTGTCGACCGTGTCGCCGTTCTCCAGGCGCAAAGCAAAATGCAGGGTGACTTCCGTGTTCTGACCGATGCGTTGCTCGGTCAATACCTGTTCAGTCATTAACGGTTTCTCCGGTTTTCTTGCTCTTGAACATATCCAGCGCCAGCATGATCGCGCCTACAGTGATCGCACTGTCCGCAACGTTGAACGCCGGAAAGCCGTGTTCTTTCCAGTGGACGAAGATGAAGTCAATCACATGCCCGATGGCCACGCGATCGTACAAATTACCCAGCGCGCCGCCCAGCACCAGGGCCAAGGCGATGGCCAACCAGGTTTCATCCCGTCCCAGACGCTTGAGCCAGACAACCAGCACTGCACTGACCACGATAGCGATCAGGGCGAACAGCCAGCGCTGCCAGCCCGAACTGTCGGCCAGGAAGCTGAAGGCCGCGCCGGTGTTGTAGGCCAGCATCCAGCTGAAGTAGTCCGGAATTATCACGATCTGCTCGTACAATTCCAGGCGGTTCTCGAAGTAGTACTTGCTGGCCTGGTCAATGACCAGAACCAGCAAGCTCAACCAGAGCCACGACAAGCGACCAACGCCCGACTTAGGCATAGTGACGAACCTCGCCCGTGCCGCTGATGTTATCGACGCAACGACCGCAGATTTCCGGATGCTCCGGGTTCACGCCGACGTCTGCGCGGTGGTGCCAGCAACGAGCGCACTTGGCGTGGCCGGACTTGACCACTTTCAGCTTCAGGCCAGCGACTTCAGTCACTACCGCATCAGCAGGGGCGTCAAGCAGAGGCGCAACGCTGGCTGTGGAGGTGATCAGTACGAAGCGCAGTTCGTTGCTCAGTTTCGACAGGTCAGCAACCAGCGAGTCTTCAGCATATAAGGTCACTTCAGCCTGAAGGTTGCCGCCAATCGCCTTGGCCGCCCGCAGGTTTTCCATTTCCTTGTTGACCGCGACCTTCACCGCCATGATCCGCTCCCAGTAGGCGCGGTCCAGCTCGAAGTCAGCAGGCATTTCGCTCAGCCCCTGATACCAGGTGTTGAGCATCACCGATTCGTTACGCTCGCCCGGCAGGTACTGCCACAGCTCATCGGCGGTGAACGCCAGGATCGGCGCGATCCAGCGCACCAGCGCTTCGGAGATGTGGAACAACGCGGTCTGACACGAACGACGTGCAGTGCTATCGGCCGCCGTGGTGTATTGACGGTCCTTGATGATGTCCAGATAGAACCCACCCAACTCCTGCACGCAGAAGTTGTGGATCTTGGAGTACACATTCCAGAAGCGGTATTCGCCGTAGTGCTCTTCCAGCTCGCGTTGCAGCAGCAGCGCGCGGTCCACCGCCCAGCGATCCAAGGCGAGCATCTCTTCTGCTGGCAGGATGTCTGTTGCAGGGTTGAAGCCGCTCAGGTTCGAGAGCAGGAAGCGTGCAGTGTTGCGGATCCGACGGTAGGCGTCGGCGCTGCGTTGCAGGATCTGATCGGAAACCGCCATTTCGCCGGAGTAGTCAGTGGCCGAAACCCAGAGACGCATGATGTCTGCGCCCAGGGAATCGTTGACTTTTTGCGGAGCCACGACGTTGTTCAGCGATTTGGACATCTTGCGACCGTTCTCGTCGACGACGAAACCATGGGTCAGCAATTCGCGGTACGGGGCGTGGTCGTCCAGCATGCAGCCGGTCAACAGTGACGAGTGGAACCAGCCACGGTGTTGGTCGGAGCCTTCCAGGTACAGATCTGCACGCGGGCCGCTTTCGTGACCCATCGGGTGTGAGCCGCGCAGTACGTGCCAGTGAGTGGTGCCCGAGTCGAACCAGACGTCCAGTGTGTCGGAAATCTTGTCGTACTTCGGCGCTTCGTCACCCAGCAGCTCAGCGGCGTCCAGCTTGAACCAGGCCTCGATGCCTTCTTTCTCGACGCGCAGGGCAACTTCTTCCATCAGCTCAACGGTGCGTGGGTGCAGTTCGCCGCTTTCCTTGTGCAGGAAGAACGGGATCGGCACGCCCCAGTTGCGCTGGCGGGAGATGCACCAGTCAGGACGATTGGCGATCATCGAGTGCAGGCGAGCCTGACCCCATGCTGGTACGAACTGGGTATCTTCGATGGCTTTCACAGCCCGCTCGCGCAGGGTGTCGCCAGTCTCAGGCTGCTTGTCCATGCCCACGAACCACTGCGCCGTGGCGCGGTAGATCAGCGGCGACTTGTGACGCCAGCAGTGCATGTAGCTGTGAGTGATGGTTTCGGTGTCCATCAGGCTGCCCACTTCGGCCAGCTTGTCGATGATGTTCTGGTTGGCCTTGAAGATGAACTGGCCACCGAAGAACTCCAGCGACTCGACATACACGCCGTTGCTCTGCACCGGGCTGATGATGTCGTCGTTGGTCACGCCGTAGCTTTTGCTGATCACGAAGTCGTCGACGCCGTAAGCAGGCGAGCAGTGAACCACGCCCGTACCCGCGCTCAACTCGACGTAGTCAGCCAGGTAAACCGGCGACAGACGATCGTAGAACGGGTGACGGAAGTTGATCAGCTCCAGCGCCGCACCGGTGGTGGTGGCAAGGACGGTGCCTTCCAGCTTGTAACGAGTCAGGCAGCTTTCAACCAGCTCGGATGCCAGTACCAGCAACCTGTCGCCCACATCTACCAGCGAGTATTCGAACTCGGGGTGAACGTTCAGCGCCTGGTTGGCCGGGATGGTCCACGGGGTGGTTGTCCAGATCACGATGGACGCAGGCTTGCTCAGGGAATCCAGGCCAAATGCCGCCGCCAGCTTGGCCTCGTCGGCAATCGGGAACGCCACGTCGATGGTGGAGGATTTCTTGTCCTGGTATTCGACTTCAGCTTCAGCCAGGGCCGAGCCGCAATCGAAACACCAGTTCACAGGCTTGAGGCCCTTGAACACGAAACCGCCTTTGACCATTTCTGCCAAGGCACGGATTTCGCCGGCTTCGTTGGTGAAATCCATGGTGCGGTATGGATTGCTCCAGTCACCCAGCACGCCCAGGCGGATGAACTCGGCTTTTTGACCTTCGATCTGCTCGGCGGCATAGGCGCGGCACAGCTCGCGGGTCTTGTCCGCAGGCAGGTTCTTGCCGTGAGTCACTTCAACCTTGTGCTCGATCGGCAGACCGTGGCAGTCCCAGCCCGGAACGTAAGGCGCGTCGAAGCCCGAAAGGGTTTTCGAGCGGATGATCATGTCCTTGAGAATCTTGTTAACGGCGTGACCGATGTGAATATTGCCGTTGGCGTAAGGAGGACCGTCGTGCAGAACGAACTTTGGACGATCCTTGCCAATTTCGCGCAGCTTCTGGTACAGGCCAATGCTGTCCCAGCGCTGCAGAGTTTGCGGCTCGCGCTGGGGCAGGCCGGCCTTCATTGGGAAGGCGGTGTCCGGAAGGTTTAGCGTGGCTTTATAGTCGGTCATTTCAGGCTCTTGGTTAGCGGTTGGCCATGCCAATGGGCACGGGCGGCGGCGACGTCCGCATTGATCGCCGTCTTGAGCGCCTCCAGTGAGGCGAAACGCTGCTCATCACGCAGCTTGTGGTGGAAAGCCACCGTCAAACGCCGGTCGTATAAATCACCGGCAAAATCCAGAAGATGCACTTCAAGGTGGGCACTGCCATCACCTGCCACAGTCGGGCGCACACCAATGTTGGCGACCCCCGGCCAGACTTTGCCATCAACACTCGCACTGACCAGATAAACCCCGGTCAGCGGAACGCGACGACGCTTGAGTTGCACGTTGGCCGTGGGCGTACCCAGCTGGCGAGCCAGCTTCTGGCCATGCAGGATGCGCCCGGTAATCCGGAACGGGCGACCGAGCATCCGCTCGGCAAGGGCGAAATCCGCCACTGCCAGGGCGTTGCGCACCTTGGTACTGCTGACGCGAACGCCATCGATCTCGACAGTCTGTGCCGCCTCGACCGTGAAGCCACGGGCATCGCCCGCTTGTTGCAGGAAGTCGAAGTCGCCGATTCGGTCGCAACCAAAACGGAAATCATCGCCCACCTCAAGATGTTGGATACCCAGCCCCTGAATCAGCACCGTGTCGACGAATTCCGCCGCGCTGAGCTTGCTCAAACGCTGGTTGAACGCCAGGCACAGGACTCGATCCACGCCCTCGGCCGCCAGCAGCTCAAGCTTGTCGCGCAGGCGCGCCAGACGTGCAGGAGCGGTGGCAGGGGTGAAAAATTCACGGGGTTGCGGCTCGAAAATGACCACGCAACTGGGCACGCCCAACTCGACAGCACGATCACGCAAGCGCGCCAGAATAGCCTGGTGGCCCCGGTGAACACCGTCAAAGTTGCCAATAGTGGCGACGCAGCCCCGATGCTGGGGGCGCAGATTATGGAGGCCTCGAACCAGCTGCATAACGCACTTCTTGCTCATAAAGTGGCAGATTATAACCACACACAGCCCCGGACGACAGGCAACTCACCGAGGCAAAACAACAGTCACCGGCCTGTAACGCAAAAAACCGACGACCACCCGCTACTCCTGCTGCTTACATCACCGCGCTACGGGCGAAATCTTTCAGACGAAAACCCAGCAACAGCAGTGATGCAAAGTAGGCGACCAGCCCCGCTGCAACCAGCCCACCCAGGCGAATGAAGCGCTCCAGCATGTGCCCTTCGCTCCACTCCGGCAGAACGTGCATCAGCCCGAGCAACACGCCGGACATCACGCCAACCGCCAGCACCAGCTTGAAGAAAAACTTCGCCCACCCCGGCTGAGGCTGAAACAAATCCTGCTTGCGCAACTGCCAGAACAACAACAGAGCATTGATACAGGCACCCACACTGATCGCCAGCGCCAGACCGGCATGTTGCAGCGGGCCAATGAAAATCAGGTTCAGCAGTTGAGTCACTATGAGGGTGAAGATGGCAATTTTCACCGGGGTGCGGATATTTTGTTGCGCATAAAAACCCGGGGCGAGGACCTTGATCACGATGATGCCCAGCAAACCTACCGAGTAAGCGATCAATGCTCGCTGAGTCATGGCTGCGTCCATAGCGTCGAATTTACCGTACTGGAACAGCGACACAGTCAACGGCTCGGCAAGGATGCCAAGTGCCAGGGTGCACGGCAGCACCAGCACGAAACACAGACGCAGCCCCCAATCGAGGATTCGCGAATATTCGTGGCGATCCTTGTTGGCGTAGGTTTTCGAGAGAATTGGCAACAGGATCGTGCCCAGCGCTACACCCAGCACCCCCGACGGCAATTCCATCAAACGGTCGGCGTAGTACATCCAGGACACCGAACCGGCGACAAGGAACGAGGCAAAAATCGTGTTGATAATCAGAGAAATCTGACTCACCGAGACGCCAAGGATCGCAGGCAGCATCTGCTTCATGACCCGCCAGACGCCACTGTCGCGCAGATTCAGACGAGGCAGCACCAGCATGCCGATCTTTTTCAGGTGAGGGAGTTGGTAGAGCAGTTGCAACAGCCCGCCCACC
>Ga0308159_1005405_pt1 | contig 10861 bp, 10 predicted proteins | sample PhyCR1_FD_201040 | JGI IMG/M metagenome (GOLD analysis project Ga0308159, IMG submission 201040) | Phyllosphere microbial communities from UC Gill Tract Community Farm, Albany, California, United States - DLSLC.R1 | ecosystem: Host-associated > Plants > Phyllosphere > Unclassified | place: USA...
CTGCGGCCTGGGAGACCTGGTCCTGGGCCGTCTGCAGCGCGCTCTTGATGTCCTTGTCGGACACCGTCGAACCCGTCGCGATCTTGGCGAACATGTCGTTCATCGCCTTGCCGACCGTGGACTCGAACTGGTCCTCCGCGGGCACCAGCGGGAGCGGCTTCGCCTTGTTGTTGTAGATGTCGAGGAACGTCTTCGTCTGCTCGTCCGTGACGGAGTCAGCAGCGGCGGCGAGCACCGGCAGTGCCGCGTACGGCTTGTCGAGCGTGGTCTGCGTGTCCGCGCTCGTCATGTACTTGACGAACTTCAGCGCGCCCTCCTTGTTCTTCGTGTTCTTGAAGACGGAGAGGTTGATGCCGGCCGGGAAGCTGGCGATCTGCTCGCCACCGGTCGGAGCGGGCAGCGGGACGACGCCGTACTCGTCCGACTTCATGCCGAGCGAGTTGATGGTGTTGTTCGCGTTGTTCTGGTTGAGGATCATCGCGGCCTTCTTGTTCGCGAAGTCCGTGACCGACTGGGTGGCGTTGTCGTACTGCGCGTTCGAGGGGTTCGCGGCCTTCGCGACCTGCATCAGGTCGATGTAGCGCTTGATGCCGTCGACGTTGGCCTTCGAGGTGAAGGTCGGCTTGCCGCTCTTGTCGAACCACTCGCCGCCGTTCTGCGCCGAGTTGATGAACGCGAAGTGCGCGTTCTCGGTGTACGAACCACCGGCGAGGCTGAACCCGTAGGTGTCACCCTTCGTCAGCGTCTTGGCCGCGGTGACGAGGTCGTCCCAGTTCGTGGGCGGCTCGATGTTCGCGTCCTTGAGCATCTGCTTGTTGTAGAAGAGGCCGTAGGCGAGGCCGTAGAGCGGGACGCTCGTGACGGTCTTGTCCGGGGCGCCACCGGTCGAGAGCGCGACCTTGCCGAACTTGTCGGCACCGCCGATCGCCTTCATCTCCGAGTCACCGAACTCCTGGAAGGCGCCGGTGGCCTGGAGCGAGGTCGCCCAGGTGTTGCCGATGTTCACCACGTCCGGACCCTGGCCCGAGGTGACGGCGGTCTGGATCTTCGTCTGGAGGTCGTTCCAGCCGATGACCTGGAGGTTGACCTTGATCCCGGTCTCCTTGGTGAACTTCTCGAGGACGGGGGTCAGCACCTCCTTGTCGTTCTGCAGGGACGTGCCCTGGTTCGACGCCCAGTAGGTGAGCGTCTTCGAGTCGCCGGCGGAACCGGACGACCCGGAGGAGCAGGCTGCGAGGCCGGTCACGGTGAGTGCCGCGGCCGCGGTGATGGCCAGTGCGCGGATGGCAGTGCGCATGAGGCTCTACTTTCTCGTCGTTGAGATCTTGCAGGAGGTGGTGCTCGGTGGTGGTGCTGGGTGCTGCTGTGTGGGACGGGGCAGGGCCGGGTCGGACCAGGGTCCGGTCGGGCTGGACCTGGTCAGGCCAGGGTGTGCTCCGCGGGGTCCCAACCCTCGGGGAGGGTCGGGGAGGGTGTGACCGTGCTCTCGACGAGCACGGTCTCACCACGTTCGGCTGCCTCGGCGATGGAGACCATCACGTCGAGGACGTGGAAGGCGAGGGCACCGGGGACCCGGTTCTCCTCACCCGCACGGAGGGAGCGGGCCAGGTCGACCACGCCCGTCCCCCGCGAGTAGGTGGACCCGACGGCGGGGATCGTCTCGGGCTCGTCGGCGCCGAGCGCGTACAGCTCGGTGTCGCCGTCGAAGTCGTTCGGGTCGGGGAAGACGACCGTGCCGGTCTCGCCCGCGATCTCGACGAAGCCGGTGCGGCCGCGGTCGGACTCGAACGAGAAGACGCTCTGCGCGCTGCCGCCGTCCTCGAACTGGATCAGTGCCGAGTGGTTCGTCGGGACGTCGACCGGGAACTCGGTACCGGCCTTCGGGCCCGAACCGATCGTGCGGGTGGCGCGGGACTTCGACGCGGTGGCCGTGACCTTCGCGACCGGTCCGAAGGCCTGCACGAGGGTCGTGATGTAGTACGGGCCGATGTCGAACAGCGGGCCGGCGCCGTAGGCGAAGAGGAACTCGGGGCTCGGGTGCCAGGACTCCGGGCCGGGGCTCTGGAAGAGGGTGAGCCCGTTCAGCGGGGTGCCGATGCGGCCGTCGCGGATGGTGCGGAGCGCGGTCTGCAGTCCGGCGCCGAGGAACGTGTCCGGGGCGACGCTGACGGTCTTGCCGGCGGCGACCGCGGCGTCGCGGAGCTGCGCGGCGCTCTGCCGGTCCAGCGCGTAGGGCTTCTCGCCCCAGACGTGCTTGCCGGCGGCCAGCGCCTGCAGCGCGACCTCGACGTGTGCGGCCGGGATGGTGAGGTTCACGACGATCTCGATGTCGTCGACGGCGAGCAGCTCGTCGACCGTGCCGGAGCCCGGCACGCCCCACTTCTCGGCCTGCGACGCTGCCCGGGGCAGGTCGATGTCGGCGATGAAGAGGACCTCGACGTCGGGGAAGACCGTCAGGTTGGACAGGTACTGGTCCGAGATGACGCCGGCGCCGATGACACCGACCCCGACGCGTCCTGCGGCGCTCATGCGTGTGCTCCGGCGAGGAAGGCGTACGAGTCGCGGACGGCCTGGACGACGTCGCCGTCGTGGTCGTCGAGCTCGATGACCTGCTGGGCGTCGGGCGCTGCGGCCACGATGTCGCGCACCGGCATGATGCCGTTGCCGACCGCGACCTGCTGCTTGTCGTCGTGCGAGCCGTCGCCGTCCTTGACGTGCAGGAACCGGACCTGGTCGCCGAGTCGGCCGAGGACGGACACCGGGTCGTCGCCGCCGACCTTCGCCCAGTAGGTGTCGAGCTCGAGGACGACGGCGTCGGAGAGGGCCCCAGCGAAGACCTCGAAGGCGCTCGTGCCGTCGATGCGGTTCGAGAACTCGAACGCGTGGTTGTGGTAGCCGAGGGTCAGGCCGTGGTCGGCGGCGCGGGGCGCGAGCTCGTTGAACTGGCGGGCGATGGCCTCGACGTCCTCGCGGGTGGTCCAGCGTGCTTCGTCGACGTGCGGGTCGATGAGGGTGCCGAGCCCGACGGTGACGCTCGCGGTGAGGATGCGCTCGAGCCCCTGCTCGTCCACGTCGAGGAGACGTGCGTGCCCGCTCGGCGCGGTCAGACCGGCCTGCTGCAGGGCGGCTGCGTACTCGTCGGCACGGTCGACGAAGCCGAAGAGCTCGACGTTCGTGAAACCGATGTCGGCGATCGTCGCCAGGGTTCCGGGGAGGTCCGTCGTCAGTGCGTCACGCACCGTGTAGAGCTGGACCGAGAGCGGTTGGGGCACCAGGTGTTCTCCTCATCGAGATGTGGTCTTCTCTGACCGATCGTCACACTATGGGCGCTTTTGTCGGCGGTCAAGCAAAAGTTCGAAGAGGTTCGACGACCTTCGTTGCGTGGCCCGGACGATGTGTGGTTCACTCCGACCATGGTCGACTTGACGCGGACGGCGACGACGCCGCCGGTCGGGGCCAGCGAGCTCTTCCAGATCCTGCGCGACGGCGTCCCGCGGACCCGAGGTGAACTCGCTGCCCTCACCGGGATGGCGCGCTCGACCATCGGCGTGCGCATCGACGCCCTGGTCGACGTCGGGCTCGTCGGGTCCGTCGACACCGCAGCATCCACCGGCGGACGACCCCCGGCACAGATCGCGCTGCGCCCCGCCGCACGACTCGTCGTCGCCGCCGACCTCGGCGCCTCGCACGGCCGGGTCGCCGTGACCGACCTGGTCGGCACCCAGCTCGCCACCCGCGACGCCCGGATCGACATCGCCGCGGGACCCGTCCCCACGCTCGAGTGGCTCGTCGGCGTCGTCGACGAACTGCTCGACTCGGTCGGCCGAGCCCGCGACGACGTCATCGCGTTCGGCATCGGCCTGCCCGGCCCCGTCGAGTTCTCGACCGGACGTCCCGCCAACCCGCCGATCATGCCCGGCTGGGACGGCTTCGACGTCCCCGGCTGGCTCCGCCAGCACGTCCGCGCCCACGTCCTCGTCGACAACGACGTGAACATCGCGGCCCTCGGCGAACGGGCGCACGGCTGGCCGGACCTCGACCACCTACTCTTCGTGAAGGTCGCCACCGGCATCGGCTCCGGCATCGTGTCGGAGGGCCGGCTGCAGCGCGGCGCGCAGGGCACCGCGGGCGACATCGGGCACGTCCGGGTCTCCCGTGCCGGCGACGTCCCCTGCCACTGCGGCAACACCGGCTGCCTGGAGGCCGTCGCCTCCGGTCCGGCGATCGCCCGGGCACTGCGGGCGAAGGGCCACGACGTGCACACCAGCGCCGACGTCATCGAGCTCGTCGCCCGGTCCGACCTCGATGCCATCGGTGCCGTGCGCCAGGCCGGCCGGGACATCGGCGAGGTCCTGGCGACCTGCGTCTCCCTCATCAACCCGTCGGTCATCGCGCTGGGCGGCTCGATCACCCAGGCCGGGGAGCACCTGCTCGCCGGCGTCCGGGAGGTCGTCTACTCCCGCTCGATGCCCCTCGCCACCGAGCACCTCGTCATCGCGCAGTCCCGCGCCGGCTCGATCGCCGCACTGCAGGGCGCCGCAGCGCTCGCCATCGCGTACGCACTCTCCCCCGCGGGCGTCGACGAGCTGGTCACGATGGCCGAGGGACGGCAGCTGGTCTCCTGACCGCCGCACCCCGACCGCGCGCCGGTTTCGCCGGTGCCGGTGGTCGGGTGGACAATCGTGGGGTGACGATCGTGCAGCCCACTCTCTGGGGCGACCTGGATGACGGGTGGGAGGCCCAGCCCGGCCCCGTCACGTCGGCCGGCGGTCGGTCTGCGGGTGTTCGGGCCACCGGCTCCGCGCGTCCGACCCGCGCACACGACACCTTCACGGCGCTCCGCGGGCACACCGAGCGGATCGTCGCGCACTCGTCCGACCGCGTCGCCTGGCTGCGCGCCCGCGCGATGGGCATCACGGCCACCGACGTCGCACGTCTCGCGTCCCTCCACGCCGTCGACGCGGTCGTCGCCGACAAGCGGTACGGCTCCCGGTTCGCCGGCAACGTCTACACCGAACACGGCAAGGAACGCGAACCCGTGATCGCCTCGTGGGTCGCCGCGACCCACGGCATCCAGCCCTCGGCGCACCTGTTCCACGCCGCCACGAACCGGGCACACCTGGCCACCCCGGACGGTGTCGGGCTCGACCGCGACGGCCGTCTGCTGCTGGCCGAGATCAAGACCACCGCGAACGGGTTCACCCGCGTCCCCCGGCACTACATGCGGCAGGTGTGGTGGCAGCAGTACGTGCTCGGTGCCGACCGGACGCTGTTCGTCTGGGAGAAGCACGACGACTTCGTGCCGGTCGCCGACGAGCCCGAGTGCCGGTGGATCGACCGCGACGACGACGCCATCCGCGGGCTCATCGCCCTCGCGGACCTGGTGCTCGATCGCCTGCGGGACGCTCGCTGACCGGGATCAACCGCAGTCGGGACAGCGCGACGACGATCAGGCCCATCAGGCCGATGAACACCGCGACGCCCAGGCAGTACAGCGCGACCACGCCGTAGCCCGACTTCGGGTCGAGGAACGGGTAGGGCACCCAGCCGTCGGTCGCACCGCGGATCACGACCACGACCAGCCAGACCGCCGGGTAGACCAGGAACCACCACACGTCGCGGAAGAACAGTCGGCTGCGGTCCGAGAACAGCAGCCAGTCGATCACGACGTACAGCGGGATCCAGCGGTGCAGCACGTCGTTGGACCAGGACTGCCCCACCGGCTGCCCGACCTGGGCGAGCAGCGTGTTGTAGACCAGGCCCGTCGTCGCGATGTAGACCGTGGCGGCACCGCGGAACAGGTCCAAGCGGCGGCCGGCATCGCGCCGTCGCCCTGCCGCCACGACGGTGAGGACGAACACGACCGCGACCAGGATGTTCGACTGGTTCGTGAAGTACCCGAAGAAGTTCCAGAACACGAACCCGTTCTGCAGTGCACGCTGCAGGTCGTCGACGACGGCCGCGACGATGGCGATCGCGGCGACGAGCCGCAGGACGTTCACGAAGATCCGCACGGGATCACGGTACTGGTCGATCGCCCTGTCCGGAGAACGCGGAGCGGGGCTCGCCGAACCGGGAACGCAGAACGGCCCACACCGGAGTGCGGGCCGTTCTGGTCGTGCTGTGGATCAGTGCGATCCGCTGCTGATCGGGATCAGAAGACGTTGACGTCCAGCGGGATGCCCGGGCCGAAGGTCGTCGAGACGGCGCCCTTCATGATGTACCGGCCCTTCGCGGCGCTCGGCTTGAGACGGACGATCTCGTCCAGCGCGGTGGTGATGTTCTCGTCGAGCTGCTCCGGCGTGAACGAGGCCTTACCGACGACGAAGTGCACGTTGGAGTGCTTGTCGACGCGGAACTCGATCTTGCCGCCCTTGATCTCGTTCACGGCCTGGGCCACGTTCGGGGTCACGGTGCCGGTCTTCGGGTTCGGCATGAGGCCACGCGGGCCGAGCACCTTGCCGAGACGACCGACCTTGCCCATGAGCTCCGGGGTCGAGACCGCAGAGTCGAACGAGGTGTAGCCCTCGGCGACCTTCGCGATGAGCTCGTCGCCACCGACCTCGTCGGCACCGGCGGCGATGGCGGCCTCAGCGGCTGCACCCGTCGCGAAGACGATGACGCGGGCGGTCTTGCCGGTGCCGTGCGGGAGGATGACGGTGCCGCGCACCATCTGGTCCGCCTTGCGGGGGTCCACGCCGAGCTTCAGCGCGACCTCGACGGTGGAGTCGGTCTTCGCAGAGCCGGTCTCCTTCGCCAGGGCGACTGCCTCGGTGGGGGTGTAGAACTTGTCGGCCACGATCTTCGCGGCCGCGGCGCGGTACGCCTTGGACTTCTTCGCCATGGTGGTCTCCTTGCGAGATACGTGGTTGGCGAGCCGGCGCGGCTCTCCCACGGTGAGTACTGGGGTGTGGAGGGTGAGGCTCAGGCCTCGACCGTGATGCCCATCGAACGAGCGGTACCGGCGATGATCTTCGTCGCCTGCTCGATGTCGTTGGCGTTCAGGTCGGCCTGCTTGGTCTCGGCGATCTGACGGATCTGGTCCGCCGTGATGCGTCCGGCCTTCACCGTGTGCGGCGTCGCGGAACCCTTGTTCACACCCGCGGCCTTCTTGATGAGCTCGGCTGCCGGCGGGGTCTTGAGGATGAACGTGAACGAACGGTCCTCGTAGACGGTGATCTCCACCGGGATGACGTTGCCGCGCTGCGACTCGGTCTGGGCGTTGTACGCCTTGCAGAACTCCATGATGTTCACGCCGTGCTGACCGAGCGCCGGACCGATCGGCGGTGCCGGGTTGGCGGCGCCCGCGTTGATCTGCAGCTTGATCAGGCCCGTGACCTTCTTCTTCGGTGCCATGTTTCGCTTTCCTCCTGGGATCGAACGCACGGGGACCCGTGCACTCTCCCGCGTCTCCGGCGGTTCCGGATCGCGGTGACGGACCCGCAGCGCACGAGGCGCGCGGACCCAAACTCGAACAGTCTAGTGGATGGTGTCCAGCTCTAGAGCTTGGTCACCTGGTCGAAGCTGAGCTCGACCGGCGTCTCGCGCTCGAAGAGCGAGACGAGCACGGTGAGCTTGCCGCTCTCCGGCTTGATCTCGGAGATCGACCCCGGCAGACCCGCGAACGAGCCTTCCTTGATGGTGATCGTCTCGCCGACCTCGAAGTCGACCTCGGCCTGGGGCTGCGCCTGGGCGAGTCCGCTGCCCTTGGCGCCGCCCTTGGTCGGGGCCGCCTCGGCGACCTGGACGAGGGACTTCAGCATGCCGAAGGCCTCGTCGAAGCGGAGCGGGGTCGGGTTGTGCGCGTTGCCGACGAAGCCGGTCACACCCGGGGTGTGGCGGACGACGGACCACGAGTCCTCGTCGAGGTCCATGCGGACGAGCACGTAGCCGGGGATCCGGACGCGGGTGACCAGCTTGCGCTGCCCGTTCTTGATCTCGACGACGTCCTCCATCGGGACCTCGGCCTGGTAGATGTAGTCCTCCATCGACATCGAGACCATGCGGTTCTCGATGTTCGCCTTCACACGGCGCTCGAAGCCCGCGTAGGAGTGGATGACGTACCACTTGCCCGGCTTCATCCGCAGTTCGGTCTTGAACGCCTCGTACGGGTCGACCTCGGACTCGTCGTCGTCGTCCTCGGCCGTGATCGTGACCTCGGTGTCGGGAGCCAGGTCGACCTCGGACTCCGGGGCGATCGCACCGAGCGTGTCGGCGGACTCCTCCGCGGCGACGGTGGCGTTCGCTTCGTCCGCGGTCTCGTCCTCGAGCTCGGTCTCTTCTTCGTCCTCGACGGCTTCGACGGCGGCTTCGGCCTCGTCGGCGGTGTCGATCTCGAGCGCGTCGTCGACGACGGCGTCGGCTTCCGGGTCACGCGACTCGGCGAGGGCGTCGAGCGTCTCGTCGAGCTCGGTGCTGACCGTGCCGTCGTCCGGCTCGTCGCTCAGCCCGAGGGACTCGTCGTCGTCGTCCTCGACGGAGATCGCGCGCTCCTCGGCGGAGTCGGTCGAACGGAGTTCGCTCGTCTCGACGTCGCCTTCCTGGTTCTCCTCGACCTCGGAAGACTGCTCGGCAGCGGTCGCGAGGTCGATGTCGTCGCGGGAGTAGTCAGACACAGTCGGTTCTTTCCGTTCGATGGTGCGGATCGGGTTGGCGCTCGTGTCCCGGGCAGGGAACGGGTCGCCGTCTCCGGGAGACCGTACCCCGAGGAGGACCGGAGCGGTCGGACCTGCGGTCAGGCCGGGCGCGCCAGGAGTGCAGCGCGCCGGGGTTCATGCCAGCTGGGTCAGGCCGTGGGGCCGTTGCCGAACACGTAGCCGACGCCGAGACCGAACACGAAGTCGAGGACCGACACGAGGATCATCATCACGACGACGAACACGAGCACGACACCCGTGTAGCTGAAGAGTTCCTTGCGGGTCGGGGTGACGACCTTGCGCAGCTCGCCGAAGACCTGGCGGATGAACAGTGCGATCGCGGCGAAGGGGCCACGGCGCTGTGCCCGGTCGACCTTCGCCTGGGTGACGACGTCGTCAGTCGTCTCCACGTCTTTGCTCGCCACTTCAACCCTTCCCGATGTGCAGGGCGGACAGGACTTGAACCTGCAACCTGCGGTTTTGGAGACCGCTGCTCTACCAATTGAGCCACCGCCCTTCGGAACGTCCACCCGTACGGGATCCGGTCGTTCCAGGGAGAAGAAGTCCGTTTCCGACAGACTTCAACCGCCGCAGAACAGTGTACGGGAGTCCCGACGGCGGTGTCCACTTGACGGATGCTCCGGCGCGGCGCGTCGGTAGGCTGACCCCGTGAGCACCGAAGCCGCCAGCCCTCAGCCCACCGACAGCCCCGACAGCAGCCCGCGCACGGGCACGAACGCAGGTGCGCCCGGGGACCGTCCGCGCATCGCCTCCCGCATCGCCGCCATCGCCGAGTCCGCGACCCTCAAGGTCGACGCCAAGGCGAAGGCCCTCAAGGCCTCCGGGCGCCCGGTGATCTCCTTCGCCGCGGGCGAGCCCGACTTCGCCACCCCGGCGCACGTCGTCGACGCGGCCGTCGCGGCAGCGCAGGACCCGGCAAACCACCGGTACACCCCGGCAACGGGCCTCCCGGACCTGAAGCGCGCGGTCGCCGACAAGACCGCGCGCGAGTCCGGCATCGCCGTCGACCCGTCGCAGGTCATCATCACGAACGGCGGCAAGCAGGCCGTCTACCAGGCCTTCCAGACCGTGGTCGACGCCGGGGACGAGGTCCTGCTGCCCGCGCCGTACTGGACCACCTACCCCGAAGCCATCCGACTGGCGGGCGGCGTCCCCGTCGACGTCTTCGCCGGGAGCGACCAGGACTACCTCGTCACCGTCGAGCAGCTCGAGGCAGCGCGGACCCCGCGCACGAAGGCACTGCTCTTCTGCTCCCCCTCGAACCCGACCGGTGCCGTGTACTCAGCCGAGCAGACGCGCGCCATCGGCGAGTGGGCGCTGGAGCACGGCATCTGGGTGATCAGCGATGAGATCTACCAGGACCTGCTCTACGACGGCCTCACCTTCTCCGGTGTCCTCGAGCAGGTCCCCGCCCTCGCGGACACGACGATCCTGGTGAACGGGGTCGCCAAGACCTACGCCATGACCGGCTGGCGGGTCGGCTGGATGATCGGCCCGGCGGACGTGGTCAAGGCCGCCTCGAACCTGCAGTCCCACCTGTCCTCGAACGTCTCGAACGTCTCGCAGCGTGCCGCGATCGCCGCCCTGGACGGCCCGCAGGAGCCCGTCCTGGCGATGCGCGAGGCCTTCGACCGTCGTCGGCAGGCGATCGTCGCCGGCCTCAACGCCATCCCGGGGTTCAACACGCCCGTGCCGCAGGGAGCGTTCTACGTGTACCCCGACGTCACCGCGTTGCTCGGTCGCGAGTGGGCCGGCAGCACGCCGACCACGACGCTCGAGCTGGCGGACCTGATCCTCGAGCACGCCGAGGTCGCGGTCGTCCCGGGCGAGGCGTTCGGGCCCTCCGGGTACCTGCGCCTGTCCTACGCGCTCGGCGACGACGACATCGCCGAGGGTGTCGCCCGTCTGGCCCGCCTGTTCGGCTGACCCCGGTCACCCCGAACGGCACGACGCGCCCCGTCTCGACGGGGCGCGTCGTCGTTGCGGGGAGCGATGTCGTCGGAGTCGGCGACGGCCGGGAGGCACGCCTCGCGTCCGACACGCCGGAACCGTCGCCGTCGCCGTCGCCGTCGCCGTCGATCAGGCGAGCAGGTCCCCGACCACGACGGGCTCCGGCACGAGCGTGACGCCGAAGCGGTTCGCGACCGTCACCTGCACGTAGCGCGCGAGTTCGGCCACCTGGGCCGCCGTCGCTCCCCCGCGGT
>Ga0308159_1005407_pt1 | contig 10857 bp, 12 predicted proteins | sample PhyCR1_FD_201040 | JGI IMG/M metagenome (GOLD analysis project Ga0308159, IMG submission 201040) | Phyllosphere microbial communities from UC Gill Tract Community Farm, Albany, California, United States - DLSLC.R1 | ecosystem: Host-associated > Plants > Phyllosphere > Unclassified | place: USA...
CTTCTCGGGTTTCTGCGCACTGTCGTTCTGGACGTGGGGATCTGCGGCATCCGGTCTCGCATCGCCGAGCGGGCCGCGCGGAATTTCGGGGTCACTCTCTGGCATGGCTTGTCCTCCTTACGCGGCGATGAGGTTGAGTGCCGTGGGCTTGGCATTGGGAAGGCCCGACGCCTTTGCCAATGCCATCAGCTCCTGCTTGCGCGCGAGCATCCGGTCGCGAAGCGACACGAGATCGACATCCGCCTTGCGGCACTGCGCGAACATGCCTTCGGAAGGCATTTCCTCTTCGTGAACGTGGTGCTTGATCTCTTCCGACAGCACCTTGACCTTGGCGCCAAAGAAATCGTCCCTCGGCGAGGCGGCCTCGATGTCGTTGATCAGCACCTTGGCCCCATCGTGTTCGACGTAGGCTTCGTCGAGCGAATCGTCCTCAATCTTGCCGCGAAAAGCGGGGTAGAAGATCTCTTCCTCGATCAGGGTATGGACCTTGAGCTCGGTGCAGATTTCATGGGCGATGGCCTTCTTTTTTTCGGGCGCGGTGGTCGCTTCGAACTTCTCGAATAGCTCTTCGACCTTGCGGTGGTCCGCCTTGAGCAGTGCAATTGCGTCGGAGTAGGTATCTGTCATGGTTTCCTCCTTCTTTTTTAGAGAAGGTCGCGGCATTCGAAGTCGTTCCCCGGCATGCCGATGACGCCCAAGTTTATTTCTGCTTCGCGTCTGGCGCGCTTGGAAATCTTGAACGCGGAATCGATTGCGCCCGGTTCCAGCACGCAAGAGAGCCCTGCAATCCACGGCCGAACCTGAGAGGCGAGCCGCTTCCTATGGACTGCGCCTGAGCGCCCGGTCGTTTGTTGCGACGGCTGTCCGAATTCCATGACGAGGTCAGGCGGTGCCGGATCCGGCTGCGGGTCCGGTAGCTACTATTTATCAGGCTTAGCGCAGCTTCGGCAGAAGTTCGCTCTCGCAGAAGCGGATGAAGCCTTCCTGATCATCTCCCGGGCAGGTCAGGACGACATGGTCGAAGCCGGCCTGCGTCCACTTGCGGATCGCGGCGAGGTGGACGTCGGGGTCCGGCCCCGCGGTGATCGCATCCTTGAGGTCTTCTGGGCGCACGTATTTCGAGGCTGCCTCGAAACCGGCGACGTCGCGCAGTTCGCTGTTCACCGACCAGTCGAAGGCGCTGAAGCGGAAGCGCTCGTGCGCATTGTTCAGCCCTTCCTCCACGCTTGCGGCCCAGGCCAGCGTGCATTCGCCGTAGGCCGGACCGGACGCGCCCTTCTGCGCGGCGAAACCGGTTATCAGGTCCGCTTCCGGGCTGGTCGCCATGATCCCGTCGCCATGTTCGGCAGCGAGCGCCACGGACTTCGGCCCGCTCACGCCGACGGTGACCGTGATCGGCTGCACGGGCGCGTCGTAGAGCTGGGCGTGGTCGAGGTCGAAGAAGGCGCCTTCGAAGCTGTGGATGTTGCCGTCCCACAGCATCCGCATCATGTCGATCGCCTCGCCGAGCATGGCGTGACGGATGGGCGTCGAGGGCCACAATGCCCCCGTCACATGCTCGTTCAGGCGCTCCCCAGCGCCGACCGCGAGGCTGAAGCGGTTGTCGGTCATGATCGCGATCGTCGCGGCGGCCTGCGCTATGATCGCGGGATGGTAGCGGATGATCGGGCAGGTGAGCCCGGTGGTGATCCCGACGCGGGTGGTGGCATGGGCGATGGCGCCCAGCACGCTCCACGCGAACGGCGCATGGCCCTGCGCTTCGAGCCACGGGTGGAAGTGATCCGAGATGGAGACGAAGTCGAACCCGCCCTTTTCCGCAGCCACGGCATTCGTCACGAGCGCCTTTGGCCCGTGTTCCTCGGTCATCAACTTGTACCCGAACTGCGTCATCACCTGCTCCTCTTTGCCTGCTAAAGCCCGGAGACTGGCAGGACGTCACGACAAGCAACGCGCGGCAATCGGGATGGCGCCTGCAACTCGGCGCACGCAGCGCCCGTACTGCACTTTTTCGCCATTCGGCCTTACAGCCGGACGAGGCGCACCACTTATTGTGCAGTGCAGCATAAATGAGGCTCGCGGCGCCGGGACAGCGGCCGTGACTCAAAAGGAATTGCCATGCGGACGATTTCCGACACCATAAACGACTGGCAGCCCTGCGCGCCGCCGGATCCGCCGCGAGCGCGTTCCCCGCAGCTAATAGCCGGCTGACACGGCTTTCCAATTTCGGCTCGAACCCCGGCGCTCTGAGCGGATATGTCTACATCCCAGAGACGCTGGGAAAGAACGCGGCGCTCGTCGTCGTCCTGCATGGCTGCACGCAGAATGCGGGGGGCTACGACATCGGTGCGGGATGGTCGGACACGGCGGACCGGTACGGATTTGCCTTGCTGTTCCCCGAGCAGCAGCGCCAGAACAATCCGAACCTTTGCTTCAACTGGTTCTCACCAGGCGACAACCGGCGCGACGCGGGCGAGGCCCTGTCGATCCGACAGATGGTCGCCGCCGTCACCGCGCGGCACGGACTGGACCCGGCGCGGGTGTTCGTGACCGGGCTGTCGGCGGGCGGGGCCATGACCTCGGTCATGCTCGCGGCCTATCCCGAGGTTTTTGCGGGCGGCGCGATTATTGCAGGCCTGCCCTACGGATGCGCAAACACGGTCCCTCAGGCGTTCGACCGCATGCGCGGGCACGGCATGCCGCGCGGCTCGGAACTGGCCGCGCTGGTTCGCGGTGCTTCGGGTCATGACGGCCCGTGGCCCACCGTCTCGATCTGGCATGGCACTGCCGATGCGACCGTCAGCCATGGCAATGCGCAGGCCATCATCGACCAGTGGCGCCCCCTGCACGGCGCGGCGGCAGCGCCCGATCATGTCGAGACCGTCGGCGGCCATGCCCGACGTGCGTGGACCGACGGGACCGGTCGCGAAGTGATCGAGGAATACACCATTGTCGGCATGGGCCACGGCACCCCGCTCGACACCCTGAGCGAAGATGGCTGCGGCGCCAGCGGCGCCTACATGCTGGAAGCCAACATCTCCTCGACACAGCTCATCTGCCGGTTCTGGGGACTGGCGCAGGACGGGGCCAAGCCCGTCGCCAAGGTGGCCGCCGAGCCTGCGCGCGCCCCGCTCGAGAAAGTGCCAGTGGGGTACGCGATCGGCGAAGCCATGGCGCCGATATTCACGCACCGCCCCTCCGGCCACTCGCACAACGCGCAGCGGTCCAGCGGCGTGCGCAAGGTCATCGAGGATGCGCTGCGGGCCGCCGGACTGATGCGCTGACTCCGCTCGTCAGAGGCTCTTGGCCATGTTCAGGTGCGCGGTGACGATCGGCACCAGCTGCTTGGCGAAGGCGTTGAGTGAAGGCACATCGCCTCCGGCCGAGTAGCCCTGCAGCGCATCGAGCGTCTCCTGGTGAGCGGCGACCTGGATTGCCGCATAGGCGCTGTCGAAGTCGGCGCCCGATTTCGCGGCCAGACCGTCGAGCTTCGCCTGCTGTGCGGCGATGAGGGTGGACACCGGCATGATCGCGGGGGTGGCGGCAGCGGCGGCGGCCTTCAGCTTGGCGGTGGTATCGGTGTGGGCGTCGATCATCTGCTGGGCGAATGTCTTGACCTTGGCGGCACTGCCCTTGGTGAGCGCGAGCTTAGACGTCTCGATCTCGAAGGTATCGCTAGCGGCAGCGACGTTGGCGAAGGACTGGCCGGGGCTTTCGGCCGCCACGGTGGCTGTGGCTTCGGTCGCCGGGGCGGTGGTGGCCATGTCGGTGGCGGGGTCGGCGTCTTTCTTGCAGCCCGCCAGGCTCATGGCGGCGATGGAGGCTGCGAACAGCAGGTGATACTTCATGGTCTGGCTCCACGTTGAAAAGTTCCTGATCCCGGCTGAACGGACCGGCGAGGACAAACGTTCCGCCAGCACCTTTCCCCCTTCCGCGCGTTTCCCCTGCAAGCCCGCCGCCCATTAAGCGGCCGCATCAAGAGGAACCAAGACGATGAGCATTTTCGGGAACATCATGAAAAAGATCTTCCACCGCGGCGGCGAGGCCAAGGCCGCCCCGCAGCCCGCGCCCGCTGCGCCTCAGGCCCCTGCCCAGGCCGCTCCCGCTCCCGCACCGGCAACCCCCGCCCCGTCCGCCCCCGCGCCCGCCGCGAATGTGGACGTCGGCGCCGTGCTGGAGGCAATGGCGGGCATGAAGCCGGACCACGGCGGCAACTACAAGACCTCGATCGTCGACCTCCTCAAGCTGCTCGACCTCGATTCCAGCCTAGCCGCGCGCAAAGAACTGGGCGAGGAACTGAACGTCCATGCCGGCACCGACGGCTCAGCCGAGCAGAACATCGCCCTGCACCGCGCGGTGATGGACAAGCTCGCCCAAAACGGCGGCATCGTGCCCGACAGCCTGCGCGGCTGAATTGCGGGCGCCGAATACCGCTTTGGCCTCGAAACGCTAGCTTAATTCCGGGTGTTATTAAGTAACTCACGATGCGCAGTGCGGGGATGACCACACCGGATTGTTTGAAAGGGTGTGTCCAAGGTTGCCTGACTACAACCTTGGACACTGCCGTTATGACTGACGTTATTCCGTGATCCAGCAGGCCTTATCGGCGACGTCAATCGTCGTCGTCGCGTGCGTCATCCGCTTCGAGGTCATCCTCGTCCGGATCGTCGTGCAGCAACGGGTCGAGATCGAGTTCGGTGATAACTTCGAGCTTACTTGCAGCTACGATAATCTCGTCCCCGTCATCGAGCTCGACGATAGTTGTATCCGATTCCTTGCCGACCTTGACGCTAACCACGTAGTCGCCGTCGATTTCAATTTCATCGCCGTCCGGAGTTTCGAATGTCGATACAGTCATGTTCGTTTGAGCTCCTTGGCTTTCGCGTCTCGAACCCGATATCTCCGCTGTAGTTCCCCGCTTTCTTGAGGCACCAACGCCGAGCTGCCCTTGAGGCGCATGGCTTGCCCCTGTGTTCGCAGTAGCCTGGCCCGCTTGCAGGCATGTCACCTTGTTCAAGCACCACGTCATCGTAGGGCTGAGCGCCGAAAATACCCTCAACCGGGTCGGCGCCGCGATCGAGAAAACTCGGATCCCCAAGCCCGACCACGACGCACTCGAAAAAGGGCGTGCCCGATTTCGTCGTCCTTGACGTCGACGACGGCAGTCAAAACAGCTTCGGCATCGGCGGTCGGCTGTCGGACGCCGTTGGGTCGTTCTTCTTCGCCACGGCTACGCGAACAGACGCTTCTGCTCGCCGAGTATTACCTCGTCTCATCAGCATGACCGGAACTGAAAGGCATCTCGTGCACTTTATATTCGTCAGGATCTGCACAGCCAGACGTTATATTTAGGAGACGATAATGAGCATCAAGGGTGAAGCGAAGGAGGCGGCCGGGTTCGTCAAGGAAGAATTGAACGAGCACGGCAAGTCGCCGGAAAGCCAGAAGAAGGCTCAGGAAGGTCGCGACCTTCGCAACGAAGGCCGGGTCGAGGACGGCAAGCCGCCCAAAACCAGCGAGCCGGGTACCGGCGCAAAGTAAATCCACCCTACCCCCCGCTCCGGCGGGGGTAGTCATTTGTCGCAGGCATTTACGATTTCGCCCCGACCACAAGGTAATCTTCTCAGGCGGTGTACCCAGTGCACGCGCGGACGATTTCCTCATCGGTGGGACGCCGCTCCACGCGCAACCTGTCTTGGCAGCATGATACCAGACCAAGGGTCTGGAATGCCGTCAGCCAACCTTCCATCGGCCAAAAATCCCAGCGCGCCCGAAAGATGTTCGCATTACGGACGATGTCTTCCAAATGCTGCAGCGGCGGCTCGAAATTGTCGTGATGCTGATGGAAGGCTCCCGGCCCTCCCATGAACAGCAGCGGCAGTCCTGCCTTGCGCGCCCGGAAGCCGAAATCAGTGTCCTCCGCGCCGTAGCCGGTGAACGCTTCGTCGAAGCCGCCGAGCGCGAAGAACCGTTTCCGCCGGATCCCGAAGACGAGCGACCAGAACAGCCCGGCGTTTTCCACCTGGCGCATGCCATGGGCGGGAAACCGGCGCTCCGGGTGCCCCGCCGAACGGTCGAGAAGCTCCGCTTCTTGCCAATCTCCGCGCGCATCCTGCGGCCCGAGATACCTCACGTGCGCACAGATCAGCGCGTCGTTCGCCGCGAGCGCATCCGCTATCGCGTTCACGAGCCCGCGCATCGGAATACAGTCTACATCGAGGAACAGAAGTTGATCTCCGCTCGCCGCACGGGCAGCGGCATTGCGCGCGGCGGCCAAAGGCAGCCCGCCCCCATAGATTCGTACCACACGCGCCGGAAAGGGCAGCTCGCCGACGGCAGCGGGCGGATCGCTCCCCATGTCGACGACGACGAGTTCGAACGGAGCGGCTCCGCTGCGACGCAGTCCCTCGATCAGCTGCGCCAGATGGCCCGCGCGGTTTTTAACGATCGTCAGCACGCTGAGGCTCATGGCAGACGGCGCCAGAGATCGAGGCGGTACTGCGCGGTACGCTCGTCAGTGACGACTTCGACCCTGCCGGCCAGGAAACCGTGAAGCTTTTCGACCGCCTCGTCCCCCCCTTGCGGATAATCGGTTTGGCCGGTCCAGTGGACCAGCAGGATGTCGCCTCCGCATTCCACCTGCGACGCAATCCATGTGGCCGCGCGCCCGATGTCGCGGTCGTCCCAATAATAGACGACCTCGGACAGCACTACCAGGTCGAACGCGCGCGACGGTGTCTGTTGTGGGAATACCATGTTGGCGAACGACACTTGATCCAGTGACGCGCACCGCGCCCGCGCCGCCTTCAACGCGGTGGCGCTGACGTCGATTGCCAGCAAGGCGCCACAATGGGGCGCGAGGCTGGCAGTGAGCACGCCCTTGGCGCAGCCCACCTCGAACGCCTGCCGGTAATCTCGTCCATGCAAAGCCCGGACCGTATGCGCGTACTTGCCGCGCTCATAATCGCTGCGTTCGAGGTCCCAGGGATCTTCGGCGCCGCGAAACATGCTTTCGAAGTAATCCGGGTCGAGGCTCGTCGAAGGGCGGTTCATCACGATCTCCGCATGTGCAAGGTATCGGCGGCCGGCATTCGCTGGCGCCGGGCCGGCAGGCGAAAGCCGGGGCCGGAAGCGGCCGTCAGCTGGCTGCGGTGAGCCCGCAAGGCATGCCGGCGCTTGCCCGCGAGCATCGGCCGCGTACGGGTTCGACGATGGCCTCGACCTTCGAACGCGGCGCCCCAGACCAGATATTCCGCCACCAGCAGCCGGCGTTTCGCGCAGGCCTGCACCGCATAAGCGAGCAGGGCCGCGGCGGCGTGGTCGCAGTGGGGCTCGTGCAGCGCGGTAACGGCAAGGGCATCGACCTGCCGGCGCCGGCACAGGGCGGCGAGCTTGCTCGCGGTCAGCCCGAAGGCCCTGCTGCCGGGCGGCGCCGGGGCGGCGTCCTTCCAGCCGAGGTGGAGCGGGACGACCTCGCGGCTTCCGGTCAGGCGGAACAGCGCGGTCGCCGCTTCTCGCCTGCGGGTGGCGACGAGGCACCCGCCGCGACCCTGCGCCGTTTCGTGCGAGCCCGAGCCATCGGTGAGGTAGACCAGCCCCGCCAGTCGCCGCGCGCGCGAAGCCTCCACGATGAGGGCGCCGGCGCCCAGCGTCTCGTCGTCCGGGTGCGGGGCCAGCACCAGCCAGCGCAGGTCGCCGATGCGGCGGCGGCCGGGCGAGCCGATCACCACAGGCGATCCTCCGCACCCCAGGCATCGTGATCGAGCCAGGCCTGCGAGGCCTGGTCGCGCGCATAGTCGGGGCCCGCCTGCCGCAGGTAGAGCGAGAGATCGCGGATGATCTTGTCGATGCGCTGCCCATCCATGGCGCTGCGCGTGCCGATGATCCGGGCGGCAAGCTCCATCACGTCGAGGGCGGCGCGCTCGACGATGCCGCGCGTCATGCGGGCGAATGCCGGGCCGTCCGCATCCTCCCGCGCCGCGCGCATCGCACATTCGCGCACCCACAGATACGCCGTGCGCGTAGCCGCCACGCCGTCCGCAAACTTCGCGCGCTGCAGCGGATCGCCGCGGGCTGCCTCGGACATGGCCAGCCGGGTCTCCGCCAGCAGGGCCTCGATCCCTCCCAACTGCACGGCGGCGAAGCGCCATGCCCCGGTCGTGAAGCGGGGGTCGTCGTCGTAGTCACCCGGAAGACCGAGCAGATCCGCCTCATTGATGCCGATGCCGTTCAGGTCGTAGAGACCGCTGGTGGTCGCCCGCATCCCGCGCACGCGCCAACGGGAAACGTCGGCCCGCGCGGCATCGTCGGCGCACACGATCACCAGCCGGCGCTCGCTTCCTGCCTCCTGTGCAGTCACGACCGCATGTTTCAGTCCCCCCGCGCCGCTGGCGAAGGACTTCGCGCCTTTGAGGCTGCGCTGCCCATCATGGCCGGCCTCGATGCTCACGCCGGGCGTGGGCTCCGTCGCCCAGACCCCGTAGAACGCCCCCTCATCGAGCTCCCGGCGCAGATGGGCCGCCTGTCCGGGCGAGCCGTACCAGTCGAACAATACGAGCGCGTTGACATGCCCTTCGTAGAGCCGCCCGATGCTCAGGTCCGCCCGTCCGATGATCCTGAGGACGTCCATGAGCGTACGATACCGGGTGTCGGCGTCCGTGAATGCGATGCCCCCGCTCGCGACCGGGGCGAAATGGCGATGCAGGCCGACGGCGGAGAGGCAGCGCATGCTCTCGACCGGAAAGACAGGGGCCGCGTCGTAGCGGGCGCCGAGATCGGCCAGCCGCTCGGCGATCGACCTGGCGAGCCCCACCGGATCGCCAGGCTGCGCGGCTGCTCGGGTGGGGGAAATCATGCCGCCTGCTCCTCGTCGCCCAAGGTCATCGCAGCGGCGTGATCGGCCAGCCATGCCGCCGCTTTCCGCGCGCCATGCATGCCGTGCAATGCCCGGCGGGCCGAGCCGTCCTGGGACAGGGCCTCGTCGATGAGCGCCGGCCAACTCTCGGCGCTGGGCCACGTCGGCGAAACGACCGCCGCACCAAGTCGCGCCAGACAGCCGGCGGTGGCGCGCTGTTCGCCGAAGGGACGGTCATCGGGCACGCATACGAAGGGCCGGTCGGCTGCCATCACCGCGCCCACGAGACCGTCCCCCGCGGCGCCGACGACGACGCCCGCGCGGGCGATTTCGCGTTCCGGCTCGTTAGTCCAACCCGCGAACACCAGATTGGCGGGACCGTCGGCCGGTAGACTTGCGGGGCCGATGACCCGCCATTCCCATTCGGGGCAGGCGCTGGCGGCATCGGCGAGCAGGGCTCCGTCGCCGGGCGCCCCGCCGTGCCCGAACACCACGAGGATCCTGCGATCCATGGCGATTTCCGTGCCGGCAGTGTCGGTGATGCCGGGGAAATGGCAGGTCTTTTCCCGCACCCAGCTCGGCGTCCCGGGCGGCTCCGTCGCGGGGTGATATGGAGCCAACAGTGCCGCCGCGCCGCGAAAGGCGTCCAGGTGCGGCAAATCGTCCCGCAGGCCATTGAGGCGCACGTAGATCGTCGGGACCGACGCCAGCCGGGCCAGCATCGCGACTTCGACCGACACGTCGATCACCATCAGCGCCGGCCGCTCCTGTGCGATCCACTCGGCTATCCGCGCGACGCGCAGGCGCACGCCCGAGTGATCCAGAGGCGCGTAGTGAAGCGCGGCCGGGCGGCAATGGGCAGCGTCATCGCCGTCGAAGCGTCCGGAGCGCGGGCGGTCGTCGGGCAGGTCTATACCGCGTTCCCCCATCCCCGTACCCAGCAGGACGATGGGCCAGTCACAGGCCGCAGCGATCGCGGCGGCGCGGGCGCGGTGACCCGCCCCGTGATGGTGGACGTAATAGCCGATCGGCCGGCGCTTCATGGCGTCACCTCCAGCAGCATGTCGTGCGGCATGGGAGGAAGCAGGGCCTCCGCCTTCGCGATCAGCGCCTGGCCGCCCTCCCGCGCGCGCAGGGAGCGGCGCCACGCCGCGCGTTCACGCCAATGTTCGAAGCCGGGCGCGCTGGGGCGCTGCCCGCTTGCGGCGAGGTCGAACAGGTCCTGCATGGCGAGTGCCATGCCGCCCTCGGCTCTTCCGTCGCGCCTTGGCGAGACGTAAGTGAAGACATCGGCGGGATGCGCCAGCCGCCCTCCGCAGGCGAGCGCGGCAGTCACCAGCGCGCGGTCTTCTCCGGTTGCCAGCAGCGGGACGCGGCCGCAGGCGACATACAGGTTCGCGCGTATCGCCAGCGAGGCTCCGGTGTGGTCCCCGTGCCTTGGCGAAGGGTCCCAGGGAAGCGGGTCGATCCTATCCTCGATGGTGCGCACCCGGTGCCAGTAGCGATCCCATGCTGCGCGCAGCATCTGCACGGCGTCGGGCAGCGGCTCGGCCTGCTCGATCTCGATACGGCCGCCCACGACGTCCGCGCCCCGGGCGATGGCGGCGGCGATATTCGCGAGCCACTCCGGCGGCGGCCGGGTATCGGCATCGGTGCTCACCAGGACGCCCCGCTCGCCTGTGGAGAGCCGTTCGAGTCCGCGGTCCATGGCGGCACGCCGAGCCGATCCGGCGTGCGCCAGTTCGGGGGGAAAGGTCTCCTGCGCGGCGTGGATCGCCAGAGTCCCCGCGTGAAGGGCCTGCGCGCGCCGGATGACCTCGAGGCTGTCGTCGGTCGAGTTGTTGACGGCGATCGATACCGCAATGGGCTTGCGCCAGGTCTGCGCGGCGAGCGCGGCAAGCAGGGTCGGCAACCGGTCGGCCTCGTTGCGGGCAGGGACGCACACGCAAAGGTCCATGTCCCGGCAGTCGGTTGCGTCGACTTCAGGCATGCAGGCGCGCACCCTG
>Ga0308159_1005408_pt1 | contig 10856 bp, 9 predicted proteins | sample PhyCR1_FD_201040 | JGI IMG/M metagenome (GOLD analysis project Ga0308159, IMG submission 201040) | Phyllosphere microbial communities from UC Gill Tract Community Farm, Albany, California, United States - DLSLC.R1 | ecosystem: Host-associated > Plants > Phyllosphere > Unclassified | place: USA...
CTACCACTCAATCGTCGTTCCATTTTCTGTCGGGCGACCGGTACACACCAAAACCCTACCCCGCTCAATCTCTTCATCAGTTAGCACTTCGTTATAATCCATCCGGACATTGCCTTTAGTACAATTGGCTACACAAGTACTGCAAACACCGCCGCGACAACTGTAAGGAAGTTTAATTTTATTTTCCAGTGCCACATCTAAAATTCGCTTTGGCCATGGAATATCGAGGTTGTAACGTGTACCCTGAAAATTTAAAATCACAGAGTAGGTATTTTTATCAACCACTTTCTCCGTACTATCATCTTCATCTACTTCATCTTCCGGCAATACAAAAGTTTCTCTTTTAATCTGCTTGAAATCAAAACCCATCCCTAACAAAGTAATTCTACACAAGTCCATATAAATAATTGGCCCGCAAGTATAGAATAAAGCATCCTCTCTTTTGAAGTGCAAATGTTCTTTGAGTAACTTTTCGATATAAAATTTGTTCAAACGGGCAGTCATCAGGTTTTTGCTATTGCTAAATACCCAAACAATTTTTAATCTTTCGGGATATTTTTGCTGCCACTCGTTAAGTTCATCGTAAAATAGCGCATCTTCTTTTGATCGGTTACTATATATTAAAGTAATCAAGGAATTCTTCTCTCTTACCAAAGCGGTTTTTAAGATGGAGAAAAGTGGCGTAATCCCAACTCCGGCTGCAAAAAGAAACAGATCTCTTTTTAATTGCTCCTCAGGCAAATAACTGAACAAACCCTGGGGTTCTTGTGCATAAAGAATATCATTCAGCGCTGTTTTATGGTGCAAAAACCTGGAAATCTCTCCATTCTCTACCCGCTTAACGGTAATGGCAAGCGGCTCATCTACATCTGGTGAGCTGTTGAATGAATACGACCGACGTACTTCTCTGTTTTTACCTTCAAAAATCAAGGACACAAACTGACCAGCAAGATATTTCGGATAACTGCCTTCTACATCCTCAAATTGGAATGTAATGTTATCTCCGGGTTGATTGATGATATTGTTAATGCGAAGTTTGAACATAGTTAGGATCAAAGATAAAGGAACAAGGATTAAAGAACAAGGAGCAAAGATTAATACCCTAAGAATGGGCGCAAGATCTCCCATCATTAATTAAAAAAGAATCTGTTAATCTGCGGCCAAAAAACAACTGGATGAAATTTAAAAGCACAGAGACTAAAGCTGGAAGACTTAGAAAAAGAATGATCATCGCCTATTTAAGAAAGAATTCTATTAATGTATAGCCAAAAATGAAATCATTTGTATAAAAAAAGCGTCCAGAATTAAATCCGGACGCCTTACCAAATGCTTTGTTTTTACCTTAATAATGTTATTCGCCGTTGTAGGCCAATAATACTCGCTCCTTTTTGTATCCGTAGCGTTTCGGATGTTCCATAATCTGCTTCATCGAAATTACTTTATAAACGTAGCCACCGGTTTCGCGGTTTAACTTCATTTTGTAATAATTGTCTTGATTTTGATTATTGATCTGCTTACGCAAGCGGCCATCGCCTACGTTATAGGCTGCAGCAACTAAAGTCCAGCTCTCTAAACCTCTATACATTTCTTTAATGTATTTACAGGCAGCAACTGTAGATTTTCGCAAATTGTAGCGTTCATCAACACTGCTGTTTACCTTTAGGCCGTAAGTACGGGCTGTACCAGGCATAAATTGCCAAATACCGGCAGCACCTTTTGGCGAAACGCCCATAGCCGTTCCAGATTCAACCAGCGCTAAATACTTGAAATCATTAGGGATTCCGTAAGCAGCAAGAATTGGTTCAATTACCGGGAACCATTTGGCTGCTTTTTGATGCAAAACATTTGTTTGCATATGCTTGAAATTGTGTGCGGCAAGAATTTTCTTCATTTTTCTCTCTACCTTTTTATCGCCTAATGGCAAGGTTTCATCCGCGAAGTTTAACTGAGCCATTAACGACTGAGGTTTGGCTACCTCTACAACTTTTACGCTGTCAGTTTTTGTTATTGTAGTGTTTAAATTTGCTTCTTTTGAAAGACTTTTTGGTACTAAGGGCATTTGGTAAGTGAACACTTTTGCCAAGATAAATAGTGTTGCCACTACCGCAAATGGTACGCTGTGTTTCTTTAACATCTTCCTCCTTTTTTTGGTGAACTTATATAAAAACGTCGGCAAAGCTAAAAAATAATAACCACATTATCAAATAGTTACAGAAATACTACCCAAAATCTGCGCCTAAAGTGCTTTAAACGTGGATTTTAAATTTTGATTTTTCGATGCTTTTTTCTACTTTAGAGGCTATTTTTTGATCAAAATTTTCGCTGCTCAACAATTGTAATGTTCATCAATTTTTCATAAATTTGCAGCCCGCATTTTAGGATGCGGCTAAAAGCGTATCATGATAAATAAAGACAACAGGAACAGTCGGGATGACAAGTCCAAATCGGGAAACCGGAGAACAGAAGGCAGAAGCAATGACGCCGGATCTGATAGAAGAAAGTCAGACGACAAAGACAGTAAATTCAAAAAATCATCCGATTCAAGAGATAACTTCAGACCTAGAAGCTCAGACAATAAAGATTTCAAATCAAAATCATTCGGAGACAAAAAAGATTTCAAACCTAGATCAGGAAGCCGCGATTTCAAATCGAAAGATTCGGAACCACAAAGTTTTAAATTCGGCGATCGTGAATTCAAATCGAAAGATTCTGGAGCAAGATCAGAAGAACGTAGCTATAAATCAAAAGATGGTGGGTCGAGGGATTACAAATCAAGAAGCGGCGATCGCGACTTCAAGCCGAGAGAAGGTGGATCAAGAGATTACAAACCAAGAACTGGAGATAGAGATTTTAAATCAAGAGAAGGTGGCTCAAGAGATTATAAACCAAGAACAGGAGAGCGTGATTTCAAATCTAAGGATGGAGATTCGAGAGATTTTAAACCGAGAACTGGCGACCGTGACTTCAAACCAAGAGAAGGCGGACCGAGAGATTATAAACCAAGAACCGGTGAACGCGATTTCAAATCGAAAGATGTTGGATCAAGAGATTTCAAACCAAGAGAAGGTGGTTACAAGGATTTCAAATCCAAAGGCAAATCTGATGGATTCAGACCAAGTGCTGGAAGTTCAAGAGATGTAAAACCAAGGGAAGCAAGAGAAGGCGATTCTCGTCCGTTTAGAAAACGCGAAGAACCGCAACCTAGAGATACAGAGTTCAACCGTCCGGAAAGAACGGTGATTGCACCTGCACGCAAAACAAACGAAGACAAAGGCCTTATTCGCCTTAATAGATATATTTCAAACGCAGGCATTTGCTCTCGCCGTAAAGCTGATGAGTTAATTGCTGCAGGCGTAGTAACAGTAAATGGCGAAGCAGTTACAGAATTAGGCCATAAAGTTGATCCGGCAAAAGATTTAATTCGTTACAATGGCGAATTACTTAAGCGGGAGAAAAAAGTTTATGTGTTGTTAAACAAGCCGAAGGATTACATCACAACAACCGATGATCCTCAGGAGCGCCGTACCGTAATGCAATTAGTTGATAAAGCTAGTCGTGAGCGCATTTACCCAGTTGGCCGCTTAGATCGTAACACAACTGGTTTATTGTTGATGACAAATGATGGTGATTTAGCGGATAAATTATCGCACCCGAAAAATGGCATCACCAAAATTTACAATGTTGAGTTAGACAAATCATTATCTCAGGGAGATTTGAATAAAATCGCTTTCGGTTTAGAGCTTGAGGATGGTTTGATTAAACCAGACAATATCTCGTACGTTGCTGGTGGAACCAAAAAAGAAATCGGTATTCAAATTCACAGCGGTAAAAACAGAATTGTTCGTCGTATTTTCGAACACCTGGGTTATAGCGTTGAGAAATTAGATCGCGTAGTTTATGGCAACTTAACTAAAAAAGATTTACCTCGGGGAAGATGGAGATACCTGGAAGATCATGAGTTAATCCAGATCAAACATTTAATCAAATAACATTCAAAGGCAATCGAAAGATTGCCTTTTTGTTTGAGTAAAACTCGTTACTGAGGATTTTTTAAATCACTAACCCCCTTGCTAAAAATTGCAGCAAACTTTTTTTTCGCCATATTTGTTTCTATAACAGTTATCATCATGAAACAAAACATCATCATATTTTTAATGTCACTTCTATCAACCATTGCTTTTGCACAGAAAACCAATTACAATCTGCTGGTCGGCACATACACTGCTCCCGGCAAAAGCGAAGGGATTTATACCTACAACTTTAATACTGCTACCGCAGCATCGAATTTAAAGCTGATTGCAAAAGGGATTGCCAATCCAAGCTATCTGGCAGTTTCGCCCGATAATAATTTCGTTTACGCCGTAAATGAAACTGGAAATACCAGCACGGTTAGCGCATTTAGTTATGATCAAAAAACCGGATTATTAAGTTTTTTAAATAAAGTTGATAGTCATGGTGCCGATCCTTGTTTCGTTACTGTTGATAATAAAAATGTAATTGTAGCAAATTATAGTGGCGGTAGTTTAGCGGTTTTTCCACGCAATGCTGATGGCTCTTTAAACGAAGCCAGCCAGGTGATTCAGCATACCGGAAAAAGCATCGATCCGAAAGGCAGACAAAAAAGTGCTCATGTTCACATGGTGAAATTTACGCCTGACAAAAAACATCTTGTCGTTAATGACTTGGGAGAAGACCAGATTTATATTTACAATTATAATCCGACAGGCAAAGATAAAACCCTTACCGAAAAAAAGGTATTAAAAACAAATGCCGGAACCGGGCCAAGACACATCACTTTTACTCCTAATGGAAAGTTTGCCTACCTCGTACATGAGTTTAATGGAAGCATAACTGCTTTTAGCTATTTGAACGGAAACCTAACTAAGCTAAGGGAAATCGGAACCACGCCTAAAAACTTTTCAGGGTCAGTCGATGCGGCTGATATCCACGTTTCTGCAGATGGAAAATTCCTTTACGAAACTAACCGTGGCGATGCAAACAGCATTTCTGCATTTTCAATCCTCCCAACAGGTAAACTCAAATTTATAGAGACAGTGAGTACATTAGGTAAAGGACCACGAAATTTCACCATAGATCCAAGTGGCAAGTACTTATTAATTGGCCATCAATACACCAATAACATTGTCGTTTTTAACCGGAATAAAACCACTGGAAAGCTTACCGATAGTGGTAAACGAATTGACGTGGGTGCGCCTGTTTGTCTTGTCTTTAATTAAAAAATGGAAAATTTCGACTGGACCAGCTTTACTTTGAAGATCGCTATCAAAGGAAAGTTGGAGGGTATCTATGACGCCTGGACCAAGGCAGAAGAAATTGAAAAATGGTTCTTAAGCAGTTCGCAATTTTCTGACGAGAACCATGTGCAGTTGAGCAAATCGCAAAACGTACTTAAGGGTGATTTGTACCAATGGATCTGGTATTTGTATGATGATGTTGAGCATGGACGAATAACTCAAGCAAATGGTAAAAATCATTTTCAATTCACCTTTGCTGGCGATTGTGTAGTAGATGTTCTCTTACGGGAGGAGCACGAATACGTAATAGTTAAACTCACCCAAAAAAATATCCCAACCGATGATCAATCAAAGCGAAATATTCGGATTGGCTGCCACGGCGGCTGGAGTTTTTACTTAGTAAATTTGAAATCGGTTTACGAGGGTGGCTTAGATCTGCGCAATAAAGACAATCGCTTTAAACCAATGCTGAATAATTAGATTTCTAATCATTTCCGTAAATAAATTCGTCATTGCGAGGCACGAAGCAATCTATTACGAAAGAGATTGCTTCGTGACTCGCAATGACGACCGTTTTAGAAAACGACGGAATAGCAGTTTTTGTGAAAATTTGCTACAAACAAAAAAAAGACCTGCCAAGCAAGTCTTTCATTTATATTTTTATTTAAAATTACGCAGGTTCTGCTACCCTTGCAACATTACGATAAGGGTATTCATTAAAAATATGTCTACGGGCAAAGCGACCTGGAGAATCTGCGTTAACTAATTTAACATAGATTGCTTTTGGCACATCAAAATATTCGTAAGCACTGCCATCGTAAAACTGAATGTTTAATACTTGTTGCTTGTATTCAAAATCCTGAATGTTTGATAAAGTTGTAGTTTGCGTATAGGTTTCTATATTTTGCTCACGGGTTTCTGGTGCAATACTTACTAAAAAGTGGTAAGCTTCGATAATCTCCTTACTTCTTGCTTCTGCATCTAATTTCTCTTCTTCTTGCTGAAATTTGTCTGGGTGACAATCTTTCATTAACGTACGGTATATCGATTTAAGATCCTTTAATTCAGCCTCTTTATCTACGTTCAAAAGCTTTCTGTAATCAACTATTTTTTTCATTTATGCTAACCTATTTTTAGTTTTTCAAGAAATCAATGTTCATTTTTGTGTGATCGATGATTTCGAAGGCGCAAAGATACAATTTATAATCGTTTGATTTTGAGAAAGTTTAATTTAATTAAGTCCAGTCAGTTGAAAAGGAAAGACAGGCAGCAAAACTCCGTAAGTCGGTCAACTACCGAAGTCTTAAAGGCCTGTAGCGCAGAAAAACTTCAACAGTTTTCCCAAAAAATCAATAAGACTAACGAAGTTTTGCAAGCCCAAATTTCGCCTAAACCTCATAAGTCGAAACCTGATAAAACAAAAAAGTCACCTAAAAACCATCAGGTGACTTCGCTAGACAAACAGGAGATTAAAATTATTTTGTTAAACCATTCTCAGGCTTCAGTTCTTCCAAAATTGGTGTTGTTAAAGATTTAACTGACTTCTGCATCACATCATTTTTCTGCTCGAAAATAACAATGTCATTTTTTCCAACTTTTAACCAACAACCGGGAACATATAGAGTTTGTTGAGGGCCAACGCTCCAATAACGGCCAATATTTATTCCATTAATAAACACAATGCCTTTGCCAAAAGTGCGCATATCTAAAAATGTATCTCCCGCTTTAGCTAGCGTAAAATTCCCTTGGTAAATTGCTGGTTTGCCAGCAGTAGCCGTGTTTTTAGCCGATGTGATATTTGGTACCACATCCATAGGCAATTGATACATATCCCAGTTTCCGGTGATGGTTTGGCCATTGATGATTACGGGCGAAACAATTCCCTTAAAGCTGTTCACGATCTTAGCACCGTAGTTGATGCGTCCCATATTCTCCACAATAATATCCAACGTCGCATTAAATGGAATGTCAATTTCGCAGTCGTATTTTTTATAATAACTGTTCAATTCTGCCACTTTCGTCCCATTCACATAAACAATGGCATAATCGCGAAGGCCAGCCAATTCCAATTTGCCGCTAATAGGCTGATTGAATTTTTTACTGTACCAAACGTAACCATTTCCTTGGTTAAGTTCTTCAAATGTTAAGGGCTTATCATCATTAACTGGAGCAATTTTGCTTTTGATATCTTCTAAATCTACTGCCTTGGTTAATACGATATTTGGAATGGCAATAACCGGATTTTTTGCTGGTACCGCTGGAGTTGTTACGCTTTTAAGCATTGAGCGTAAAGTATCGTATTTTTTGGTTGCCCAGCCGGCTTCGCTAATAGGCGCATCATAATCGTAACTGGTTAAATCGGGTTGAATATCATGCTTATTATCATAATTGGCTCCTGAGGTGAAACCAAAATTTGTACCTCCATGAACCATATAATAATTAAAAGAAACACCAGCATCCAAATATTTCTGGGTCTGTTTGGCTGTGCTTTTATAAGAAACTTTTGGAAAAGGTTCTGCCCAATGGTCTAGCCAACCCGGATAAAATTCGGCAACCATGTAAGGGCCTTTACCTCCATTATATTGATTAACAATTTCTTTCAGCTTAGTGACATCATCTTCACCATTTGCAGTTGGCAAAGCACCGGGTAATGCGCCGCCTTCAAAAAGCCAGCTGCCATCAGAAGTAAAGAAAGGGATATCAAAACCAACGTCTTTCAGTTGCTGAAACACTGCAGCGCTATATTTTTTATGATCCTCGAGACTAATATCTTTCCGTTGCGCTACGTACGATCCAAATTCATTCTCTCCCTGGACCATTACAATTGGTCCACCGTTGCTAACTAAAAGCGGTTTAACATGACCATATAAGGCTGTAAAATATGCCTTTGTTGCTGCTAAATATTGAGGATTATTACCTCGAATTACCATTCCAGGAACTTTGGTTAGAAACCATGGATAGCCGCCAAATTCCCATTCGGCACAAACATATGGCCCTGGGCGAAGGATTACAAACAACCCCTCTTCTTCAGCAATTTTGATGTATTCGGCAATGTCTTTGTTTCCCGACTTGAAATCCCAAACGCCAGGAGCAATTTCATGATAATTCCAGAAAACATAGGTTGCTACTGCATTTAAACCCATTGCTTTCATCATTTTCAAACGGTGGCGCCAATAAGGTTTCGGGATTCTAGAATAGTGCATCTCGCCACTATGAATTTGAATTGGCTTTCCATCTAAAAGAAAATTACCATCTGCAATAGCGAAAGTGTGTTTCACAGCTGCCTTTTTAAATTGGGCATTAACTGTTGCCGCAATGCTCAATAACAGTGCAAGCATAAAAATTTTGGATCTCATATGTTTATTAAAGGATTTATTTTACTCGGAATCATCCGAATAACAGGCATATATTTATTTAAAAAATAATTTACTTAGAATCTAAGTTCTCTCAAATAAAGCAATTTTTTGCTCGTTTTTAAAGATTTTTCCCATACAGAAGTCAAACGTTTGATTGCGTTCAACTTCACGGAAACGAATATTTTTTCTATAAATAAGATGCTCAAACCTTTAAATATAAGTGTTTAAGCCATAAAAAGCTAAATTCTAATATTTCGCTTGAAGCGAATTTTCAATCACCTCTTTATAATAATCAACATAATAAGGTAGGATTTTTTTTAAATCAAAATCCTGTGCTCTTGTAAATGCATTTTCCTTAAAATATTTCAGGGTTTCATCATTACTTAAAATGGTTATCGCTTTATTAGCCATATCTTCTACATCACCAACATCGCACATATAGCCACAATAATCATCAATATTTAATTCAGGCAAACCACCAGCATTTGAAGTAATTGCAGGCACTTTGCAAGCCATTGCTTCCAGGGCAGCCAAACCAAAGCTTTCTGATTCCGAAGGCATTAAAAACAAATCAGAAACTGATAGAATTTCTTCAACGGCATCTTGTTTACCCAAGAAACGCACATGATCATCAATACCTAATGATCGGCAAAGCTGTTCATCGTAAGACCTTTCCGGACCGTCGCCAACCATTAATAGTTTTGAAGGAATAACAGCCTGTACTTTTTCAAAAATTCGAATCACATCTGAAGTGCGCTTCACTTTCCGGAAATTTGAAGTATGAATTAAAATACGTTCATTATTGGGCGCAATTGCCTTTTTAAAGTGATCTTTTGCCTGCAGGCTAAAACGACTGAAGTCGATAAAATTCGGAATCACCTTAATTTCTTTTGTGATTTCAAAATGATTATAAGTATCATCTTTTAAATCCTGAGAAACGGTTGTTACACCATCGCTTTGATTGATTGAAAAGGTTACTACAGGCTTATAGGTTGGGTCTTTACCTACCAAAGTGATATCAGTACCATGCAAAGTGGTCACAACCGGAATATGAATACCATAACTGGCTAGAATTTGCTTAGCCATAAAAGCTGCAGATGCATGCGGAATGGCGTAATGTACATGCAAGACATCCAACTGCTCAAAACGAACCACATCTACCAGTTTGCTTGCCAAAGCCGATTCATAGGGTGCATAGTCGAAGAGTGGATAATCCCTTACAGAAACCTCATGATAAAAAAGGTTTGCAGAAAAAAAGTCAAGCCTTGCAGGCTGGCTATAGGTAATAAAGTGAACCTGGTGACCCTCGTTGGCGAGTGCTTTTCCAAGCTCCGTTGCAACTACTCCACTACCACCAAAAGTGGGGTAGCAAACAATTCCTATCTTCATCTGTAAATGTGTTGTTAACAACACAAATGTAGCCCATTTTTAGCTGAAATGCATGTCGGGATATTGCAATAAAAATAGTGTTATAGTGATAAGTTTTTGGAGCTTTAGAGAAATAAGTGATAATGCAAGCTTTTTAAGGTGGGCCGCAGATTCGCAGATTTTTTTCATTAAATCTTGAAGGTTAAGAAAAATAGCCGAGTCTTAAAACGGTGGCAGCAAATTCGCAAATTTTGTTTTTAGATAAGAGTATCTCCAAAATCAGCAAGCTAAGACTACTATTTTAAGGTATGCCGTGGATTCGAGGAATATTTATGACTATTTACTACTGATTATTCTTTTGTGTTGAAGAGATTTTTCATTAAAATTAACAATTAAGCCAATCCGCAAATTCGAGATCGCTAGATAATTTAAAACTTCAGCATAATGTCCGTCAACTATTCCACTGCTGGATTTAACCTCAAGAATTATTTTATCATCAATCACAAAATCGGCATAAAATTTATGCTTAAGGATGAGCTCCTTATAATTAACCAAAAATTTTTTTTCCTCTCATAAGAAAATACATCTAGATACTAGCTCATATTCAAATGCATCTTTATATACTCTTTCGAAAAACCATTTTCCAAGGATCCGATGAATTTCCATACCAATCCCTATTATTAAATAACATTCTTCTTGAAAAGGATAATCATCTACATTGTAATAGGTGCTCATAATAAATATCCTAAAAAATCTGCGGGTTTTTATATCCTAGTTTGCGTTAATCGCCTTGTATTTGAGTACGAATGTCTTCTACTTTCGCAATTTGTTTATTGTATCGCTCCAAAGCCTTTTGTGCATCATCAGCATCTCCTTT
>Ga0308159_1005409_pt1 | contig 10856 bp, 8 predicted proteins | sample PhyCR1_FD_201040 | JGI IMG/M metagenome (GOLD analysis project Ga0308159, IMG submission 201040) | Phyllosphere microbial communities from UC Gill Tract Community Farm, Albany, California, United States - DLSLC.R1 | ecosystem: Host-associated > Plants > Phyllosphere > Unclassified | place: USA...
CTCATCGCCCAGATGATCGTCGATCTCGGCGAGGACGTCGTGCGCCACCTCCCGGGTACTCGACGCCGTCGCTCCCCGCGCTGCCGACTCCGCCCAGGGAAGGTCGAGCAGCACCAAGCGCCACGGCGCGTTTCCGATCCACTCGACGAGCGGCAGCATGATCCGATGGTCCACACCGAATCCGTGCAGGGCGACGAGGGGGCGACCCGAACCGATTTCACGCGCGATCACGAAGGGGATCGTACGCGATCGTGGCGCGCCGGGAGTCGCTCGCGAGACAGCGCCGACATCAGGCCACTCCGAGAGCGACCAGCACCGCCGCGGCACAGATCGTGACGGCCACCCGCGGCGAGACCGTCGACGGCACACCGCCGATGCCGAGCAGGACCGCCGTCGTGAGCGCCACGAAGAACTCGGCCGTGTCCCACCCCTGGTCGTCGCGGGGAGCGTGCCTGGGGAGAGCGCGGGCGAGAAGCACCTGGACCGGCCGCGCTCACTGATGGTGATCGGCGTTCCCCTGGGTCTCGACGACGAGGAGTGTCAGCGGCGCTCCGGATGCTTGCGGGTTCGCCGGTGTCTGGGTGACGCTGCCGCCGGGTGCGGCATAGACGTCTCGCTGGCCTCCCGTCGCGGTCGCAGAGGTGCCGATCGTTGCGAGAGCCGTCGCCGACGGGCTCGGCGTGGCAGCGGGCGTTGCCTGCTCGATCGGCGGTGCGGCCGGCGGGTTCGGCGGTGCAGCCTGCCAAGAGCAGGGTCAGCGTCAGAGCCGATGCTCCGAGGAGGGTGGACGCGGTGGGGGACGACTGATCACGTGCTCCACCGAGAACGGCGCAGGGGACAGAGGCGCGCCGGGCCGGAACGTCCGTCCCAGCCCGGCGCACCGGTGACAGGGGTGATCAGCCGGTGAAGCTCGCGGCACGCTTGACCGGGGTGGCCGGGCCCGCGACGGGGGCCGGGGCAGCAGGCGAGGCCTGGTCGGCGGTCACCGTGAACTCGGCGGGCTCGGACACGAAGCTGAAGTCCTGCGATGCAGCGGTCAGTCGGTAGGAACCGACGTTGGCGTAGTTATCGCCCGCCTGCGGGACATACCGGAACGTGACGTCACCCGTGGGCCCGGCGACAGCGTCAGATCCGACCTTGTCACCCGATCCCTCATTGGCGATCCCGAACGAAACGGTGGCACCGGGGTCGAATCCCGAGAAGGTCGCCGTGACACCGTTCGTGAGGTAATCCGAGAGCGCGAGCGACGATGGGGTCACCGAAGAGGTGGGCTGCGGGACGACCGTCACCACGGTCGACGCGATGTTCGACCTGCTGGAGTCCGTGACGGAGATCGTGTGGGAGCCGAGGGCCGCATCGCGCGGGAGGTACGCGTCGCCGACGTAGTCACCATTCGCATCAGCGGCTTCGGCGCCCCCGTTGACGGCGTAGGTCCGGAGCGGGGTCGTGCCATCGAGCGTGAACGAAAGGGACTCTTCGGGGGCGAATCCCTCGACCGTCAGCGTGACGAGTCCACCGGCGGTGACCGTGGTGGTGCTGGGGGTGACGGTGCCCGATGCGGCCTGCGCGACGGCGGCGCCACCGATCGCGGCCGCCACGGCGATCAGGCCGGTGGCCACGACGGCCGCGGAGCGTCTCAGCACCGAGCGGGAAGGGGATGACTGGATCGACATGCGAGGTGTCCCTTTCGAGGAAACGGGCAGCGGCGCGATGGCAGCGGAGACGCATCGCCGGCAGGTGGCGCCCTCCTCGACATGACGCGCAGAACGCATGAGGTGGGCTACGTCGATTAAGCACACAACTCAGAGGACATCGAGCGACATTTCACCCGTTGCGGGCGAAAACCCACCCGATGCGACGGTGACCGCGCGTGACGATTCGGCGCGGTGATCGGTCGGTCGACGGCTACCGTGACCGGCATGACCCGACCGCTCCGCTCCCTCGGATTCCTCACCATCGGCCTCTTCGATCGCGAGAACCCGCGCGCTGGGCACGAGACCACGCTGTCGATCATCGAGCGCGGCGAACGCCTCGGGTTCGACAGCGCGTGGCTGCGCGACCGGCACTTGCAGTACGGCATCTCCTCGCCCGTGGCGGTGCTCGCCGCGGCATCCCAGCGCACGAGCCGCATCCGCCTGGGTACGGCCGTCATCCCCCTCGGGTGGGAGAACCCGCTGCGCCTCGCCGAAGACCTCGCCACCGTCGACGTGCTGACCGGCGGGCGCCTCGAACCCGGTTTCTCGGTGGGGCCGCCCCGGCGCCTCGACGAGATCGCGCCGGCGCTGTACCCCGATACGGCCGACGACGAGGACTTCGGGTACGAGCGGCTGGTGCGTCTGCGCCGCTTCCTCGCCGGTGACCGGGTCAGCCCGTTCGCCGGCACGGAGGGGATCGAAGAGTATTCCGAGCGCGTCGAACCGCACTCCGCAGGGCTCGCCGACCGGCTCTGGTACGGCGCCGGGAGCCCCACCTCGACGACCTGGGCGGCCGAGAACGGCTTCCACCTGCTCACCAGCAGCGTGATCCAGTCGGTGCATTCCACCGACTTCGACGTCGAGCAGGACGCGCAGATCCGGCTGTACCGCGAGACGCACCCCGACGGCGAGAACGCCCGGGTGTCGCAGGGGCTCGTCGTCGTCCCCACCGACACCGCCACGCCCGAGCGGCGCCGGAGGTACGAAGCCTATGCCGAGTCGCGGCGCGGGCGCGTCGGCATCCCCCAGGGTCCCCGCGGGCTGTTGTTCGCCGAAGACCTCGTCGGCACGTCCGAACAGATCGCCGAGCGGCTGCTGTCGTCGCGGTCTTTCCCGCGGGTCGACGAGGTGGCCTTCGCTCTGCCCTTCGCCTTCGAGCCCGACGACTACGTGCAGATCCTCGAGGACATCGCGGGTCGGCTCGGGCCGCTGCTGGGGTGGGCGCCGCCGACCGCGCCATAACCTCAGCGATCCGCACAGGCTCCGTCGGCATCCGTCCGATCCGACTGAGGTCGCGCGAATCACGGACAACACGCAAGCACCCGGCCCGCCGCCCCCGCACAACCTCAGCAATCCGCACAACCTCAGCCCCCCACACCCGCAGACGACAGAAACTGCGCGGATCACGGACAACACGCAAGCACCCGGCCCGCGGCCCCGCCCAACCTCAGCAATCCGCACAACCTCAGCCCCCCACACCCGCAGACGACAGAAACTGCGCGGATCACGGACGACACGCGGCGACCGGCATTCCTCAGCGCTGGCGCCCCAGCGCCCGCCCCAGCCGCGCCGCGGCCTTGCGCAGCCGCTTCTCGTCGGTGTCGCCGTAGGAGAGGCGCAGGTGCCGGTCGGCATCCGTGCCCGGGCCGGAGGGGAAGAACGAGCCCCGCTGATACTCGACGCCCTCGGCACTCGCGTCGGTGGCCAGCCGATCGGCGTCGATGCGGTCGTCGCGCAGTCGAGGCCAGAGGAACAGTCCGCCCTCGGGCACGGTGACGTCGAACGCACCCGGCGCCTCGCTCTCGAGGGCCGCCGCAAGAGCGTGCGCTCGCGATCGGTACAGGTCGCGTGCCCGGCCGAGGACGCGGTCGAACAGCGACTCGTCGCTCGTCACCAGCTCGGCGATCACCGCCTGCACGAAGGTCGACGAGTGCGAGTCCTGGCGGCTGCGCAGGGCGACGGCATCCGGGATCAGACGCTCCGGAAGGACGACCCAGCCGAGCCGCAGGCCCGGACCCAGCGTTTTCGTGAAGGTGTTCACATGGATGACGTGGTCGGAGTCGTGGAACGGTGCGAGCGACTCGGCCTCACCGGCGAAACGCAGCTCGCGATACGGGTCGTCGGCGAAGACGACGAAGCCGTACTTCTCGGCCAGATCGACGAGCTCGCGGCGTCGGGCGGTCGGCAGCGACGACTGCGAGGGGTTGTGGAACTCGGGCACCGTGTACACCGCGGCAGGGCGGGCGCCGGCACGCAGCTCGGCGGCGAGGGCGTCGATGTCGAGTCCCTCAGCCCCGACCCGGATGGGCAGCACGCGCGCGTCGGCGAGCTCGAGGCCCCGCAGGAAGAGAGGGAAGACGGGGTTGTCGACGGCCACCAGGTCTCCCCGCTCCAGCACCGTCTGCACCGCGATGGCCAGACCGTGGAACCCACCGTTGGTGATGAGCACGCGCTCGACCGCGACGCCCTCGCGCGCGGCGATCCACTCGCGCAACGCAGGGATGCCCTCGGTGCGCGAGTACTGCAGCGACGGTGCTCCGGGTCGGGCGAGCACGCGAGCGGTCGCCTCGGCGAGTTCCGCAGTGGGCAGGACGGAGGGATCCGGGATGCCGCCGAGCAGCTCGATCGCGTCCGGCCGGCGGTCGCGCAGGGTCTGGTCTCCGAAGCCCTTCGGGACGGTGAACGCCTCGATGAGGGCGGGGCGCGATCGCGGCGGGGAGAGGAGGGTCATGAGGAACTCCGGAGATGAGGGGTGGGGATGGCGTCGACGAGGGCCCGTGTGTACTCCTCGCGCGGGTGCGAGAGCACGTCGGCGACGCGGCCGGCCTCGATGACGCGGCCGTTCCTGAGCACCGAGACGGTGTCGGCGATCTGACGGACCAGGGCGAGGTCGTGCGAGACGAAGAGGTAGGTGAGTCCGCGCTCGCGCTGCAGACGCAGCAGCACCTCGAACACGCCGGCCTGCACGGTCACGTCGAGAGCAGAGGTCGGCTCGTCGAGCACGATCACGTCGGGCTCGAGCACGAGGGCTCTCGCGATGGCCACGCGCTGACGCTGTCCGCCCGACAGCGCATCGGGGCGGCGCCGGGCCAGGTGCGGCGGCAGGCCCACGGCATCCAGGGCCTCGGCGACTTTCTCCGAACGCTCGGCGCGCGTGCCGACCCGGTATTGGTCGAGCGGTTCGCGCACGATGCGCCCGACCGTCCACGTGGGATCGAGCGAAGTGAAGGGGTTCTGATACACGAGCTGCAGGTGCCGGCGGATGCCGCGGAGTTCCGCCTCGGTGCGCCCGGTGACGGCCGCGCCATCGACGACGATCCGGCCCGTGTCGGGATTCTCGAGCCCGAGCAGCAGCCGCACCGTGGTGGTCTTGCCCGAACCCGACTCGCCCACGAGCGCGTGGGTCGTGCCCGGCGGCACGCGAAACGACACCCCCGAGACCGCCGGACGCGCGGCGCCGTCGACCACGAAGCTCTTCGACACATCGCGCACGTCGATGCGGGTGGAGGTGGTGTCCGTGGTCCACGCATCGACACCGCGCTCGTCGGGTCGGCGGTAGCGGTCGGGGTTGAGCGCGGGCGCGTCGGCCTGCAGCTGCACCGTGTAGGGCGACGCCGGGGCCGCGAAGACCTGGCGCGTGGCGCCGGCCTCCTGCACGCGACCGTCTTTGAGCACGACGATCTCGTCGGTGCGCTCGGCCGCGATCGCCAGGTCGTGCGTGATGAGCAGCAGTCCGATACCGAGGTCCTCGCGCAGGTCGCCGAGCAGGTCGAGGATGCGCTTCTGGATCGTGACGTCGAGGGCACTCGTCGGCTCGTCGGCGACGAGCAGCTCAGGCCGCGGCAGCACCGCGAGTCCGATGAGCACCCGCTGGAGCATCCCGCCCGAGAGCTGATGCGGGTACGAGCCGTAGACCCGGCGCGGATCGGGCAGGCCGACGCGGGCGAAGACGTCGAGGATCGCGTCGCGCTGCGCGCCGGCATCCGCGATTCCCGACAACGCGGCGGCCTCGTGCGCCTGCGAACCGATGGTGCGCACCGGGTTCAGCGCGTTCGACGGGTCCTGGGGAACGAAGCCGAGGCGCCGGCCGCGGAACGGGCGGAACCGCGCCTCGCTCAGCCCGAGAAGCTCGTCGCCGGCGAACTCCACACGTCCGTTCGCCCGGCCGGCACCCCTCGGCAGCAGACGCAGCACGGAACGCGCGATCGTCGACTTGCCCGAGCCCGACTCCCCGATGAGGGCGAGACTGCCGCCGCGCGGGATCGCGAATGAGACGTCGTGCACCACGGGGGTGCGTCCGTAGGCCACCGAAAGATCCTGCACGCTCAGAAGGGGTGCCGCCTCGGCGGGTGTCTGTTCGAGCGAGGGGAGAGTGAGGGTCATGACGTCCTCCGGAGCCAGCGGCTGATGCGGTTGATCGAGAGCACGGTCGCCACGGTGACCAGGGCCGGCCACACGACGAGCCAGGGGGCCCGCGGGTAGTCCTTGCCCGCCGAGATGAGCAGCCCCCAGTCGGATGCCGGGGGCGGATCGCCGTAACCGAGGAAGGCGAGCCCCGCGATGACGAGGATCGACAGACCGAACTGCAGCACGGCGAGGGGGATCAGCGAGCGCGAGGCGTTGGGCAGCACGTGCCGGAACAGCACGTGCAGGGTCGACCCGCCCTGCAGCCGCGCCGCCTCGACGAACACCGACGAACGCACCCTCAGCACCTCCGACCGCATGACCCGGGCGAAGACCGCCACAGCCGAGACACCGGTCGCGATGGCGGCGTTGATGGTCTGGAACCCGAGCGAGCTGACGATCACGACGGCGAGAAGGAACGCGGGGATCGCCAGCAGCACGTCGACGAAGCGCGCGAGCACGACATCGGTCCACGACCCGAGAGAGCCCGCGAGCAGTCCGATCAGCCCGCCGACGATGACTCCGATCGCCACGGCCACGAGGGCACTGGTCACCGACGACTGCGCGCCGTAGACGATGCGGGCGAACAGGTCCCGCCCGAGGTGGTCGGTGCCGAGCAGGTGCGCGGCGCTGGGCGCCTGCAGTTTGTCGGCGGGTACTCCCTGCGCGGGGTTCTGCGCCGTGAAGAGCGAAGGGGCGAGCGAGAACGCCAGCACGACCCCCACGACCACGAACGACACGATCACACCGAGCGGGACGGAGAGCCGGATGCCGCGACCCCGCGCGATCCTCGGGGTCTGCGCCGGCAGCGGTGCGGCGGTCATGCGATGCTCACCTCCTCGCGCAGGGGCGACGCGGGCTCGTCGCGGGGCGCGACCGTGACAGGGCGCCCGCTCCGTCCCACCGAGACGCGCGGATCGAGCAGGGGGTAGGCCAGGTCGGCGAGGAGGTTCACGACCACGAAGATGATCGCCGCGAGAGAGACCACCGCCTGCAGCACCGGCAGGTCTTGGCTGGCGACGGCCGATTCGACCAGTGTCCCGATTCCCACGCGTCCGAAGATCGCCTCGGTGATGAGCGCGCCACCGAGCATCTCACCCACGATGAGCGCCAGCACCGTCACCGTCGGCAGCGCCGAGGGCTTGACCAGGTGGCGCAGGAACAGCGCTCCCGACCGCAGCCCTCGCGATCGCGCGACGGCGACGTACTCCTGCCGCGACTCGTGGTCGAGCGAGGCAATCAGCACCTCGGCGAGCTGGGCCGACACCGGGATGCCGAGTGCGACCGCCGCGAAGAAGGTGCCCCACGGCGTCTCGGTGTCGATCATGCTGAACAGCCCGAGGCCGAAGGCGAACACGTGGATCAGCAGCAGACCGATCACGAAGTTCGGCACCGAGAGGAACAGCGACGGCAGCGACCGGAGCACGCCCTGACCGAAGCGCGGCGGGAGGAACTGCGTTCCGTACGCGATGCCCACCGCCAGTACGACCGCGACCAGCAGGGCGGCCGCTGCGAGGCTGAGCGTCGAGCCCAGCGCGTCGAGCACCAGCGTGCCCACCGGCAGGTTCGAGCGGAGGGAGACACCGAGGTCGCCCACCACGAAGCGCCCGAGCGACGACCCCAGCTGCACCCACCACGGCTGGTCGAGACCGTAGTAGGCGACGATGCGGGCGATGTCGTCTTCGGTGAAGCCGTTGTCGGGATTACGCAGGGTGCTCGTGACGGGGTCGCCCGGCAGGATGCTGATCACGACGAACGTGAACAGGTACGCCAGCAGCACGACGACGATCGCCTGGCCGGTGCGGCGCAGCGCGAAGCGGCCGTAGGTGCGCAGCATGCTCTTCTCCTCTCGTGTCGGTGTTCTCGGCCGCCGGTCGACGTCAGTCGTTCAGCCACGCATCCAGGTAGTACGCGTAGGCGAGTCCGTTGTAGGTGACGCCGCTGACGTCGGGGGCCTGCACGTAGACCCGCTGCACGATCTGGGTGAGCGGCACGAAGTAGCCCTGGTCGAGCACGTAGCCCTGCAGCTCGTCGGCGACCGCGGCGCGGGCCTCGCGATCGGTGGCTGTAGCGATGCGCGTGGAGAGGTCGTTCAGCGCGGCGTCGGAGGTGCCGACCCTGAACCAGTCTTCATCGCCCTTCTTCTGCGAGGTGAGCACGCCCGCGACGGTGCCCACGTCGACGAAGCTGCGGGTGATCTCGGTCGCCGGCACCGTCGCGTTGCCGATGACCTTCTGTCCGTAGGTCGGCACGTCGTAGGTCTCGAGGTTCACCTCGAAGCCGAGCGAGGTCAGCTGCTGGTCGACGAGCTCGTCGACGGCCTGCGAGGCCTGCAGGTACGGGTTGGGGTAGAGGGTGAACGACAGCTTCTGGCCGGTCTTCGTGCGCACGCCGTCCGCGCCCTTCACCCATCCGGCCTCGTCGAGGAGGGCTGCCGCCTCGTCGGGGTCGTAGGCGAAGTCGGCGCTGTGGTCGGTCGCTTCGGGCACCGTGCTCTGGATGAACGACTCGGCCGCGAACCAATCCTCGGTGTAGACGGTCGACAGGATCTCGTCGCGGTCGATGCCGTGCTGCACGGCCTGGCGGACCTTGAGGTCGTCGAAGGGGGCGACGGAGGTGTTCAGGGCGTAACCGTTGACGAAGCCGAGGTAGCGGGGCGTCTCGACCGTCAGCCCCTCCTGCTTCAGAGCGTCGAGGTCTTGCGGGCTGGCGTTGTAGGCCACCTGCGCTTGGCCCGACTCGACCGACGCGGTGCGCAGCGACGGCTCGGCCACCTGCTTGTACGTGATGGTGTCGAGGTAAGCGGGCCCGTCGTGCCCGAGGGCCGCGGGTCCCCAGTCGTAGTCGTCGCGCTTCTTCAGCACGACGCTGTCGCCGTCGGCGACCTTCTCGACGACGAAGGGTCCGCTGCCGATGTCCTTCGTGAGGTCGGCCTGCTGGTCGGCGGGAAGAGCCAGGGTCTGGGGCGAGAGCAGGATCGACCCGTGGTACGCCAGCGTCGGGATGAAACTGAGCGTCGGGGCCGAGAACGACACCGTCACCGTCGTGGCGTCCACTGCCTCGGCGCCGACGTAGTTCGCCGACGGGAACAGGCCGATGCGGTTGATGCCCTCGTCGGGGCGGCCCTTCGCCCAGATGTCGATGTTCGCCACGACGGCGGCCGCGTCGAGCGGCGTGCCGTCCGAGAAGGTCACCCCCTGTTTCAGGTGGAGGGTGAACGAGGTCTTGTCGGCGTTCTCCTCCCAGCTCTCGGCGATCCAGGGGCTGAGGGTGCCCTCGGCGTCGACATAGACGAGCTTGTCGGTCACGTGCCCCCAGATGTGTCCCTGGTAGCTCGAGATCGAGCTGTTGTTCGGGATCCACGTCGCGCCGAGCGAGTCGATGAGGAACACCAGGTCACCCCCGGGCTTCGGCTCGGCGTCGGCGGCCGGGGCGGCGGTCGACGCGGTACCGCACCCGCTCAGCAGGACGGCCCCGATGGCGAGGGCGGACGCGACGCCGAGAAGGCGTCGAAGGGGACGGATGTGGGTGGTCATGGGAGTCCTCGGGCAGTGAGAAGGGGTTACAGGGCTTTGCCGGGGTTGAACAGACCGGCGGGATCGAGCGCGTCTTTCACGGCGAGCTGGGCCTCGCGTACACGGACCGCGAGCTCCTCGGCGGCGAGCGCGCGCTTGACGGTGCCGATTCCGTGTTCTCCGCTCACGGTGCCGCCGACGGCGAGGGCGGCGCGCACCACGGCGTCGGCGGCCTCGTGTACCGACGCGGGGACGATCGCGGGGTCGGCGCCGGCGGGGATGGGCAGCGTGATCACGGGATGCAGATTGCCGTCTCCGGCGTGGGCGACAGCGCTCACGGCCACGCCGTAGCGGTCCTCGATCGCGCGGAAGGCGGCGAAGACCTCGGCGATGCGCGACTTCGGGACGGCGACGTCGCCGCCGGCGAACCACGATCCCTCGTCGAAGCGCCGCCCCGAGCGCCGAAGTTCCCAGAGCACCTCGGCATCCGTCTCGCTCTCGATCCGCACGCGAGCTCCGACCGGCTCGAGCGCCGCGACCAGTTCGGCGGTCTGCTCGTCGATGCCGAAGCCGTCCAGCTCGATCAGCAGAAGAGCGGCGCCGCGGGCACGCAGGCCCGAGTCCTGGGCCGCGTCGATCCCGTCGAGGGTGGGTTCGTCGAGGAATTCGATCACGCTGGGGCGCACTCGTGAAGCCGTGATCGCCCCGATGGCCGCAGCTCCCGCGGCGGTCGAGTCGAAGAACGCGGTCACGGTGCGTCGAGCGACCGGGAGCGGGCGGATGCGCACGGTCGCGCCCACCACGATGCCGAGAACGCCCTCCGACCCGACGAACAGCGACACCAGGTCGAGGCCGGTGACGCCCTTGATCGAGCGGTGACCGACCGAGACGAGGCTCCCGTCGGCGAGCACGACGTCGAGCGCCAGCACCGACTCGCGCGTGACCCCGTATTTGGCGCAGCGCAGGCCCCCGGCGTTGGTGGCGATGTTGCCGCCGATGGTCGAGATCCGCCAGCTGGCGGGATCGGGGGCGTAGAAGAGGCCCAGGGGTTCCAGGCGCGCGTTGAGCGCGGCGTTGAGCACACCGGGCTCGACGACGGCGACCTCGTCGGCGGGGGACACCTCGACGATCCGGTCGAGCCGCTCGGTCGAGATCACGAGCTGGTCGGGGTGCGCCGCAGCTCCACCCGAGAGGCCGGTGCCCGCCCCGCGCGGCACGACGGTGACGCCGTGACGCCCGGCGA
>Ga0308159_1005411_pt1 | contig 10853 bp, 10 predicted proteins | sample PhyCR1_FD_201040 | JGI IMG/M metagenome (GOLD analysis project Ga0308159, IMG submission 201040) | Phyllosphere microbial communities from UC Gill Tract Community Farm, Albany, California, United States - DLSLC.R1 | ecosystem: Host-associated > Plants > Phyllosphere > Unclassified | place: USA...
GTATTTCTCCATGATGAATTGAGCCTGAGTACCCTTACCTGCGCCCGGAGCGCCCAGCAGAATGATACGCATTGCGTAAATCCCCTTGCATGTAATTTTTTATTTAAAAGTCGAAAACAGTCAACCATACCATTGTGCGCCCCCTTCCTCAAGAAAGGGGCGCGGCAAGTTGATGATTAGAAGATACTACAGGGCAAGGGCGGCGTGCTTTTTAGCCTGCAAGGTTTGCGAGACAACTGCCAGAATAATGATGCATCCGCCGACGATTGCATTAATAGTGGGCGCTTCGTGCAGAAACAGGTAGATCCAGAGCGGTGCCAGCGCGGTTTCCAGCAGCAGGAACAGGCCCGCGTTGGACGGCGGCACAAAACGTGTCGACAGAGAAATCAGCCCCATCGCGAGAGGGATGACAAGCGCGCCTTCAATCGCCAGCCATAGCCACTGCTGCGGATGCAGTGCGCCTGCTGCGGCCATCAGGCCTCCCCCGGCAAACATCGGGACCACGATCGAGGCCAGAATGCCGCCCAGTGACGGCAGCGCCAGCGTGCCACTCTCGACACGTGAGGCGAAGATAAAGGCCAGCGCCATGCACACCGCCGTGCCCAGCGCAAAATAGTTGGCGCTAGGATCGGCACCGGTTTGCCTGCCGGCCATCACGATAACAACGCCAAGCATGCCCACAATCGCCGCAATCATTAATGAACGGTCGATTTTGGTGTGGAAGAACAGACGCGAGATTATCGCCGACACAAAGGGGGTCGACGAGATAATCACCAGCACGGTGGCGATATTGCCGCGATTAAGTGCATTGACGAAGCAGGCCGAGGAGGCGCAGAAGAACAGCACAGGCAGCACGTTCTGCCGCGTTATCCACGGCACGCCCAGCACGGAGCGACTTTTCGGCACCAGCAGCCAGACGGCAAACACCACTGCCCACATCAGCAGTCCGCGCAATACCACGATAAGCCAGGAATTATCGACCGCCATCAGACGGATGAAAACCGAATCGGAACTCAGGATAATGCCGCCAAGAATCCCGATCAGGTTGCCGTTTACTGCGCTTGTTCTACTCATCTTATATTCCATAGTTTTGAAATATCTTCGAAAACGCTACCGGTACAGTTGACCGGGCGCCCTTTCTGACCGCGCGTCCAGCGGGACAGTCGAAGCGTTTTACTGTGTTCGAAATAGCTGCCGTTGAGCTCTTTCACTTTTTGACGCTGTTCTTCGCTGAAATTGGGAACATGGAAGCAGCTGTAAGGCAGCCCCGGTTCGCCAATTGATTTCAGACGCTCGCCGTCCGGTAGCCAGATATCGATATTTTCGACGCTGGCGACGTTATACGGCTGCCATCCCGGCGTATTCATGGTTTCCAGCGCTTTCTCGAGCGGTCCATCCGAGACGGTGGCACCTTCGAACAACCGCAATTCGCTCCGTAGCAACATGCTGTAGTCCTCCGGTCGCACGGCAATCAGCGACAGACCCACCGCGACCGACGCGTGCTTGTGCAGCGGGGCCAGAAAGATCGACCCGTTTTCGATAAGATCATCGTGCAGATTGGTGGCGAAACTGTGTGACGCGTCGACCACAATTCGGTTTTGCAACTCGCCGAGACTGTTGATTTCACCGGAATAAGGATTCACGTGGGTCACAATCTTCACCCCGCTATTCTCTTTTCCTTCGCAAATCTCGTGAGGAAACAGCATGTCGATGGGCTGATAATGCTGATGATTGGCCAGACTCAACGCAATGTTCTGTTTATGCAGAAGATGGGACAGCATCGCCAACCCGACGCTGACCGACTGCACCATAAACACGTCATATTGTTCGAGATGGTAAACCTCGGTGAGCTTTTCGCGCAGTGCCTCGCGCAGACCGTTCACTTTTTTGTAAAAGTGACCGCCGCCGTGTAACTGCTGTAGTTGAGGTGACAATGCTGAAGGATCCATTAGTCGATTAACTCCTTCTGATAAAGCAGAGGTAGCACGTTGTCGCGAAATACCGATCCAACACCGACTTCGCAAGGCGGTTTGCGGTAGTTGACCCAGGCAATCTCGGCGATTTCCGAGCTGGCTACCGGTTGCCCCACAACTTCAACCTGATAAACGTGGTTTTCGATAGCGACCGATTCAAACTCGGCTATCCCGTGAAACAGGCCAAACGGCCTGATTTCAGCGGCTTCCACGTTCAGCTCTTCCTTGAGCTCGCGACGCAGGCAGGTCAGATGGTCTTCGCCCAGCAGCGGCTTGCCGCCCGGCGAGATGAACACATCGGTACCTTCCTTGCGGGTCAGCAGCAATGAACGATTGCGAATAATCACGGCCGAACACTTGATGATCGTTTTCATCACAGGCTCCTGTCAGGCAGCTTCAGCGGAAGAACTGGCAATCTTTTTGGTCAGTGTCAGGCTTTCACCGGACAGGAATTTGACTATGTTAAGCGCCAGCGGGGTTTTCTCGCGCAGGTAGGCCAGAATCGTGTCGTCGCTCGGCGTGGTGAAACTGTCGCCGAAGATGCTGACCCCTTCGAGTGACTTGGTGGAAATACCCAGTTGCAGCAGGCGATATTTCACATCGTCCTGCGACTGGGCGAATTCATAAATAGGCGACTGGTATTGAATCCCGAATTCTTTCATCAGATCGACCAGATACTCTTTTGCCACCAGACGCTGTTCCGGGAATTCCTGCTGATAGTGGGTAATGCCGTCATTAATAACGTCAATGTCGTGGCGGCGACAAAAATCAATCAGATGGGCGTGAATTGCCAGTTTTTCACCGAGCAATACCAGGTTTTTTCTATACTTGAGAATATCGCCTTCAATATTTTCGATGGCGATGCTGCGGAAAGTCCCGCTAATATCTTCGACTGTGTGTTCAACAACCAAATCACCAAAACGGTTTCTAAGCTCTTCGACGCGGTGCGAGAGAATGCCACGATGTAGGGAACAACCACTGTTGGCGGAGTACAGGTGAACCGGTATACCCTGTAACATGAGATAACAAGCTGCCAACGTACTGTCACGACCACCGGTAAACATCACAAGCTGGGTTTTTACGGATACATTATTCATATTGATCCTTATTTTTCATTGGAATAACCGGGAGCAAGGCAAAGTGCTGTTGTGTGTAAGTTGTCCCGCCACATACATTCCGACGATTAAATGCGCCATCCTGGCGACTCGTTTTGGGACAAGGCCGAGACTAAAGGGTTTTTTATGTGTTAGAAAATGATATAAACAGACAGACGACTTGAAATTTTCTAACAAGGTGGCGCCATGTCAGATCTCCCTTCACTGCGCGCATTGCATTACTTCAAGCAGGCGGCAATCTTTGAAAGTTTCAGCGCGGCGGCAGAGTCATTGAATGTCACGCACAGTGCTATCAGTCATCAAATAAAGAATCTGGAGTCATGGCTGGGCACGCCTTTATTCAAGCGAACAGGCGGAAGAGTTTATTTGACGCAGGATGGCGAAATATTAAAGAAGTGCTGTGAACAGGTATTTAGAAATATCGAAGCGACCTGCAAGGAAATAAAGACGCGCGAAGAGAACAGCCTTATTATTTCCTGTGCGCCGAGCTTTTTATCCCAGTGGTTAATACCTCGCATCAACCGGTTTTCACAGCGGCACGAGAATATTGCCCTCACCTTTCAGACCCATGTAAACATTGAAAATGTTCAGGATGAAAGAACCGATATTCTGATTAAAAGCAACGACACGTCACAGCTTGGCGAAATTGAAGCGACGCTGATTACCGTCGATTATATCGGCCCGGTGTGCTCGCCCGATTTCCGTCATCGCTTCACTTATGAAACCGATTTTACCACCCTTCCACTGCTGCACGCCGATACTAAAATGAATGCCTGGCAGGAGTGGGCGCGTAAAACCAATACACGTGGCGACTTTATTTCGGGTAAGCATTTCGACAACCTGACGTTGGCGATTCAGGCCGCGAAAAACGGATTGGGCATTATTATGACGCCGCAGATTTTGGTGAAAAAAGAGATTCAGGAAGGCAGCCTGATTGCCCCGCTGGGCTTCGCCGAAGTCGACAGAGCGACCTACATGCTGGTGAAGCGATCGCGTAGCCAGGAGAAGGAGATCATGCTTTTCAGACACTGGTTATTAGAAGAGGCCAGCCGCGGTTAGCGACTAGCCTCCAGTTTCACTTAAATAAAAAGTTTAACTTAAGTAACAAGTTTTCGTTAAGTAAGCAGCTTTGCTTAAGGTTATGCCTGCAACAGCGTGTTCATACGGCGGATGAACTGGTTAGGATCTTCCAGCGTGCCGCGTTCGGCGAACAAGGCCTGATCCAGCAACAGCTCAACCCACTCGGCAAACTGATCTTCCTGAATTTCGTCTGCGGCGCGTTTAACCAGCGCGTGCTCGGGATTCAGCTCGAAGATGTATTTCACCTCCGGTGCGTCCTGGCCCGCAGCGGCAAACAGTTTCGCCATCTGGGTGCTCATCTCGTCGGCACCGGTGGTGACGATGGCAGGCGTGTCGGTCAGACGGTGCGTCAGACGCACTTCTTTTACACGCTCGCCCAGCAGGGTTTTAACGCGTTCAACGAAAGGCTCCAGCGCCTTGTCGGCATCTTTCTGCTGTTCGTTTTCTTCGTCGGCCAGTTTGTCGAGCGATTCATCGGCCTTGCTGACGGACTGGAAGGTCTTGCCGTCAAACTCGGTCAGGTAGCTCATCATCCACTCGTCGATGCGGTCGGAGAGCAGCAGCACTTCAATGCCTTTCTTGCGGAACAGCTCAAGGTGCGGGCTGTTTTTCGCGGCGGCATAGCTGTCGGCCGTGATGTAGTAAATCTTGTCCTGACCTTCCACCATGCTGGCGACGTACTCTTCCAGAGACAAGGTCTGATCGGACGAGTCGTTGCGCGTGCTGGCAAAACGCAGCAGCCTGGCGATGGTTTCTTTGTTGCTGCTGTCTTCGGCCGGGCCTTCTTTCAGCACCAGACCAAACTGTTTCCAGAATTGCAGATACTGCTCTGCATCGTCTTTCGTCAGTTTTTCAAGCATCTGCAACGCACGCTTGCTCAGCGCAGCACGCAGGTTCTGGGTCACACGGCTGTCTTGCAGAATTTCACGCGAGACGTTCAGCGGCAGATCGTTGGAATCTATCAGACCCCGCACAAAGCGCAGGTAGTTCGGCATGAACTGCTCGGCTTCGTCCATGATAAACACGCGCTGAACATAGAGTTTCAGGCCGTGTTTGTGATCACGGTTCCACATGTCCCACGGCGCCTGAGAAGGAATGTACAGCAGGCTGGTGTACTCCTGCTTGCCTTCGACGCGGTTATGGCTCCAGCTTAAGGGATCGCTGAAATCATGAGAGATGTGCTTGTAGAACTCTTTGTATTCGTCGTCGGTGACTTCTGAACGGCTGCGTGTCCACAGCGCCTGCGCCTTGTTGATCTGCTCCCAGGTAACGGTATCGTCTTCTTCGTTACGGGTTTCGATTTCAACCGGCAGCGCAATGTGGTCAGAATATTTGCTGATGATGGAACGCACGCGCCAGTTATCCAGGAACTCGTCCTGATCTTCGCGCAGATGCAGCGTGATTTCGGTGCCGCGATCGGCTTTCTCGATATCGGCCAGCGTATATTCGCCTTCACCCGCCGATTCCCAGAACACGCCCTCTTCGGCACTCACGCCCGCTGCACGGGTGCGCACGGTAACCTTGTCGGCCACGATAAACGCCGAGTAGAAGCCCACGCCGAACTGACCGATGAGCTGGCTGTCTTTCGCCTGTTCGGAACCGACAGTTTGCAGGAAAGCCTTGGTGCCCGATTTCGCGATAGTCCCGAGGTTGTCGATCACTTCATCGCGGGTCATACCGATGCCGTTGTCGCTCAGCGTCAGCGTCCGTTTTTCCTTGTCGAAGGCCAGACGTACGCGCAGGTCCGCATCGCCTTCATAAAGCTCAGGTTTTGACAGCGCGCAGAAGCGCAGCTTGTCGGCAGCGTCCGATGCATTGGAGATTAGCTCGCGCAGGAAGATTTCTTTATTCGAATAAAGCGAGTGGATCATCAGGTGCAGTAACTGTTTTACTTCAGACTGAAATCCGCGGGTCTCTTGTCCTTTCATACTCATCAAATACCTCAATCAAACCGTTTGAGTGGTTAAAACGAAACTGTGTTCAAAACAGACTGATTGAGAGATGGGGGCCAAAGGACAATATTCAAGAGGATCGCAAAAGGAAATGCGCAAACGCGCGTTATTTGCTTGTTTTGCAGGCGATCGGCCTGTAATGCCGTGCCGCAGTTATAAAAGGATTTTAAAAAGAAGGGACAGGCGACAACGTTTGAATGCTTTTAAAACAGCCAACGTAGCCAAATAGGTATAGAAAAAAATGCCCGTTACGTCATTGAAGTCGCAGCGAGGCGGCAGGCCAGCTCGTCCCCGGGGGCTTATACAGGCAAGTGACCCGGGTGGGCGAACGAAGCAGCGCCGCTGCGGCTTCAAGGACCACGACGGATCAATACTTGAAGGTATGACGTCCGGCAAGGGAATGCGCAAGAGTGGTACCATCTACCATCTCCAGCTCACCGCCAACGGGCACCCCGTGTGCAATTCGGCTGGCAACAACGCCGTACTGACCGCACATCGCCGCGATATAGTTTGCCGTTGCTTCCCCTTCAACCGTCGGGTTGGTCGCCAGAATCACTTCCTGAATGCTTTCGCTTTCAAGTCGCTGCTCAAGCCTGCCCAAACCGATATCATCAGGGCCGATACCGTCGAGAGGCGAAAGATGCCCCATCAACACGAAGTAGCGTCCGGAGAACTGGCCGGTTTGCTCGATGGCGTGGATGTCTGCCGGGCTTTCGACCACGCAGATCTGACCGTTCTCTTTGCGACGCGAGTTGGCGCAAATGGTGCAGATATCCTGCTCGGTGAAGGTTCGGCAGTCCGCGCAATGCCCGATTTCGGACATTGCGCGGGTCAACGCCTGTGCCAGCCGCATTCCGCCGCTGCGATCACGCTGCAGCAGCTGGAAGGCCATACGCTGCGCCGACTTCGGGCCAACGCCCGGCAGGCAGCGCAGCGCCTCCATTAATGTTTCAAGGAGTGGGCTGGTTTGCATCAGAATGGCATCTTAAAGCCCGGTGGCAACTGCATGCCGCCAGAAACTGCTGCCATTTTTTCTTTCTGGGTTTCGTCGATACGACGCGCTGCATCGTTGAATGCCGCAGCAATCAAGTCTTCCAGCATGTCTTTGTCATCTTCGAACAGGCTTTGATCGATCTCGACGCGACGAACGTTGTGCGCACCGTTGATGGTGATTTTAACCAGACCTGCGCCAGATTCGCCGGTCACTTCGATGGCCGCAATCTCTTCCTGCGCCTGCTGCATTTTTTCCTGCATTTGCTGGGCCTGTTTCATCAGGTTACCAATGCCGCCTTTTCCAAACATAATCTTCTCTCTTTGCGTCGGGCCGCGTATGTGCACCATGCTCCTACTGCGGCGGTTAAATGGGGCGAATACTCTCTTCGTCCAGATCGGCGTCAAAGAATCGACGCAGTGTCTGGATATTAGTATCCGCGATAATCGACTGACGCGCCTGCGCCAGTTTTTCTTCATAAATGGCCTGTCGCCATTCGAGCGGCGTCAGGATGGCCAGATTGTCGTCTTCGACCACGTTCAGCGTAATGTCCTGCTGATAAAGCGCGGCCAGCGCGTCCGCCAGCGTTTTTTGCGCAGTTGGCGAGTTTAGATGACGCTGCGAAGAACGCAAATGCAGACAGAGCGTAGCCGAATCGGGCCGCTCAAGGAAAGCGTTTAACGCCAGCTGCTGCACCAGTTTAGGAATAGTCAGCTGGTTGATGATGGCTGCCCATTCGTCGCGTTCGACGGCTTCTTCGGCCAGACGCGCCGCCAGTTCCGGCGATTTCTCGTGCTCGAGCGCGGTGCGCAGAGCCTTTGGCGTGGCGACCGGTTCGGGCGCGGCTTCTGGCTCGTTAACCGCTTTCCAGCGATATGCTTCCTGCTTTAACGGCTCGGCAGGTGCCTTCTTCTGCGCCGCTGCGCCCGTGCGCTCCAGAGAACGCTCGGTGACGGAAGCGAGTCGCTCCAGCACCGAATTTGCCGGCTGCGCTTTTCCTGGCGCGGCCGGCTCAGCTTTTTTTGGGGTCGAGGTTCCCTGCTTTCGCAATAATTCCGTTCGAGCCTTGAGCAGCTGGGCGGTGGTGCTGCCCACGCCCGAAGCGGCGGCCGGGGCCGGATTATTCTGCTCGGTTTCGGCACGAGGCTGTGCAGGCGGCGTGGCCGACGCCGGCGAAGAAACTGCTGCGGGCATCGCGTGCGGCGTGTTCATCGGCTGCGGTGCCACCGACTGCGGGCTTGCCGCCACCGGTTCGGCAATAATCACTTTGGGATTGAACGCCAGCGCGCGCAGCAGCGTCATCTCGACGCCCATGCGTTTGTCCGGCGCAAACGGCAATTCCTTGCGGCCAATCAGCAGGGTTTGATAATAGAGTTGCACGTCGGTCGGCGGAAGCACCCGCGCCAGTTCGCGCAGACGTTGCTCGATGGCGGCGTAATGGTTGTCCAGTACGGTCGGCAGCAGTTGCACCATCGCAATACGATGCAGCAGCGCCAGCGTTTCCACCAGCAGGGTTTCCCAGTCGACACCGCGTGACGCGGCCTGTTCAACCTGCGCCATGACGGTTGCGCCATCGGCACTGACCAACGCCTCGAGAATCGCGAGCGGCTGTTCGTCGTCGAGCGTACCGAGCATCTGCGACACCGTGTCGGTGGTGACCTGCCCCTGCCCCATGGCGATAGCCTGGTCGGTGAGGCTCAGCGCATCACGCATACTGCCGTCGGCCGCACGGGCCAGCAGTTGCAGCGCACGCGCTTCGCTGTCGATGTGCTCGGCATGCAGCACTTTGTCGAGCTGTTTGCGGATCTGCTCGACATCCAGCGCTTTCAGGTGAAATTGCAGGCAGCGCGAAAGAATCGTTACCGGCAGTTTTTGGGGATCGGTAGTCGCCAGCAGGAACTTGACGTGCGAAGGCGGCTCTTCCAGCGTTTTCAACAGCGCATTGAAGCTGTGACGCGAGAGCATGTGGACTTCGTCAATCAGGTACACCTTGAAGCGGCCACGGGCCGGTGCGTACTGCACGTTGTCGAGCAGTTCGCGGGTATCTTCGACTTTGGTGCGCGAGGCGGCATCGATTTCAATGAGATCGACAAAGCGACCCTGCTCGATTTCACGGCAGTTGTCGCACACGCCGCACGGGGTCGACGTAATGCCGGTTTCACAGTTCAGGCCTTTGGCCAGCAAACGGGCGATCGACGTTTTCCCGACGCCGCGCGTGCCGGAGAAAAGATAGGCGTGATGAATTCGCCCCATCGACAGGCCATTGGCCAGTGCCGTCAGAACATGTTCCTGACCAACTACGTCAGTGAAAGTTTGGGGGCGCCACTTACGGGCAAGAACCTGATAGCTCATTAATACCGGAAAAGTCGGGGAGTCTGTGGCGTTATAGTATCACAGCCCCGCCAGCACGAGCGAGGGCTGATAAATCCTAAGCACTTCGCGCCTGCCCCAACCGCTTTCCGATAACACGGTCAATGACCGGGGCAGGCAGGGGCAGGCAGGGGCCGCCAACGCCCCTGCAGGTTGAAGCGCGTAGAATTTTAGTGGCCGTCGAAAGAAACGAGGCTGTAACAGGTAATATCGAGGCCGTTCAGGCGCTTTTCACCGCCCAACTCAGGCAGATTGATGATGAAAGCGGCATCGGCCACTTCGCCGCCCAGACGACGAATCAGCTTGGCTGTGGCTTCGATGGTGCCGCCTGTGGCCAGCAGGTCATCGATAACCAGCACTTTGTCGCCCGGCTTGATGGCGTCGGTGTGAATTTCGAGTTTGTCGGTGCCGTATTCCAGCGCGTATTCTTCAACGATGGTGGCGCGTGGCAGTTTGCCCGGCTTGCGCACGGGAACGAATCCTACGCCCAGCGCCAGCGCGACAGGTGCGCCAAACAGGAAGCCACGGGCTTCGGTGCCAACCACTTTGGTGACACCGGTATTGCGGTAACGCTCTGCCAGCAGGTCGATACTGGCCTGATAAGCCTGAGGAATTTCCAGCATACTGGTGACATCACGGAACAGAATGCCCGGTTTTGGATAGTCAGGAATGGTCTGGATACTGTTTTTGATAAACTCAAGCTGCTGTGCAGTAGCGGTCATAACGGTAGCGCTCATAAGAAAGTCGATTCATAGCTGAATAGCCGCCGAAGGCCGTAAACCATGCGCCCCGCTCCGAGAAGTATCGGCTTTGCGGAAAACGACGGCGAACGAGTCTGGCAGGCTAATCAAGAAAAAAGTTAGGGGACGACCAGCGGTCGAGTCGCCCAAATCTATGCAAAGCCACTTTAAAAAGCAACCCACAGCCGGACATGTTCGCCTTTTTTACTGCTCCAGGTCAACCACTGGTAAACGCCACATCAGGATTAGCAGCCCGCAAAGCATAATAATTAAGAGTAAACGCAGCCACCACAGCGGCACAAAATAGAGCGAAACGGCAAAAGTGACGACGGTCATCAGCATCGCTTTCCATTTGGTGTTGGGCGGCAGCGCGCGATGCTGATTCCAGAACCGCAGATAGCGGCCAAACCACGAGCGATAGAGCAACCACGCATGAAAACGCGGTGACGAACGGGCAAAACACCAGGCGGCGAGCAGCAGGAAAGGCGTGGTCGGCAACAGCGGCAATACCACGCCCAGAGTGGCCAGCACCACGGCCAACCAACCTGCGGCTATCAGAAAATAACGTTTCATGGTGGAAAAGGCCCTGTCGGTTCGCGGGTAAAAAATGCAGTGTACGGACAGTGATGACA
>Ga0308159_1005413_pt1 | contig 10852 bp, 7 predicted proteins | sample PhyCR1_FD_201040 | JGI IMG/M metagenome (GOLD analysis project Ga0308159, IMG submission 201040) | Phyllosphere microbial communities from UC Gill Tract Community Farm, Albany, California, United States - DLSLC.R1 | ecosystem: Host-associated > Plants > Phyllosphere > Unclassified | place: USA...
GCTTCGGAAGCGATGTAATCATCAACAGGGCTCGACCTGCGCTTTCGCCGGGTCGGGCCCTGCTGTTGCGGGCTTCACGTCCGCATTAAGGGCATGAGTGCCCGTTCGAACCGGGTTCGAACAGAAACTCCAGAGCCATAGCAGCTCCAGGGCCAGAGCGACGCGTTATCCCAAGGGAAACGGCACGCCGGCCTGACCACCTCTCGAAATCGACAGGTCCATTTTTTCGCAGGAAACTGGCGCGCCCGACAGGGTTCGAACCTGTGACCCCAAGCTTAGAAGGCTCGTGCTCTATCCAGCTGAGCTACGGGCGCGCGCGAGTTCCCCATAGCGTGCTTGCGCCGCTTGGCAAACACAGTGCTTGCCGGGCGCGTGGACGAGCCGGCGATCGCAGCGCAAACCGCCCAAACTTGTGCTTTGCAGCGCAGCAAAGCCGCGTTACGCAAAGACGATGACGACAAGCCCCGACCAGCCGCAAAGCCCTTTGGACAGCACTGTCGGCGGCCCCGGGCGAATCGCCGGGCTTTCCCGCATCGACGGCATCGCCGGGGCGCGGCGCCATTTCCGCTATTTCGACTACATGCTGGTCGCCTTCGTGGTGATCCTGCTGCTGTCGAACCTGATCGGCGCGGCCAAGCAGGCGCAGGTCGATTTCCCGCTGCTGGGCCCGGTCAACTTCGGGGCGGGCGTGCTGTTCTTCCCGATCTCGTACATCATCGGCGACGTGCTGACCGAGGTGTACGGCTTCGCCCATGCCCGCCGCTGCATCTGGGTGGGCTTCTTCGCGCTGCTGTTCATGGTGCTGATGAGCGTGGTGGTGGTGCAGATCCCGGCCAATCCCGACTGGGCCCTCGCCTCGGCCACCTACACGATCGAGGGGCGGCAGGTCACGGCGCCCAACCAGGCGGCCTACTACTCGATCTTCGGCCAGACGCCGCGCATCGTCCTCGCCTCGGTCTGCGCGTTCTGGGCGGGCGAGTTCGTGAATTCCTTCGTCCTCGCCCGGATGAAGGTGCTGACCCGGGGCAAGCACCTGTGGACGCGCACGATCGGCTCGACGATCTTCGGCGAAGGCGTCGACAGCGCCCTGTTCTACCCGCTCGCCTTCCTCGGCGTGCCCGGCTTCACCCCGCATCTCGTGGTGATGCTGGCGCTGACGCAGTGGCTCATCAAGACCGGCTGGGAAGTGGTGCTGACGCCCGTGACTTACGTGGTCGTCGGCTGGCTCAAGCGGCGCGAGGGCGTGGACGTCTACGACGACAACCTCGACTTCTCGCCCTTCGCCCGTACCGGCGCGGCCTGAGGGCGCGCATTTTCCCGGGCCCGAAGAGTCTCCACCGAGAGTTTCCACCGCGCGCGAAAATGCTCTAGGCCCGCCGCGACCATGCTCGACCGCATCCTCCTGTCCCGTTTCCGCAACCACCGTGAGACCGCGGTGGAAGGCACGGCCCAGTTCAACCTGCTCGTCGGGGAGAACGGCGCAGGCAAGACCAACGTGCTCGAGGCGATCAGCCTGCTCGCACCCGGCCGGGGCCTGCGCCGCGCGCAGCTGGCCGACATGCCCGGTCAGGGCGGCGACGGCGGCTTCGCGGTAAGCGCCGCGCTACAGGCCCCCGGCGGCGAGCCCGTCAGGCTGGGCACAGGCGTTTCGGCGGAGCGGCCCGGGCGGCGGCTGGTGCAGGTCAACGGCGCGCAAGGATCGGCGATCGGCCTGGCGGAGTGGCTGTCGATCGGCTGGCTGACCCCGGCGATGGACCGCCTGTTCGTAGAGGGCGCGGGGGCGCGCCGGCGTTTCCTCGACCGGCTCGTGCTGGCGATCGCGCCTGCCCATGCCGGCAACGCCGCCCGGCTGGAAACCGCGCTTCGCGAACGCAACCGCATGCTGGCCGACGAGCGCGCGCCCGACCCGCGCTGGCTCGATGCCATCGAGGCCCAGATCGCCGAGGCCGGCGCTCTCGTCGCCGCAGCGCGCGGCGATCTCGTCGCCCGGCTGCAGGAAACGCTGGCCACGCTCCCCGAGGCGCCCTTCGCGCGGCCCTCGCTGGCCTACGAACCCGGCGGCCCGGTCGATGCCGAGGCGCTTGCCGCCGCCCTGCGCGAAGGCCGCCCACGCGAACGCGCCGCCCAGCGCACCCTCACCGGCCCGCACCGCGACGAGCTTTCCGTGACGATGGCGGGCAAGGGAGAAGGCAGGGGCCAGCCCGCCGCCGACTGCTCCACCGGCGAACAGAAGGCGATGCTGATCGCCGTCACCCTCGCCCACTCGCAATTGCTGGAAGGCGGTGCCACTGACAGCGGCGGCGCGCAGGCCCGCCCTCGCCTGCTGCTGCTCGACGAAGTGGCCGCGCACCTCGACCCGGTTCGGCGCGAGGCGCTGTTCGACCGCCTGCGCGCCGGCTCGGCGCAGGTATGGCTGACCGGCACGGAAATCGCGCCGTTCGAGGCCATCGCGGCCGAAGCGGCGATCTGGGAGGTCAGTTCCGGAGCGGTACGCCGGGTGTCCTAGGAACTAAGGCCCGTCATCGCCGCAAAGGCGGGGATCCCGCCCGGCGCTGAGGCAGCGAGGGGTGACGAGATGGGAGCGGGCGCGTGCGGCGCGGTGGCGCCGTTCATGGCCCACGGTCCCGGATCAAGTCCGGGATGACGGTCGTTTTGATGACGGCCGTTTTTATGGCGACCCTTTTTTCTTCCACGCCGCTGCCGCTTCAGGCGCCCTTCGCCCGCACCGGCAGCGCGTCCTCCACGTCGTCCACGGTGGCGGCGACGATTGCGTCGATGCCGATCGCGGTGGGGTGTACGTGGTCGCCCTGAAGCAGGTCGGGCTTGTCGATCACCGGCTGGAGGAAGAACGGCACCAGCACCGCCCCGTACTTTTCGGCGAGCTGCGGATAGATCGGGTTGAACCCCGCCGCATAGTCGCGGCCCAGGTTCGGCGCGGCCAGCATGCCCAGCAGGACGACCGGGATCTTCTCCTCCTTCAGCCGCTTGAGGATGCCTTCCAGGTTGGCGCGCGTCTGCGCCGGGGGGAGCGAGCGCAGCATGTCGTTGCCGCCGAGACTGATGATCACCAGTTCCGGCTTCACCGGCTGGCTTTTCAGCGTGAAATCCAGACGCTGCAGGCCCGCCGCCGTGGTGTCGCCGGAAACGCCGGCATTGGCGATGCGCGCGTTCACCCCGCGCGCGCGCAGGGCCTGCTCCATCCGGTCGGGATAGCTCTCGCCGTCGTCGAGCCCGTAGCCTGCCAGCAGCGAATCGCCGAAGGCCAGGATCGTGCGCTCCGGGCCCATCACGGGGATCTGCGGCGGCGCGTCGAGCGCGCTCTGGCTGGCGTCCGCAGTAGCGGTCGGACCCGTAGCGGGCGCATTGTCGCAGGCGGCCAGCGCCAGGGTGGACAGGGCAAGGAGGGCAGGAAAAACAACGCGCAAGGCAAACTCCTTTTGGTGCCCGACTTGTCGGACCGCATGGTGCTATCCCATATGGGCATCGTGACAAGCCCCGGACACTCCCCCGCCGCCCCCGATCCCACTATTCTTGCCAGGGACCTGCGCCTGACGCTGGGCTCGGGCGAAAGCGCGGTCGATATCCTCAAGGGCATCGACCTTGCCGTGCCGCGCGGCCAGACGCTGGCGCTGCTCGGACCTTCGGGTTCGGGCAAGTCATCGCTCATGGCGGTGCTCTGCGGGCTGGAGCGCGCCAGTTCGGGCATGCTGCAGGTGGCCGGCCAGGACTTCGCCGGCATGGGAGAAGATGCGCTGGCCCGGGCGCGGCGCGGGCGCATCGGCGTCGTGCTCCAGGCGTTCCACCTGCTGCCGACGATGACCGCGCTGGAAAACGTGGCCACCCCGCTGGAACTGGCCGGAATGCCGGACGCGCGCGAACGGGCCGAGGCGGAACTGGTCGCGGTCGGCCTCGGCCACCGGCTCTCCCACTATCCCGCCCAGCTTTCCGGCGGCGAGCAGCAGCGCGTCGCCATCGCCCGCGCGCTGGCCCCTCGCCCGGCGCTGGTCTTCGCCGACGAGCCCACCGGCAACCTCGATGCCGCGACCGGCGCCGCCATCGTCGACCTGCTCTTTGCCCGCCGCGCCGAAGCCGGGGCGACCCTGCTGATCATCACCCACGACGAACACCTCGCCCACAGTTGCGAACGCGTGGTGACGCTGGCCGACGGCCGGATCGCAAGCGACACGCTGGCGGATCGCCATGGTGCCTGAAGGCTGCGGCTTCCCAAGGAAGCGGGATCCCCGCCTGCGCGGGGATGACGGGTATGATGGGTATGATCCGACCTGTCGGGGATCGCGAGCCACACGCCTGCACCATGAACCCGTCACCCCCGCGCATGCGGGGGCCCCGCTTCCTTGCGCCGGAACGCAAGCGTGGCCGATCGGAGACGCACTTTGACCGCACTGCCCTGGCGCACCGCGTGGACCATCGCCCGGCGTGACCTGTCGGCGCGGTTCCGGGGGCTCAGGTTGCTGCTCGTCTGCCTGTTCCTCGGTGTCGGGGCGATTGCCGCGATCGGGACGCTGACCGGCTCGATCGAGAGCGAGCTGGGATCGCGCGGGCGTGAAATCCTGGGCGGCGACATCGAGCTGCGCGTCTGGCAGCGGGACCTCAGCGCCGACGAGCGCGCCGCGCTCGCCCGGCTGGGCAAGGTCTCGCAAGGCTACCGCATGCAGGCGATCGCCAGCCGGGGCGACGCCACCGCCCCCGTCGCGCTCAAGGCGGTCGACGGCGGCTGGCCGCTCTACGGCAGGCTCGAGCTGACCGACGGGCGCCGCGTCGGCGCGCCGCCGCCCGGCACCGTGTGGATCGCCAAGGGCACCGCCGCGCGCCTCGGCGTCGGCGCGGGAGGGCGGATCGCGCTGGGCGGCGTGCCGGTCACGGTGGGCGGCATCATCGCCGCCGATCCCGAACAGATGAGCGAAGGCTTCGCGCTGGGCGACACCGCCGTCGCCCCGCTGGACCTGCCCGCGCGCGCCGGGTTGACCACGCCGGGGGCGATGTACCGCAGCGCCGTGCGCGTGCGTTTCGCCGACCCGGGGCGCGATCCCGAGGCGGTGGTCGACGCGCTCAAGGCCCGCTTCGGCGACGGCGCCTTCGAAACCCGCACCCGCAAGGCCGCCTCGCCCTCCACCGAACGGTTCGTGGTGCGCATGGGCGAATTCCTGGTGCTGGTCGGCCTCGCCGCGCTGGTGATCGCCGGGATCGGCATCGGCGGCGGGGTTTCATCCTACCTCGAGGCCCGGCGCACATCGATCGCCACGCTCAAGGTGCTGGGCGCGACGAGCGGCGACATCGCCCGCATCTACCTGCTGCAGGTGGGAACCGCGGCACTGGCGGGAAGCGCCGGTGGCCTGCTGGCGGGCGTGCTGGTGACGCCGCTGCTGGCCTCGGCGCTGCAAAGCCTGCTGCCGGTCGACGCCGGGTTGACCGTTTCCCCCGCCGCGCTGGCGACGGCGGCCGCATACGGCCTGCTGGTGGCGCTGGTCTTCGCCGCGCCGCCGCTGGTGCGTGCGCGCGGCTGGCCGGCGATGGCGCTGATGCGATCACGCGTGGCCCCGCTGGCGACCGACCGCAAGGCGCTAGCCCTGCCGGTGGGCCTGGGCCTTGCCGCGATCGTCGCGCTTGCCCTGGCCAACGCCGCGCAGCCGCTGGTGACGCTGGGTTTCCTCGGCGGATCGGCGGCGATGCTGGGTCTGCTGGCGCTGATCGGCACCGGCATCCGCCGGCTCGCCGCGCGCCTGCCGAGGCCGCGCGGGCCGATGCTGCGCGCAGGCCTCGCCAACCTCCACCGCCCCGGCGCGCAGACCGGCGCGCTGGTCACGGCGCTGGGCTTCGGGCTCAGCGCCTTCGTGCTGATCGCCGCCGTCCAGACCAGCCTCGAGGCGAACATCCGCCGCACCGTGCCCGACCGCGCGCCCGATTTCTTCGTCCTCGACGTGCCGCAGGCCAAGGCCGCCGACTTTCGCGGCGCGGTGGTCCAGGCCGTGCCCGGCGCGGTGGTCAAGATGGTGCCCAACTTGCGCGGCCGCATCCTCGCTTATGGTCCGCAGGGCGCCATGACCAAGGTATCCGCGCTGGGCAAGGACCTGCCCGACGGCGCCTGGGCCCTGCGCGGAGAGCGCGGGCTGACCTACTCGGCGAACGTGCCCGAAGGCAGCACCGTAACCTCGGGCCAGTGGTGGCCGCAGGGTTACGCGGGCGAGCCGCTGGTCTCGCTCGACGAGAAGCTGGCCGAGGCGATCGGCCTGAAGGTGGGCGATTACGTGACGGTCGGCGTGCTGGGCGTGGAGCGCACCGCGCGCATCGCCGCGCTGCGCCGGATCGACTGGGATTCGCTGGGCTTCAACTACGTGCTCGTCTTCTCGCCCAGCGCGCTGGCAGACGCTCCGCACAACCTTGCCGCGACGATCGAGGTGCCCGGCGGCGTCTCCACCGCGGGGCTGCTCCCCCGGCTGGTGCGGGGCTTCCCGTCGAGTTCGGTGATCGAGACCGGCAGCCTGCTGCGCGATGCCCGCGACCTGCTCGACCAGATGTCGGCGGCGATCCTCAGCGCGGCCTCGGTGGCGGTGCTGGCCGGACTGGCGGTGCTGCTGGGCGCCATCGCGGCAGCCCGGGCAAGCCGCACCTACGACACCGTGATCCTGCGCGTGCTGGGCGCCAGCCGGCGCCAGCTGCTGGTGCTGCAGATGGCCGAATACGGCCTGATCGCGGCCGTCCTCGCCGTCGTCGCGCTGGCGGCGGGCAGCGCGATGGCCTGGGCGGTGATCGTCAAGCTGTTCGAGTTCACCTGGCTGCCCGACTGGCCGCGCGTGCTGGCGGTGCTGGCGGCGGGGCTGGTGCTGATCCTCGGCTTCGCGCTGGCCGGCTCGCTGCCGCTGCTGCGGGCGAAACCGGCGCGCGCGCTGCGGGAGCTTTAGGCGAACACCTCGGCGCCGCCGAGGTCCTTGGGGTCTTCACCGAAGCGATTGTAGCCGGGGGTGCCGGGCAGGAACATGATCACCAGGAACGCGATGCTGGCGATCCAGCCCACCACCGGGATCATGCCCAGCACGGTGAAGCCGAGATACCACCATCCGCTCATCTCGCGGTCGTGAAGCCTGCGCACGGTCACGGCGATGCCGGGCACCAGGATGAACAGCAGGTAAAGCCCCGCCAGGCCCATGAGTACCATCAGGCCGCCGCCGAGAGCGAAGGACGGCGCGGTGCCGGCCTCGATGTTCGTGAGCGCGGCGAGCGAAAAGCCCATCACCATCGCGGCAATGCCGAACAGGGTGAAGACGATACCGTTGAGCAGGGTGAAGCACCAGTATTCCATCCTGCGCGACCGGCCGCTGAAATCAGCATAACGGCGAAACGGCATCAGCATGTATTCAAGCATATCTTTCCCCCTTTTCGCGGGCGCCCACGATGGCCTGCGTCTTGCGAAGGACTATACCGACAAGAGCTTGCGGAGCAACGGCCCGCTGACGCGGTGGGTTCGCGGCGCCCTGCCCGGTGCGCTCCCTTCTCAACCCTTGGCCGTCATCCCCGCGCAGGCGGGGATCCCGCTACCCTAGCAGCAGAAGAGAAGCGGGGCCCCCGCCTTCGCGGGACCGACGGAGGATTGGACCCTTCGCTCCGGGCCATCCTCTGGTCAGGTCACGGCCACCACCGCGCCGCTCCTAGAACCTGTAGCGCGCCGCCACGCCGTATGTACGCGGCTGGTTGGGATAGCCCGAGATCGAACCGGGCTGCGCCGGGCTGTCGAAGATCTGCAGGATCGTCCGGTCGTTCAGCAGGTTGCGGCCCCAGACCGAGAGTTCCAGCCCGCTCGCCATCGCATACGTGAGCGAGGCATTTACGTCGTTGATATCCTGCTTGAACTCGCGCGCGGCGGCGAGTGCGGCCGTCACGTCGGTGACGTTGCCCGCCGCATCGGTCTCGACGAGCCCGGGCAGGCCCTCGACCAGCTTGAACTGGGCTTCGTAGTGATAGTCCCCGCGCAGGATCAGGCGGTCGCCCCCAGCGCCCACCGGCTGCACGAATTCCGCCCCGAACGTCACCGAAAGCGGCGAGACACCCGCCGGGGTGGTGCCCGAAAGGTCCCCGAAGGCCGAGAGCTGGAACCTGTCGTACTTGGGGTTGAGGTAGGTCCACGAGAGCGTCAGCGTCAGCGGATCGATCGGCTTGGCCGAGCCTTCGAACTCGATCCCGAAGGCCGACTGCTTGCCCGCATTGGCGAGGAAGAAGCCCGAGCCGGTGAAGATGTTCGACTGGAAGTTCTTGATGATCTGCTTGAACACCGCGACGTTGGCGGAAACGATGCCCCAGTTGCCCTTGAGGCCCAGTTCGTAGACCGTCGAATCCTCGGGGTCGGCATAGCGGCTGCCGGCGGACAGGTTCGTCACCGCCAGCCCCTGCGCCCGCAGCGCGACGAGGTCCGCCGGGGTGGGCCGGCTGTCACGGGAGAGGTTGACGGAGGCTGCCTTGTAGCCGGTCGCCCAGGCCGCATAGAGGTTGACGGTCGGCGTCACGTCCCAGGCCACGCGGGCGGTGTAGCTGAAGTCTCCGCCCGAAACCTTGCCCGATTCCACCGCGTTGGGCACGTTCATGAACGGCGGGAAATACTGCAGCGCGCGCAAGGGATTGAGCGGGTTCGCGTCGGGATTGTTGGCGTTGCCGGCCGCATAGGCCGCCGCGACACCGGCCGGAAGGCCCTGCGCCAGTGCGCCCTGGTACAACAGTGCCTGGCGGAACAGGGCATAGCGCGGATCGTCGAAATCGATCGCCGCGAAGACGTCGTTCGAGGTCGTATCGGTGGCGAAGCGCTTGCGGTCGTGGGTATAGTTCACGCCGCCCGTGACGATCAGCCCCGGCGCCACCTCGAAGTCGAGCTGGCCAAACAGCGAGAACGATTCGTCCTTCAGCTTATAAGCCTCGGTCAGCCCGGTGCCCGAGGCGAAGAACTGGTTCACGTACTTCGCCGGGTTGCCTTCGAACGTGCCGAACGTGGTCTCCAGCAGCGGTACGCTGAGCGCCCCGCCGGAAACGCTCTGGACCAGCAGGTTGGCATAGTTGCGCGCATCGTCGCCCCAGTACACCTCGTTGGCCTGGTCGATCTTCTCGTTGAAGTAGAAACCGCCGAGCAGGCCGGAAATCCGGTCGTTCAGCTCGAAGGTGGCGCGCAGTTCCTGGGTGAAGGTCTTGATCCGCAGGTCCTGCCAGTTGCGGCCCAGCAGGTCGGCGCTGGAGAAGTCGGAGTCCTGGTTGGTCAGCGCGTCGGTGCGGCGGTAGGAGGTGATCGAGGTCAGCTTGACGCCGCCCAGGTCGTAGTCGACCTGCCCGGACGCGCCCCAGTTCTTGATGTCGTTCGAGGACTGGAAGTTGTTGTAGCCGATGTTGTCGTACTTCTGGCCGGGCTGGTTCACCGCCCCGCCCAGCGCGAAGATCGCCGCCGTGGGCGCCGCCTGGCGCAAGTTGACGACCGCGCAGCAGTTCTCGTCGATCTTGCCATAGTCGCCGATCAGGCGGATTTCGAGGCCGTCATGGTTGTCCAGCAGCAGTTGCCCGCGCGCGAACCAGCGGTTGCGCTCGTTGGTGCGCGCGCCGGTGTCGGCGAGGTCCCTGACGATGCCGTCGCGCTTGTTGAGGCCGCCCGCCATGCTGAAGGCGATGTTGTCGCTCAGCGGGCCGGTGACGGTGCCCTTGACCACCACCGCGTCGTAGTTGCCGTAGCTCGCCTCGACGTTGCCGCCGAATTCGAACTGCGGCTTTCGTGTCACGATCGAGATCACGCCGGCCGAGGCGTTCTTGCCGAACAGCGTCGACTGCGGCCCGCGCAGCACCTCGATGCGCTGCACGTCGGGGAAGTCGGCGATCATCGAGGACGAGCGCGAGCGGTAGACGCCGTCGACGAACAGACCCACCGAGGGTTCGATGCCGGCATTGTTGGCGCCGTTGCCGAAGCCGCGGATGTAGAAGTTGGTATTGGCGCTCGACTGCAGCTGATTGACGCGCAGGGATGGCACGACCGACTGCAGGTCCTTGAGATCGCGGATCTGCGCCCGCTCCAGCGTGGCGCCGCTGGTCACGGACACCGCGACCGGCACGTCCTGCAGCGTCTGCTCGCGCTTGGTGGCGGTGACGATGATGGTGTCGGAATATTCGCTGGCCGCCTGCGGAGAAGACCCTTGCGCGAAGGCCGCCGAAGCGCCTCCCGCCAGCCCTGCCGCGGCCACCCCCGCCAGCAGCAGGCCGCGTCCGGCAACGGTGTCCATGATCATGCGCGACGAACGCGCGGCGATGCCTGCCGAACTGCCCTTCATGAGATCCCCTGTTCTTCCTGCGCGGTCGCCTGCGTCGCTTTCGCGCAAGTCTGGCCGCAAATTGTAGTCGCTTGTCCTGATTGCGCTTTTACGGGGGAACGGCCTGCGCTACAATCAAGGTAATCGAATACCTGCGGACAATCCGCATCATTGTGGCAGTCTGGTCACAGCCCGGCCCATCGCACCGCCCTTGCCGGAATCACTCATATCCGCTAAGGGCGCGCAAATTTTGCAGTGCAGCACGCATCTGCACGCCGGCCCTCTTTCGAAAGAAGACACGAATGTCCGCCCCGCTTCCCTTGCGCAACATCGCGATCATCGCGCACGTCGACCATGGTAAAACCACGCTCGTCGACCAGCTCTTCCGCCAGTCCGGCACCTTCCGCGACAACCAGCGCGTGGAAGAGCGCGCGATGGATTCGAACGACCTCGAAAAGGAGCGCGGCATCACCATTCTGGCGAAGCCCACCTCGATCGAGTGGAACGGCTACCGCATCAACATCGTCGACACGCCCGGACACGCCGACTTCGGTGCCGAGGTCGAG
>Ga0308159_1005414_pt1 | contig 10851 bp, 2 predicted proteins | sample PhyCR1_FD_201040 | JGI IMG/M metagenome (GOLD analysis project Ga0308159, IMG submission 201040) | Phyllosphere microbial communities from UC Gill Tract Community Farm, Albany, California, United States - DLSLC.R1 | ecosystem: Host-associated > Plants > Phyllosphere > Unclassified | place: USA...
GAACGCCGCCTTCAGCGGTTCCACCGCCACCGCGCTGTCCCTGAGCCTGAAGCAAGTCGGCGTGGCAGGCAGCCTGACCACGGTTGACCTGGCCAAGTACGGCGCCGGCATCGGCACGGACGGGGCCGGCCCGGGCGCCAAGGCCACGACGCACAACATTGACGCAACGAACGCCTACGTGGCGCTGGCCGAAAGCAGGGCGAGTACGGCGGTGACCGAGGTGAATGTGGTCGCCGCAGGGGCCAATGCGCTGACCTTGTCGGCGGCAGACGCGGCAACGGTGAAGACCTTGACCGTGAGCGGCAACGGCGCGGTCGACTTCTCCGGACGCGCCTTGTCGGCGCTGGAGACCTTCACTGGCGGAAGTGGCGATGTGACGCTGGCAATCGACGGCGCGCTATCGGCGACGGCACGCATCAATCTTGGGTCAGGCAATGACACGATCACCTTGGCCAAGGGGTCCGTCAAAGGCGCCAGCATCGATGGGGGCGATGGGGACGACACCATCATCACCGGCAGCGTCACACACGCCATTGCAGGAAAGACCGTCCCGGTGGACGTTCATGTCGTGGCCGTTGGCGCGGCAACGGGCGTACCCGACGCCACGGTGGATACCGTGTCCGTCACGATCCTGGGTCAGCGGATCGTCACCGACCCGGTGGACATCACCAAGCCGATCGCGGTCGCCAGTGCGATCGCGGCCGCGGTCAACGCGGAAGGAACGCTGGTATCCAAGGGGCTGAAGGTAGTCGAGCTGCTGGATGTGCTCATGTTCAGGTTTACGGGCGAGTACGTGGGCACGCTCTATCCGTTGACCACTTACGACGGTAACGCCGACGGCCAGCACGGGTCCTTGGCGCTGAAGATCTCCAAGTCGGTTGGCTTGATGACTCTGCCGGCCATTCCTGGCTCGGTCGATACGCTCACGGGCGGCGCGGGTGCCGACATCTTCAAGTTCACGACCGCCGATGTGAGCAGCAAAGCCGGTGCCGTGACGGCAATCATCACTGACTTCGTTAGCGGCACGGACAAGATTCAGGTGCTGAACGCAGGCGCGGCGTCCAGTGCGAACTTTGTGAAAGCAGACGCAGCAGTGGGTTCATTCACGAAAGTGCTGATGGATGCCGACGCGGCGCTGAATGGGACGGTCCACTATTACGTGGGACAGGTGGGGACGAACGCCTATCTCGTGACCGATATTGATGGTCTGGGATATACCAATGTCATTCAATTGACCGGCGTTTCCCTGGCGGGAATCAATGCCACTGATATAACGGCGATGTAGCAATGAACGGGTACACGTCGCCGCCATTCCTTTCGGATGCAAGGCGCGTGTCTGCTTGCGCGTCTGAAGTGTTTTGGCGCCGGGGGAGGTGACCGCGCCATGCCCTGACCGTGATGTTTTCCGGGGTAACTTTCACCCACATACGGTCAATGGCGACGCCCTGTCGTTATTCCTTTCCTACATCAGACGACATGGCTATCACCGCCTCCTCTCAACAGTTGGCCGTCGCCAATCTGTACACCGCACTCTTCAATCGCGCTCCCGACGCTGCCGGCATGACGTTCTGGACCCAGGCGCTCAGCCGCGGCGTGCCGCTGGGCGACATCACGCAGCTGTTCCTGGCCGGTCCAGAAGCGAAGGCCATCTTTCCGATTGAATCGACCTCGGAAGCCTTTGTGGCCGGCTTCTATGAGCGCGTGCTGGGTCACGTTCCCGACCCGGCTGGCCTGGCGTTCTGGACGTCCTCATTGAATGCTGCGGGCGGTGCCGGGTCTGACGCGGCCAAGGCCTTGTTCTTGTCGCAGATCGTCAACGTCATCAGCGCCCCGCTGGCGGCCAGGCCGGCTGATATTACCGATGCGCAATATGCACAGACCGTCGCTGACCGAACCGCTTTCGGCAACAAGGTGGTCATGGGTGTGTATTACGCGATCGAGCTGGGTGGCACGAACGTCGAACTGGCCAGGCAGGTGCTTGCCGGCGTGACGAGTTCAAGCGCGTCGGTCGATGCGGCGCGCTTGATCGCCAGCGGTACGTCGCCTGCGCCGGCATTGCCCGCAGCGCCCGCGGTGGTGGCGCTGACGCTGGCAGCCAAGGCTGGCACCGACACCTTGATCGGCATGTCGGGCAATGACAGGTTCACGGCGACCCACCTGACCTTGAGCGCGCTCGACAGCATCGACGGCGGGGCGGGCATCGACACGCTCGATTATGTGAATGCATCCACTAGCTTCGTACCTGTTCCGAATGCGCAGGTGCAGAACGTTGAGATCATCAATATTCGGAATGTGAATACGGCGGATTTCGGGTACGAGAGTTTTTTAGTGAGGATGCTTGCCGCGCTCAGACCCGGACAGACGCTCAGCGTTGCGGGCCTGACGCTCACCGGCGCAGCCGAGTATGCAATGCAAGAGGAAGTATCAAGCGCGTTCCTGACAGGTACTACAGTAGGAAACGCCTTGATGTCAGGTGTGCTCGATGCGGGGTACCGAGTGAGCGTATCTGAATCTTCCATCATCTTCACTGCCACCACACCCGGCAACAAGCCTGATCTGGTGGTCGAAGGCAGCGCTGCGATGACTACGGACTCCTACGTGACGCAAGGCACCCAAGGGGCAACCCTCACCGTGCCCACCAACATGTTCGTCGGCGCAACCAATTTCAATGCAGATCGTTCTACCGTTTCGCTGTCTTTAGCTGGTTTGACTGCCGGACAGGCTGTGGGTGTCATCGGCGATAACACCGTTGCCGGTGGCAGTATCCAGGCGATTTATCAGGCGGGCGTGACCTCCGCGACCTTGAATCTGTTGGGCGGGGTCAGAGGCAAAGTAGTGGAGATCACTGACTCAGGCAGCAATACACTGACGAGCGTGACGATCACGTCCACGGGATCGGTCAACTCGATTGCAGGCGTGCAGTCGCTAGGGCCAGTGACTTCGCTTGTGCTCGATGCGACCACCGACTTGAGTATTGATCTGCTGGTTTTCTCGAGCCTGCGTCAGGTGTCGGTGAGAGGCACCGCGACGATCGTCAAGTTGATCGCCGCAGGTCGTGATGTCACCACATTCGACGCGTCAGGCCTGACGATGGGCGGTGTGTCGCTCTATATCAGCGGATCGGTGCGCTTCACGGGCGGCGCAGGCAATGACACCGTTAGTCTCGGAGCCAACGGTGTCTTTGCCGGTACCGCCGACGCAGGCGGCGGCAGTGGCGACGTGCTGGTGCTGTACACCGGGAGTTCCTTGACCGCTGCGACCGGTCCGCGTTTCACCAACTTCGAGATCCTGCGCCTGTCCTCGACCAATTCGGCCGACCCACATACCTTCGACGTGAGTCTGCTGTCCGGCATCCGGTCTTATCAGATCACCACCGAAACCAGCAGTGCACTGACCCTGGATCAGCTCCCCGACAGCGCAGCCATTGCATTCCTCGGCAGTCACGGCAGTGCCACCTTGAACCTGGCCAATGCGACTGGCACCACAGATTCATTGGACATCACGCTGGGCAATGCCGTCGCGAGCAACGGCGCGTTGACCGAGGGCGTGCTGGTGACGCTGACGGCGCCGGGCGTCGAGACCGTCAAGCTGCATTCGGTGGGCATGGCGGGTGGTACGGGTTTCAATACCTTGGTGAACGACGCGGCCGCCAACACCACCTTGTCGACGCTCGTGATCGATGGCGCCCAGTCGCTGCGCCTGAACGTGCAGCCCATTGCGCACGCCTTGACGATCGACGCCAGCGCGATGACCGGCACCCTGGACGTACAGGGTGCGACCGCCACTCAGGTCTTGAATGTCACCGGCGGCACGGCGTCCGACACGATCCTGGGTGGCCAAGCGGGTGGGCGCATTGTTGGCGGTGGGGGCGGAGATCTGGTCACGCTGTATTTAGGGAGCGGCGCGGACACGGTGGCGTATCTGGCCGCCGCCGACTCCAAGCAAGACTTCGTCAACACAGCCGGCACCGCAGCGAGTACGCAGGACGCCATCGGCAACTTTGCGACGGGTATCGACAAGATCGATTTGAAGGCACTTGCGCTGGACGCGGCAGTGCGGTCTTTCGTGACCAAGACCTATGCATCGACTGCGGCCTTGCTGGCCGATGAGGCATTGGCGGATTTGTATCTGGATGGCGGCGCAGCGCGCGGTGCCGTGGCTGCCAAGGTGGGCGCGGATACATACTTGGTGGTCGATGCCAATGGAGATCATCTGTTCAATGCGACGACGGACCTAGTCGTGAAATTGAACGGCGTAAGCACGCTGGTGCAGGGAGATATCGTCTACGCCTGAAGCGCAAGCTGTTGGTTTGACCAACGCCAGCCAGGAAAGGGATCTGGCCCTGACGCCGGCGGCTCAAGGAAACTTGCTGCCTTTGAATCAGCTGCTGGCAGTTGACTCAGATCCGCCCGGCAACAAGCGGGCGTAGCTGAACTTCTTGTTTGGTGTCATCAATTGTGATGAGTCCCGCATGTCATCCTGCGGGGCTTTTCTTATTCAGACGACGATTCGTGTTCCCAAAACACGACACGACGTAATCCTGTCCTCAACCGGACGATTACACCGAAGGGCGATATTGCTGGACTTCGCAGCAATCCATTTGCGCAGGGATTGTGAATCTGCTTCAGAAATTTGTAAGGCGTATTGCCCAGTGGATTAGCCAATATTTATTATCGGTCCCTGTAATAAAAGGCAGTACGCCGGATCGGCGCGCTACCGCAGCAAAGAAATAAAGCAATCGCATGATGAAGTCGTTGTTCATCATATTTTCGAATCTTTATCTTCAAACTCTTTGCGCGATCGCATACAGATTATCCGCACGCTGCCATGACCCCCTATCTTTCCTCAGGGAATCCGGCATGGCCACCCCGCAGCAAATCGCAGTCACGCAGCTCTACACCGCCCTTTTCAACCGTGCCCCGGATGCAGCAGGTCTTGCATTCTGGGAGCAAGCCATGCTCAACGGTGCGTCGATCAATACGATCGCACAGAGCTTCTTCACCTCACCCGAAGCGCTGGCGATTTATCCCAGCGCTGCGCCGACTACGCAGTTTGTGACCCGCTTCTACACCACCGTCTTCGGCCGCGAGCCGGATGCAGAAGGCTTGGTGTTCTGGTCGAACGCGCTGGACGCGCAGGGCGGCGCCGGTAATGCGGCGGCCCGGGCTACGCTCGTGACGCAACTCGTCGATATTGTCAGCACACCCTTGACCTCGAAGCCTGCGGGTATTTCGGATGCGGCTTACGCGCAGACGGTTGCCGACCGTGGGCGCTTCATCAACAAGACCGACGTTGGTGTGTACTTCGCCACCGAGTTGAAAAGCGATGACCGTGCGCTCGCGGCGAAGGTGCTGGCGGCGGTTACGCATGAGCCGGCGTCGGTGACCGAGGCGCGTGGCGTGGCGGTGGGGACACCGACGACGCCCGTTACGCCGGGTGGAGGAGGAGGTGGTGGCGGAGGTGGAGGTGTCGTGACGCCGCCGCCTGGCGACCCTACGCTTACCCATGCCAATACCGCCGCTGAAATCACGGCGCTGCTCGCCAGCTATCAAGGGGTGTCGGCGAAAGTCGATGCTTCGCAGATGGACGCTGCTCAGCTCTTGGCCGTCTCGGGTGCAAGTTTCCGGATCGCTCAGAAAGGCATCAGCAACTTGCACATCGGTGCTGACGAAGCGGCTGGTCTGACATCGAACGCTATTCAGAACCTGCTTTTCAGAGCCGATGCGGCGCGGGTGACCGTCACTCCGTCTTTCAAGAGCTCCGTGAGCTTCCTGCGCATCACTGCGGACAATATTGCAGATGGTGGCATCGACGGTGATCTCGCCTTGTCTTGGAACAGCGAATTTACGTTCTTTTTCGGCCCTAAGGTATCGACCACGGCGAACATCAGTATCGATGCATCGTTCTTTTCCAGCGAGTACCTGCTGGTGCTCGTGGACAATATTGCCAAGATCGACGTCATCAATAATCTGGCTGTCCGGTGGGGCCGGTTCGACACGATGACTGAAGAGATGTCTGCAGTCTTGCTCTCCAAGGCGAGCAATCCGACATTCCACCTTTTCGACCTTAACGACGCGCAACTGCATAAGATTGCTGCACGAATCATCGCCGGGGAACCTACGGCGCTGTTGGGTGTGCTGAACCTGGAGCGTCCAGGCTTCACGTTCGAGGAGATCTCCGCATTACTGAGTAAAGACACCTCAGGTGGCGCCTCGGTATCGGCAGCGGGCCTGGATTCCTCGCAGCTGGCCAGTTTGTCCGAACATGTCGGGAAGATCAGCTATCTCCACGACGTATCGTTGGTGCTGGGCGATCCGCTGATGACCGGCGAGGTGAGTCGAAATATTATTTCGAAGGCATACACGGGAACCATCGACATCACCGATGCGACGCCAGCCGAATTCAGCGCAACCCTGGCGCGCTTGAAGGATACGGGCAGTTTGAAACTCATCGGGGACCTGCCTTTGACCAGCGCGATCAGTGCGCCCGATATCGTGAGCTTGCTCTCCCGATACACCGGCACCACTGCTACCGCCGACGCGACTGGCATGAACAACGAACAGCTGAACATGCTTGCTGGCTGGGTAAATCAGTTCAAGGATAACGGCATCAGCAATGTGACCCTGCGGATTGACGGGACCGCTATCTATGGTCCCATGGAGCAGTTACTCCCTAAAACGTCCGATGCCAAACTCATCATTTCCAGCCTGGACCGATTCCAGTTGACCGCGCTCGCAAAGGTGATTGACCACGTCGCAGTCGACGGTATCACGGGCACATTCACGATGGTGTTCGGCGTGGACGCCGCCGGGCTTGGGGCGGTACTGGGGAAGGTTGCCGCCGATGCGGATGTGACCATCGATGCCGCAAATATGCAAGACGAATACTTCCGCGAAATTGCACAGCACATTGATAAGGTCGACCTGATTACCAATGTGTCGATCACCCATCGTGGCTCTATCTGGGCGATTGGCGACATCACCATGGCAACCCTGCTGTCCAAGGCTACCGGCGCGAAGTTCGTTGCTACCAATGCTTCTGGTGCCGACGCGGCGGTGTTGGTGGCGAACTTGCCGAAGATTGCGGATGCTGGCATTACGGGAACGCTTGCGCTCGACCCCACACAGTTCGCTCGCGTCAAGTCCGACCTCGACGTCAAGCTCGGTGCAGATGCCCTTGTCAGGATCACCGGAACCACAGGCAACGATGTGGTCGACCTGCGTGACTTGTCGCATGGAACCAAGCTCGACCTGGGCGCGGGCGCAGATGTCATCCAGGCAGGCCGCGGCGGCGACATTGTGAGCATTGCGTCGACCGCACATAGTCGTGGGCAGGGCTTCGATCTAACCAACACCAGCGCTGCAAATATCGATCAGGTCCTGGGCTTGGCAGCGGGTGATGTGTTGAGCTTTTCCACTGCGTTCGAGGCATACAGTCCCGGCTTTCTCTTCTCTTCGAACGCGACGGCCACGATACAGCGCGCCACCTTCCAGGCGGCAGACAACCAGAATGTCAGCATCCAGGACGTACTTGGCTTCCTGAACGACAAAACCGGCAGCGATAAGCCCGTAGCGTCTACGGAAAGCCTTGCCAGCTTTTACGAAGTCACGATTGAAGGTGGCAAAGGGCTGTCTGGAACGCTACTGGTTCTCAACGACCAGAACAGCGTGCTGAACATCAATGACCTGATCATTGGCATCTCCGGCACTGTCACCGCGGAGAGCTTCAGTTTCGCGTCTATGTGAAACCGCAAGGCGGCGCCTCCCATTCGCCGCCTCGCATCGCCAAATCGGCAGGCGAAATGTGCTTTTCAACGCGCATTTCGCCGACGGGTTCCGCGGCCCATATCGAGTCCGCCGGCCAGCTCTAACGCTAGAAAACCAGCCACATCCCCTTGAAGATGGACGTCACCGTGTGAGCAAAACGGAGGCGTGCGCACGTCCACGACTCAACTTGTTGCACTTTCCCAGCCGAGGCAGGCTCTTCTAAAGGGAACGCTTTGCTTCCCGCCGTTACTACACAGTAGAGATGATCGTTCAACTCGACCATTCGGCTGTATCCCGCAACCTGCATCCTGGCTGGTGTCTGCGGTCCTGTTAGACGCCGCCCCGTTGTACCAGGCAGGAACAAGACCTTTTTGGGAACCCCGCGCGAATGGCTACCATCCTGCCCGTCCATCAGATTGGCGTCGTCAATCTGTACACCGCCTTGTTCAACCGCGCCCCCGATGCGGCAGGACTGACGTTCTGGGCACAGGCGCTGGCCGACGGCGCACCGCTGGCAATCATCACGCAGTCGTTCATGGGCACCACGGAGGGGCGGGCGACTTACCCGGCTGCGCAGACATCTGAGCAATTCGTGGCGGCGTTCTACCAGACGGTCTTCGGGCGTGCGGCCGATGCTGGCGGCCTGGCTTTCTGGACCAAGGCTCTGGATGCAGCCGGTGGGGCAGGGTCGGATGCCGCCCGGTCTTCGCTGGTCGGGCAGATCGTGAGCGTGGTCACCACGCCCCTGGCCAGCCAGCCTGCCGGTATCAGCGACGCTGACTACGCCCGCACGACGGGCGACCGTGCGCTGTTCGCGAACAAGGTCGAGGTAGGGCGCTATTTTGCGGTCGACTTGGGCGGCACCAATATCAATCTGGCTCGCAACACCTTGGCTCAGGTCACCCAGAACCCGGCCTCGGTCAGTGCGGCGAAGACCTTTGCCGACAAGGACGGCGTGCCAGACGTGCCGCCTACGCCCACCTTGTCGATCACTGCGGCCGATGCCGTTGCCGACATCGATTCCAAGTTCACCGCCTATCCCGCCACGATCGCGACGGTCGATGCCAACGGCATGACCGGCGCGCAGCTGGCCGCGGTGGCGTCTGCCCAGGCCAAGATCGCGGCCGATGGCATTACCAAGCTGACGCTGGTGTTGAACGATGCGTCCATCGTCGGCACGGTGGCGGCCAATCTGCTGTCCAAGGCGAAGGACGCAAGCGTCGTGGCGACTGGCGCCAGCGCCGACGAAATCACGGCGCTGGTGGCGGCGATCGCCAAGGTGGCTACCGGCGGCATCAGTGGCGAGCTGGCGCTTGATCAGACGCTTGCAACAAGCAGCCTGACCGCGCTGCTGGGCAAGTATGCGGGGACCACGGCCATCGTCAACGCGACCGACATGACGGTGGCCCAGTTGCTGGTGATCGTCGGGGCCTCGGCCAAGGTGGCGACGGGTGGCATCAGCGGGACGCTGGCCTTGAGCAAGTCCCTGGTCGCGGCAGACATCACGACCTTGTTGAGCAAGTACGCGGGCACGGCCGCGGTGGTGGATGCAGCCGGCATGGGCATCGACCAGTTGACGGCAGTGGCCAGTGCCTCTGCCAAGGTGTCGGCCGGCGGGATTTCCAATCTGTCCCTGACGCTGGGCGACCCGCTGGTCACCGACGCCTTGAGCACGGCCTTGCTGCCCAAGGCAACTGGCGTGCTAGTCGACGCAACCGGCGCATCTGCTGCCGAGCAGGCAGCATTGGTGAGCGCGATTGCCAATGTCGCGGCCGATGGCATCACGGGCGCGTTGCCCGTGGGCAGCGGCGTGACGGCGGTCCAGATCACGGCCTTGATGGCGAAGTACGCGGGCACCACCGCAATCGTCAGCGCGTCCGGCATGAATGCCACGCAGTTGGCGGCGGTGGCTGGTGCTGACCTCAAGGTGGCCAGCATCGCCAGTCCCACTCTGGTGCTGGGCGATGCACTGATCACGGATACGGTGACGAACGCCATCCTGGCAAAAGCGACCGGCGCCACGGTAAACGCCGCCGGCGCGACGGCAACTGAAGTCGCCAGCCTGGTGGGCGCGCTTGGCAACGTCGCCGCAGGCGGCATCACCGGTGCGTTGGCGATCACCAAGGACGTGGCGGCCAGCGACATCACGGCCTTGATGGCGAAGTACGCGGGCAGCGCCGCTACCGTGAACGCCACCGGCATGAGTGCCGAGCAATTGGCAGTCGTCGGCGGCGTGTCCGGCAAACTGGCGGCGGGCGGCATCGCCAACATGGCGCTTGCGCTTGGCGCCACCGAGATCACCGACACGGTCACGCAGGCCTTGTTGGCGAAAGCCACGGCGGCCACCGTGGACGCAAGCGGCGCCACGGCGCTGGAAGTCGTCGCGATGGTGACGTCCATCGGCAATATCGCGGCCAATGGCATCACCGGCGTGCTGGCGGTGGGCAGTGCCACGGGCGCAACAGATATCACGGCCCTGTTTGCGAAGTACGCGGGCAGCACGGCGACGGTCGATGCGTCGGGCATGTCGACCGGACAATTGGTGGCGGTCGCCGGCGTGGCCGCCAAGGTATCGGCCGGTGGGATCGGCAACCTGTCGCTGGCCCTGGGCAATGCGTCGATTACAGATGCCGTGAGTCTGGCCTTGCTGCCGAAGGCAAGCGCGGCACTGGTCGATGCGACGGGCGCAACGGCTGACGAAATCGCGTCGGTGGTGGCGTCGCTGGGCAACGTTGCCAGCAATGGACTGACTGGCGCCCTGCCCATCGACCGCAGCGTGCAGGCCAGCGATATCACCGCGCTGTTCGCCAAGTATGCAGGCAACACCGCAGTCGTCACGGCAACAACGATGAACGCCGCGCAGTTGGCGGCCGTGGCGGGCGGCGCGGACAAGGTTGCTGGCAACGGCATCACGGGGATGACGCTCGTCCTGGGCGACGCGTCGATCACAGACGCCGTCACGACGGCGCTGCTGGGCAAGGCGGTCAACGTCAGCGTCGATGCCACGAACGCGTCGGCAGGCGAACTGCTGACGCTGACTGCCGCGATCGGCAATATCGCCGCGGGCGGCATCAGCGGCACGCTG
>Ga0308159_1005416_pt1 | contig 10848 bp, 6 predicted proteins | sample PhyCR1_FD_201040 | JGI IMG/M metagenome (GOLD analysis project Ga0308159, IMG submission 201040) | Phyllosphere microbial communities from UC Gill Tract Community Farm, Albany, California, United States - DLSLC.R1 | ecosystem: Host-associated > Plants > Phyllosphere > Unclassified | place: USA...
GGCGGGGGCCAGGGTGTGCGCGACCGTCGGGGGCGTGACGTCTCCGACGCCGTCGCCGACCATGGTCAGCGCATCGACCGCGAGCTCGTCGGCCGAGGTGACGTAGAGCGCTCCGGTGCCCTCGGGGGCCTCGAAGGCGATCTCGACGTCCTGCCAGCCGTTCCCCGCCGGGATGGTGGCGGTCGCGAAGGGCTCGGCGTCGGCCGCTCCCCAGCGCAGTTGCACCTCTCCCGCGCCGCTCGCGCGGACCACGGCGCCGTCGATCCCGGCGAAGTTCACCGGGTCGAAGGCGAGGGAGTCGCCCGCTCCGAGGCCGCGAACGGCGTTGCCACCCGAGGCGTCGGCGTCGGCGTACGTGGTGACGCCCTCGCGGCGGATCGCGTGCTCGGCCTGCTGCAGCATGGGGTTCAGGCGAACGGTCGCCTCACCCGTGGCCGCCGGCAGTCCGTTGGCGCCCGCGTCGGTGTAGGTGACCACGACCGCGCCGTAGAGCAGGGCGCCGGGGCCGTGCTCGGGCGAGTTCGGGTCGGTGCGGAAGACGCCCGTGCATCCCGTGCCCGAGACCTCGGGGTGGGCGTGCTCGTCGTGGCCGAGACCGTAGGTCCACGTCACGCGGGAGCATTCCGTGGCGTCGCCGTCCTCGGCATCCGTCGTCGTGACCTGGAAGGGGATCGCCTGGCCCCAGTCGAAGAACGCGCCGTTGCCGGGGAAGGCCACGGTCACCTCGGGAGCCTGGTTGCCGACCGAGATGGTGCGCGAGGTCAGGCCGAAGCGTCCACCCGGGTCGGACACGCGCAGACGCGCGGTGTAGTTGGCGATGTCGGTGTAGGTGTACGACGCCGTGACGCCGGTGGCGTCGAAGGTGCCGTCGCCGTCGAAGTCCCACTCGTAGGTGAGGGCGTCACCGTCGGGGTCGGTCGAGGTCGACGCGTCGAACTCCACGGTCAGGGGAGCCTGCGACGACGAGGTGGGGGTCGCGGTGAAGCGCGCCTGGGGCGACTTGTTCCCGGCCACGTAGTCGATGCGGTACAGACCGGCATCGGGGTTCGCGCGGAAGAAGCCGTCACCGTAGTCGAGCACGTACATCGAGCCGTCGGGCCCGATCTCCATGTCCATCGGGTTGTCGTGCGTCGGCTGGCCGAGGGTGCTCAGCGCGGCGTTGGGCAGGAAGTCCTCGATCGCGCTGACCTCGAAGGCGTCCCAGTCGAGCGTGAACGCGGCGATGTAGTCCTGCGAGAACTCACCCATGAACGCCTTGCGGTCCCAGTGCTGGGGGAGCTTCGTGGGCGAGGGGTTGTTCTCGTCGTAGTGGTAGACGGGCCCGCCCATGGGGCCCTGGCCGTTGCCGGCTCCGAAGTTCACCAGCTCGTCCCACGGCTGGTCGCCGGGGTTGTCGCCGTACCAGAGGGTCGCGGGCTGCGCGGGGGGAAGATCGGTGAGACCGGTGTTCCAGCGCGACTCGTTCTTGAGGTTGTCCGGGTCGAAGAACGCTCCCGGCGTCGCCGTGGCGAAGTCCCAGTCGTTGTACGCCTGGTTGTCGGCGTGCACGTAGGGCCACCCGGCGTTCTGCGGCTCGTCGAGGCTGACGGCGTTCCACTCCACCAGGCCCATGGGTCCGCGGCCCGCGGTCTCGGCGACGGCCTTCGTCGCGTCGGGGCCGTAGTCGCCCCACGACAGCGAGTTGGTCTCGACGTCGACCTCGATGCGGAACGGGTTTCGCACGCCCATCACGAAGATCTCGGGGCGGGTGAGCTCGGTCCCGGGGGCGAACAGGTTGCCCTCGGGGATCGTGTACGAGCCGTCGTCTTCGACGTGGATGCGAAGGATCTTGCCGCGCAGGTCGTTGGTGTTGCCGGCACCGCGGCGCGAGTCGAAGCCGGGGTTGTAACCGGGGGCGTCGTTGTTGGGCGCGAAGCCGTTGGCTCCCGGAGTGGATGCCGGGGTGTTGTCGCCCGTGCTGAGGTAGAGGTTGCCGTCGCCGTCGAAGCCGATGTCGGCACCGACGTGGCAGCACTGCCCGCGCTGGACCTCGACGTCGAGGACGACCTGCTCGCTCGCGAGGTCGAGGGAGTCCCCGTTCCACTGGAAGCGGGCGAGACGGTTCACGCCGACCCACTGGTCCCAGTACGACTCGTCGGCGCCCGCGGGGAGCGTGTTGGGGGAATTGCCCGCCGGGGTGTCGGCCACGCCGTCGCCGTCGGCATCGCGCGGGGAATACACGAGGTACACCCAGTTGTTCTCGGCGAAGTTCGGGTCGAGGGCGACCGTCTGCAGGCCGTCCTCGGAGTTGGCGTAGACGTCGAGGGTGTTGGTGACCCGCGTGACGCCGGTTGCCGGGTCGGTGAGGCGGACGTCGCCGTTGCGGGCTGTGTGCAGCACGCGCTTGTCGGGCAGGACCGCGAGGTCGATGGGCTCGCCCACATCCTTCGTGAGCAGCACGCGCTCGTAGTTGCTCCAGTCCAGAGCGCCGCCGTTCTCGCCGGTGTCGCCGGGGTCGGGGGTGCCGGGGTCGGTGGGGTCGCCGTGGTCGCCCCCGGGGTCGGTCGTGCCGTGGTCCTGCCCGTCGTGCGCGAAGGCCGGGACGGGCGCTGCGGCGAGGGCGCCCAGGCCCAGCGCGGTGGCCGCGAGGACCGCCGTCAACCGGGACCGGACGACCGGATGCCGAGAAGTAGAGTTCATCGTGAAACAGCTCCTGTGAATGCGTTCGAGTTGTTTTCACCGGGTCGCCACACAGTCGGTCTCAACGACTGGTCGTGGCGGCCCGGGCTCTTCGTGCGGTGGCGGGTCGGCCACACGCGGTGCATGCTCCTTACTCTTCGTCGAGTGGGAGGGGTCGCCGATCACCGCCTCTCAGGGCGGTTCGTGCGGCGAGCCTCGGGGGGATGAGGTGTCCTGCGGTGCGGGACGTCGCTCGTCGTCATCTTGACGGATGTTTTTCCATAGGTCAATCAAAAGATGCGCAATGTACACACAACAAAGGAGCACCTGACGCCAGTCTTGTGGTTCGCTTCCGTCGCGGGCTAGCATCGCCGGACGGTGCGTCCCGCGCCGGATCCCCACCCGTCGGCGAAGAGGCCGGCACGGCCGAGGAGGCCCCATGCTCCATGGACTGACCGGATGGCATCTGCTGATCGTTCTCGCGGTGATCGTCCTCTTGTTCGGCGCGGCCAAGCTGCCGGCCCTCGCTCAGAGCGTCGGGAAGTCGGCCCGGCTGTTCAAGGGCGAGCTGAAGGCGATGAAGGACGACGACGCGGTGCCGCTCGACCAACAGGTCGCGCCGGTGCACCCCGAGCCCCGGTCCCCGGCGGTCGTCGCGGATCCACCGCCGACACGCTGAGTACCTCGCGACAAGGGATCCACCCACCGAGTCGCGCTCCGCGGATCAGACGGGGTCGACGCCCGAGATGCGCGCCGACGCCCGCGTCGACACGGTGCGCAGCGCCGACAGCACGCGCCTCGCCGCGGCGTAGGCGAGTGCGTCGGGCCGCGCCAGCGCGTCCACATGACGCACGAGGGTGAGGTCGACGAGCGGTCGCAGCACCAGCCCGTCGACGGCGAGGGGCGTCGTCGTGGTGCGCGGCATGACGGCGATCGCCGCGCCGGCGCGCACGACCTCGGCCGTCACCGAGAACTCGTTGATGCGGTGGGCGACGTCGAGGGGACGCCCCACGTGCGCGGCGAGGTGGTCGAGCACCCCGGCGAGGGGGAATCCGGGGTGCACCGACACCCACCTCTCGGCGACGAGGTCGCCCGCACGCAGCTCGTCGCGTCGGGCGAGCGGGTGGTCTGCCGGCAGGGCGATGTCGAGCGGCTCCTCGAGCAGCGGCACCGTGACCACGCGGTCTGCGGGCCACGGTTCGTCGTGCGCGAGGCGGTGCGCCACGACGATGTCGTGGTCGGCGGTCAGTCCCGGAAAGTCGCGGTGCGCCACGTCGGCGTCGGCGAGGTGCAGCGGCGGCGTGCCGTCGAGCTCGCGCAAGAGGGGCCCGAAGAGCGCGAGCGCGGCGCTGTGGAAGGCCGAGACGCGCACCGGGCGGTCGCTCGTGTCGAGGAAGGCGCCCACGGCCTCTCGCGCCGAGACCAAGGCCTCGTCGACCCGCGTCCCGGCGGCGGCGAGGGCCTCACCGGCGGGTGTGAGGGCGAGGGCGCGTCCGCGACGGGTGGTCAAGGGGACGGGCACGTGCGCCTGGAGCGCGGACAGCTGCTGCGACACCGCCGACGCCGAGACGTGCAACGACGCCGCCACGGCCGCCACGCTCCCGCGGTCGCGGAGTTCGCGCAGCAGGCGCAGGTGGGCCACATCCATAAGGAAGAACTTACGTCACGGTGAAGAAGGTGCCCGTTGATCTTTCGTCTGGCACGGGCGACGGTGGGGGCATGGCCCGCCGCACCCCCGAAATCGTCGTCGACCTCCTCCTCGTCGCGGTCGCCGCGGTCTGGGGTGCCAGCTTCCTCGCCGCGAAGGAGCTGGTGGCCGAGACCGGCGTCGCCTCCGGCGTGGCCCTGCGCTTCCTCGTGGCCGCGATCGCCCTCGGCATCCTGTGTCTGCTGAGACGGGAACGGATGCCGCGTGGCCGGGGCCTCGCGATCGCCGCTCTGCTCGGCTGCTCGCAGGCGGCGATCATCGGGCTCGAGACCGCGGGCGTGCACCTGACCTCGGCGACCAATGCCGGGCTCCTCATCAGTCTCGCCCTCGTCTTCACCCCGGTGCTCGAGAGCGTCGCCGCGCGCTCGTGGCTCCCGCGGTCGTACTTCGTCGCGGCGGTGGCCGCGGTGGTCGGCGTCGCTTTGCTCGTCTCGGACGGCGGCCTCCGAGCCCCCAATCTGGGCGATGCTCTCGTCATCGCCGCAGCGGTCGTCCGCGCCGTGCACGTCACCGCGAGCGGGCACCTCACCCGCGGTCGACACGACAGCACCCTCGCCGTCGTCTTCGTCCAGCTGCTCGTGTGCGCCCTCGCCTCGTCGGCCGTGGCCGGCGCCGACCTGCCGCGTGCGGCCGCCGGGCTCTCGGCATCCGGATGGATCGACGTGCTCTTCCTCGGGCTGCTGTGCTCGGTCTTCGCCTTCGTGGTGCAGTTGTGGGCGGTGCGTCGCACCTCGGCGACCCGCGCGAGCATCCTCATGGGCACCGAACCCGTGTGGGCGCTCGCCGTGGGCGTCGCCATCGGGGGCGACGCCGTCGGCGCCCCCGGGCTGATCGGCGCCGCGCTCATCATCGCCGCGTCGTACGCGGGTCAGGCGATCGAACGCCGACACCGCCGTTCGCGTGAAGCGGCGAACGGCGGTGTCAGCGGGGAGCCGGTCAGCTCCGGTCGGGCCTCGGTCGACGCCACCGCGCCCACACCGTCGCCGTGATGCCCGCGGCCACGAGCGCTGCGGCGAGCAGGATCGAGGCGACGTCGCCGCCGGTCATGGCGAGCCCGTCGCCCGGGGATCCCGGGCCCGCGCCGGGCGGAGGGGAGCAGTCCACGGTGCACGTGGCCGTCGGCAGAGGGGTGATCTCGACGGTCACGCCGACGCCGTCGTCGGCGATGGCCGCGCTCAGGAACACGACGTCGTTCACGAGAGCGTCACCGCCTCGCGCCGACCCTCTTCACGCGCGCGTGCCACGAGGTCGTCGAGCCGGCGTCGCGAACGACGACGACCCGAGGCGACGGCCGCGACGATGAGCGCGAGCCCGATCGCCGCCGCGAGGTGCAGCCACGGCACGGCCCAGACGGTGACGCTCTGCGTCACGGGCGTCGCGGCGAGCGTCGAGTCGGGCACCGCGGCATCCACCGTCACGTTCTTGCTCACCACGAAGGTCGGCCACGCGGGCTGCGCCTCGGTCTGCACGCGACGCGACTCCCCGGGAAGCAGCACGCCGCGCTCCCCGGTGGCTCCGTCGATCGCGTCGGTGACGGTGAGAGCGGTGTTGCCGGTGTTCTCCGCCGTGTACGAGTACGCGATCGAACCCGGGGCGAAGAGGTTCCACGACGGCGTGTAATCCGCGCGCACCTCGCCGACGCCCACGGCCGGCGCGAGTTCGCCCGTGACGCGGGTCGAGACGCGGAAGCCGACCCGGCTGTCGACGCCCACCTTCGTTCCATCCGTCCCCGCGGAGGTGGATCGAACGGATGCCGAGACCCCGGCCGCGTGATCGCCCGGAGTGGCGTTCTGTGGAACGGCGATCTCGAACGCGACGACCCGCGTCTCGTTGGGGGCGAGGGTGACCGACGGTTCGACCGTGATCCAGGTGCCCGCATCGACCGAGGTGCGGTCGGCGGGGAGCATCGTGAAGCGCCCGGTCTCGGTGTAGTACCCGTCCGCCGCGGTGAGGGCGAAGGTCGCCTCGCGCTCGCTGAAGTTCTTCACCGCGAGGTGCTCGGTCGTGCGCTGGCCGGGCTCGAGTTCGATCTGCATGACGCGGCGGCCATCCGGCCCCTCGCTCGAGGCCGGGGTCACCGACCACGTGACCGCCGAGTCGTCGGCATCGTCCGCGGCGGCGGGAAGCGCCGAGACGAGCGCGGCCGCGGCCGCGAAGAGGACCGCCAGGGTGGCGGCGCCTCCCCGCGCGACCGTCGCCCTCATCGCCGCGCTCACCCCTCGAGGAGGGTCAGGGTGATGGTGGCCGAGTAGGCGCCGGGTGCGACCGTGGCGGGGGTCTGCAGCAGCAGGCCCGCCGAGGCCGAGTACGACCCGCCCGCGGCGGCGGCGGAGGTGTCGGCGTTGGCGAGCAGTTCGGCGTCGACGAAGCCGCCGATGCCCGGGTCGACGTCGTCGCCGGGCGCGACGAGGCTGCTGTCGCCCGCGACGATGGTGGGGTACCAGCCGAAGCTGTCGGCCGACGAGATGGCCGGCTGGCCGGTGTCGCCGGAGAAGTCGCTGATGGCGCCCATGACGTACCAGTACGCCTCGGGGTCGACGTTCTCGGGCAGGCGGGTGTCGGTGACGGTGACCGTCGGCAGGGTGCCCGTGAAGGTGCGGTCGGTCCCGGATGCCTCTCCCTCGGTGAGCCTCGTGGAGTCGCCGGCGACGGTCAGGGCGAGCACCCCGGGCTCGGCCGCGGGGGCGATCTCGACCTGCACGTCGACGGTGTCCTCGTCGGCGGCGAAGGCGCTACCGCCGCCCGCGGCGGCCAGGATGCCGACGCCGAGGGCTGCGACTCCGATGCGGGCCGACAGGCCGCGACGGGAAGTGGGGGACATGGGTGCTCCGTTCTTCCACCGCGAGGGGTGGAGTCGTCGGCGGGCGCCGGCGGGTGGTCGGGACGACCGGCGTCCCGCCGGTCGGTGAACGAGGGATGCCGTCGATTCGAGCGGGTGCGGCGGACTCCGGGGAGCCTCGTGGCGGCGCTGTCACGGGTCGGTTCTGCGGGTTCGTTGCGACAGTAGTGCGGCTTACGCAGGTCGTCAAGCAAAAGTTGCATAGTGTCCGAACTGCTGTTTCTGCGCATTTTTACGGCCCTCATCGGGTCATTTGAAGTGTTCCGCGGATGCCGACGTGCTCGGGTGAGTGCGTGACATCGAAAATCTCAGCAGTTCTTCGCGCAAATTAGTCAGGTTTTGTAGACGTATCGACAAAAGACTCCTACAGTGACCACGGTCGAGGGCGACCTGTGCGGTCCGAGCGGTCGCCGCCGCCCCCGCCGCTGATCCGAAGGAGCAATGATGCCCGTACCCGCTGTCTTGTCCGGCCCCCGCCGGCGCAGCACCCGCGTCGCGAGAACGCTCGCGGCCGGTCTCCTGGGTGGAGCACTCGTGGCCACAGGAGCGATCCTGCCCGCCGGTGCCTCCGTCGCCCCCGCCGTCAATACGCCGGCGGACCTGCCCAAACAAGAACCGGGTGTGACGCTTCGCACCTACTCCACCCCGCCCCTCACCGAGCTCTGCACGCTCAAGTCGGGTCAGACGCCCAATGTCGACAAGCTCATGTCGACGATCGACTGGAGCACCGACGAGCAGTTCGGGGCGGGCGACAACTTCATCACGCACGCTCTGGCCAACCTCACCATCGGCACCCCGGGCGACTACGTCTTCCGCGTGACGAGCGACGACGGCTCCCGCCTCACCCTCGACGAGAAGCTGCTGATCGACAACGACGGCCTGCACGGACCCGAGGGTGTCGAAGGCACGGTCACGCTCGACGTGGGTGTCCACTCCCTCTTCGTCGAGATGTTCGAGGCCACCAACGGCCAACAGCTCACCGTGGAGTGGAAGACCCCGGGCTCGTCGAGCTTCACCGTCATCCCGAACGACGTCCTCAGCACCGAGGCGGGCGTCGTGCGCGTCACCGCCCCCGGAACGAAGTACTGCGAGGGCAGCACCGACTCCGCCGGGGACGGTCTGCGCCTGGATGCCGTGAACCCCAACTACACGCTCGTGAACCTGCGCCCCGAGGGCTTCAACCCGAAGGTCTCGGGTCTGGCCTTCCTCGGCAACGGCGACCTCGCCGTGCTGACCACCGGTTCGGTCAACTCCGGCGGCTGGGACACCTCTACCCCCGGCAAGGTCTTCGTGCTGAAGGGCGCCCAGGCGGCCGACGGCCCCGAGGACGTCACCGTCGTCGAGGCGGCCGGCGGTCTGCTCAACCCCATGGGCATCGACGTCGTCGACGACAAGATCTACGTCTCGGAGCGCTACCAGCTCACCGAGCTCAGCGACACGAACGGCGACGGCTCGTACGAGACGAAGCGCAAGGTCGCGGAGTACCCCTCGGGCAACAACTTCCACGAGTTCGCCTTCGGCCTGATCCACGACGAGGCCAACTTCTACGTCAACCTCTCGGTCGCGATCGACAACGGCGGGGCCACCACCAACCCGCAGCCCGCGAAGAACCGTGGCACCTCCGTGAAGATCGACCGCGCCACCGGAGCGATCAGCTACGTGGCCGGGGGGCTGCGCACGCCCAACGGCGTCGCCTTCGGCCCCGAGAACGAACTGTTCGCGATGGACAACCAGGGTGCTTGGTTGCCGGCGAACAAGCTCGTCAACATCAAGCAGGACCGGTTCTTCAACCACTACACGAACCCCGCCGGGCCCTTCGACGCCAACCCGGTGACCCCGCCGGTGGTGTGGATCCCGCAGAACGAGATCGGCAACTCGCCGAGCACGCCCATCCTGCTGAAGGACGGGCCCTTCGCCGGCCAGATGATGTTCGGCGACGTCACCTACGGCGGCCTGCAGCGCGCCTTCCTCGAGAAGGTCGACGGCGAGTTCCAGGGGGCGGTGTTCCGCCACTCCGCGGGCTTCGAGGTCGGCGTGAACCGCGTCATCGAGGGCCCCGACAAGTCGCTCTACATCGGCGGCACGGGTGAGGGCGGCAACTGGGGAGAGGCGGGCAAGCTCACCTACGGCCTGCAGAAGCTCGTCCCGAAGAGCACGCAGAACACCTTCGACATGACCTCGATGAAGGTCGTCGAGGGCGGTTTCGAGATCGAGTACACCCAGCCCCTGTCCGACGAGACGGTGGCGAACCTCGCCACGGCGTACCGCGCCGAGCAGTGGCGCTACCTGCCGACCTCCACCTACGGCGGTCCCAAGGTCGACGAAGAGATCCTCTCGCTGACGAGCGCCACGGCATCCGCCGACCGCAAGACGGTCACGGTCACGTTCGACGGTCTCAAGCAGGGCCGCGTCGTGCACCTGCGCTCCCCGCAGCCCTTCGCCGCCGCCAGTGGCGACACGCTGTGGAGCACCGAGGCCTGGTACACGCTCAACTCCCTGCCGGGCTACGTCTCGCCGGCCGACCAGGGCTGGTACGAGGCCGAGGAGGCCCGCCTGATCGGCGGCGCGAAGTTCGACGCCGAGCACAGCGGATACTCGGGTGCCGGTTTCGCCGGTGGCCTGTGGCAGGCCGGCTCCGCGTTCGAGTTCACGGTGAACGCCGAGGCCGCGGGCACCGTCCCGGTCAACGTGCGCTACTCCAACGGGCCGAACCCCGCTCCCGGCACGAAGGACGTGAACCTGTACGTCAACGGTCAGAACCTTGGTAAGTGGGACTTCCCCTCCACCGGTGACTGGAAGACCTGGGCCACGATCACGCGCGACATGCCGCTGGTCGCCGGGGCGAACACGATCGCGCTGAAGTACGAGTCGGGCAACAAGGGCAACATCAACGTCGACGTCCTCTCGATCGGCACCGCCGACATCTGCGCTCCGGCGCAGGTCGAGGACGGGTACCGCTCGCTGTTCGACGGCACTCTCGAGAGCCTGAACGCCGGGTGGCGCATGGCGGGCCCCGGGGGCTTCGGTCGACAGAACGACTGCAGCATCCGCGGCGAGGGGGGAATGGGTCTGCTCTGGCACAAGGCGCAGGAGTTGAACGAGTACAGCCTCAAGCTGGACTGGAAGCTCATCGCCGATCACAACGGCGGCGTCTTCGTCGGCTTCCCCGACCCGCAGAACGACCCGTGGGTCGCGGTCAACGAGGGCTATGAGATCCAGATCGACGCCACCGACGCCGCCGACCGCACCACCGGTGCGATCTACACCTTCCAGGGTGCGGATGCCGCGGCGGTCGAGGCTGCGCTCAAGCCCGTCGGCTCGTGGAACGCGTACGAGATCGTCGTGAAGGGGCAGACCATCAAGATCTTCCTCAACGGCACGCTCGTGAACGACTTCACCAGCACCGACCCCGCGCGTGACCTCTCGCAGGGCTTCATCGGCCTACAGAACCACGGCGGCGGCGAAGCGGTGTCGTACCGCAACGTCCGGGTCATGGACATCGACGAGCCGGCACCCCTCGCGGTGACGGCCTCCGCCGAGGTCCGTTGCATGGCGAAGAAGGCGACGCTGACGGTGCGCGCGACCAACACCGACACGGTGCCGGTCGACGTGACCCTCACGACGGCGTGGGGCGAGCGGGTCA
>Ga0308159_1005417_pt1 | contig 10846 bp, 8 predicted proteins | sample PhyCR1_FD_201040 | JGI IMG/M metagenome (GOLD analysis project Ga0308159, IMG submission 201040) | Phyllosphere microbial communities from UC Gill Tract Community Farm, Albany, California, United States - DLSLC.R1 | ecosystem: Host-associated > Plants > Phyllosphere > Unclassified | place: USA...
CGTCGAGGAGCACCTCCACCTCGACGGTCGGGTTACCGCGCGAATCCAGAATCTCGCGCGCGTTGACAGCCTCGATAAGTGCCACGAAGGACTCCTCGTTGGTTCTTGAGTGGGAGGGGGCGGAGCGTCGTCGGTCCGTGGTCGAGTCTAGTGACCGGCTCCGACACTCGTGAGCCGGTTCGTCATCCCGGTTCGGAAGCGGCGGCATCCACCACGATCGCCACCGCGACGCCGTCCCACCCCTTGCGGTCGAGGGTCTGCAGCGCGGTCGCGTCGAAACGGGGATCGGCACCGAGCATCTCGATGCCTCGGCGAGCGCCCTGCACCTTCGCGTCCTGCGTCGCGGCGTCGGCCACTTCTCCCCCGCGAACGACGTTGTCGAGCACGACCACCGTGCCCGGTCGACCGAGGCGCGCGGCCCAGTCGAGATAGACGGCGTTGGACTCCTTGTCGGCGTCGATGAACACGAGATCGAACGGTGCTTCGCCCTCGAGCGCGGGGAGCACGTCTGCGCCGCGGCCCATGCGCACCTCGACGCGGTCGGCGACACCGGCACGTTCGAGGTTGGCGCGGGCGATGGCGGCGTTGCGCGGTTCCGCCTCGATGGTCACCACCCGCCCCTCGGGGCCGACGGCGCGCGCGAACCAGATCGTGGAGTAGCCGCCGAGCGTGCCGATCTCGAGCACCCGACGCGCCCCCGCGATGCGCGTGAGCAGATGCAGGAACTTGGCGTTGACCGGGGCGACCTCGATCGACGGGAGGCCCGCATCGCGCTGCGCCCGCAGCACGGCGTCCAGGATCTCGTCGTCGCCGACGAGGGTCTCGGTCAGGAAGGCATCGACGGCATCGTGAGAGGGCACGGCCTCAGCCTGGCCGGTCACCGAGCGGCGGTCAACGCTCCCCGCGCAAATGCGCGCGTGTCATCTCGTCGTACTCCTCGTCCGACAGATCGTCGAAGCCTTTCGCCTCGACGCGGTCCGACCGCATCCACCGGATCATGAGGATCACGAGGATCGGCACGTCGGCGAACTCGGCGATGAACCAGATCATGTCGCCCGCGAGGTGCTGATCGTGCAGGAGCGACGGCCACCACGACACCGCCTGCGTGGCATCCGGGATGAGATCAAGCACGTTGTCGTTCAAGCGCATCAGCAGACCCGGCACGGAGTCGATCAGCAGCTCGACGAACGCCAGCAGGAACTCGATCGCGATGAACGTGCCGGTGTGCACGGCGCCGAGGGCCATCATCGGCAGCACCATGGCGAGCCCGACGAGGGGCACGACGATCCCGAGCGACGCTTCGACGACGGGGTTCACGCGCAGGATGCCGGCCACCGGCGTCAGGAAGAGGCAGAACACTGCGGCGATCACGACGGTGGCGACCATGGCGTTGCCGAAGATGCGTGTAACGCGCGACGCGAGGAAGCGCTCGCGCAGCGGCGTGGGCACGAGGTCAAGCGGACGGCCCGCGGCGATGCCCGCCGGCACAGCGAAGATCAGCAGCGCCACGCGGGTCGAGAACGCCCAACGCAACTCCGACGAGAACACGCCGAGGAAACCGAGCTCGATGACGGCGTAGGGCAACAGGCCGAGCGCGAAGAAGCCGATCGTGCGGCCGATCGGCCAGGTCTCGCCCCGGCGGCGCAGCCGACGCACGCCGAGGAGATAGGCGACGGATGCCACGAGCAGCACGCCGAGCGTGAGCGGATCGGCGCGCCAGGTGCTGAGGAAGACATCGATGGGAGGCGTGGAAGAAAAGTACGTCCGGGAGCTATGCGTGAGGTGGGGATCGGGCCGTCTCAGCCGGCGACCCGTCTCGACTCCAACGCGGCGAGCACCGCCGGTAACAGCGCCTCCGCCGTGCGTCGGTAGCCGAGCGCGCTGGGGTGGAAGCGGTCGACGCTGAACATCTCGTCGGGTCGTTCCGCGAACACCGGCCCCACGGCTCGCGCGAGCCCGACCACCCGGCCGCCCGCGCGATGCACGGCGGTGGCCTGCGCCGAGGCCAACTGCCGCGACGATCGCGCGGCGAGCGCCCGGAGCGGCTGCGGGATCGCCCGCAGGGTGCCGAGGTCGGGGCAGGTCCCGACCACGACCGGCACACCCCGCTCGCGAAGGTCGCGGACGACGTGCTCCAGGAGCTCCGCCGAACGGGATGCCGGAACCCGGTGCGTCACGTCGTTGCCGCCCACGACGATGACGGCGGCATCCGGCCGGTACTCCGCCGGGAGCGACGCCACCTGCGCGGCGAGGGCCGAGGTCTCCGATCCCACCACCGCGGCGGTCCGCAGCCGCACGGGTCGCCCGGCCTCTCGTGCGATGCCCTTCGCGAGCCGGGCGCCGAGCGTGTCGCGCCGGTGGCCTGCGCCGAGGCCCGCGGCGATCGAGTCCCCGAGGACGAGCAGCTCGACCGGCATGCCGGGATGCTTCTTCCGCCGCCACACGCGATCGGCGTCCAGGGCCTGCTCCCCGAGAGGCTTTCCGATACGGCGTCGGGCGATGGCGGCCTGGCGGGTGACGAGGGCGCGCAGCCCCACCACCCCGGCTCCGGCGAGCGCCATCACGGACGCCGCGGTCAGGGCCACCGGTCGACGCGTGCGCATCCTCCGATGACACCCGCCCACGGTGAACGCCGGGTGGCCGGGCCGTGACCGCGGATCGACGGCTGGCTCCCGGCATCCCGTGGGTCGCACGGTCGAGTGTCCACAACACGCCGCAGGTCGGCACGCTGCCGCGGCGTGTTGTGGACACTCAACGGGGGTGCCGGCTCGCACCGGCGCCCCGTCACGCCGTCGAGCGGCGTCCCCGTGCCCGCAGCACCAGAGCCAAGGCGAGAACGGCGACGGCGAGGGCGATGTCGAGGGCGAGTCCGGCGAGGAGCTCGTCGCGACCGGCCACACCGGTGAGAGACACGAGTCCCCCGATGACGATCACGCCGAACGAGAGTGCGAGCTGTTGCGCGGTGCTGAACATCCCGCCCGACAGGCCCGCGGCCTCGACGGGCACCTCCCGCACCACCAGCTGGGTCAGGGGCGAGAAGATCAGCGCCTGCCCGGCTCCGAGCAGCAGCAGAGCGGGCTGAAGCCACAGACCGATCTCGCTCCCCCACGCCACGGCGAGAGTCGCGGCCATCGCGACGAGCGCGACGATCTGCAGCGCGACGCCCAGCACGAGCGTGCCATCGCCGAGCCGAGCCTGGATCCGCGCGACGGTCAGGGACACGATCGCGAAGACCACCGCGAACGGCAGCAGCGCCAGCCCCGCTTGCAGCGACGTGAGCCCACCCGCCTCGACGGCTCGGGGGAAGACGTACAACAGCGCCGAGTATCCGGCGAAGAACAACCCCGCTGCGATCAGCCCCAGTTGCAGCGGACGAAGGCGCAGCACGCTCGGCGGCAGCAGCGGCACGCGGCCGGAGCGCTCGATCGCATCCTGGTGCTTCCACATCGCCACCAAAGCCACCGCGGCGACGACGAGCACGACCACCACGGGCCACGACCAGTTCCAGGCCGGCCCGAAGGTCAGCGCGATCGACGCGGCCAGGATGCCGAGCCCCAGCGCCCCGGTTCCGACGAGGTCGATCGCCACCGTCTCGTGCGCTCGGGAGCGCGGAGCCAACGGCGCGAGCGTGATCGCCGCGACGGCCGTCAGCGCCACCACGACGAACACCGCGCGCCACCCGTCGACGGGCCCGAACGACAGGGCCGCCAGCGCGCCGCCGACGACCTGCCCGACCGCCGCGCCGATGCCGCCGCTCGCGCCGAACGCGGAGATCGCCCGCGTGCGCGCGGCGCCCCGCGACGTCGCCTGGATCGTGGCGAGCACCTGCGGCGTGCACAGCGCCGCACCGACACCCTGCACGATGCGGGCGGCGATGAGCGTCTCGATCGAGGGGGCGAGGGCGCACGCGATGGCCGAGACGAGGAAGAGCCCCATCCCGAGCGTGTACAGGCGGTGACGTCCGAAGCGGTCGCCGAGTCGGCCGCCCAGGATGAGCAGGACGGCGAAGGGGATGCCGTAGCCCGCGATGACCAGCTCGAGGGCGACGTCGCCGGCCCCGAAACGTTCGTGAAGCGTCGGCAGGATCACCGTCACGGCGTTGAAGGCGAACGTGCCGACACCCGGGCCCAGCAGGAAACCGAGGTAGCGCCAGGTGGGGACCTCGGCGGTGCCGGGACGGATGGGCACCGGCGCGGTCCCGGTCGAGGGGTGTGCGGAAGTCGTCATGGTGTCAGGATGGACATCGCGGCATCCTGGTACCAGGAGTGTCTTCATCCTGGTACTGACACCACTCCTCTCCGCATCGGCCGACGTCGGAGAGCCGTTCTAGGATCGGCCGCGAGAGAGGGATGCCATGAGTCGATCCGACGAGGCCCGCGCCGAGTTCGCGGGTTTCCTGCGCAGCCGTCGCGCACGTCTCCGCCCCGCGGACGTGGGTCTGCCCGACGGCTCACGCCGACGCGTCGCCGGGCTCCGGCGCGAGGAGGTCGCGCAACTCGCCGGCGTCGGCCTGACCTGGTACACCTGGCTCGAACAGGGGCGGCCGATCGCCGCATCCGCCCAGGTCATCGCGTCGATCGCGCGCGCCCTCCACCTGAGCGACGACGAGCGAGACCACCTGTTCGCCCTCGCCGACCTGCCGCTGCCCGACCGCGAAGCGCGCATGTGCGTGGGCCAGGCGCACCTGGACCTGCTCGAGAAGCTTCTGCCGTACCCCGCTGCCGTGCAGACCTCGCGGTTCGACATCCGGGCGTACAACCGCGCGTATCGATACCTTTTCGACGACCTCGACGAGGTGGCAGAGCATCAGCGCAACTGCGCGGTGCTGCTGTTCACCGACACCGCTTGGCAACGCGCCCACGTCGACCTCGATCACGCGCAGCGGCGGATCGCCGCGCGTCTGCGCTCCGCCTACGGGCGGCACCACGAAGAACCGTCGTGGCAGCGATTCATCGGGGAGCTCGAAGAGATGTCGCCGCGCTTCTCGGAGTTGTGGCGCCTCGGGGATGTCGGAGGCGAGCGCAACGCGAGCAAGCACCTCGTGCACGCTCGCGTCGGCGAGCTGAACCTCGAGATGTCGAGCCTGTGGATCGACGAGGGACTCGGTTCGCGGGTTGTCTGGTTCTCACCGAGGGATGCCGCGACCGCGACGCGTCTGGAACGCCTCGCGGCGGAGAGCCCCCACGAGGCGTTGATCAGCGCGGTCGCGTAGCCCGCCGCCCCGTCGCTCAGCTCAGCGGTTTGAGCTCGAGCGTCTCGCTCGTGGTGTCGGTCCCGACCGTCGCGAACGCCGTGTAGCCGTCGGCCGCGGAACGCTCGAGCAACGCCTTCATGTTCTTCGGCCGCTGCTCGACGCGTACGCGGGCGCCGTCCGCGACGAGCTGTGCCTTCACGGCGAGCAGCTGCGCGAGTGGCACGTCGCGGTCGTGCACGAGCACCACGGAGCGATCGCCGTCGACATCCGACTCCGGCAGGAGGTCGACGAGACGCTCGAAGCCGATCGAGAAGCCCACGGCCGGCACCTGCTGCCCGAGGAAGCGCCCGATCATGCCGTCGTAACGGCCGCCTCCACCGAGCGAGTAGTCGACGCTCGGGTGGGCGAGCTCGAAGATCGTCCCCGTGTAGTACCCCATGCCGCGCACGAGGAACGGGTCGAACACGAGCGGCACGTCTCCCCCGCGGGCGGCGGCGACCGTCGTGCCGAGGTCGACGAGGTGGGCGACGACCTCGTCGGGGATGCCGGCGGGAAGCGCTGCGCGGATCCCCGCGTCGTCGAAGGACGGCCCGGCGGCGGGCCGGTCGAGGTACGCCGCGAACGCGTCGACGGCCGCGGGGCTCACGCCGCGCTCGCGCAGCTCGGCGACGACTCCGGTGGGGCCCACCTTGTCGAGTTTGTCGATGGTGATGAGCACGCCAGGACGCTCCTCGGGCGCGAAGCCGAAGACGTCGAGCATGGCGTCGAGAGCGCGACGGTCGTTGACGCGGATCGAGCCGCCCTCGAGCCCCAGGGCGTCGAGGACGTCGAGGCTCGCGATCATGAGTTCGGCCTCGGCCCGCGACGATGCGTCGCCGATGATGTCGATGTCGCACTGCATGAACTGGCGGTAACGCCCCTTCTGGGGCCGCTCCGCGCGCCACACGGGCGCGACCTGCACCGAACGGAACACCGCGGGCAGCTGGGCACGGTGCGTCGCGTAGAAGCGAGCGAGCGGGACCGTGAGGTCGTAGCGCAGACCGAGATCGGCGAGCGCCGCCTGATCGTCGGCGGCGGCACGGATGCCGTCGGCATCCATCCCGCGCTTGAGGATGCTGAAGGACAGCTTCTCGTTGTCGCCGCCCAGACCGGCGTGGAGGCGATCGTAGTCCTCCATGACCGGGGTCTCGATCTCGTCGAAGCCGTGCGCGCGGTAGCGCTCGCGGATGACGGCGAGCACGCGCTCGCGACGGGCCTTGTCGGCGGGGAGGAAGTCGCGCATGCCGCGCGGCGGGTTCACGGATGCCACGAGTCCATTGTTCCAGGGTCGGGCGGGTGCTCCCGCGCGGCGGGACCGAGATCACACGTTCGGGGCGGGGTCACACGACGTCGGGACACAGAGCGTGCCAAGTCGCACCGACCGTGTGATCTCACGGACGCCGCCGGCCGCATGCCGTCAGTCGCGTGTGATCCGGGCGCCTGCCTCGGCCGCACGCACCTCGGCCCGCAGCCCGCGAAGGCGCTCGCGCAGGGCGCGTTCCGCATCCCACCCTCGGGAGCGACCGAGCTGCACGAGGGCCAGCAGGGCGTCACCGAGTTCCGCCTCGGTCGCCGGGTCGGCGAGGCGGTGCGCCGGCGCGGAGACACCGACCTGCCCGGCCTTGCCGACGAGCTTCTGCGCGAGAGCGAGGGAAGGCATGTGCTCGCTGACCCCGTCGAGCACGCTCGTGCGCTCGCTCTTCTCGGCGGCCTTGGCCGCGTTCCAGTGCACGAGCACCTCTTCGGGAGTGGATGCCACGGCATCCGCGAAGACGTGCGGATGACGCCGCACCATCTTCTCGGTCAGGCCACGGGCGATGTCGTCGATGTCGAAGGGGTCGTCGGGGTCGCCCGCGGCGATCTCCGCGTGGAACAGCACCTGCCACAGCAGGTCGCCGAGTTCCTCGCGCAGGTCCTCGCGTGTGCCCGACTCGACGGCGTCGATGACTTCGGCGCTCTCCTCCACGAGATAGGGCACGAGGTCACGGTGGTCGACCTGCTGCGTCCAGACGCAGCGCTCGCGCACGGCGTGCATCGTCTCGGCGGCCTGTCGCAGCGCGTCGTCGCTCACGGCGTCTCCTCCCCGGGCGGATACCCGACCTCGATCGCGGGCCCGTTTTCACCGCTCGCCCGAGTATCTCCCGCGCCGGACGGGGCCGGCGCGCACGGCGCGCCTCCCGCGTGCGATGCCCGCTCGCCGGCATCCAGTCCGCCGCCCCCGCCCCGGTCCAGGTCCGCGCTCGCCCCGGGCCGGACTCCGGACTCTCCGAGCGCCACCGCCCCGACGTGGGCGAAACCCCGCCCATCAGCAGCAGAGCCCCGGAGCCCGGCACACCCCCTCACCCCCACCCGGCCCGCCGCCCCGGAGAACTGCTCGGCGGCCGACCCACGCCCGACCCGGGCCAAACTCCGGAGGTTCCGACCACCGTCGCCCCACCACTCCCGAATTTCTGCGACGCCGGGGCCTCGCGGCCGGAGAAACTCCGGAGTTGGGCACGTCTCTTGTCCGCCCGGCTCCGCTCAGAACCCGCCGGCCGCCGTTACACGTGATTCTGGACCCGCGCGACGCCGATAATCTTGGCCGTGTGCGTGAACTGACCCCGACCGAGGCGATCGACTTCGTGGGCCGTTTCGAAGCCGGCCAGGAGCTTCCCGAGCAGATGCGCGCCGACGTGCGCCTGCTCGGCTCGTTGCTGGGCCGTGTGCTTCAGGAGAGCGGCTCCCCCGGACTGTACGACGATGTCGAGCGGCTGCGTTCGGCGACGATCCAGGCCTACACCGACGAGACGCCCGAGGCGTTCGAGCGGGCCGCGGCGATCGCCGACGGCTTCTCGATCGAGCGGGCCGACGAGGTGGCCCGGGCGTTCACGGCGTACTTCCATCTCGTGAACCTCGTCGAGGAGCACCAGCGCGTGCGCGTGCTCCGCGAACGCGGTGACCGGCCCTCCCGGAGCGGCGGGACGCCCGACACGATCGCCACCGCGTTCGAACGCCTGTCGAGCGAGGTCGGCGAAGAGACGGCCCTGGCCCGCCTGCAGGCGCTGCGCTTCCACCCCGTCTTCACGGCCCACCCCACCGAGGCTCGGCGCCGCGCGATCTCGACGAGCATCCGCCGTCTGTCGGAGCTCCTCGGCGAGCGGGATGCCGCGGGCGAGAACGCCACCGAGACGCGCCGCACCGAGCGACGCATGCTCGAAGAGATCGACACCCTGTGGCGCACCGCGCCGCTCCGCCGAGAGAAGCCGTCACCGGTCGACGAAGTGCGCTCGGTCATGGCGGTGTTCGACGAGACGCTCTACACCGCCGTACCGCGCGTGTACCGCCGCATCGACGACATCCTGCAGGGCGAGAACGCCGGCGCCCGCGCCCCCATCGTCAAGCCGTTCGTGCGCGTCGGCTCGTGGGTCGGCGGCGACCGGGACGGCAACCCGTTCGTCACGGCATCCGTCACCCGCAAGGCGGCGAGCATCGCGAGCGAGCACGTGCTGCTCGGCTTGGAGCGCACCACGCAGCGCGTGGGCCGGGGCCTGACCCTGGATGCCGAGAGCACCCCGCCCAGCGACGCCCTGGTCGCGCTGTGGCACCGTCTGCGCGCAGCCGACGAGGACGCGGCGGCAGAGATCGCCGAGCGCTCGCCCGACGAGCCGCACCGCCGCATCCTGCTGCTTCTGGCGCGAAAGATCGCCGCGACCCGCACGCGCAACGCCGATCTGGCGTACCGCGACCCCGAGCATCTGCTCGCCGACCTCCGCGTCGTGCAAGACTCGCTCGTCGCCGCTGGCGCCGCACGCCAGGCCTACGGCGCCCTGCAGCGTCTGGTGTGGCAGGTCGAGACGTACGGCTTCCACCTCACCGAGTTGGAGGTGCGCCAGCACTCGGCGGTGCACCGCAAGGTGCTCGACGAGCTTCGCGCGGGCGGTGAGCGCAGCGAGCTGACCGACGAAGTACTCGAGGTGTTCCGCTCCATCGCCTATGTGCAGGAGCGCTTCGGGCCGCGCGCGGCGGGCCGCTACATCGTGTCGTTCACGCAGTCGGCGGAAGACCTCGCGAACGTTCACGAGCTCGCCACGTACGCCATGGGTCCGGGCGAGAAGCTGCCGGTGCTCGATGTCATCCCGCTGTTCGAGACGTTCGCGGATCTGCAGGCGGCCCCCGGCATCCTCGCCGAGATCGTGACGCACCCCGCCTTCGTCAGCCGACTGGATGCCACGGGCCGCCGCCTCGAGGTCATGCTGGGCTACTCCGACTCGTCGAAAGACGTCGGACCGGTCGCCGCCAACCTCGCGCTTTACGAGGCGCAGGCGAAGATCTCGACGTGGGCGCAGGCCGAGGGCATCGAGCTCACCCTCTTCCACGGCCGCGGTGGAGCGCTTGGTCGCGGTGGTGGACCCGCCAACTCGGCGATCCTCGCGCAGCCACCGCACTCCGTCGACGGTCGCTTCAAGCTCACGGAGCAGGGCGAGGTCATCTTCGCCCGCTACGGCGACGCCGACATCGCCATGCGCCACATCGATCAGGTCGCGGCGGCCGTGCTCACGGCATCCTCCCCCTCGATCGAGCGCCGCAACCGCGGAGCGGCCGACGCGTTCGCCGACGTGGCGAGCACGATGGACGTCGCCTCGCGCGAGCGCTTCTTCGCCCTGGTGAAGGCGCCCGGCTTCGCGCCGTGGTTCGCCACCGTCACCCCCATGGAAGAGCTCGGGCATCTCGCGCTCGGCTCGCGCCCGGCCCGCCGCGGCCTGTCGGTCGAATCGTTGGAAGACCTCCGCGCCATCCCGTGGGTGTTCTCGTGGACGCAGGCGCGCATCAACCTCGCGGGCTGGTTCGGCCTGGGCACCGCCCTGGATGCCGTCGGCGACGAGCAGCGCCTGCGCGACGCCTACGAGCAATGGCCGCTGTTCCGCACGATGATCGACAACGTCGCGATGAGCCTGGCGAAGGCCGACGAGCGCATCGCGCGCCGCTACCTGGCCCTCGGCGACCGCGACGACCTGGCCCAGCTCGTCATGGACGAGATGCTCCTCACCCGCTCATGGGTCGAGCGCATCACCGGCGGAGATCTGCTCGGCAACAAACCGATCCTCCAGCGGGCCGTCAAGATGCGCAGTCCGTACGTCGACGCGCTCTCGCTCCTCCAGCTGCGGGCCCTGCGCGCTCTCCGCGACGCGGACGCTGAGAACCCGACTCCGGATGCCGAACACCAGCGCCTCCTGCTCCTGTCTGTGAGCGGTGTGGCGGCGGGTCTGCAGAACACCGGCTGACCAGCGGTCCGCTCTGTCGCGCGCCGGCTCCCCTCGCGGGAGTCGGCGCGTTCCATTTCAGCGACACTGCGCTCAGGACCGACGCGGGGACGGGCGCGGTGCTACCAGGAGTTCAGCACCGCCGCCCCAGGAGCATGAGGCCGGGCACAGGGCCACGCCGAGAGAGACACCCGCGCCGCCGATAGCTTCGGCACGGGACGAGCCAGCGGCCTAAGGACACGATCTTCCATCGAACGACCGCATGGCCTCGGTACGGGCGCACGGCCAGCGTCCCGTCATCGGACTCGCAATCGCGGTCCCGACGAGGGCGGGTATGCGGAAGCGCCGGTGCGCTCCCCTCCCCCGCGAGGGG
>Ga0308159_1005420_pt1 | contig 10832 bp, 10 predicted proteins | sample PhyCR1_FD_201040 | JGI IMG/M metagenome (GOLD analysis project Ga0308159, IMG submission 201040) | Phyllosphere microbial communities from UC Gill Tract Community Farm, Albany, California, United States - DLSLC.R1 | ecosystem: Host-associated > Plants > Phyllosphere > Unclassified | place: USA...
ACAACAAAGACAACCCACAGATGCACGTGATGTTCCTCGACGACGGCATCATGTACCGCGCCATATCCATGGGCTTGTGCGACAAGCTCGCGCCCAGCCAGCCCCTGGAACAGATCCCGGCCAAGGCCAAAATCAAGGACGAAGCCGTGGCCGTGACCCTCGGCGTCACCGGCCTGGGCTACAACGCCAAGATGTTCAAGGAAAAGGGTTGGGCCGCGCCCACCTCGTGGATGGACCTGGCCGACCCGCGCTTCAAGGAAAAGGTCGTGTTTCAGTCGCTGGCTTCGTCCACCTTCGGCCTGCACGGTTTCCTGATGTTCAACCGCATCCAGGGTGGCGACGAGACCAATGTCGACCCAGGCTTCAAGGCCTGGCCGAAGACCGTTGGCCCCAACGTGCTGGAATACATTGCCAGCTCGGCAAAAATCTCCGAGATGGTACAGACCGACGAAGCCGCGATCTTCCCCCTCACCCCAACCCAGGTCGCCACCCAGAAACTGCTTGGCGTGCCCATGGAGTATGCGCAACCCAAGGAAGGCGCCGTGGTGCTGAACGTGGCCGAATGCGTGATCGCGCGCAATGACCAGCCGGAGCTGGCGCAAAAACTCGCGGCCTTCCTGCTGACCGCCGAGGCCCAGGCGCCGGCGCTGGAGGAAGGTGATCAGATTCCGTCCAACCCGACCACCCCCACCACCGACAAGACCCGCGCACGGGTGGAAGCGATGCAGGGTTATCTGCAGACCGCCATTTCGATTGACTGGGACCAGGTCAACCAGGCGCGGCCAGAGTGGAATGCGCGCTGGAGCCGGTCGATCGAGCGGTAGGCTGACATGACGGGCGCGCTCGGGCAGCGCGCTTGGCAGTCAAGCAGGAAACGCCAAGCGGAAGGTCGTGCCTGATTGATCGCTCTCCACTGTCACCCGTCCGCCATGCAATTGCATGATCGAGCGCACGATTGCCAGCCCCAGGCCACCGGAATCATCGGGCTGGTTGCGTGACGGATCGCACCGGTAGAACCGTTCAAACAGCCGAGGTAGATGCTCCGCTGAAATCGGCGGGCCTTGGTTGTGTACAGAGACCTCGACCCTGTCCTCCCACACCACACTGTTGATAACCACGTCCGTCGCAGGCGATCCATAACGCAGTGCATTGGCCACCACGTTAGCCAACGCTCGACGGATCAACACCGGATCAGCACGCAACTGGGCGTGGGCATGATTGACCAGCGTCATATCGCGTTCTTGCGCGACGCCTTCGAAATACTCACACAGTTGCTCGACCAGATCATGCAGGTTGATGGGATCGTCGTGCACGGAGGCTTGCGACTGCTCGGTACGCGCGAGAAAAAGCATGCTGTCGATCATTCGCGCCAGGCGCTCATATTCCTCTTGATTGGACACCAACAGGTTTTGATAGTCCTCGACCGACCGACTGTGCCTCAGGCTTTGCTGGGTATGCCCCATCAGGTTGCTGAGCGGGGTGCGCATCTCATGGGCGAGGTCTTCCGAGAAGCGTGACAGCTGGGCGAACCCGTCTTCAAGGCGTGCAAGCATTTGATTAAGCGCCTGGCTGAGCGCTTGCAGCTCAGTCAGTTCGTTGAACTCATCCAGCCGCAGATGCAGATGTTGTGCATCGATACTGGCCGCGCGTTGCGCCAGCATACGCACCGGTTGCAAGCCTCGTCGACTGACCCACCCGCCCAGCACAAACGCCAACAAAGCCCCGACTGACATGGCGAGCCAGAGCTTGAGTCGGTAAGCCCCCAGCATCTGCTCACGCTCACCTAACAACTTGCCAGCAATCAGGGTCAAGCTTCGTCCCCCCTGCATGACGTCCTTCCAGGCCAGTCGGACTCCCTGCGAAGCATCGCCGTCACCGAGCCGGGCCTGGGCTGCGGCAGGCAACGTGGGCACGCTCATGCCGACGGGGTTGATTTCGATCAGCGCCTGACCGGAGCCGTCGACAATCCAGAGCAGGTTGTCACGGTTGCCCAGCATATTTTCGTAGAGCTTGGGTCGATGTCGTAGTTGCTCGACGCTGACGCTGTCGTTTAGCAACGCTTGCATACGCTCCAGGCGACCTAGCAGCGCCTGGTCATCGCGCCAGGCGATTTCCCGTTGTAACGATTGATAAAGATAAAAACCGATGGAACCCAGCAGCAGCGCACTGACCAGCGCGAACATGACCGCCAGGCGCAGGCTCAGGGCACGCGGGAACAGTTTCAGGATTGCACCTCGAGCATGTAGCCAATGCCTCGCACGGTGTGTATCAGCTTGAGCGCATAGGGGTCGTCCACCTTGGCCCGCAGTCGACGGATGGCGACATCGACCACATTGGTGTCACTGTCAAAGTTCATCTGCCAGATCTGCGAGGCAATCAACGAGCGCGAGAGCACCTCCCCTTCTCGGCTGACCAGCAGGTGCAAGAGGGCAAACTCCTTGTTGGTCAGGATCAGGCGTTCGCCCCTGCGCGTGACCTTGCGTCGCAACAGATCCAGGCTCAGGTCGGCGACCAAAAACTGCTCGACCTCACGGGGCGCCCCCCTGCGTAGCAAGGTCCGTACACGTGCCAACAACTCGGCATAGGAAAAGGGTTTGACGAGGTAATCATCGGCCCCTGACTCGAGCCCCTTGACCCGGTCTTCCACGGAATCCCGGGCGGTGAGAAAAAGCACCGGGGTTTGCCACTTGCGCCGAATGACCTGAAGCAATTGCCATCCATCCAGGCCCGGCAGCATGACGTCCAGAATGATCAAGTCGAACTCACTTTCCTGCGCCAGGTACTGGCCCTCCAGGCCATCCAGGGCGACTTCGACCACGTAGCCAGATTCAGTCAGGGCTTTGTGGAGGTAATCCGCTGTTTTGGCTTCATCTTCAACGACCAGGATACGCATCTTTTCCTCCAAGGCTGGCGCATAGGCTAGCGCGCCAGACCGTTTCGTTACATTACATATTGGTAATGATGAGGCAATCATTCTGACGGAGCGCTCGGGTCATCATGCCTGGCAATGACTCAGCCAGACCAAACACAGGAAAAAGCATGCGTAAAAGCCTATCCACTTCATTGCTGGTGCCTCTCGCAATGAGCTCTGCGCTCGCCGTTGCAACGCCCGACCACGTTGTGCAGCGCAAGGACGTGTCACTGGCAATGGCCAATGACTTATTGAATGCCGCGCTGGCAGCCTGTCATGCCCAGGGGCGCACCGCCGTTGGCGCAGTCGTCGACCGTGGCGGCAACTTGGTCGCCGTCCAACGCGACGACGATGTCGGCCCGCACAACACGCTGGCGGCTCAGCGAAAAGCCTACACCGCGCTGTCGACCAAGACCCCAACACGACTATTGGCAGAACGTGCCCGCACGACGCCGGATGCTGAGAACCTCAACACCCTGGATGAGCTGTTGCTGCTAGGCGGCGGCGTGCCGTTGCTGTTTGAGGGGCAAGTCATCGGGGCTATCGGAATGGCCGGTGCCGGTGGGGCAGCAACCGATGAAGGGTGTGCATTAGCCGCTATCAACAAAATCCTACCTGCCGTCAAACACTAAGGACATGATCATGACTGTATTGAAAACGCTGTTCGCTGGCATCGTATTGAGTGTCGTATCGTCGCTGGCATCAGCGGCAACCAACCCGCTCAGCGTGCATGTGCTCAACCTACAAGATGGCCTGCCGTCAGCGGGTGTCAATGTCACCCTGGAAAAACAGTCCGGGAAGAGCTGGAACATGCTCAACCATGCAACGACGAACGAACAAGGTCGTGTGACCGGGCTGTACCCGGAAGGTCAGGCCCTGGAGAAAGGCACTTACCGTGTCACCTTCAAAACCGGTGAATGGTTCGCCGCCCACAACACCTCGAGTTTCTTCCCGGAGGTACCGGTGATTTTTGAGGTGGACGGCACTGTCCCGCACTACCACATTCCCTTGCTCCTCAGCCCGTACGGTTTCTCTACCTACAGAGGGAATTGAGTACCTGCCCGGCAGGACAACCAGGCCGCCCCTGATCTCAGGGGCGGCTTTTTTAATTGTTGGGCATCTCCCCCGATGACGCGCACGCCCTAGCGTACCTTGCCGCCAGGAACCTCCCTGTCGAACGAACGGGCGATCCGCCCACGCAACGGCGCGTCAGGGTCCATGGCACGGCAAAACACTCATGCTCATTGTCAGTCCGTTTCTTTAAGCATATCTTGTACAAAACCTATACAAGACCATACACCATGTACAACAATACGGATTGGCCGCTGACGCTGTACTTTGACGGTGAATGCCCGCTGTGTGCGCGCGAAATCCGGATCCTGCAACGGCACGCCTCTGATAATCGACTGCTGTTTGTCGACATCAGCAGCGCTGGGTTTGACGCCAAGGCACTTGGTTTCACAGTCGAGCAGATGCAGTCCTCACTGCATGCGCGTTTCGCTGATGGTCGCTGGCTAACCGGCCTGGACGCCACCCTGTGGAGCTGGCGAGCCGCTGGCTTGGGGTTTTGGGCCACGCCACTGACATGGCGTGCACTGCGCCCGCTGTTTGAATTGGGTTATCGCCTTTTCTGCCGCTTACGTCCCCATTTGGCGTGGTTACCTCACCCGGACGGTGGTCGTCGCTGTGTCGATAACCGTTGCACGGTGGCGCAGTCAGAACCCGAGTCCGACAAGAAGCCCGCGTCGAAAATAAAGCACGTCTAGAAAACTTCGTCTTGTCATTGGCCCAACGAAGAACCTGAGTCAACGCTGCGAGGAATCAACATGAACCCGTCATTAGCAGATCAATACCGTGAAATTCTCGTCGGCGTAGGCGAGAACCCTGAGCGCGAAGGCTTGCTGGACACGCCCACGCGGGCGGCCAAAGCGATGCAGTACCTGTGCAACGGCTACACGATGGACCTGGAAAGCGTGGTAAACGGCGCGTTATTCGAATCGCAGAATGATGAGATGGTCATCGTACGCGACATCGAACTGTACTCATTATGTGAGCATCACATGCTGCCCTTTATCGGCAAGGCTCATGTCGCGTACATCCCCACCGGAAGGGTGCTGGGCCTGTCAAAGGTCGCCCGAGTGGTGGATATGTTCGCTCGCCGCCTACAGATCCAGGAGAACCTCACAAAACAAATTGCCGACGCCATTCAGCACATCACCGATGCCGCCGGCGTGGCGGTGGTGATCGAGGCCAAGCACATGTGCATGATGATGCGGGGCGTAGAGAAACAAAATTCGGTGATGACCTCATCGGTGATGCTGGGCGCCTTTCGTGAATCCTCCCCTACACGTCACGAGTTCCTGCAACTGATAGGACGACTGGGTTAACGCCAACACATCGCGCCAGACGGTGGGAGAGACTAGATGAACAGTGCGTTCAAGATGAATTCCCTTGGCGAGGGCTATCGTGCCTTGGTGATTGGCGCCAGTGGTGCGCTCGGCTCGGCTTTTTGTGAATGGCTCAATCAGGATCCACGGTGTGCGGGCGTACGTGAGCTGGGGCGCAACAGCGTTCCATGCCTGGACCTGGAGGATGCGGACAGTATCGCCAGAGCGGCCGCAGAATTGACTGGAGAAGCACCGTATCAGTTGATCTTGCATGCAGCCGGCCTGCTCCATCGCGAGGGAATAAAGCCTGAAAAAAGTTACGCCGCGATTGAAGCAGATGCACTGCATTCGGTATTTCAAGTCAATACTGTGGGGCCCGCCCTGGTGTTGCGTTACTTCCTGCCGTTGCTAGACCCTCAGGGCGCAATGGCAATGCTCTCTGCCAAGGTCGGTAGCATCGGTGATAACCGCCTGGGCGGCTGGTACGCCTATCGCGCTTCCAAGGCGGCATTGAACATGCTGATTAAAACCGCGGCAATCGAACTGGCACGAACCCGTCCCCAGGCGCGCTTGCTGAGCCTGCATCCCGGTACGGTGATCTCGGGCTTGTCACAGCCTTTTCGTGGGGCTTCTGCCGCGAGACCAGCAGACATCGCTGCACGCGAATTGTTAACGCTGATTGACCGCTTGGAGCCTGCCGACAGCGGCCACTTCTTTGCCTACGACGGAGAGCGCCTACCCTGGTAGGCGCGTCGTGAACCGTCATCGACAGGGGTTGACCGAACGCAAGGCGAATGGTGACGTACGAGTGTGTTACATCTCCACTTGAGTACCCAGTTCAATCACCCTGTTCAATGGCAATTTGAAATACTTGAGGTTGCTGTTGGCGTTCTTCAGCAGAAACGCGAACAGGTTTTCTCGCCAGCGTGCCATGCCAATACGCTGGGTCGGGATCACTGTCTCACGACTGAGAAAATAGGTCGTGCGCATCGGGCTGAAATCCAGCTCATTCAAATGACACAGCTTCAAGGCCATGGGAACGTCGGGCTCCTCCATGAAACCGAAGTGGAGGCTGACACGGAAGAACCCTTCTCCATAAGCTTCGACCTCAAACCGTTGGTCTGCACTCACTCGAGGGCTGTCTTCGGACACAACGGTGAGAAGCACCACTTGCTCGTGCAGCACCTGGTTATGCAAGAGGTTGTGCAAGAGTGCATGGGGAACGGCATCCGCCCTGGCGGTCAGGAAAACCGCTGTACCTTGCACCCGGTGCGGCGGCTGCGAACGGATGCTACTGATGAACAACGGCAGGGGCAGCGCGGTCTCGTCCAGCCGCTCGACGATGATTTTGCGCCCCCGCTTCCACGTGGTCATCAAGATGAACAACCCGATACCGGCGATCACCGGGAACGCACCCCCCTGGAAAATCTTCGGCGCATTGGCCGCGAAGTACAAGCTGTCGACCAGTAGAAAACCAAGCAGCAGCGGGATAGCCACCCAGCGTGGTGTTTTCCAGAGCAGCAGGGCCACGGCTGAAGACAGAATGGTGGTGATCAACATAGTGCCTGTGACAGCCACGCCATACGCAGCCGCCAAGTTACTGGAAGACTCGAAGCCGATCACCAGCAGTACCACACCCACCATCAATGCCCAGTTGACGGTGCCGATGTAAATCTGACCCTGCTCCTGGCTGGAGGTGTGCTGGATAAACATCCGGGGCACGTACCCTAGCTGGATCGCCTGGCGCGTCAGGGAAAAAGCACCGGAGATCACTGCTTGAGAAGCGATGATGGTAGCCAGTGTGGAAAGCGCGACCATGGGGAGCAACGCCCAGCTAGGCGCGAGCAAATAGAATGGATTGCGCACCGCCTCCGGGTTCTCCAGGATCAGGGCACCCTGGCCAAAGTAATTGAGCGCCAGGCCAGGCAATACCAGCATGAACCAGGCACGCGAAATCGGTTTGCGACCAAAGTGGCCCATGTCGGCATACAGTGCTTCGGCGCCGGTCAACGCCAATACGACGGCACCCAGTATTGCCACGCCTATTCCCGGATGGGCGACGAAAAACTGTACCGCCCAAGCAGGGTTGAGCGCTTGCAGCACTTCGGGGCGCTGCAAGATACCGTAGATCCCGAGGGCACCCAACACCACGAACCATAGCACCATGACCGGGCCAAACAGGACACCGATGCGAGCCGTGCCATGTTTCTGTATCAAGAACAACGCCACCAGCACGATCACCGACAGTGGCACGACCCAGTGTTCTATTCCGTCAAAGGCGAGCTGTAACCCTTCCACCGCCGAGAGCACAGAAATCGCGGGGGTGATCATGCTGTCCCCGTAAAAAAGCGCTGCACCGAACAGGCCAAGCAGAACCAGGACTTTACTCATGTGCGGATAAGGCGCTGCTGCGCGGCGGGCCAACGCTGTCAACGCCATGATGCCGCCTTCGCCCTGGTTGTCGGCGCGCAGAATAAACAGCACGTACTTGATCGAGACGACCCAGATCAATGACCAAAAGATCAGTGACAGAATGCCCAGCACACCGTCGTGATTGACCTGAACGCCATAATGGCCGGAAAAAACCTCCTTCAATGTATAGAGGGGGCTGGTGCCAATATCCCCATAAACCACCCCGACCGCAGCGACGAGCAAGCCCACCCCTGACGTCTTGGAAGGGGTGTGTTCATTTACGGCGGTCGCTGTCTCACTCAAGGGGCGCATCTCTCAGTTATCAGGGGGAGTGAATGCACGCAATCCTTGGTCATTGCACTCTTTCAGGGCCATCGGAAAAACGAGGCGCGTAGAGGATCAAAAAAACGACGCCAGTATCGTTGCGAGCAACGCCCTCTACCGTAAAGAAGCCGTAAAAATTTCGGACGGAACCTGCCCTTCTTGGCGCGCTCATCACAGCGTGTCCTACCTGGCCGAAGGGCATCGGTTCACAATCGACGTGATGCTGGCGGCGCGGCGCCTGGCAGTGTCTTTGTTTTTCAATGCAGTCTTATTTTACGAAGAAAGAACGCCCGCCAGCGTCGATGATTTACCCTCGAAAGACGTCCGCAGGGCCATCGGCAATAAAGGGTCTAAACGGCGTGCCCCAGATATTCAATACACGTCGACAGTGTGGGTTGGTACGAAAAACACTTGAGCCGACTAGGTTTGACTGCGAACGGGTGTAACAGTGGCTTGTGGGTACGCGTTCGAGTGTCAAAACGGTCGAGCCACCATGGAAAAATGCCCTAGCACTTCTGGAAATCCAGATCAGCCAGGTTGTTATAGAATGGCTTGAAACTCATAGGGGCTCTGAAAATGATCGACGCAGAACTGCTGAAATTGATGGTTGAAACCTCCGATGACGGCATTGTGATTGCCGAGCAGGAAGGCGATGAGAACATCCTGATCTATGCCAACCCCGCCTTCCAGCGCCTGACGGGCTACAGCGTCGACGACATCCTGTATCAGGACTGCCGCTTCCTGCAGGGCGATGACCGGGACCAAGCCGGCTTGGCCGTTATTCGCGAGGCGATAAAGAACCATCGCCCTTGCCGGCAGATCATTCGCAACTACCGTAAAGACGGCAGTGCGTTCTGGAATGAGCTGTCGATTACCCCGGTATTCAACGACGCTGATCAACTGACTTATTACATCGGGATCCAGAAGGACGTGAGCGCCGAATTCGAGGCTGTCGCGCGTGTGCGCGAACTGGAAGCGGAAGTCGAACACTTGAAGGTTCAACTGGCTCAATGGCAATCCACGTCCCCAATGCTTCAGGACCCAACGCATTAATGATTCTTTGGTGTCCACTGCAAACGACTTTCCTCCGATGACGGCTACCTGGCACCCACACTCAGCTGGAACTTACTGAATGAAGAAGTCGAACCGGCTGTGCCTGGTCTTGGGCGACCAGTTATCTTTCGACCTTGCCTCACTGCAAGGGCTCAACAAGGACCGTGACACGGTTCTACTGGTCGAGGTGATGGAAGAAGCCAGCCATGTGCCCCATCACCCGCAGAAAATCATCCTGATCTTCAGTGCCATGCGTCATTTCGCCGAAGCGTTACGACAGCAAGGGTTCCAGGTGCAATACGTCACGCTTGATGATCCGAAAAACAGTGGATCCGTCAAAGGCGAACTGCAGCGCTGGCAGGCATTGACGCATTCCGAAGAAATACATATCACGGAGTGCGGCGACTGGCGCCTGGAACACGCCCTCAATGACTGTGGCCTGGCCATCCAATGGCATCCCGACAGTCGCTTCCTTTGCACGCGCACCGAATTCTCTGACTGGGCCAAGGGCAAGAAGCAACTGCGCATGGAGTTCTTCTACCGCGAGATGCGTCGCAAAAGCGGGTTATTACTCAATGGCGATGGGAGCCCGGTCGGAGGCGCCTGGAACTTTGATGCGGACAACCGCAAGGCATTGCCCAAGGGTGTCATACCGCCGTCGCCGGCCCGCTTCAAGCCAGATGCGATCACCCAGGATGTGCTTGCGTTGGTAGCCGAACATTTCTCCAGTCACTATGGCAGCTTCGACACGTTCGACTACCCGGTCACACACGCCGATGCCCAGGCGTTATGGGAGTATTTCCTCGACTGGGGGCTGGCAGCGTTCGGCGACTACCAAGATGCAATGGCCAGTGATGAACCCTTCCTGTTTCATGCCCGGATCAGCGCCGCGCTCAATATTGGCCTGTTGGACCTGCGTCAGCTGTGCCGTGACGTTGAGTCGGCGTATTGGGCCCACAGGATTCCATTAAACGCCGCCGAAGGTTTTATTCGTCAACTCATAGGTTGGCGTGAATATGTACGGGGCGTCTACTGGCTGAAAATGCCCGACTACGCCGGCGGCAATCTGTTTGGCAACAACCGGCCGCTTCCAGCGTTCTACTGGACGGGCAACACCCAAATGAAGTGCATGAGCCAGGCGATCGGCCAAAGCTTGAAACATGCCTATGCCCACCATATCCAGCGGTTGATGGTGACGGGCAACTTCGCGCTGCTGGCAGGCATCACCCCGACTCAGATCTGCGACTGGTACCTGGCAATTTACATGGACGCGTTCGACTGGGTCGAACTGCCCAATACACTGGGTATGGTCATGCACGCCGACGGCGGGTACCTGGGTTCCAAGCCTTATTGCGCCAGTGGCCAATATATAAAGCGCATGTCTGACTACTGCCGCACCTGCGTCTACAAGGTCAGTGAAAGCACGACCGACGACGCCTGCCCTTTCAATTCACTCTACTGGCATTTCCTGATGCGCCACGCAGACCTTCTGCGCAGCAATCAGCGCTTGGGCATGGTCTACAAAAACCTCGACCGGATGACTGAACCCAAACAACAAGCGCTGTGGGATCGCGGCCAGGAACTGCTCGCCAGGCTCGATGCAGGGGAATCGTTGTGAAGAAGAGCGAACTGCCGGTCAAAAAGTGCGCGGTCTGCGGATTAGATTTTGCCTGGCGCAAAAAATGGGCGCGCTGTTGGGATGAGGTCCGCTACTGCTCGCAGCGTTGCCGTCGAAACAAGGCCGC
>Ga0308159_1005421_pt1 | contig 10831 bp, 10 predicted proteins | sample PhyCR1_FD_201040 | JGI IMG/M metagenome (GOLD analysis project Ga0308159, IMG submission 201040) | Phyllosphere microbial communities from UC Gill Tract Community Farm, Albany, California, United States - DLSLC.R1 | ecosystem: Host-associated > Plants > Phyllosphere > Unclassified | place: USA...
ACGTCGATCTGGCCGAGGGCAAAGCGTGAAATTCCGTCGCAAGCCCCGGGAAACCGTGGACATCAACCTCGCGTCGCTGATTGACGTGGTGTTCATCCTGTTGCTGTTTTTTGTGGTGACCACCACGTTCACCCGCGAAACCCAGCTGCGCGTCGATCTGCCGGAAGCGGTCAGCGGTTCGCCGGCCGAGGATCAGCAGGTCAAGCAACTGGATGTCGCGATCAGCGCCGAAGGTGTGTTTTCGGTGAACAACAAGATCCTGCCGAAAAACGATCTGGCGACCCTGATGGACGCCATGCAGAAAGAAGCCAACGGCGACACCAGCATGCCGTTGTCGATCAGTGCTGACGGCAAGGCCCAGCATCAATCCGTGATCACCGCCATGGACGCGGCCGGCAAGCTCGGCTTCAGCCATCTGCGCATGACCACGGTCGAGGCGGCGCCCAAATCCTGATGAGCCTGTCCGATCGCTTGCTCGCTGCGTGGTATGCGGGGCACCCGGCCCTGACGCTGTTGCGACCGCTGGAAATGCTCTATCGCCGAGTGGTGGTCAACAAGCGCCAGCGCTTTCTCGACGGCGAAGGCGAGATCTACCAGCCGCCCGTGCCGTTGATCGTGGTCGGCAACATCACCGTAGGCGGTACCGGCAAGACGCCGATGATCCTCTGGCTGATCGACCACTGTCGCCAGCGCGGTTTGCGCGTCGGCGTGGTCAGCCGGGGTTACGGGGCCAAACCGGCGCAACTGCCGTGGCGCGTCGAGGCCGATCAAACGGCGGAAATTGCCGGCGATGAACCGCTGCTGATCGTCCAGCGCACCGGCGTGCCGCTGATGATCGATCCCGATCGCAGCGCCGCCGTCAAAGCCCTGCTCGCCAGCGAACCGCTGGACCTGATCCTCTCCGACGATGGCATGCAGCATTACCGCTTGGGTCGCGATCTGGAGCTGGTGCTGATTGACGCGGCACGTGGCCTCGGCAATAAACGCTGCCTGCCGGCGGGCCCCTTGCGCGAGCCTGTCGAGCGTCTGCAAAGCGTCGACTGCGTGCTGTTCAATGGCGCCAGCGAGGATCGCCAAGACGGTTTTGCCTTCCAACTGCAACCCACCGCACTGATCAACCTGCGCAGCGGCGAGCGCCAGCCGCTCGAACATTTTGCGCCCGGTCAGGCGCTGCATGCCGTGGCCGGGATCGGCAATCCGCAACGTTTCTTCAATACGCTCGAAGCGCTAGACTGGCGCGCAATCCCCCATGCATTTGCCGACCACGCCGAGTACAGCGTGCAGGCCTTGAATTTCACCCCGTCATTGCCGTTGGTGATGACCGAAAAGGACGCGGTGAAGTGCCGCGCCTTTGCTGCTGCCGACTGGTGGTATCTGGCAGTCGATGCGTTGCCGTCACCGGCCTTCGTGGCCTGGTTCGACACGCAACTGATACGTCTGCTGCCCGGTCGGCTTTTGCCTTGACTGTTTATTTATCTGGGAATGCTCATGGACACCAAATTGCTCGACATCCTCGCCTGCCCTGTGTGCAAAGGTCCGCTCAAGCTCAGTGCTGACAAGACCGAATTGATCAGCAAGGGCGCTGGCCTCGCGTACCCGATCCGCGACGGCATCCCGGTGATGCTCGAAAGCGAGGCCCGCACCCTGACCACCGACGAGCGTCTGGATAAATGAGCACAGCCTTCACCGTTGTGATTCCCTCGCGTTATGCCTCAACGCGTCTCCCGGGCAAGCCGCTGCTGGATATTGCTGGCAAGCCGATGATCCAGCACGTCTGGGAGCAGGCGAGCAAAAGCAGCGCCACGCGTGTGGTGGTGGCGACTGACGATGCGCGCATTGTCGAGGCGTGCAAGGGCTTTGGCGCCGAAGTGGTGCTGACCCGCGAGGATCACAATTCCGGCACTGATCGTCTGGCCGAAGTCGCCGCCAAGCTGGGCCTCGAGTCTGACGCGATCGTGGTCAATGTGCAGGGCGACGAGCCGCTGATTCCGCCCAGCGTGATCGATCAGGTCGCGGCCAATCTTGCCGCCCACACCGAGGCGCGCATGGCCACTCTGGCCGAGCCGATCGAAGACGTGGAAACCCTGTTCAACCCCAATGTGGTCAAGGTCGCCAGCGACATCAATGGCCTGGCGCTGACCTTCAGTCGCGCCACCTTGCCATGGGCCCGCGATGCGTTCGCCAAAAGCCGCGAGCAATTGCCTGAAGGCGTGCCGTACCGTCGTCACATCGGCATCTACGCCTACCGCGCCGGGTTCCTCCAGGACTTCGTCAACTGGGGCCCGTGCTGGCTGGAAAACACCGAATCCCTCGAGCAACTGCGTGCCCTGTGGCACGGCGTGCGCATTCACGTCGCCGACGCGTTGATCGCGCCGCCGACCGGTGTCGACACCGTCGAAGACCTCGAACGCGTTCGTCGCTTGCTGGGGGCCTGATGCGCGTTCTGTTCGTGTGCCTGGGCAACATTTGCCGTTCGCCCACCGCTGAAGGTGTCTTGCGTCACAAGCTGCGTGCAGCGGGGCTGGCGGATCAGGTCGAAGTGGCCTCGGCCGGCACCGGTGACTGGCACGTTGGCAACCCGCCAGACAAGCGCAGCCAGGCTGCAGCGAAAGTGCGCGGTTATGATTTGTCGCTGCAGCGTGCGCAGCAGGTCAGTCGCGCCGACTTCGCCAGCTACGACCTGATTCTGGCCATGGACAACAGCAACCTGCGCAACCTCAAGGCGTTGCAGCCGTCCACCGGCAAGGCGGAGCTGGATCTGTTCCTGCGCCGTTATGCCGGGCTGGTCGATGAAGTGCCCGATCCGTATTACGACGGCGATCAAGGTTTCGAGCAGGTGCTGGATCTGATCGAAGCAGCCTGTGACCAACTGTTGATCGAAGTGAAGGGGCGCTTATGAGTCTGCCGGTGCAAGCGCAGGTTTCCCTGAAACCGTTCAACAGTTTTGGCGTCGACGTGCGTGCGCAACTGTTCGCCGAGGCCCACAGCGACGACGATGTCCGCGAGGCGCTGGCCTATGCCACGGCGCACGACGTGCCGCTGCTGGTGATCGGTGGCGGCAGCAATCTGCTGCTGACGGCGGATATTGCAGCGCTGGTCTTGCGAATGGCGACGCGTGGCATCCGCGTGCTCAGCGATGACGGCAGCCGCGTGGTCATCGAGGCTGAGGCCGGCGAACCTTGGCATCCGTTTGTTCTGCATACGTTGGCGCTGGGTTTTTCCGGTCTGGAAAACCTCAGCCTGATTCCCGGCACGGTCGGCGCTGCGCCGATGCAAAACATCGGTGCTTACGGCGTGGAGATCAAGGACGTATTTGCGGGCCTCACTGCGCTGGATCGGCAGACCGGCGAGCTACGCGATTTCAGCCTCGAAGAATGCAACTTCGCTTACCGCGACAGCCTGTTCAAGCAGCAGCCGGGGCGCTGGCTGATTCTGCGCGTGCGCTTCAAACTTGATCGCGGCGCGCAGCTGCACCTGGAATACGGCCCGGTCCGCCAGCGCCTGACCGAGCAGGGCATCGAGCAGCCAACGCCGAGCGATGTCAGTCGGGCGATCTGCAGCATCCGCAGCGAAAAGCTGCCTGACCCTGCGGTACTCGGCAATGCCGGCAGCTTTTTCAAGAATCCGCTGGTGTCCGCTGCACAAGTCGCGCAGATCAAGCAGGAGCATCCCGACGTCGTGGCTTATGCGCAGGCAGACGGGCAAATGAAGCTCGCCGCTGGCTGGCTGATCGAACGCGCCGGCTGGAAAGGCTTTCGCGACGGTGATGCCGGCGTGCACAAATTGCAGGCGCTGGTGCTGGTCAACTACGGCACCGCCACCGGTCTGCAACTGCTGAGTCTGGCGCAGCGTATCCAGAAAGACATTGCCGAGCGGTTCAATGTCGAGCTGGAAATGGAGCCCAATCGGTATTGAGGCTACGCTTGTCGAAGCACCCTCCATAGCCCTGCACCGGTAAAAAAGTGCAGGGCTTTTTTGTTAATGCTGGGTTAACTTAGTCAGCTAACGATACCAACCATTTGCTCCACCAAAGGCCCGGTGCAGACGTTCTGCTCAGCACAAGAGAGCCTGATTAGCCTGAGTCGATCTGCGCGAACCCACCGCTGATTTTCCGGCGGCAGATTGCTCGACCCGATAACCACGAAAAATATGCGGGCGTGCCCATGATTACCCTGAAACTCAACGGTCAAGACCATTCCCTCGACGTCACCGAAGACATGCCGCTGCTCTGGGCGATTCGCGATGTCGCCGGTTACAACGGCACCAAGTTCGGCTGCGGCATGGGCCTGTGCGGCGCGTGCACCATTCACATCGACGGCGCCCCTGCGCGCAGCTGCATTACCCCGATCGGCTCGGTGATCGGGCAGAACGTCACCACCATCGATAACCTTCACGCCGACCCGATCGGCAAAGTCGTTCAGCAAGCCTGGCTCGACAGCGCGGTGGCGCAATGTGGTTACTGCCAGGGCGGGCAGATCATGTCGGCGACGGCATTGCTCAAGACCAACCCGAACCCGAGCGATGCGCAAATCGAAGAAGCCATGGTGGGCAATATTTGCCGCTGCGGCACGTACAACCGGATCAAGACTGCGATCCGCCAGGCCTCCACTCACCTGAAGGAGGCCAAGGCATGAGCCGCCTGCCGAACGATTTCGCCCTGAGCAACCTCAGTCGCCGTGGTTTTCTCAAAGGCGTCGGCGCCACCGGTGCGCTGGTGCTGGCCGCGAGTTGGGGCTGGCAGGACGCGCTGGCTGAAGACAAGCCCAAGCAGTTCGGCGCCGACGGCATGCCCAACGGCTGGATCGACGATCCGAAAGTCTATGTGAGCATTGCTGCCGACGGCACCGTCACCGTGGTCTGCAACCGTTCGGAAATGGGCCAGGGCGTGCGCACCAGTCTGACCATGGTGGTTGCCGATGAACTGGAAGCCGATTGGGCACGGGTCAAGGTGCAGCAGGCGCCGGGCGATGAAGTGCGCTTCGGCAATCAGGACACCGACGGCTCACGCAGCATGCGCCACTGGTACGAGCCGATGCGCCGTTGCGGCGCGGCCGCGCGGACCATGCTCGAGCAGGCGGCGGCGGCGCAGTGGAAAGTGCCGGTCGGTGAATGCCACGCGCAACTGCACAAAGTCATCCACAAGCCGTCCGGCCGTGAGCTGGGCTATGGCGAACTGGCCGCGGCCGCCAGTGCCTTGGCCGTCCCGGCGCGTGACAGCCTGCGCCTCAAGCAGCCGGCGGAGTTTCGCTACGTCGGCAAGGAAGGCAATAAGGCCATCGACGGTGACGACATCGTCAACGGGCGTGCGGTCTACGGCGCCGACGTACATTTCGACGGCATGCTCTACGCCACCATTGCGCGCCCGGCAGTATACGGCGGCAAGGTCAAGTCGCTGGATGACAGCGCCGCGCTGAAAGTGCCGGGCGTACTCAAAGTGATCCAGATCGAACCTCGTCCGTTGCCATCGGAATTTCAGCCATTGGGTGGCGTGGCCGTGGTCGCCAGCAATACCTGGGCGGCGATCAAGGGCCGCGAAGCGCTGAAAATCGAATGGGACGACGGCCCGAATGCCAGCTATGACTCCGTCGCCTACCGCAAGGAACTGGAAGCGGCGTCGTTGAAGCCCGGCAAAGTGGTGCGTAACACCGGCGATATCGACAAGGCGTTGAGCGGCGCGGCCAGCACTCTGGAAGCGTCTTACTACCTGCCGCACCTGGCGCAGGCACCGATGGAGCCGATGGTCGCCATTGCGCGTTTCGACAAAGGTGTCTGCGAAGCCTGGGCGCCGAGTCAGGCCCCGCAAGTGACCCGCGAGCGCATCGCTGAACGTCTTGGCGTGCCGTTCGACAATGTCACCTTCAATGTCACCTTGCTCGGCGGCGGGTTCGGTCGCAAGTCGAAACCGGACTTCGTCGTTGAAGCGGCGATCCTCGCCAAGGAGTTTCCGGGCAAGGCTGTGCGTGTGCAGTGGACGCGCGAAGACGACATCCACAATTCGTATTTCCATACCGTGTCGGCCGAGTACCTCAAGGCCGCCGTCGGTAAGGACGGCATGCCCTCTGGCTGGTTGCACCGCACCGTAGCGCCTAGCATCACCGCATTGTTCGCCCCGGACATGAACCATGAAGCGGCGTTCGAGCTGGGCATGGGCTTCACCAACATGGCCTACGCGATTCCCAACGTGCGTCTGGAAAACCCCGAAGCCAAGGTGCACACGCGGGTGGGCTGGTATCGCTCGGTGTCGAACATTCCCCATGGTTTCGCGATTCAGAGTTTCGTCGACGAGTTGGCGCACAAGGCTGGCGAAGACCCGCTGAAGTATCAGATCAAACTGCTCGGCGCCGATCGCCAGATCGACCCGCGCACCTTGAGCGAAGAGTGGAACTACGGCGAGTCACCCGAGCGCTATCCGATCGATACCGGACGCATGCGCACCGTGCTGGAAACCGCAGCGAAGGCAGCCGGTTGGGGGCGAAAATTGCCCAAGGGCCGCGGTCTTGGCCTGGCGGTGCACTACAGCTTCGTCACTTATGTGGCGGCGGTGATTGAAGTCGAGGTCAAGGATGACGGCACGCTGATCGTGCACAAGGCTGACATTGCCGTCGACTGCGGACCGCAAATCAATCCCGAGCGCATCCGCTCGCAGTTCGAAGGCGCCTGTGTGATGGGCCTGGGCAACGCGGTACTGGGTGAAATCAGCTTCAAGGACGGCAAGGTCCAGCAGGACAACTTCCATATGTATGAAGTGGCGCGCATGTCGCTGGCGCCGAAAGAAGTCGCTGTGCATCTGGTCACGCCACCGGGCGATGTACCGTTGGGCGGCGTTGGTGAGCCAGGCGTACCGCCGATTGCGCCAGCGCTGTGCAACGCAATCTTCGCCGCCACCGGCAAACGTATCCGCAACTTGCCCGTGCGTTATCAGTTGCAGGATTGGCAGAAGGCGCAGGCGTAATGGACAGCGTCGATCTGAATGTCCTGCGCAGCGTCCTTGAATGGCGCCGCGCCGGGCAGCGAGTGGTGCTGTTCAGCGTGGTGCAGACCTGGGGCACTGCACCCCGGTCGCCTGGTGCCATGCTCGCCTTGCGTGAGGATGGCGTGGTGATCGGTTCGGTGTCGGGCGGTTGCGTCGAGGATGACCTGATTGCCCGCCTGCACGACGGCCGTATCGCCAGCGATGGCCCGCCGGTGCAGTTGATTACCTACGGCGTGACCCGTGAGGAGGCGGCGCGTTTCGGTTTGCCCTGTGGCGGCACCCTGCGCCTGACCGAGGAGCGCGTTGGCGATCCGGCGTGGGTCGAAGAACTGCTCGCCCGTTGCGAAGATCACCAGATCGTCGCCCGCGAACTGAGCATCGAAACCGGCGAAGTGACGCTTGCGCCCGCCAGTAAAAACGATTCGCTGATATTCGATGGCAAGACCTTGCGCGCCATTTATGGCCCCCGCTGGCGTCTGCTGCTGATCGGCGCCGGGCAGTTGTCGCGTTACGTGGCGGACATGGCGCGGCTGCTGGATTTCGAGGTACTGATCTGCGATCCGCGTACCGAGTTTGTCTATGGCTGGGAGGAGCAGCACGGGCGTTTTGTACCGGGCATGCCGGATGACGCAGTACTGAGCATTCAGACCGACGAGCGCACCGCGATTGTTGCGCTGACCCACGATCCGCGTCTGGATGACATGGCGCTGCTGACGGCGCTGGATTCGCCGGCGTTTTACGTCGGCGCGCTGGGCTCGCGGGTCAACAGTCAGAAACGCCGCGAGAATCTGGCTCAGCTAGGCTTGTCGCAAGCGGCTATTGATCGCTTGCACGGGCCGATCGGTCTGCACATCGGTAGTCACTCGCCGGCAGAGATTGCCTTGTCGCTGCTCGCGGAGATCGTCGCGATCAAGAACGGCGTGGAGTTGAAGCAGAAAAAACCGCTGGAGGGCGCATGAGCCGATCCATCGCAGTGATTGTATTGGCAGCGGGCGAGGGCAGTCGTTTTCGCCAGATTGCCGGTCCAGACAAGGACAAATTGCTCGCTGACTGCACCGGGCGCGATGGCGCGGTGCGCTCGGTGATCGAGCAGGTGCTGGTGAGCTTGCCAGCGGAACTCGATAAGCGCGTATTGGTAACGACCGAGGCGCGGCCGCAGGCGATGCGCATGGCCCAGGCTTATGGCTGTGACGTTGTTTCGATCGAGTCGACCGGCATGGGCGACAGTATTGCCGCGGGTGTCGCTGCGTGTGCCGACGCGGATGGCTGGTTGATCGTGCTGGGGGACATGCCGTTTATCCTGCCGTCGAGTATCCAGCGAGTGGCCGCGGCGATGGCTGACGATGCGGTGAGCGTGCCGGTGCTGGGTGGTGAGTTCGGCCATCCGGTGGGGTTTGGCCGTTCGTTTGGCCCGGCGTTGTCTGGATTGTCCGGTGATCGGGGTGCCAAGCCGCTGTTTGGGCTGGGCAGGGTGGTTGAGGTGGTGCTGGATGATCCTGGCGTGCTGTGGGATGTCGACGTGCCTGAGGCGCTGGTCTTCAAAAGCCCCTCACCCTAACCCTCCCGAAACGTCGGACTGCCCATAGGGAGAGGGGACTGACCGAATTGTTTTCCCGAGATGCACCGACTTGAAGTTTTCGAGTCGATGTCGGGTTTGAAAAGCTTGAAGATCGGCTCCCTTTCCCCCTCGCCCCCTCGGGGGAGAGGGCTGGGGTGTGGGGGTAGAATTCAGAGCCCACCACAAATGCCACAGGCATAAAAAAGCCCCGCCAGGCTTACACCGGGCGGGGCTTTTTAACGGCTTGGGGAATTACACGAGAGGTTTAGGCTCGTGCTCTTTTTCCTCGGCCTCTTCGCGTTGCTCGACCGCGTCCTGAACGGAGCGTGGTGCCTCGGCGATCACCGCTTCAACCGATGCTTCTTCGGCAACCGGGGCAGGTGCTGCCTCGATCACTTCGGCAGCAGCGGCGGGTTCGGCAACCACTGGCGCCGCAGCGGCGGCCAGTTCGGCTTCCTTCTGCAGACGCTCGGCTTCACGCTTGCGACGACGCACTTCACGTGGATCGTTGGGCGCGCGACCGTTTGGCGTCAGGGCGCTGACCGGAGCCGGAGCTTCAACCACCGGGGCTGGCGCTTCGACGACGGCAGGGGCCTCGACAACCGGCGCTTCAACCACTGGCGCTGGGGCTGGCTCGGCGGCCGCGACCACTGGCTCGGAAACCATAGCCTCTGCAACTTCTGCTTCAGCGACTGGCGCTGGTGCTTCGGTCTTCGCAGGCTCGGCAGTCCAGTTGAAGGCAGTCTGCTCTTCGCGAACTTCACGCACGCTCTTGGTCACGGTTTCAGCGACGGTTTCAGTTGCTGGTTCATTGAATGCAACTGGCGCTTCAACAACAGCTTCTGGTTCAGCGACCGCTTCAACCTGAGGCTGAGCTTCGCGGACCGGTGCCACTTCGACTTCCGGAGCGGCAGCCACTTCCATCGGGGTGTTGGCTTCGACAACCGGCGCTTCGACTGGAGCAGTTTCCAGTGTGGCAGCGGTGGCGCGTTCAGCCTGCTCGTGCGCCTGTGCTTCGGCCGGAGCGCTGATCGCGCTGCTGGCAACGGCGGCAGTGACGGCCAGGCCAGCGGCCAGATCGGCAGTGCTTGGCTCGCCAGCGTTTTCGTTGGATTCGGATTCTTCCGAACCTTCGATCACATTGCCGTTGGCATCACGCTGACGCTCACGACGGTTGCTGCGACGTCGCTGACCGCGCGAGCGACGACGTGGACGATCGCCTTCGGCGCCGTCCTGACCGTCTTCCGGCAGTTGCTCTTCGTTGCTGATGACTTCTTCTTCGGCGACGGCAGCAGCGGCCTGTTCGGCGCGAGGCTGACGCTCTTCACGCGGCGGACGCGGGGCGCGTTCTTCGCGTGGCTGGCGGGCCGGACGCTCTTCAGCGGTGACGGCGGCGGCAGCGGCTACCGCTGGAGCGGCGTCCAGTGGCTCACGCAGTTCACGTACGCGTTCTTCACGCTCGCCGCGAGGCTTGCGGTCTTCACGCGGCGCACGCGGAGCACGTTCTTCACGCGGTGCACGTGGCGCGCGTTCTTCACGGGCGGCCGGCGCTTCGCTGCGGGCTTCACGAGGCTCGCGCACTTCGCGGGCTTCACGCGGCTGACGCTCTTCACGCGGCTCGCGTGGGGCGCGTTCCTCACGCGGTGCACGTTCTTCGCGCGGCTTGCGTTCTTCATCGCGGCGACCATTACGGTTGCGGCTCTGCTGACGACCGTTACGACGCTCTTCGTTGCGCGCCGGACGTTCGGCAGCCGGTTTTTCCACGGCAACCGGAGCGGCAGGCTCTTCCTTGGTGGCGAACAGGCTGACCAGCGACTTCACCAGGCCCTTGAACAGGCTTGGCTCTGGTGCGGCCACCGGGGCCGGAGCAGGGGCGGCTGGAGCGACTTCGGTCGGCACCGGCGCATTGGCGCGGGCCGGGGCAGTCTTGACCGCGGCTTCCTGGCGAACCAGGGTGCGGGTCGCAGCGGCTGGCTGGACTTCTTCGACTTCGGCAGCGGCGGCAGCGATTTCGTAGCTGGACTGGTTGGTCGCGGCTTCCGGGCTGTCGTCACGCAGACGCTGAACTTCGAAGTGCGGCGTTTCCAGATGATCGTTCGGCAGAATGACGATACGGGCACGGGTGCGCAGTTCGATCTTGGTGATCGAGTTGCGTTTTTCGTTGAGCAGGAACGCAGCAACCGGGATCGGCACCTGGGCGCGGACTTCGGCGGTGCGGTCTTTCAGGGCTTCTTCTTCGATCAGGCGCAGGATCGCCAGCGACAGCGATTCAACGTCACGGATGATGCCGGTGCCGTTGC
>Ga0308159_1005422_pt1 | contig 10830 bp, 10 predicted proteins | sample PhyCR1_FD_201040 | JGI IMG/M metagenome (GOLD analysis project Ga0308159, IMG submission 201040) | Phyllosphere microbial communities from UC Gill Tract Community Farm, Albany, California, United States - DLSLC.R1 | ecosystem: Host-associated > Plants > Phyllosphere > Unclassified | place: USA...
TCACCTGATCAGCGATGCCTACGAAGAAAGCAAAGTCAAAATCCGCGAAACCGGTGTTGCAACCCGCGATTACGCGCAAGAGCACCCATGGACCACCGCCGGCGTCGCTGTCGGTGCATTGGGTCTGCTGGCGGCTTATCTGCTGTGCAAACGCGGTGACTGATGGTTTACCGGCTAACCCGGCTGGCGCAACAGCTCAGCCTTGAGCCACTGCGCCAGCTGCCCAGCGCGACCGTCTGCGGCGCGCTTGGGTAGCCACAGCGCCAGGTGGGCCGGGGTTTCACTGAAACCCCATGGCGCCACCAGGCGACCCGCTCGCAAGTCCTCTGCCACCAGCGGCTCGGGTGCGATCGCCACCCCCAATCCTGCCACCGCCGCCTCCAGCAAATAATACAAATGCTCGAACCCCTGGCCATGCTTCAACGTGCCGGGCGCGATCCCGTGTTGCTGCGCCCAACTGGGCCAGGCTTGCGGGCGTGAGGTGGTGTGCAACAAGGCTTCGCCACACAAGGCTTGGGCAGGCGCCTGGCGCAGGCGCTCGTAGCCGGCGAAGAGCGGGCTCATCACCGGGCCGATGCGCTCGCTGGCCAGTTCATACACCTGCATGTCCGCGGGCCATGGCGGCTCGGCAAACACCAGCAGGGCATCCAGCCCAGGACGTCGAGGATCGAGATCGCCATCACCTGCCGACAAATGCAGGCGCAGGTCCGGCAGGTCCGCGTTCAGGCGCCCAAGGCGCGGGATCAACCAGCGCGCCAGCAAGCTGCCCGAACACCCCAGCACGAACGGCGCGTCGGCGCTGCTTTGGGTGAGTTCGGCACACACATCCCTCAACCGCTCGAACGCTTCTGCGCTGGCGTCACGCAAACGGATACCGGAATCTGTGAGTTTAAGGCCGCGTCCATCCTTGACGAACAAACTCACCCCCAAATGCTCTTCCAGCACCTTCAACTGTCGGCTGACGGCACCGTGGGTCACATGCAATTGCTCGGCAGCCTGGCTGACGCTGTTAAGGCGCGCGGTGGCTTCAAAGGCACGCAGCGCGTTAAGGGGAGGAAGGTCGCGGCTCATATGTGAGTTTTCCTGACAGGTTACGGCGATCTTATCGGTTTTCAGCGTAGAAGGTCAGGGGTAGAGTGGTCCTCATAGCTTTACACCCCCCATTCTTTCCTGGAGCGTCCCATGACTCAGTCCCAGACCGATCTACGTAACGGCCCAGACGTCAACGGCCTGTTTGGCGCGTTCGGCGGCCGCTACGTCGCTGAAACCCTGATGCCGTTGATCCTCGAACTGGCCCGCGAATACGAAGCGGCCAAGGAAGACCCGGCGTTCAAAGAAGAACTGGCTTACTTCCAGCGCGACTATGTCGGCCGTCCAAGCCCACTGTATTTCGCCGAACGCCTGACCGAATTCTGCGGCGGCGCCAAGATCTACCTCAAGCGTGAAGAGCTGAACCACACCGGCGCGCACAAGATCAACAACTGCATCGGCCAGATCCTGTTGGCACGGCGCATGGGCAAGAAACGCATCATTGCCGAGACCGGCGCCGGCATGCACGGCGTGGCCACCGCCACCGTGGCGGCGCGCTTCGGCCTGCAATGCGTGATCTACATGGGCACCACTGACATTGAGCGCCAGCAAGCCAACGTGTTCCGCATGAAGCTGCTGGGCGCCGAGGTGATCCCGGTAGTGGCCGGCACCGGCACGCTCAAAGACGCAATGAACGAAGCCCTGCGTGATTGGGTGACCAACGTCGACGACACGTTCTACCTGATCGGCACCGTCGCCGGCCCACACCCGTACCCTGCCATGGTGCGTGACTTCCAAGCCGTGATCGGCAAGGAAACCCGCGACCAGTTGCAAGCCCAGGAAGGCCGACTGCCGGACAGCCTGGTGGCGTGCATCGGTGGCGGCTCCAATGCCATGGGCCTGTTCCACCCGTTCCTGGATGACACCAGCGTCCAGATCATCGGCGTTGAAGCCGCCGGCCACGGCATTGAGACCGGCAAGCATGCCGCCAGCCTAAACGGTGGCGTGCCCGGCGTACTGCACGGCAACCGCACTTTCCTGCTGCAAGACGACGATGGCCAGATCATCGACGCCCACTCCATCTCCGCGGGCCTCGACTACCCCGGCATCGGCCCTGAACACGCCTGGTTGCATGACATCGGCCGTGTCCAGTACACCTCGGTGACCGACGATGAAGCCCTGGATGCGTTCCACAAATGCTGCCGCCTGGAAGGGATTATTCCTGCACTGGAAAGCGCCCACGCGCTGGCCGAAGTGTTCAAGCGCGCACCCACCCTGCCTAAGGATCACCTGATGGTGCTCAACCTCTCGGGCCGTGGCGACAAAGACATGCAGACCGTGATGCACCATATGGAACAGTCTAAGCAGGAGAAACACTGATGAGCCGCCTGCAAGCCCGCTTTGCGCAGCTTAAAGAAGAAAACCGCGCCGCCCTGGTGACCTTCGTCACCGCCGGCGACCCGGGTTATGACACCTCCCTGGCAATCCTCAAGGGCTTGCCAGCCGCCGGTGCCGATGTGATCGAGCTGGGCATGCCCTTCACCGACCCAATGGCAGACGGCCCGGCGATCCAGCTGGCCAATATCCGCGCGCTGGAAGCCAAGCAGAACCTGGCGAAAACCCTGCAGATGGTCCGCGAGTTCCGCAAGGACAACCACGACACGCCGCTGGTATTGATGGGTTACTTCAACCCGATCCATAAATACGGTGTGACGGCGTTCATTGCCGATGCCAAGGAAGCCGGCGTCGACGGCCTGATCGTGGTCGACATGCCGCCCGAGCATAACGGTGAGCTGTGCGACCCGGCCCAGGCTGCCGGCATCGACTTTATCCGCCTGACCACGCCAACCACTGACGATGTGCGCTTGCCGACCGTCCTGAATGGCAGCTCCGGTTTTGTGTACTACGTGTCAGTGGCCGGTGTTACAGGTGCGGGTGCAGCGACCCTGGAGCATGTCGAAGAAGCCGTGACCCGCCTGCGTCGCCACACCGACCTGCCGATCAGCATCGGTTTTGGTATCCGTACGCCGGAACAAGCGGCGGCCATCGCTCGCCTGGCCGATGGCGTGGTCGTGGGTTCGGCGCTGATCGATCACATCGCCAACGCCAGCAATGACCAGCAAGCCATCGATGGCGTACTGGGCTTGTGTGCGGCGCTATCGGAAGGCGTGCGTAACGCCCGTAAGTAAGCGCCCCGTAAGCCATAGGTAAAGTTCCTGATACAGAGGAATCAACCTGCTCAGGCACGGCCTAAACAGCAAGACCAAGGGATGTCGAACCTCGTTCGAGATCCCTTTTTTGTGTGTGCCCTGAGGAATACCCGATGAAAATGCCCAAATCCGTGATCGCAAGCCTCGGCGTGCTGGTGCTTGGTGCCAGCGCCCTGGTGCAAGCCGCGCCTTATGACCAAGGCGGCCCTGACCGTGGCGGCCCGCAAGGCCAGCACGAACAACGTGGCGATGACCATCGCGGCCCGCAGGACAACCGTCGCGGCGGCCCACCCCGGGACTTCGGTCCGGTTCGGCAGATCATCCATGACAACCACGGCCAGTTCTCCCGCGGCGCACCACCACCGCCAAATGTGCGCCTGGTGCGCGGCCAGCCATTGCCCCGTGGCTACTACGGCGAACGCCTCGATAACCGCGCCCTGGCGCGCTTGCCGGTATACCCGGGCTATGAATGGCGCCGTTCGGGGCCGGACGTGGTGTTGATTGCCGTCGGCACGGGCATCGTCTACGAGATCCTCGACGGCGTCCTCAACTGAGCCACTCCCACTGCAGGAGCCGGCTTGCCGGTTCCTGCAAGGTTGGGCGGTGGTTATTTGAGTTCGATGCGCTCGACCTTACCAACCAGCAAGACGTAGGACAGCGCACCGAGCAACGCCAGCACCGCAATATAAGTAATTGCCGGCGCAAACGAATCGCCGCTGGCGAGAAAGCCAATCACGATTGGCGTGGCAATCGCCGACAGGTTGCCGATGAAATTGAACACCCCACCGGTCAGCCCCAGCAGCCGCGCCGGCGCCAGGGTCGACACCAACGACCAGGTGATCGACGCCAGGCCATTGCCAAAAAACGCCAGCGCCAGGAACGCAATCACCCACGCCGTCGAGTCCACATAGTTGGCGCCGATGATCGCCGTGGAGATCAGCAACCCGCCAATGATCGGCAATTTGCGTGCAAAGCCTACCGACGCGCCGCGACGAATCAACCAGTCGGAAAAGACCCCGGAACACAGCACGCCGACAAACGCCGCGAGAAACGGTAACGACGCCAGCAGGCCGGACTTGATGAAGTCCATGCCGCGATATTTCACCAGATAGGTCGGGAACCACGTCAGGAAGAACCACAGCGTGGAGTTCAGGCAGAACTGCCCCAGGTAGATGCCCCAGAGCTTGCGCTTGCTCAACACGATGCCCAAGTCGACCCAGCTGAACGGCGCCTTGACCGTTTTCGCCTGCATATCCACCAGCCCGCCGCCGTCACGGATGAGCTCGATCTCCGCTGCGTTGGCGCCTTTGAAGTCCTTGGGTTCGCGATACACCGCGTACCAGATGATCGCCCACACAATGCCCACGCCGCCTGTGGCGACAAACACCATGTGCCAGCCAAACGCGTGTTGCAGCCAAGCCAAAACCGGTGTGAGGAACGCCAGCCCGACAAACTGCCCGGAGGTGTACACGCCAATCGCCGTGGCGCGCTCGCGCTCGGGAAACCAAGTGGTGACCACGCGACTGTTGATCGGATAGGCCGGGGCTTCCAGGGCGCCGACGGCCATGCGCAGCACGAACAGCGCGATGAAGCTGGCCGCGAAACCGAGCATCACGGTGGCGATGGACCACAGCAACAACGCGGCGGTGTAGAGGATGCGCGGCGGCACACGGTCTACCAGCCAGCCGCCGGGGATTTGCATGGCGGCGTAGGTCCAGCCGAACGCGGAGAAAATCAGCCCGACGTGCACGGGGTCGATACCCAGTTCGCTGGTCAGCGCCGGCGCGGCGATCGACAGGTTGCTGCGGTCGAGGTAGTTGATCACCACCGTGATGAACAACAGCAGCATGATGAAAAAGCGCTTTCTGGTAGGCGTGACTAAAGAAGCCTGCCCGGTGAAGGATTCAGGGTGCATGGGGGTCGCCTCTTCTTATGCTTATTGAGGTCCGAAATGGATCTGACGGGATAAACCGGATCAACAAGGTGGGAGCGGGCAAGCCCGCTCCCACCTGTTGTGCGTCAGTCAGGAATTACCACTCGGCAAAACTGCCGTCGGCATGCCGCCAGATCGGGTTGCGCCAGCGGTGGCCGATGGCCGCGCGTTCGATCACGTACTCTTCGTTGATCTCGATGCCCAGGCCCGGCCCGTTGGGGATCTTCACAAAGCCCTGGTCATAGTCGAACACGCCCGGGTCGCGCACATAGTCGAGTAGGTCATTGCTCTCGTTGTAGTGAATGCCCAGGCTTTGCTCCTGGATGAACGCGTTGTAGCAGACCGCGTCCAGTTGCAGGCAGGCCGCCAACGCAATCGGGCCCAGCGGGCAGTGCAGGGCCAGCGCCACGTCGTAGGCTTCGGCCATGTTGGCGATCTTGCGGGTTTCGGTGATGCCACCGGCGTGGGACGCATCCGGTTGGATGATGTCGACGTAACCTTCGCTGAGCACGCGCTTGAAGTCCCAGCGCGAAAACAGGCGTTCGCCCAAGGCAATCGGGGTGCTGGTCAGCGGTGCCAGTTCCTTCAGCGCTTCGTAGTTTTCACTGAGCACCGGCTCTTCGATAAACATCAGCTTGTACGGGTCCAGTTCCTTCATCAGCACCTTGGCCATGGGCTTGTGCACGCGGCCATGAAAGTCGACGCCAATGCCGACGTTGGGGCCGACCGCATCACGCACGGCGGCCACGTTGGCCAGGGCCAGGTCGACTTTTTCGAAGCTGTCGACGAACTGCAGCTCTTCGGTGCCGTTCATTTTCACCGCCGTGAAGCCACGGGCCACGGCCTCTTTGGCGGCGCGGGCGGTGTCGGCCGGGCGGTCGCCGCCGATCCATGAATACACACGAATCTTGTCACGCACCTGGCCACCCAAGAGATCACTGACCGACACACCCAGGGCCTTGCCCTTGATGTCCCACAGCGCCTGGTCGATACCGGCGAGGGCGCTCATGTGCACGGCACCGCCCCGGTAGAAGCCGCCGCGATAGAGCACGGTCCAGATGTCTTCGATATTGCGGGGGTCTTTGCCGATCAGGTAGTCGGACAGCTCTTCGACGGCCGCCGCCACGGTGTGGGCGCGGCCCTCGACGACAGGCTCGCCCCAGCCGGTCACACCCTGGTCGGTCTCGACCTTGAGGAAGCACCAGCGCGGCGGGACGATAAAGGTCGTCAGTTTGGTGATTTTCATCTGTTATCTCTCTTATTAGATGCAGCGCCTGTGGGCGCGGAACTTGAAGTCAGCTCAGGGCTTTCCAGGCGGCGACATAAGCCTGGGCGCGGCTCGCTACCTGATCCACGGTCATGCCCGGTTTGAACAACCCGGAGCCCAGCCCGAAGCCTTTGGCGCCAGCGTCGATAAACACCTGCATGTTGTCCGGAGTAATGCCGCCCACCGGCAGCAACAAGGTGCCGGCCGGCAATACCGCCAGCCACGCCTTGATCACCGCCGGGCCCATTTGCTCGGCAGGGAACAGCTTCAACACGTCGGCGCCTTCGGCCAATGCGGCAAAGGCTTCGGTGGGCGTCGCCACACCCGGCGACAGGAACAGCCCTGCGGCTTTGGCGGCACGCAACACCTTGGCATCGCTGTGGGGCATCACGATCACCTGGCCACCGGCGGCCTTCACTTGCTCGACCTGCTCAGGCAGCAACACCGTACCGGCACCGATCAGGCAATCGGCGGGCAGGGTATCGCCCAGGGTGCGGATGCTGGTGTAAGGGTCGGGCGAGTTCAGCGGGACTTCGATCACGCGAAACCCGGCCTGATACAGCACCTGGCCGACGGCCTCGGCTTCGTCCGGGCGAATGCCGCGCAGAATGGCGATCAAACCGTTTTGCGCGAGTGCTTGCTTGAGCATGTCAGGCCTCCGTTACAGGTTGAATGAGCTCGGCTGCCACGGCCAATTGCCACAGGCCACGCTCGGTGGCTTCCTGCGCCAGGCTGACGTGGGCAAAGCCGCAAAGGGTGAGGGCGCGTTGGTAGCGGGCGCAGAGGGGAGCGGCGCCGACCAGGATGATCGGCTGGTGTTTTGCGCGGCCGGGCAAACCGGCGAGTTCATGGCCGATGAGCAAACCCGAGAGGTAATCAGGCTGCTGGTCGGGGGCGAGTTGCGCGGTAAGTCCAAGGGTGCGCGCGCTGAACAGGGTCGACAGCACACCGCGCTGGCCGTCTTTGGAGAGCGCTACGTGCACGCCTCGGTCAAAGGCGTCAGCCTGGAATTGTTCGCTGGGTTGCTGGGTGCGCCCCAGGATGCTGTGTTTGCTCAGCACCGCGAACAGCTCGCCGGTCATGAAGGTGTCGAAGTGGGTGATGCAGCCCTCGACCACCTCGACCCACTTGGAATGGCTGCCGGGCAGGCCGATCAACCCATTGGCGCCCAACCCTTGCAGCACGCCCAATACTTGGGTTTCTTCGCCGCGCATCACATTGGGCAAGCCAACCCGCTCGATCACGCCCGGCACGATATGCACGTCGACGCCACGCACACTGCGCACGCGATGCAGCGCTTGGCCAAGGCTCGCCACATCGACCGGAGTGTTGCGGTAGGCCGCTTCGCTCCAGCCCTGGGCGCTGCCGACCATGCCGCAGGCGATCACCGGCACGTTGGGCGCGGCGTCGAGCCAATCCCCGCAGGCCGCATCGAACGCCAACTCGAAGCCATCGCTGCAGCGTATGCCGGCTATATCGCGGGGCTCGGTGGGCAAATGCATGATGCCCCACGCCAGCGAGCGCTGTTCCAGCACCACGCCTGCGGGGCCGAGTTTATAAGCACGAAGGGAGCTGGTACCCCAATCGAGCGCGATCAATTGCGCCTGCATCGCTTCACCTGAATTGAGTGGGTGCTGAAAAAAGCAGATGGGCGAATATAAACCTATGCTTGGCTATATCTCAATATATAAATAACAGTCCCATATAGTGGGAGAAGACAATAAAAATCCCGTCCCTTTGCGCAGCCAGGTGACGGGATCGATTAAAAAATAGACAAATCCAACTCGCGCATCGCGCCCATCCAGATCGCGTAATCGGTATGGTCCTTGAGGTCATCGCCAGTATCGGGATGCAGGAACACCACCAACCCATTCCGATTGATCACCAACCACGGCAGCACCACGCCGATGTACTCGGCATCGAACGCCAGTTGGCAGCTCCAGTCCGGGTGCGGGCCCACGGGCCGCTCATGCACGCGCCCCATACGCAGCGGGAAGAGTTTGGCGGCGTCTTCGCACAGGGTGCGCGCCTGGTCGATCGTGTTTGCGTCGAAGTAGATATGGGCGTGGTAACCCTTGATACGTTGCATGACGGACTCCGGATCCAATATGCGCCAGATGCTAGACCGCAATCGACGGCAGGGCCAGCCCGGTCAAGGACTGCGCACTACTGGCCTGCTCGGCGACCAGCCAGTCGACAAAACGCTCCACTAACTGCCCCCGGCGTTTGCGTTGCGGTTGCACCACGTAATAGCCGAAACGCGAGATCACTGTGTCGCTGATCGGCCGACACAACCAGTTCTGTTCCAGCAGGTTATCCACCAAGTGGCGCCAGCCGATAGCCACGCCCTGGCCGGCAATCGCGGCTTGAATCAACAGCGTGTAGTTGTCGAAGCGCAGTTGGCCGGGCGTCGGTGCACTGGCGATGCCCAGTTCGCGAAACACGCCGCTCCAGTCGAACCACTGGCTGTTGTTCTCCTGGCGAAGGTGCAGCAACGGAAAATCGTGCAAATTTTGTACAGACAACGGCCTGGCCTGTTCCTTGAGCCACTGCGGGCTGCACACCGGGAACACTTCCTCGTTGAATAGCCACAGGCTGTCGCCCTGCTTGAAACGACCATCGCCAAACAGTACGGCCACGTCGATGTCGCTGCGCAAGGTGGCGTGGTTGCGCTCGCTGGTCACCAGGCTCACATCCACCTGAGGGTTGGCCGCATGAAAGCGATGCAGGCGCGGCATCAACCAATACGCGGCGAAGGCGAAGTCGGTGGCCACTTGCAGCACTTCGTGCTGATCCTGCTGGGTGATCGCACTGAGCCCGGCGTTGATGGCCTGCAAACCGCCTTGCACATGCTCGAACAACAAGGCGCCAGCATCGGTCAGTTCGATGCCACGGTAGATGCGATCAAACAGGCGGATCGCCAGTTGTTCTTCCAGGCGCTTGATCTGCTGGCTGATCGCTGGCTGGGTGGTGCCCAGTTCCATCGCGGCGGCGGTAAAGCTGCGATGACGCGCTGCCGCTTCAAAGGCGCGCAGCAGATCGAGAGACAGGTCACCGAGGGCTTCATACATAAGCTGTGCTTATCCTAGACATTGCTTTTCATGGGCTTTACCCCATTTTCCATGGGCTGCATGCTCAGTCGCATAAACACCGCCTATGGAATGCCGATAGATCATGAAGCGCAAGAACATTCTTTTCATCATGGCCGATCAAATGGCCGCACCGTTGCTTCCGTTCTATGGTTCTTCGCCGATCAAACTGCCGAACCTGAGCCGTCTGGCTGCACAAGGCGTGGTGTTCGACGCCGCCTATTGCAACAGCCCGCTGTGCGCACCGTCGCGCTTCACCCTGGTAAGCGGGCAACTGCCGAGCAAAATCGGCGCCTATGACAATGCGGCGGATTTCCCCGCCGACGTGCCGACTTACGCCCACTACCTGCGCCGCCTCGGCTACCGCACGGCGCTGTCGGGCAAGATGCATTTCTGCGGCCCCGACCAATTGCACGGTTACGAAGAGCGCCTGACCAGCGACATCTACCCCGCCGACTATGGCTGGGCGGTGAACTGGGACGAGCCAGACGTGCGCCCCACTTGGTACCACAACATGTCGTCGGTGCTGCAGGCCGGGCCATGCGTGCGCACCAACCAGCTGGATTTCGATGAAGAGGTGGTGTTCAAGGCCCAGCAATACCTGTTCGACCATATCCGCGAAGACGGCGACCAGCCATTCTGCCTGACCGTGTCGATGACGCACCCGCACGACCCGTACACCATTCCCAAGCCTTTCTGGGACCTGTACGACGACGCCGACATTCCATTGCCTACCACGCCGGCCCAAGCCGATCTCGACCCGCACTCCCAGCGCCTGCTCAAGGTCTACGACTTGTGGGACAAGCCGCTGCCTGTGGATAAGATCCGCGATGCACGCCGCGCCTATTTCGGCGCATGCAGCTACATCGACAGCAATGTCGGCAAGCTGCTGCAGACCCTGGAAGACACAGGCCTGGCCGATGACACCATCATTGTCTTCTCCGGCGATCACGGCGACATGCTCGGCGAGCGGGGCCTCTGGTACAAGATGCACTGGTTTGAAATGGCCGCCCGCGTGCCGCTGCTGGTCAGTGCGCCAGGGCAGTTCGCGGCGGGCCGCGTCAGCAAAGCGGTGTCCACCGCCGACCTGTTGCCAACCCTGGTGGAACTGGCCGGCGGCGAGCTGGACCCGCGACTGCCACTGGATGGCCGCTCACTGGTGCCGCACTTGCAGGGGCAGGGCGGGCACGACGAAGTGTTTGGCGAATACATGGCCGAAGGCACCATCAGCCCGCTGATGATGATTCGCCGTGGCGCCTACAAATTCATCTACAGCGAAGACGATCCTTGTCTACTGTTCGA
>Ga0308159_1005425_pt1 | contig 10827 bp, 4 predicted proteins | sample PhyCR1_FD_201040 | JGI IMG/M metagenome (GOLD analysis project Ga0308159, IMG submission 201040) | Phyllosphere microbial communities from UC Gill Tract Community Farm, Albany, California, United States - DLSLC.R1 | ecosystem: Host-associated > Plants > Phyllosphere > Unclassified | place: USA...
GGGGAGAGATCGGTCGGGTCCGCCGGGTTGCGGATGATGATATTGTCCTGCTGTATGTCGAAATAGGATGCGTTGATCGTCGCGCGCTTGTGGAACAGGTCGAACTTGACGCCCGCCTCCTTGTTGGTGGTGATGATGTTCGGCAGGATGCTGCCATTCTTCGCCACCGCGAAAGACGCCTGCTCGCCGCGTGAGTAATTGGCGAAAAGCGACAGGTTGCTCGTGGCATCGAAGATCAGGCCGCCGCTGGGCGACACGCCGTTCTTCCGCTGGACGTTGATGGGCGAAGGCCCCGCAAAGAAGGTCTGCGACGTGGTTTCGAACCAGTTCTTGCGAACGCCGCCCAAAATCTTCAATTTCCAGAATTCGATCAGCGCCTGGCCATAGATGCCTTCCTGCTTGCCGCCCGAACGGATCTGGACGTTGCCGAACGGCGACCAACGAATGTCGGTCAGCGGCCCGCTGGCGGTGAAGGACGGATTCAGGATCCGACTATAGACCAGGCCACTACGCTGTTCGGCGGAGCCGTCGCCATAATTATATCCGACGTTGAAGCTGGCCTTCACATCGTCGGCGATGTGCGTCTTGACGCGCAGGAAGCCGTCAATGGCATTGGCCGAGCCCTGTTGCCGCGATCCCTGAAGGTCGATGACGGGCACACCTTGGCGACTATAGCCCGAATTACCCGCGCGCGTCGTGAGCAGGGTCTGGTCATGCAAGCCACGAACGACCAATTCGATGCCGGGCACGATCTGTCGCGTCGCATCGAAATAATAGCGTTTGGTCGCGATCCGGATGCCTTGGTTGGCGGCGTAGATCGGCACCGACGGATCGCGATCGATGATCCGGAACGTCTTGTTGTCGAACAGCGTGTAGGCGCCGATGCCGGTGACGGCCTCGTTGATGCTCGCACCGATCACGATGTCGGTGAGGCGATCCTTGTATCGGAGCGACGGCGCGAACAACCAGTCCTTGTTGCCCGTATAGCCGCCATAGTTTCGATCCATCGTCTGCGCACTGCCGATGACGCGGGCCGACAGCTTCTTGTCGCCGGTGATCGCGTTGTTGGCATCGATGACGCCGCGCGCCAGACCGAAGGAGCCGGTGTCGAAGCTGACCGCCAGGCGCTCCTCGGCATTTGGCTTTTTGGTGACGACGTTGATGTTGCCGCCCAGGTTGCCGAACCCGGCCAGGATCGCATCCGGCCCCTTCAGGATTTCGACCCGCTCGATATTGGCCACCGGCTGGTCGGCCCCCGCCGCCACGCCATATTGCGACGATGTCGTCAGGCCGTTCACCAGCCCTCCGGCTCCAAAGCCGCGAATGGTATAGGATGCGCCGCTGTTCGGGTTGTTGCCCCAGCACCGACACACCGCCCGCGTTGCGCAGGATGTCAGTGATGTTCAGCGCCTGCTGTTCCTCGATCGTCTTGGCGGTGATGACTTGGGTGTTGCGCGGCTGATGGCGCAGGGCCAGGCCGTTGCGGTCCGAGGTGGTCGCCTGACGCACCAGCACGCTGGCTTCCGCCTCGTCGCGCCGTGCGGTCACGACGATATCGTTGACGACGACCAGGCCCCCCTGCACCGCCGGAACGACGGTCAGACTCGTTCCGCCGATGACTGTCCTGATCGCATCCGCCGCCGATCGCGCACCGCGCACGGGCCGTGAAGTCAGCCCCTTGACCGCGTCGGGATCGAAATTGACGTTCACACCCGATTGCCTGCCGATCATATCCAGCGCGCGGTCCATCGGCATGGCGGGCACGGTGATGTCCCCCGCCCGCACGGCCTGCGCAGCGGCGGCATCCGGCAGGCTCGCGCCCAGAAGGCCGATGACACTCAGGCTGGCAAATCCCAGCACATGACGCCCACTCCCAGTCAGATTCAGCATGCAATCCCCCCTTCACAGGGCGCGCGCCATCCTCCACGGCAAAGCCGCGCTCGGATAGAAAGCCATCCCTGTCGACAAACGGTTGGCGCCTCGCGGCGGATGATGCGGTGGCGATCCTCTAAGGAGGCTACCGCGGCCGTATTCCTGCTGACGACAGCCCGTGTCTTGGCGATGCGAGATGCCAGCCGGACCTTCTGTCATCGGAGACGCTATGCTTCAGTCTTGTGACAGGCAAATTCGATATGTTCATGGGGGCATGAACCCATTCGATGACAGCCCTCAAACCTTGTAATATTGCTCGAAATACGCCCTCACTTGCAGAATGAACCATTTCAGCACCGGGTCGTGACGGTTACGCGGCCACTGGGCGACGGTGACGATCCCTCGGCGGGCGAACGGTGCCTCGAACACCTTGAACGGCATCAACGCCGCATAATGCTGGAACACCCATGAGTTGCCCGTGGCGACCAGATCGCTGCCGATCACGATCGCGGGCAGCGTCGCCTGGGACGTGGCCCGGACGCAGATGCGTCGTGCGCTCAACATGTCCACGCCGTTCTGGTCGAGCGCGAAGGTCTGCTTCTCCTCCCCGCGGGCGACGATATGCCGCGCGGCCCGATATTGCGCTTCAGTGATTTCGACGCAGTTCTGGAACTCCGGGTGGCGATCCCAGACCAGGTAGCTCGGCCAGACGGTCAGCATCGGCATCGTCTCCAGCCCGTCGAGCGCCATATGCTCGGGCAGCAGCAGCAGATCGGCCCCCTGATCGAGCGATCTGTCCGGCCGTTCGATGTCCAGGGGGATGACGTTCACCTGCAAACCGGGGGCCAGGGTAGAAAAGCTGCGCAATACCGGGCCCAGCAGCATCTGCTCGTTCGCATCGTCGGCAGCGATGGTGATGCTCTCGGTCGTCGTCAGGGGATCGAAGGCGATGGAATAGTTGAAGGTGCCCTCCACCTCCCGCATGATCCGGCGCACTTCGGGCCGCAATGCATGCCCCAGCGGCGTCAGCTGCGGCTCCCCCCCTGCATGGACCACCAGGTCATCACCGAAATGATCACGCAGGCGCCGCAGCGCATGACTCATCGCCGATTGGCTCAGGCTGACGCGACGTCCCGCCTCGGTCAGAGTCGGAGCGTGGAGGATGGCATAGAGCGGATAGAGCAGGTTGAGGTTGAGCCGACGGACCGTGCCGCCATGGAGAGAGGCTGACGCACCACCTTGACCATCCGACGATTGACCCGAAGCCGTCATTGCCCGCCCTTCCCGCCCAAGGCCCAAATGCCTAGCGATGAATAACAAGAGCGCAGGCGGGTTGGTAGATCGACCGATCGGGTTCAGCGCCGCCGGGCCGATCTGGTCGGCGATGTTATTATGCCCCGACGGTGACCTCCATCGTCACACGACGGTTGGCGGGTGCGACCTCGTCGTCATCGCTCATCTCGAGCACCGGACGGCCGTCGACTGCCCAGTGAACGCGGCGCAGGCGCGCATCCCGTCCGTCCTTACCGACGCCGTTCCCCCAGCTGTGATAAACATATAGATCGTTACCATCCTCGTCGGTCGTGAACGAGCCATGGCCTGGCCCCTGCTCGTAACGCCGATAGTCTTCGTCGCCTTTGGGCATGGCTACGCTCTTCTGGAGCGGAGCGGACCATTTGCGCCACGCATCGATGCGGGTCAGGTCGCTATCGAGCGAGGCGGACGTGCCGTTGACGACATAGGTCGGGCTAACCCCCGAGCTGGAATAGACAAGCGCCACGCGATTGCCCCGGATCAGCGCGAAGGCCCCCTCGGCGAGGTTTTCCTCCACCGAGGTATCCGGCGCGATGACGGGCGACGGCGGACCGGCGAGGCGCGTCGGTCGGGCGGGATCGACCTTGGCGATCCACGTCAACGGATCGCCGAGCGGCCCGGATGTCGGCAGGTATCGCTGGGACCAGGTGTAATAGCCCTGACCCCGCACCTCGAAATAGGACATGTCGAGACTGATATTGGCGGGCATGTCCGGCCGCCCGAGCGGGGTACCATCCGCCTTGCGGATCGCGGCCGGTTTCGACCAGTCGGCGGGATTGGCGGGATCGCCACCGTCGCGAAGCTGCATGATGTGCGACTCCACCGTCGACCATGCGCCGCCCTCGTTGGACTGCGGGTCGGTCGGATGGAAGCAGGGCGCAAACAGGATCGACAGTCGTCCGCCGATTTCATGGATTTCAGGGGCCCAATAGCATCCCGCAATCACTCGGCCTTCCGCCGTCCGATCACAGCGGATCCGCCGATTGAGCAGGTCGACTTCCCGTGCGCGGCCGCCTTTGTCGTCGGCAAGATCGGCGATCGTATCGGCGATACGGAGCGGCAGATGAGGCGAGCCGACATTGTCGTTGTTCGTGTCGTCCGTCGCGATGAACAGATAGCGGACCCGGCCCTGATGCTCCCAGCGATAGATATTGGGATCGGCGCGTTCATAGGCAAAGATCGCTGGATAGCGGCGCTGGCGGACGGTGCCGTGGACGAGATACCGTCCCGGCTTGCCCAACTGCGCGAGATCGGCGGCGTCCCAATCCACCGCACGTGTCGCGGCGGAGCCGTCCGAATAGCCCAGTTTCACCGGCACTGCGGCGAGCCCACCGGCACCGCCCGGTCGGATCGTCTGGGGCGTGACGGTCGCCGCCGTGTTGACGATGCGGCCGAAACGATTGCCCAGCGCTGTCGCGGTGACGTCGTCGACGGGCAGCGTATCAATGGCCGTAGTCGTGAGATCACCGATGCGAGCGTCCCCCACATTGCCGATGGAGGCGATCCGTGCGCGGCGTCCCCCCGTCTCGGGATAAAAGGGTGTCTGCTGCCATTCCTGACGCGTCAGATCGGCCACGGTCGTCCAGCGCGACTGTCCCGAACGGTCAATCCACGAGACGACGTAACGCTGGGCGGCGCTGTCCCAGATGGCGTGCGGATGGTCGATGCCGTCATTCGACCTCAGGTCCAGCGTGCCGAGCTCGGCGAACTCCGCCGATTGGGGATCGCGGCGGAAGATGACGATGGCGGACGGTGACGGATCCTGCTTGCCGTCCATGTCCACGCGTGTCGCGATGACGCCGATCGTGCCGTCGGAGAAGTGGAAGAGCGAAGGATTCGACACGCCGCGAAGGGCGACGCGATCGACGCCGATATATTCCCCACGGGCGAACATCACGCCATAGTCGTCGTTGAGCGGGGTCATCGTACCGTCGCCCCCCGACATGGCCAGATGGACGCTTCGCGCGACGGTCGGCTGGTTGGCATCCTGCGACGTGGTCGGCATTCGCGCATAGGCTTCCAGCTGACGTGCGGACTTGCCGAGCAGCTTCACTTTGAACCGCTTGGTCAGGGTCTTGCCGTCCGGCCGGGTCAGCCTACCCTCAAGGCTGACGACGCGGGCGTCCGCCGTGATGTTGGTCAGGATGCCATCGGGTACGTCGCGACCATCGGCGCGCCAGGCGGCGGCATGCCCCACCGGCACCGGCAGGCGCGTTCCCGATGCCAGGATCGGGGCGACGATCCAGCGATCGGCGACGGTTGCGAGATCGGGCGCGGCCCGGTTCCAATGCGCCACCAGAGCATCGCGCTCGGCCGCGGTGATGGGAAGCACCGTACCGTGTCGTGGGGACTCGGGCAGGTGGAACCGGCGCGGATAGGTCCACGCGATCTTGCCCTCAAGCGAATGGGTGGCGAGCGGAATATAGCCGACGCCGCCATAATTATCGACCCACAGGAAATATCGAAACCCGCTGGTATCGCCTGGATTGGCGCGAAACGCGGCCGGTCCTTCCACCTCGGGGGTGCCGGCGCGACGACCGATGCAGCGGTCGACGATCTTCCACGCACCCGACGCGCCATCGGCTCGGAGCGAGGACGACGTCTGCGCCAGAATATCGCTGGACGGGCAACCGGCCGCATCGTTGATCTTGGTGAACCGATAATAGCGATCGCCGTCCCGCAGGACTGTCGCGTCGATCATCCCTTTCGCCTTGACGGCACCGGGGACATCGGCGGACCGGAACCATGGTTCGGGCGTGGTAAAACTGCGAAAATCGCGTGTGGTCGCACGCAGGATCTGCGGGCCGTTGCCATCCTCCACCTTGTGCGCCGCATCCTTGTAGCGGGTGGAGGTCCAATACACGACATAGGCGCCGATCGTCGGGTCATAAGTCGCCTCCGGCGCCCAAGTCATGCCCGCATCGGGCAGATTGACGAGGACGTGCCGTTGCTTCCCCCAGTGGATGAGGTCGGTCGTCTCCCAGACTTCGAGATATCGGCTGCCCTGGCTGGTCGAATCACGCCACCCGGTGCGCCCGGTCGAAAGATCGGTCGCAAGCAGGAAAAAGCGGTCCCCTTCGGCAGAGCGCATGATGAACGGATCGCGCAGGCCCCGCGTACCCTCGCGTGACTCCAGGACCGGCTGCGCGTCGTTCAGCGTCTTCCATTGCAGGGCGTTGTTGCCGTCCGACACGGCAAAACGCAGCTTTTCGCCGTCGATGCTATTCCCGGTGAAGTAGACGAACATATAGGCCGAGGGCGCGGGCGCGGCGGCGGGCGCCGCCAACACGGTGACATCGATCGGCACGGACACGGGCCGGTGGTCGGGCAGCGTAACGGTTGCGGTCAGGCGAATGCGACGGTCGCTGGTGCCGCGCAGGACGCGCCCCTTGCGTATGACGTCAGAGCCGTGCCCCATATCGACGTCCGAAATCGTGGCAGGATCGGAGGATCGCCACGTAATGCGCGCCTTGCCGATATTCGGGACATTGCGAAGCCCCGACAGGGCCGAGCCATCCTCGGGGAGCGTGACGTTTCCACGGAGCGGCGCTACAAAGGCAGGATCGGAGCGCAACGCTTTCGCAACGGCATCGGTCAGCGGATTGACGGCCGGTGCCGCTCCGACCAGCGCAATGCCCGCCAACGCACACAACAAACTGCCAAGGGGATGCGATCCGCCATTCATCCTGTATCTCCCGGTAGCAACGATGACGAATGCGTCGCCTCGCGGCTTCAATATCGCCGCATTATGTCGGACATTTGCGCCACTGCAAGAGGGGTAGACGAGGATTTTTCCGTCATAGCGCCAGATGACGGTTGCGGCGCGTGGCAGCGCAAAACATGGCCGCAAAGTAGCGATCGCAGCGGGAGAACGCGTCGTAAGCTAACGGGCAACGTAGGGCGAAGTCGCTGCGGGGACCGTGCTGACATCGTCCCATCCCGCATCCAATTGATCGACAAAAGGATTTTGAATCTGGCATCCGGGATCGGCGGCGTGGAGCGCATGTTCGGATCGAGCCTGCCCCCCCTCCGTTCACCGATCGCGACCGAGCAACAGGCGTCAGCGCTGCTTCTTGGTGATGGTCGCGGTGAAGTCCGGATCCTTCTTGGCGACCCAATCGACGAATTTTCGCACGTTCGGGTGATCGAGCAGGCCAGCCACGTTCATCCCATGCCGTTGCAGTTCGGAATTGCTGAAATTCGCGGTCAGGGTCTGCTGGCATATCGGATGCATCGGCACGACATCCCGGCCACCCCGGCTTTTGGGTACCGGATGGTGCCAGACGATAGTCTTGCCCGTCGGCCGACCGCAGAGCCAGCATGGCACCGGTGCAGCCTCGGCCTCCTCTTCCGGCGGGAGGTGATCATAGGGATCGTGTTTGGAACGTCTGGCCATGGATGGAACAACTGCCTTATTTCCGATGGCCTGTAGCAAAGCGATCCACCCCGTCATATGGAAAGCTGCAAAAGGCCCCCACCCCGCCGGGCCGATGGGGGCGAAGATGACGAGTTCGGCGAAACCCTGGGATGCGGTGATGGTCCGCAAATGGCTGGAGCGCCGCCATGAGGCGGCGCGGCTGGATCAGGCCGCCGCCGATCGTCGCGGCTACGAAGCCCGGGACGACTTCGACAAGGCTGCGGCCGAGGAATGGGTGTGCCGCACGCTGAAGAGTGCCGAGTGTGTTGACGATCAAGCTGCGCTCATCATCCGCATCAAAGAGTTGATCGGACAGGACGAGTATCCGGCCACCGGGATGAACGACGATATTCGGTTCGAACGGCATGTTCGTACCTATCTGCGAAAGCTCACCAAAATGGCGAAGACCAAAGTAGGCTTTGAAAAGACCCTTCGCCATCAGTGAGGGCGGCAATACGCCAACCAGAGCAGGCCCATGAGCGGTGATCGAGCGCCCCGCCTTCCCGCCTCGGATTTTTGCAATAGCCCCTCCAAGGGGCCAAGGCCGCGATCTCGAACCGCCAGGCCGCCTACCCGCCCGCAAATCGAAAGACCGAAGTTGGCCGCGTAGCGATACGTCCGATGGTCGGTAATGCAGCAGCAATCCGCCATCACTGTCCTACGCGATAGCCCGAAACGCGACATAACCATCTTGTCCGACTTGACGCCTCAACGCGCACGAAGGCATCCCAACCGAGCGATGGGGTCTCGGCGGAAATCCAAACCCAACTGCCGCGATTCGCCGAACAAATTCGTGCCTTGGGGCAATTTGTCGTGAAATTGCCGCACCTTCTAGCTCAGGCACTCAAACCACCGAAGAACCCCTTAAGTTATTATAGAAAATAGATAATAATCAGAGCTAGGCGGGATAACCAATCCCCCCCAAAGGGAGCGATTCACCCATTGCTGAAAATACCCCAATAAAATCATTATGTTGCGGCAGCGCGCCATGTAGCGCCTTTTTCTTTTAAATCCATTTGTCAGGCATTTACCTTTGTGCCATGTAGTGCGCGACCCGCATCTTAGCGGGCGTACATTTGGGGGGAGGATCTATGCGAGATATTGCATCGCGCTGGCTGTTCGGCGCGTCCGTCGTTGCGATCGCAACGGGCGGCATTCACAACATCGCCCATGCACAGACCGCCGTGGCGCCGCCGAAGCGCGGTGCCGAGCTTCGCGTGGAGCAGGGCCGCGATCCCAGCCAGCCGACCGGCGCGCTCAATGCCTCGCAGGTCGCCGAGCAGGGCGTTTCGGATCAGGACATCGTCGTCACCGGCGTGCGCGAGTCGCTGCGCTCGGCGCAGGCGCTGAAGCGCAACGCCAATCAGATCATCGACTCGGTGCAGGCGCAGGACATCGGCAAGCTGCCCGACGCCAACACGACCGAGGCGTTGCAGCGCATCACCGGTGTCCAGATCCAGCGCCGCTATGGCGAAGGCGCGACCGACTTCGACCACCGCACCTCGCCCGCCATCACGGTGCGCGGCCTGACCCAGGTGCAGAACTTCCTCGACGGCCGTGCCATCTATTCGGCTTCGGGCGGCCGTGCCTTCGATCTGGAGGGGATTCCCCCCGAATTGCTCGGCGGCATCGACGTCTACAAGAACGCCCCCGCCAACGTCATCGAGGGCGGCGTCGGCGCGGCGGTGAACCTGCGCACCCGCCTGCCCTTCGACCAGCCCGGCCAGACGATCAGCGGCACGCTACGCGGCAACTATTATGACCGCGTCGACAAGTTCGGCTATTCGGCCTCGGGTCTGTACAGCAACCGCTTCGACACCGGCATCGGCGAGATCGGCGTCCTGTTCAACGCCGTCTATTCGACCGCGCATTACCGCCAGGACGGCATCCTGGCGAACCCGCAGCAACCGATACCGGCCGGCAGCATTCCCGGCGCGCCTGCCAATGCCCGGGCACCCATGGGGATGCAGGTCTATGACGACCTCGGCGACCGCCGTCGCCTGGGCATCGCCAGCGCGGTGCAGTGGCAGGCCGCCGACAATCTGCTGATCACCGGCCAGTATCAGCTCGCGAAATACTGGTTCAACCGGCGCGGGGCCTATTACTACACGGTCAATGGCGGCAGCCAGTCCAATCCCCTGCCCGGATCGACCTTCACCTTTAACAATGAAGGCTATGCGACCTCCGGCTCGCTGCGAGGGCAGAATTTTGAAACCGGGCGTTTCGACCAGGAGTTGTGGAGCCAGAGCCAGAACTTCACTCTGGCCGCCGATTGGCAGGCGACGGACCGGGCCAAGGTCCATTTCGACGCCCAGTATCTGAAGAGCTATTACAACGCCGACCGCAACGGCCATGTCCTGTCGCTGTTTACCGCCGCCGGACAGAATACGCCCACCGGATCGCCGCACCCGTCGACCATCGACTTCGACCTGCGCGGCAGCCGCCCGCAATGGGACGTGCGCGACAAGGCGCTGCTGAGCAATCCGGCCAATTACAGCACGCCGTTCATCGCCGACGCCTTGCAGCGCAACGACGCGGACACGCTCGCGCTGGCCTATGACATCGAATATGATCTGGAGGGCGGCTTCCTGCAGAAACTGCGCGGGGGCGCACGCTATTCGGACAATTCGATCGATCTGCGCGGCACCTGGAATGGCGTCTGCCTGTATGCGACCGGACCCGATCCATCCTGCTCGGCGAAAGACGGCACTCCCCTGATCCCGCTCAGCCGCAATCCCCAGCTGGCCATGCCGGGGCCGTCCAAGAATTTCTTCGACGGACGCAGCGTGACCGGCGGCTTCCTCTATCCCGCCTTCCCCGCTGGCGACGGAGTCTGGGCGGAGACCAAGGCGCTGTACGCGCTGTTCGGGGCCCAGACGAAGGATGCCTTCACGCCGGGCGATCTGAATTCGCAGACCGAGAAGACCTATACCGCCTGGGGCGCGGTCGATTACGCATTCGAAGGCGCGGGTCTGCGCTTCGATGGCGGCGTGGGCGTCCGGCTGGTGAAGACCGACCTGACCTCCTTCGGTACGCAGTTCAACTCCAACGGGACCAGCTCGCCGCTCTCCATCCAGAACAGCTATACCCGCGCGCTGCCCAGCGTGAACCTGCGGGCGCGGATCACCGAAGACTTCCAGATGCGCTTCGCCTATTCGAAGGGGCTGGCGCGGCCGAATTTCGACCAGTTGTCGACGAACCTGACGCTGAACAATCCCAACCAG
>Ga0308159_1005427_pt1 | contig 10825 bp, 6 predicted proteins | sample PhyCR1_FD_201040 | JGI IMG/M metagenome (GOLD analysis project Ga0308159, IMG submission 201040) | Phyllosphere microbial communities from UC Gill Tract Community Farm, Albany, California, United States - DLSLC.R1 | ecosystem: Host-associated > Plants > Phyllosphere > Unclassified | place: USA...
GCGAAGACAACAACGACGGCGAATCGCACAACCGCTCGAGCAACATGGGCGTCGAAGGTCCCACCGACGACCCCGAGGTGCTCAAGCGCCGTGCGCAGCAGCAGCGCAACTTCATCGCGACGCTGCTACTGAGCCAGGGTGTGCCGATGCTGCTGCACGGCGACGAGCTCGGTCGCACGCAGGGCGGCAACAACAACGGATACGCGCAGGACAACGAGATCACCTGGGTGGACTGGTCGAACATCGACACCCCGCTGATCGAGTTCACCGCCGCGCTCGCGCGACTGCGCAAGCAGCACCCCACCTTCCGCCGCAGCCGGTTCTTCGACGGTCGCCCCGTGAAGATGGAGGAGGGTGCGCCCATCCCCGACGTGGTGTGGCTGCGTCCCGACGGCTCGCTCATGCAGCCCGAGGACTGGGACAACGGCTTCGGCCTGGCGGTGGGGATCTTCCTCAACGGCCAGGGCATCCGTGAGCGCGACCGCCGCGGCGAGTCCATCAGCGACGATCACTTCCTCGTGCTGTTCAACGCGGGCGACGACACGGTCGACTTCCGGCTACCCGACTTCGAGTACGCCCCCAAGTGGGACGCCTACGTCGACACCGCGGGCGAGCGCGCGAACACCGAGCCGCTCAACCCCGGCGAGACGTTGCCGCTCGAGCCGAAGTCGCTGATCGTCCTGCGCGAGCACCACCTGCCCGAGCCCGAGGTCGACCACTCGGTCGCGGCCTCGCTCACGGCGCAGATCCAGATCATCGGCACCGACGACCTGCCCGGCCAGGCGCCCAAGCCGGAGCTGTGACCGAGATGCGGCATCCGCTTTCGACCTACCGCCTGCAGATCCGCGAATCGTTCACCCTCGACGACGCCGCCGAGGTCACGGACTACCTCCGTGACCTCGGGGTCTCGTGGGCGTACCTCTCGCCGATCCTCGAGGCCACGCCGGGCTCCGACCACGGCTACGACGTCGTCGACGTCACCCGCGTCGACCCCGCCCGCGGCGGCGCCGAGGGCCTCTCGCGCTTCGTCGAGGCGGCGCGCGCGAAGGATCTCGGCATCCTGATCGACATCGTGCCCAACCACATGGGCGTCTCGGAGCCGCGCGCCAACGCGTGGTGGTGGGACGTGCTGCGTCAGGGGCGCACCTCGGCGCACGCCGACGCCTTCGACATCGACTGGGAGTTCGGCGGCGGCAAGGTGCGCGTCCCCGTGCTCGGAGACCACCTCGAAGCGGTGATCGACGAGATCTCGTACGACCCGACGCCGGCCGACGACGCTCCCGACGGGCTGATCCGCTACTACGACCACGTGTTCCCGGTCGCCCCGGGAACGGGTTCGTCGGAGATCGGCATCCGGGCCCTGCTCGATGCGCAGAACTTCGAGCTGCGCTTCTGGCAGGACGAAGCCGCCGACCTCAATTACCGCCGCTTCTTCGCCGTGACGACCCTCGCGGGCGTGCGCGTGGAGCGGCCGGAGGTGTTCGAGGCGACCCACGCCGAGATCCTGCGCTGGGTGCGCGAGGGGCTCGCCGACGGTCTGCGCGTGGACCACCCCGATGGGCTCGTCGACCCCGGCGGCTACCTCGACCGCCTCTCGGCGGCCCTGAGGGACGCGAGTGACGACGAGGTCGGCTACGTGCTCGGCGAGAAGATCCTCGAGCACGGCGAGGCCCTGCCCTCGTGGTGGAAGACCGCCGGCACGACCGGGTACGACGCGCTGGCCGAGATCGATCGCGTGCTCACCGACCCCGCCGGCGAGGTGCCCCTCGACGCCCTCGATGCGCGACTGCGCACCGAGAGCGACCTGCCCGCACTGACCGGCTGGCACGACCTCATCCACGACACCAAGCGCAAGATCGCCGACTCCATCCAGGTGTCGGAGATCCGCCGTATCGTGCGCGGCCTTCCCGAGGCGTTGCGCACGGAGTTCGAGGCCGAGGTGCTGCAGGACGCCCTCGCCGAGATCCTCGCGTGCTTCCCCGTCTACCGGTCGTACCTCCCCGCGGGTCGCGCGCACCTGGACGCCGCCGCCGGCGAGGCCGAGATCCGCCGCCCCGAGCTCGACGACGTGATCGAGAAGCTCGTGCCGGCGCTCGCCGACACCGACCTCGAGATCGCGTGGCGCTTCCAGCAGACGACCGGACCGGTGATGGCGAAGGGCGTCGAAGACACGGCGTTCTACCGCTTCACGCGCCTCGGTTCGCTCACCGAGGTGGGCGGCGACCCGGGTCAGTTCGCGCTCGACGTGCACGGCTTCCACACCGCGCAGGCGCTGCGCCAGGCGTCGTGGCCGACGGCGATGACCACGCTCTCGACGCACGACACCAAGCGCGGCGAAGACACGCGTGCGCGCATCGCCGTCCTCGCCGAGATTCCCGAGAAATGGGCCGCGCGGCTCGACGAGTTCCGCGGCATCGCCTCGACCGGGCACGGCCCCTTCGACGCGCTGCTGTGGCAGGCCATCGTCGGGGCGTGGCCGGCCTCGGCATCCACTCCCGAAGGCCTGAGGGAGTACCGCGAGCGCCTGCACGCCTACGCCGAGAAGGCCGCGCGCGAGGCCTCGGAGGTCACCGGCTGGTGGGAGCAGGACGAGGCGTTCGAAGAACGCATGCACGCGGTGGTCGATGCGGCCACCGGTCCCGCGGCCGAGCGCGTGCGCGCGTTCGTCGACGAGATCTCGGCCGACGGCTGGTCGAACGGCCTCTCGGCCAAGCTGTTGCAGATCATGGGCCCGGGCGTCCCCGACGTCTACCAGGGCTCGGAGCTGTGGGAGCAGTCGCTTGTCGACCCCGACAACCGTCGCCCGGTGGACTTCGCCGAGCGTCGGCGCCTGCTCGCTTCGATCGACGGGACGGATGCCGTGCGCCCGCCCATCGACGGGACCGGGGCCGCGAAGCTGCTCGTGACCTCGCGCGCGTTGCGGGTGCGAAACGACGTGCCGCTGGACGTCTACCGTCCCCTCGAGGCCGCGGGCGTGGCATCCGATCATGTCGTCGCGTTCGATCGCGGTGGGGTGTTCGCGGTCGCGACGCGTCTGCCCCACGGGCTGCGCACCGCCGGCGGATGGCGCGACACCGTGCTGCTGCTGCCCGACACGCTGGTCGTCGACGTGCTCACCGGCAAGCAGTACCAGGGCGGTCCGACCCGCCTCGGCGAGCTGCTCGCGACCTACCCGGTCGCCCTGCTGATCTCCTGACCCACCCCCGCGCGCGAGGGGGCACTTCTTGTCGCCTCGCGCTCGGCTCAGCGACAAATTCTGACTCCTCACGCGAAGGAAACAACCATGAGCATCGACGTCTGGGCCCCCAAGGCCGACCGAGTGCGACTGCGCCGACTCGACGACAGCGGCGACACCGTCGTCGAGGACGTGGAGATGTCGGCGGATGCCGGCGGGTGGTGGACCGCGCCGGTCGATCTCGCCGACGGGGAGCGCTACGGCTTCGTGCTCGGCGACGGCGACGACCTGCGTCCCGACCCGCGCTCGCGGCGTCAGCCGGGCGGCGTGCACGAGGCGTCGGCGTGGTTCGACCCCTCGGTCTACGCGTGGAACGACGCCGCCTGGACGGGCAGGCAGCTCGCGGGCGGGTTGATCTACGAGCTGCACCTCGGCACCTTCACCCCCGAAGGGACCCTGGATGCCGCGATCGGCCGCCTCGACCACCTCGTCGACCTGGGCGTGACCCACGTCGAGCTGCTCCCGGTGAACGGCTTCAACGGCACCTGGAACTGGGGCTACGACGGGGTGCTCTGGTACACCGTGCACGAGGCCTACGGCGGGCCCGAGGCCTACCAGCGCTTCGTCGACGCCGCCCACGCCGCGGGTCTCGCGGTCATTCAGGACGTGGTCTACAACCACCTCGGGCCCTCGGGCAACTACCTGCCCCTCTTCGGCGAGTACCTCCGCGAGGGCAGCCGCAACACCTGGGGCGACTCGGTCAACCTCGACGAAGACGCGGTGCGCGCCTACATCGTCGAGAACGCGCTGATGTGGATGAGCGACTACCACGTCGACGGACTGCGCCTCGATGCCGTGCACGCGCTGCTCGACCACCGCGACCCGCACGTGCTGCAGGAGATCGCCGAGCGCACCGACGCCCTGTCGGCGCACCGCGGCGTGCCGCTCACGACCATCGCCGAGAGCGACATGAACGACCCGAAGCTGATCCTCCCGCGTGAGGCCGGCGGCTACGGACTCACCGCGCAGTGGTCGGACGACTGGCACCACACGGCCCACGTCGCCCTCACCGGAGAGACGATCGGGTACTACGAGGACTTCGCCGACCTCGACGCGTTCCGCAAGGTGAGCGAGGGCGGCTTCTTCCACGATGGCACCTACTCGAGCTTCCGCGAAGAGAAGCACGGCAAGCCCATCCCCGCCGAGGTGCCGAACTGGCGCCTGGTGACCTTCGCGCAGGACCACGACCAGATCGGCAACCGCGCCGCCGGAGACCGGCTGTCGCAGACGCTCGGCTACGACCGTCTCGCCGCGGCCGCCGTGCTCACGCTCACGGCTCCCGGCACGCCGATGCTGTTCATGGGCGAGGAGTGGGGCGCTACCACCCCCTGGCAGTTCTTCACCTCGCACCCCGAGCCCGAGCTCGGCAAGGCCACCGCCGAGGGGCGCATCGCCGAGTTCGAGAAGATGGGCTGGGACGAGTCGACCGTGCCCGACCCGCAGGACCCCTCGACCTTCGAGAACTCGAAGCTCGACTGGGACGAGGTCGGAGAGGGCGACCACGCGCAGCTGCTCGGCCTGTACCGCGAGCTCGCGAAGATCCGCCGCGAGCGCCCCGAGCTCACCGACCCCTCGCGCGAGGGTCTGTCGGCGGCAGCCCGTGAGGCCGACGGTGGGCGCGTGTACGAGCTGCGTCGCGGCGACCTCGTCGTCATGGTGAACCTGTCGGATGCCGAGGCCTCGGCCTCCGCGGCATCCGGTGTTCGTGTGCTGCTGGCCACCGCCGAGGGTGTCGTGCTCGACGGGACCACGCTGACCGTGCCCGCCGGCGCGAGTGCGATCGTGGCGCCGGCTCTCTGACCCCCGATCGACGGCCCTGTCCCCTCGAGGGGCGGGGCCGTCGGCGTGCGCGGGTCAGTCGCTGAGCGAGATGCGGCCCATCGCGGCCTGGATCGCCACCGCCGCGGCTCCTCGCGCCCAGGCGGAGAATCCCGAGCGGTCCACGTGGATCGAGACGGCGGATGCCGAGCGCTCGCGGCCGCGCGCGAGAGACGCCTCGACCCGGTCGCGCACCAGATCGAACGCCTCGACGCCCTCGCCCGCGAGGACGATGTCGGACTGCAGCGACAGGTTCGCGGCGAGGGCGCAGAGGGTTCCGAGGGCGTCGCCCGCGGCATCCATGACGGTGCGTGCGGCGGGGTCGTCGGCGCGGGCGAGCGAGAGGGCGTCGTCGTACGAGACGGAACGGCGGAGTGCCTGCGACACCTGCGAACTGATCGCGGTGGTCGTCAGCAGGGCGGCGGCGCAGCCACGGTGCCCCTCGGGGCAGGGGGGTCCGTCCGCGACGAGCGGGAGGTGGCCGACGGTGCCGACCCCGGCATCGGGCGTGCGCACGGTGCGCCCGTCGATGACGAGGCCGAAGCCCACGCCCGCGCCGACGGTTACGATCGCGAAGCCCGGCAGGGCGCGGCCTACCCCGAACCAGCGCTCGGCCTCGGCGAGGGCGACCACGTCGTTCTCGAGCGCGACCGGCACGTCGAGGCGCGCCGCGAGCGCGTCGGCGAAGGCGACGTCGCGCCAGCCGAGGAAGGGGGCGTCGACGGCGACCCCGTCGCGCACGGCACCGCCCAGGCTCACGCCGACCCCGCGGACATCGGGTAGCCCCAGGGCGCCGACCACGGCGACGATCTCGTCGATCACGTGCTCGGGCGTCGAGCCCGTCAGGCTACGGTCCGCGCGCTCGCACACCTCGGCACGGATGTCGGTGGCGGCGAGGTAGAGGTGGTCGCCGGTGAGCTTGACGCCGACGAACGTGCCCGCGGTGGGCGAGATGTCGAGGGGTCGCGAGGGGCGACCGACCGAGCCGTCCACCTCGTCGTCGAGTTCGATCAGGATGCCGGCGTCCACCAGGGGGCGGGTCAAGCGGGTGAGGCTCGGCGGCGACAGGTGCAGGCGCGCGGCGAGGGCGCGGCGCGAGAGGGGGCCGTGGGTCAGCACGGCACGGGCGACGGCGGCCTCGCTCTCGGTGAGCATCGCGCCCCTCCCGCTCTCCCGCGGCAGGCGGGCTTTTGTTCCGTGGTAGAAATAATGCCATGTCGCACACCGTCGTCGCGCTCGAGTCCGCTTCGGCGGCGCACCTCCGCGCCGGAGGCACCAGCGTCGTCGTCGACCTCACCGCGCAGCCCGCGCCCGCCATCATCCACTGGGGGCCCGACCTCGGCGCCCTCGATGACGAGACGCTTTCGTCGATGGTCGTGGCGGCGCGTCCGCAACGCGTCTCGGGCGGCATCGACCAGACGCCCCGACTCACGATCGTGCCGACGGCCGCGGCCGGCTGGCCCGGCGCTCCCGGATACGAGGGAGGGCGCGGCGGCGTCGTGCAGGGAACGGTCTTCTCTCTGGCATCCGTCGACTCCACCCCCGACGCCGTGACGCTGCACCTCGTCGACGAGCAGCGCGCTCTGCGTCTGCGCGCGGAGCTGCGAGTGGATGCCGCGGGCCTGTTCTCGCAGAAGCTCACCGTGGTCAACGACGGGGCCGACGACCTCGTCGTCTCGACGCTGCAGCCGAGCTTCCCGCTGCCCTCGGAGGCCACCGAGATCCTCGACGCCACCGGCCGCCACCTGCGCGAGCGCTCGTCGCAGCGCCACGCCTTCACCTTCGGCACGCACCTGCGCGAGAGCCGTCGCGGTCGCCCCGGTGCCGACGCGACCCTGCTGCTGGCCGCCGGGCGTCCCGGCTTCGGGTTCGAGGCGGGTCTGGTCCACGGCATCCACGTCGCCTGGAGCGGCAACCAGCGCGTGTTCGCCGAGCGGCTGCCGCTGGGTGAGGCGCTGCTCGCGGGCGGCGAGATGGCCGCGTGGGGCGAGATCGTGCTCGCACCGGGCGCTGAGCTCTCGTCGCCGCTCGTCTACGGGTCGTGGGGCGAGGGTCTCGACCAGCTGGCCGCGCGCTTCCACGACACCTGGCGCGCCCGGCCGCAGCACCCCGAGCGCCCGCGCCCGATCACGCTCAACACGTGGGAGGCGGTGTACTTCGACCATCGCCTGCCGAAACTGCGGCAGCTCGCCGACGTTGCCGCCGAGATCGGCGTGGAGCGGTTCGTACTCGACGACGGCTGGTTCCGCGGCCGTCGCGACGACACCGCGGGCCTCGGCGACTGGTTCGTCGACGAGGGCGTGTGGCCCGAAGGGCTGAGCCCGCTCGCCGACCACGTCACGGGCCTGGGCATGGAGTTCGGGCTGTGGTTCGAGCCCGAGATGCTCAACCCCGACAGTGACGTCGCCCGCGCGCATCCCGAGTGGATCCTGCGCGGACGCGACGAGCTCCCGCCGTCGGCACGCCAGCAGCAGGTGCTGAACCTCGCCCACCCCGGCGCCTACGCGTACATCCTCGAGCGAATGACCGAGGTGCTGCGGGCCTACCCGATCGCGTACGTGAAGTGGGACCACAATCGGGATCTCGTGGATGCCGCGACCGGCCCCGGCGGCGGCTCGGCCGTGCACGCCCACACGCTCGCCGTGTACCGGCTCATCGACGAGCTCAAGGCGACCTTCCCGGGTCTCGAGATCGAGAGTTGCGCCTCAGGTGGGGCGCGAGTCGACCTCGGCATCCTGGACCGCACCGACCGCATCTGGACGAGCGACTGCCTCGATCCGGTCGAGCGGCTCGAGACGCAGCGGTACACCGCCCTGGTCGTGCCGCCCGAGATGATGGGCATGCACCTGACCACCCCGCACGTGCACTCGACGAGCCGCACGGTCTCGCTCGCGTTCAGCGGAGCCGTCGCGCTGTTCGGGCACTTCGGCATCGAGTGGGACCTCACCACCCTCGACGAGCGCGACCGCGCCGTCGTGGGGGAGTGGGTCGCCCTCGCGCGGCGGGTTCGTCCGCTCGTGGCGACGGGGCGTCTCGTGAACGTCGACGTCGCCGACCCCGGGCTCGACGTGCGCGGCGTGGTCGCGGCCGATCGCGATCACGCCTTCTTCACGATCGCGCAGACGCAGACCCTCATCGCCTCGCCCGCGGGGCGCGTGCGCCTGCCGGGTCTCGACCCCGACCGCGCGTACCGGGTGCGGCTCGTGACGCCGGGCGGTCTGGTGCAGGAGCCCGCTCAGTCGCCCCTGCCGTGGGCCCACCACGACACCGTGCTCACCGGGCGCCAGCTCGCGGCATCCGGAATCCGCCCGCCCGTGCAGAACCCCCAGCAGGCGGTGGTGGTCGAGCTGACGGCCGGCTGAGCCCCGTCAGGCGGAGATGGCGAACAAGCCGCCGATGCCCACGGCATAGAGCACGAGGACGACGAACGAGTCGACGCCCATCCCGAGCAGGCGTCGCTGCGGGCGGAAGATCAGGCCGACCACGTACACGAGGGTCAGCAGAGCGGCGAGAGTCGTCAGGTAGATGTCGGCTCCGTTGGCCTGAGGGAGCACCGCCGCGCCCGAGATGACGGTCGCGAGCAGGAAGAGTACCGGCAAGAAGGCATTGCCGCCGAAGATGTCGCTGATCGCGAGGTTGTCGTCGCCCTGACGGATAGCCTGCAGGCCCGTGGAGATCTCGGGAAGAGAGGTCGCGAGAGCGAGCACGGTCGCACCGAAGAGCACCCCCGACAGCCCGACCTGCGACGACGCCGCATCTCCCGCGCGCTCGAGCACCACGCCCGCGACGAGGGTGGCGAGGGCGGAAATCGAGAAGACGAGGGCCGCCTTCTTCGTGCTCATCGCCTTCGCCGGATCCTTCTTCTGCGGCTTCGGTGCGGCATCCGGTGCTCGCCCGTCCTCGTGCCAGGGCAGGTGCTTCCCGGCCCGCTGAACGAGGACCAACCCCACGATCCACAGGGCGGCGATCAGCACGACGTCGGGGGTGAGCCGCAGCACTTCGAGCCCGCTCGGAAGCTGGCTCCCCGCGATGACGACGGCGAGGACCGCGACGACGACGAGACCCTCCAAGACGAGGGTGAGGGATGCCGCGCGGTAGGTCAGCGGCTTCACGCCGCGGCCGCGCTTGCCGAAGGCGTCGAGGATCACGAGCACGACCGTCTGCAGGGCGATCCCGCCCAGGATGTTGCCCACCGCGACCTCGAGGTTGCCCGACACGGCCGCTGACACCGTGATCGCGATCTCGGGCAGGTTGGTCGCCACGGCGAGAACGATCAGGCCTCCGAGCGCGCTGCCCAGGTGCAACCGGGCATCCAGCACGTCGGTCGCCTTCGACAGCTGGATCCCGGCGACCCACACCACCGCCGCCGCGGCGACGAAGATCACGACGAGCAGGAAGAACGGCAACGAGTCCACCGCCCGATTACACTCCCCGCGCCCCTGGCATCCGATCCGCTTGCGCACGAGGCGTCGGAGGCGTACGCCCAGCGGGGTTGACCTCCCCGGCGGGGGGTGGAAGCGTGGGCCGTCACCTCCCGAAGGAGCGGAACATGGATGCCGGACTCGTCGCAGCTCTGTCGACAAGTGGTCTCGTGGTGATCGCCGTGACCGTGGTGATCCTCGCCGCGGTCAACCGATCGTGGGGAGCGCGAGGCGCGTCACGCCATCGTCCCGACAGTGAGCTCGGCCGAGCCCGTGAGGAAATCCAGCGTCAGATCGACCTCGGTCGAGGCTTCTGAGGGCTGCGACCGCGCGCAGAACCGTCGACGGCGAGGCCGCCGGGCGGATCCGGCTCAGTCGACGCTCGGCCGGATCAGACGCAGCACGCTGACGACCGCCGGCGGCAGCAGCACGACCGCGGCCACGACGATCGCGGTCGCACCGATCGGGCCGCTCTGCGGTTCCCCGGTGAAGCGCTCCACGGCGAGCCAGCTCAAACCCCACGCGAGGGCGATCGCGGGTGTCACGCGCCACGAGCTGCGCCACGCGATCGCCAGGCCGATGAGGGCCACCACGATCAGGACCGCGATGCCGATGGCATCCGCTGCGCTCTCCCACTCGGCCGGCACGATGGTCGTCAGCCACGCGGCGGTGTTGGCGACGGTCGCCAGGGTGACCCAGCCGAGGTGCAGGCCCGTGACGCCGTCGATGAGCACGGAGTCGACGACACCGCCGCGCGGCTCGCGCGTGGCGACGGCGACCCGGAAGGTCCAGCCGAGAGCGGCGAGCAGGAGCACGATCACGACGACGGTGAGGACGAGCGTGCCGAAGCGCGCCGCCACGAGCCACAGTCCGTTCAGCGTCATCGTCAGGGCGATCAGCCAGCCGAGGGCGCGCTGCCGCGGGTTCGTGCGTTGGCCCGGAAGTGCCTGCCAGATCGAGTAGACGATCAGGCCGAGGTAGATGACCGACCAGATCGAGAACGCGGGGCCGGCGGGCGCGAGGTACGAACCGTCGGTGTTGAGCGCGCCGCCCTGCTGGTCCTGCACGGCGGTGTTGCCGAAGGCGCCCGCGCCGATGACGGCCGCGATCAGCATGAACGACACCGCGGAGAGGACGACGATCTGACGAGCGAGGTCCGAGCCCCGCCACTGAGCTGTTGCGTTCATATCTAGAACACTAGAAAAGCTAGGTAAATGTGGCTCCCGGGGTTGACATCAGCCCGGACGGCGCCGCCGCCCCGCGATCCCCCTCGGTCGAGCCCCCACCGGGGGCTCCGCCGCATCAGGCCGCGACGGAACGCGCGGCGAACGAGCGCAGCAAGCGCGTCGGC
>Ga0308159_1005428_pt1 | contig 10824 bp, 7 predicted proteins | sample PhyCR1_FD_201040 | JGI IMG/M metagenome (GOLD analysis project Ga0308159, IMG submission 201040) | Phyllosphere microbial communities from UC Gill Tract Community Farm, Albany, California, United States - DLSLC.R1 | ecosystem: Host-associated > Plants > Phyllosphere > Unclassified | place: USA...
CAGCGCGGTCAGCCAGGCGGGCGAGCGCGACACCAGGTTCAGCGCCACGATGTAGGGCGGATCGTTCGCGTCGGGGACCAGGGCGCGCTGGATGGCGTCCTTGGCCTTGAGCTGGTTGTCGGGCGTATCGAAGCGCGCGCGCACCGAGTTGCCTTCCAGCACGATCTGGTCGGCGGTGACGCCCGCCGCCTTCAGCGCCGCTTCCACGCGCTGCTGCACGGCCGTGTCCACCTTGACGGTCGCCTTGGCCGACGAGACCTGCACCGCAGGCGCCTCACCGAAGAAATTGGGCAGGGTGTAGAGCACCCCCACCAGCAGGACGATCACCAGGATCGCGTATTTCCAGACCGGGTAACGGTTCATGATCGCGCTCTTTACTCAGTTATCCAGGCGCTGCGTGCGCCGAGCCCCCTCTTGCCAGCGGGCGCCGTGGAACTGGCTCTGCCAGGCCACTGGCGCCGTCCCCCTTCCCATCACGCAGTGATGAGAGAAGGGGGAAGCGGCGCAGCCGCTCAGGGGGTTGTGCTTTACTTCACCGTGCCCTTGGGCAGCACTTGCGCCACGGCGCTGCGCTGGACCTGCACTTCCACGCCCGAGGCGATCTCCAGGTGCAGATAGCCTTCAGAGAGGCGCGACACGCGGCCCAGCAGGCCGCCGGATGTCGCCACCTCGTCGCCCTTGGCGATGGCTTCGATCATGGCGCGGTGTTCTTTCTGGCGCTTCATCTGGGGGCGGATCATGATGAAGTACAGCACCACGAACATGAGCACCAGCGGCAGCATGCCGGTGAGCGAGCCCATCAGGCCGCCGCCGGTGGCGGTGGCGGCAGGGGCGGTCTGGGCGAAGGCGGAAGAAATGAACACGGCGGGAAGCTCCACGGAGTGAGGGGTCGATTCGGACGCCCGCGCTGCGGCCAACGCGGCTCGGCGGGCGTAACCAGCCATTGTATTCGGCGCCGCCGAAAGGGGCCCGCCTTAACCCGCGCCCTGCCGGGCTTTGGCCAGGACGGCGACCGGCCAGGGCAAAGAGTTCTCGCCAGAACAGCCTGCAGCACCCGTCGATCAAGCGCATTCTGCTATTATTTTAATAGCAAATCCGGCAGATCCACGCACTGGAACCGCTCTGCGCCGTGGCGGTACGCGGGCCTCGCGGCGCCGCTACCGATCAGGTCGGGCCATCCTGGCCGCGCGCTCAGGCCGTCAGGCCGTCAGGCCGTCAGGCCGTCAGGCGTTCGGCCTGCGGGTTGCGCCACTGCGCCATCAGCCCCGCCCACTGCGGCCGCACGGCCTTCAAGTGGCGCTCCTTGACGTGGCCGTAGCCGCGGATGCCTTCGGGCAGGCTGGCGATCTCCACGGCCAGCGGCAGGCGGTCGGCCGTCAGCCCGGCGATCACCTCGTCGATGGCGGCGCGGTACTCGCCGATCAGCGCGCGCTCGGTGCGGCGCTCCTCGGTGCGGCCGAACGGGTCGAGCGCCGTGCCGCGCAGGCCTTTGAGCCGGGCCAGCACCGCGAAGGCGCGGCGCATCCAGGGGCCGTAGGCCTGCTTGACCAGCTCGCCCTTGTCGTTCTTCTTCGCCGTGAGCGGCGGCGCCAGGTGGTGCACCACGCGGTAGTCGCCCTCGAACATGCCGTCGATCTTCGCGGCGAAGGCGGCGTCGGTGTGCAGCCGGGCGACTTCGTACTCGTCCTTGTACGCCATCAGCTTGAAGAGGTAGCGGGCCACGGCTTCGGTCAGCCGCGTGGCGGGCGAAGCGCCCAGCCGCGCTTCCGCCGCCTGCACCTTGCCGACGAAGGCCTGGTACTCGGCCGCATAGGCGGTGTTCTGGTAGGCGGTGAGGAACTCCACGCGCCGGGCAACCATTTCCGCCAGGCCGGGCTTCTTCACGAACTGGATCACCTGCGCGGCCTTGAACAGCGCCTGCACCGATGCCAGGTCGTGCGCGCAGCGGCGGCCCCATTCGAAGGCCGCCTGGTTGTTCTCGATCTGCACGCCGTTCAGCTCCATCGCCCGCATCAGCGCGGCATGGGACAGCGGCACGCGGCCCTGCTGCCAGGCGTAGCCCAGCATCAGCGGGTTGGTGTAGATGCTGTCGCCCAGCAGCTGCACGGCCACCTGGTCGGCGTCGAACGCGCCCAGGCCGCCCTGCCCCACGGTGCCGGCGATGGCGGCTTCGCAGCTGCCGGCAGGGAACTGCCAGTCGGGGTTGTGCACGAAGGACGCCGAGGGCGTGCCATGCGTGTTCAGCGCCACGTAGGTGCGGCCGGGCTGCATGGCGGCCAGCGTGGTCTTGGTGGCGGCGACGATGGGGTCGCAACCGATGATGAGGTCGGCCTTGGCGGTGTCCACCTTGGTGGTGTAGATGGCGTCGGGCCGGTTGGCGATCTGGATGTGGCTCCAGGTGGCGCCGCCCTTTTGCGCGAGGCCGGCGGAGTCCTGCGTGACCACGCCCTTGCCGTCCAGGTGCGCGGCCATGCCCAGCAGCGAGCCGATGGTGATCACGCCCGTGCCGCCCACGCCGGCCACCACGATGCCCCAGGCGCTCTCGGCCACCGGCAGCACGGGTTCGGGGATCGGCGGCAGCAGCGACAGGTCGCCCTTCTTTTCTTTCTTCGGCTTCTTCAGTTGGCCGCCTTCGACGGTGACGAAGCTGGGGCAGAAGCCCTTCACGCAGGAATAGTCCTTGTTGCAGCTGTTCTGGTTGATGCGGCGCTTGCGGCCGAATTCGGTCTCGACCGGCTCGACCGAGAGGCAGTTGGACTGCACCGAGCAGTCGCCGCAGCCCTCGCACACCAGTTCGTTGATGACGACGGTCTTGTCGGGCGTGGCCAGGGTGCCGCGCTTCCTGCGGCGGCGCTTTTCGGTGGCGCAGGTCTGGTCATAGATGATGGCCGTGCAGCCGGGGATCTCGCGCAACTCGCGCTGGATGCGGTCGAGCTCGTCGCGGTGGTGCACCGTCACGCCGTCGGCGAGCTGCACGCCGTCATACTTTTGCGGCTCGTCGGTCACGATGACCAGCTTGGCCACGCCCTCGGCCTTCAGGCTGGCCATGATCTGCAGCACCGAATGCCCCTCGGGCCGCTCGCCCACCTGCTGGCCGCCGGTCATGGCGACGGCATCGTTGTAGAGCACCTTGTAGGTGATGTTGGTGCCCGCCGCGATGCTCTGGCGGATGGCCAGCAGCCCGCTGTGGAAGTAGGTGCCGTCGCCCAGGTTGGCGAACACGTGGTTCTCGGTGGTGAACGGCGCCTGGCCCACCCAGGTCACGCCCTCGCCGCCCATCTGCGTGAAGGTGGACGTGTTGCGGTCGGGCATCCAGTTGACCATGTAGTGGCAGCCGATGCCGGCCACGGCGCGCGAGCCCTCGGGCACGCGGGTGCTGGTGTTGTGCGGGCAGCCGCTGCAGAACCAGGGCGTGCGGTCGCCCGTTTCGGCCTTCAGCTCGGCCATGCCGCGCTCGCGCGCGTCGATCACGGCCAGGCGCTCGTCCATGCGCGCGGCCACGTCGGCCGGCACGCCCAGTTTCTTGAGGCGCTTGGCGATGGCGCGGGCGATGATGGCGGGGGTCAGGTCGGCCTTGGGACGCAGCAGCCAGTTCTGGCTGGGGTTGGGCATGCTCCACTCGCCGCCGGAGTTGTCGCCCGGCACCTCGTCGAACTTGCCCAGCACGTTGGGCCGCACGTCGGCGCGCCAGTTGTAGAGCTCTTCCTTCAGCTGGTATTCGATGACCTGGCGCTTTTCCTCGACCACCAGGATCTCCTGCAGCCCCTGCGCGAAGTCGCGGGTGATCGTCGCCTCCAGCGGCCAGACCACGTTGACCTTGTGCAGGCGGATGCCCAGCTGGTGGCAGACATCGTCTTCCAGCCCCAGGTCGATGAGCGCCTGGCGCGTGTCGTTGAAGGCCTTGCCGCTGGCGATGATGCCGAAGCGGTCCTGCGGGCCGGCGATGACGTTGTAGTTGAGTTTGTTGGCGCGGATGTATGCGAGGGCCGCATACCACTTGTAGTCCATGAGCCGCGCCTCCTGCTCCAGCGGCGCGTCGGGCCAGCGGATGTGCAGGCCGCCGGGCGGCATGGCGAAGTCTTCGGGCAGCACGATCTTCACGCGGTCCGGGTCCACCGAGACGCTGCTGGACGACTCCACCACCTCCTGGATCGTCTTCATGCCCGACCACACGCCCGAGAAGCGGCTCATGGCGAAGGCATGCAGCCCCATGTCCAGGATGTCCTGCACGCTGCTGGGAAAGAACACCGGCAGGCCGCAGGCCTTGAAGATGTGGTCGCTCTGGTGCGGCGCCGTGCTGCTCTTGCTGATGTGGTCGTCGCCCGCGATGGCGATCACGCCGCCGTGCTTCGAGGTGCCGGCCATGTTGGCGTGCTTGAACACGTCCGAGCAGCGGTCCACGCCCGGGCCCTTGCCGTACCAGATGCCGAACACGCCGTCGAACTTCTTCGACTGGGGGTACAGGTCCAGCTGCTGCGTGCCCCACACGGCGGTGGCGCCCAGTTCTTCGTTCACCCCCGGCTGGAAGACGATGTTGTTGGCCGCCAGGTGCTTCTTGGCCGACCACAGCGCCTGGTCGTAGGTGCCGAGCGGGCTGCCGCGGTAGCCGCTGATGAAGCCGGCGGTGTTCAGGCCGGCCATGGCGTCGCGCTGGCGCTGCAGCATGGGCAGGCGGACCAGGGCCTGCACGCCGCTCATGAACGCGCGGCCTTCAGGTAGCGCGTATTTGTCGTCAAGAGTCACTGTCTCGATCGCGCGGCGGATGTGCTCTGGCAGCGGGGCGTTCATGGGGTTTTTCCTATCGTGGTGGGCGGCGCTTCGTGGGCGCTGGGGTCGGGCACGCGCCGGGTCGGCAGGCGCCCTGGTGCTCCAAGGCAGTTTAGGCACCCAGGCCGGATATGTCCTTTCTCAATCGTGCCGTGTTTACCCTCGTTCCAGAAAGATCCTTTCTTGAAACAATCACAGAATGGAAGAACTGGACAAATACGACCTCGCCATCCTGCAGGAACTGCAGACGGACGCCCGGCTGACCAATGCCGAGCTGGCCCAGCGGGTGGGCCTGTCGGCGGCGCCCTGCTGGCGCCGGGTGCGGGCGCTGGAGCAGGCCGGCTTCATCAAGGGCTACCGGGCGGAGATCGACCGCCACAAGATCGGCCTGGGCGTGCTGGCCTTCGTGCGGCTCGATGCCGATCGCAGCACGGGCGGGCTGACGCGCGAGATGGAGCAGGCCATCGCGCAGATTCCGGAGGTGGTGGCCTGCCACTACATCAGCGGCACGGGCACGTTCGAGCTGCAGGTGGTGGCGCGCGACCTGGACAGCTTCTCGCAGTTCGCCCGCAACGTGCTGCTGAACCTGCCCAACGTGAAGGACATGCACACCAGCTTCTCGCTGGGCGAGGTGAAGGCCAGCGGCGCGCTGCCGCTGTCGCACCTGCGGCCCGCGCCCCGCAAATAAGCGCCATATAGGCCTCCCGCGCCCATTGAGCAAAGACCTATTGCTATTACTTTAATAGCATGCAACACACTATCCGCACGCCAGCCGCCTGCACCACAATACCGCCCATGCTCAGCCTCCAAGACATCCAAGCCGCCGCCGCCCGCCTGCAGGGCCAGGTGCTCGACACTCCGTGCGTGGAATCGCAGACGCTCTCGCAGATCGTCGGCGCGCAGGTGTTCCTCAAGTTCGAGAACCTGCAGTTCACGGCCACCTTCAAGGAACGCGGCGCCTGCAACAAGCTCAGCCAGCTGTCGGCCGAGGAGCGGGCCGGCGGCGTGATCGCCATGAGCGCCGGCAACCACGCCCAGGGCGTGGCCTACCACGCGCAGCGCCTGGGGCTGAAGGCCGTGATCGTGATGCCGCGCTTCACCCCCGGCGTGAAGGTGGAGCGCACGCGCGGCTTCGGCGCCGAAGTGGTGCTGCATGGCGACACGCTGGAAGAAGCCCGCGCCCATGCCTATGCGCTGGCCGAGCAGCGCGGGCTGACCTTCGTGCACCCCTACGACGACGAGGCCGTGGCCGCCGGCCAGGGCACGCTGGGCCTGGAGATGCTGCGCGCCGTGCCCGACCTGGACACGCTGGTCATCGCCGTGGGCGGCGGCGGGCTGATCGCCGGCATCGCCACCGCCGCCAAGGCGCTGAACCCGGCCATCGAGATCGTGGGCGTGCAGACCTCGCGCTTCCCGGCCATGGTCAACGCCATCAAGGGCACGCACTACGAACAGGGCACCTCGACGATCGCCGAGGGCATCGCGGTGGGCCGGCCCGGCAAGATCACGCAGGAGATCATCACGCGCCTGGTGGACGACCTGGTACTGGTGGACGAGGGCGACATCGAGCAGGCGGTGCTGATGCTGCTGGAGATCGAAAAGACACTGGTGGAAGGCGCCGGCGCCGCAGGCCTGGCCGCGCTGCTGCGCTACCCGGAGCGCTTCCGGGGCCGCAAGATCGGCCTGGTGCTCTGCGGCGGCAACATCGACCCCCTGCTGCTGGCGGCCATCATCGAGCGCGGCATGGTGCGTTCAGGCCGGCTGGCGCGCATCAGGGTCAGCGTGCGCGACGTGCCCGGCGCGCTGGCGCGCATCACCGCCACCGTGGCGGAGGCCGGCGCCAACGTGGAAGAGGTGCACCACCAGCGCGCCTTCACCATGCTGGCCGCGCAGAACGTGGAGATCGAACTGGTGCTGCAGACCCGCGGCCACGCCCATGCGCAGCAGGTGATGGAGCAGTTGCGCAGCGCGCAGATGCAGGTGGAACTGATGTGACGGGCATGGCGGGCGGGGCGCGCGCAGGCCGCCCTGCCGCGGTCCACCCCGCCTGCGCCGCTGGCTCCGGGCCGGACGCTGCGTTTCTGTAGGAAAACGCCGGCAATCGGCGGCAAAACCCCGATCTTTCACATGCCGTTGCATCCGCCCCTCGGGTTTTCGGCACACTGCGCACCCATGCAAAAACCACAACGACGCCACTTTCTGCGCACTCTCGGCCGCGGCGCCGCACTGGCATCGGCCGGCAGCCTGGGCCTGAACTGGACCCAGGCCTTTGCGGCGATGAAGCCGCTGGGCCAGCCCCGCACGTTCGACTTCGCCGCGCTGAAGGGCGAGGCCCGGGCGCTGGCCGCCAAACCCTACGCACCGGCTGCGGGCACCATCCCGCCGTCGGTGTCGGCGCTGGATTGGGACCAGTACCAGTCGATGCAGTTCCAGGCCGACCATGCGCTGTGGGCCGATGAAAAACTGCGCTTCCAGGCCAAGTTCTTCCACCTGGGCCTGTTCTTCAAGAAGCCGGTGCACATGTACGAACTGGTCAACGGCCAGGCCCAGGAGCTGGCCTATGACCCGGCCATGTTCGACTACGGCAAGAGCGGCCTGAAAGCGGGCGACCTGCCGCCGGACCTGGGCTTTGCCGGCTTCCGGCTCAACTTCCACACCGATCCGGTGCGCGATGTGGCGGCCTTTTTGGGCGCGAGCTACTTCCGCGCCGTCGGCGGCGAGTGGCAGTACGGCCTGTCGGCCCGGGGCCTGGCCATCGACACCGGCATGGAGCGGCCCGAGGAGTTTCCCGACTTCACCGCCTTCTATCTGGAGCGCCCGGCGCCGGGCTCCAACACCGTCGTGGCGCTGGCGATGCTCGACTCGCCCAGCATCACCGGCGCCTATCGCTTCGCCATCACGCCCGGCGACACCCAGGTGATGGAGATCGACGCCGCGCTCTACCCGCGCAAGGCCATCGAGCGGCTCGGGATCGCGCCCTGCACCAGCATGTTCCAGCACGGCGAGAACGACCGTCGCATGGCCAACGACTGGCGCCCGGAGATCCACGACTCGGACGGCCTCCAGATGTGGCGCGGCAACGGCGAGTGGGTCTGGCGGCCCATCACCAACCCGCCGACCCTGCAGTTCAACGCCTTCGCCGACGAAAGCCCGCGCGGCTTCGGCCTGCTGCAGCGCGACCGCAATTTCGACCACTACCAGGACGACGGCGTGTTCTACGAGCGCCGCCCTTCGCTCTGGGTGGAACCCAAGGCCGACTGGGGCAAGGGCTCGGTGCAGCTGGTGGAGATCCCCACCGTCGACGAGACCTTCGACAACGTGGTCGCGTTCTGGAACCCCGAGCGCAAGCCGCAGGCCGGCGAGGAATGGCTGATCGGCTACCGCCTCTTCTGGGGCGCCGAGGCGCCGGCCCGGCCATCGCTGGCGCGCTGCGTGGCCACCCGCACCGGCTTGGGCGGCGTGGTGGGCCAGCCGCGCAAGTATTTCTCGTGGCGCTTTGCCGTGGACTTCGCGGGCGAGAGCCTGGCTGGCCTGGGCCGCGATGCCAAGGTGGAGCCGGTGATCACCGTGAGCCGGGGCCAGATCGAGATCACCTCGGCCCGGCCGCTGGACGCCGTCAACGGCTGGCGCGCCATGTTCGACGTGCGGCCGGACGACGACAGCACGGCGCCCATCACCATCCGCCTCTTCCTGCGCGAGAACGGCCGCCCCATCACCGAAACCTGGCTCTACCAGTGGGTGCCCCCGGCTGCGGCGGACCGCAAACTGGTCTGACGCGCATCGGCGCCCTGGCGCGGGGCAAGGCAAGGCAAGGCACGGCACGGCGGCTGCCGCCCGGCGGCCCGGCCCTCCGGGAAAGGCCGCATGCGGCGCGGCCCCGGCTTGGCTAGAATTGCGTAACTTTTAGGCAGACCACCGCAGGAGACAACCGCATGGCCCACGACAGCACCACGGCACCCCACGCCGGCGAAACGCACGCACCCGACGCCATCGAGGCGATCGTGCCGCTCATGCCCATCGTGCTGCCCGCGGTCGGCGCGGTCATCATGTTCTTGCTGGCGTTCATCGCGATCTACATGGCCTGACCACCCACACACCCTGTCCTGGCCACGCCCGGAGCCCCGCCCAGCGGGGCTTTTTCTTTTTCCGACCTGCCCGTTTTTTTGACAAGAGGATCACCGCCATGAGAGCTGGCCACGCACTCGTTCTTTTCTCCGGTGGACAGGACTCCACCACCTGCCTGGCCTGGGCCCTGACCCATTTCGCACAGGTCGAGACCATCGGCTTCGACTACGGCCAGCGCCACCAGGTAGAACTGACGGCGCGCACCGAGGTGCTGGCCGCCGTGCGGGAGCGCTTCCCGCAATGGGCCGGCCGGCTGGGCGAGGACCACATGGTCGACCTGGCCGTGCTGGGTCAGATCAGCGACACCGCCCTGACGCGCGACACCGCCATCCAGATGACCCAAGCCGGCCTGCCCAACACCTTCGTACCCGGGCGCAACCTGCTGTTCTTCCAGCTGGCCGCCGCCGTGGGCTACCGGCGCGGACTGCACACACTGGTCGGCGGCATGTGCGAAACCGACTTCTCCGGCTACCCCGACTGCCGCGACGACACGCTCAAGGCGCTGCAGGTGGCCGTGTCGCTGGGCATGGGCCAGCGCTTCACCTTCGAGACGCCCCTGATGTGGATCGACAAGGCCGACACCTGGGAGCTGGCCCGGCAGCTGGGCGGCGATGCCCTGGTGGACGTCATCGTGCGCCAGTCGCACACCTGCTACCACGGCGTGCGCGACACGCTGCACGCCTGGGGCCATGGCTGCGGCGAGTGCCCGGCCTGCGCGCTGCGTAGCGCGGGGCATGCGCAGTGGGTGAAAGCCCAGGCACAGCCTGCGCCTTACCTCGCTCCCTGAAAATCAACGGCATAACCCCATGCATCTTTTGCATGGATTTCCCCGGTGTCTGACAGACACGCGGGGGGTGGGTTCATAAAATCGTCATCCCAGCCGACCCGTGGAAGGCTCGGCGCCGGAGCTCCCTGAACGCACCGGCCGCCGCTCCATTCACCCGCCGACTGAGCATCCAGCCGTTTTTTCAAAGGCAGCGCTCAGGAGTCTCGACAGCGTGCGCCGGCAGGCCGACCACCGCTTGGACGGTGCGTGCGCTTCCTTCGAAAAAACTGTTTTTCAACCTTAGGAAGCTCCCGATGAACGCACCCACCATGCAAGGCCTCGATATCCAGGCCCCCGCATACGTCAAGAACGCCCGGCTGATCGCCTGGGTGGCCGACATGGCCGCCCTCTGCAAGCCCGCCAGCATCCACTGGTGCGACGGCTCGCAGGAAGAGTACGACCGCCTCTGCCAGCAGCTGGTGGACGCCGGCACCTTCAAGAAGCTCGACCCCGCCAAGCGTCCCGGCAGCTACTTGGCCTGGTCCGACCCGTCGGACGTCGCCCGCGTCGAAGACCGCACCTACATCTGCTCGGCGCAGAAGGAAGACGCCGGCCCGACCAACAACTGGATGGCGCCCGATGAGATGCGCGCCACGCTGCAGCCGCTGTTCGACGGCTGCATGGCCGGCCGCACGATGTACGTCGTGCCCTTCAGCATGGGCCCGCTGGGTTCGCCCATCGCGCACATCGGCATCGAGCTGTCCGACAGCCCCTATGTGGCCGTCAACATGAAGATCATGACGCGCATGGGCCGTGCGGTGTACGACGTGCTGGGCGTGGAAGGCGACTTCGTGCCCTGCGTGCACACCGTGGGCGCGCCGCTGCAGGCCGGCCAGCAGGACGTGTCCTGGCCTTGCAACAAGACCAAGTACATCGTGCACTACCCCGAGACGCGCGAGATCTGGTCGTATGGCTCCGGCTACGGCGGCAATGCACTGCTGGGCAAGAAGTGCTTCGCGCTGCGCATCGCTTCCACCATGGGCCGTGACCAGGGCTGGCTGGCCGAGCACATGCTGATCCTGGGCGTCTCCAACCCCGAAGGCAAGAAATACCACGTGGCCGCTGCCTTCCCCAGCGCCTGCGGCAAGACCAACTTCTCGATGCTG
>Ga0308159_1005430_pt1 | contig 10818 bp, 13 predicted proteins | sample PhyCR1_FD_201040 | JGI IMG/M metagenome (GOLD analysis project Ga0308159, IMG submission 201040) | Phyllosphere microbial communities from UC Gill Tract Community Farm, Albany, California, United States - DLSLC.R1 | ecosystem: Host-associated > Plants > Phyllosphere > Unclassified | place: USA...
GCCGCCGCCGGTGCCGTGCTCGCGGCGATCGGCTTCGTGCTGGTCGTGCTGTCGTTCGCTCCGGGTCGCCGCGGTCGCCGCAGCGCCGGGATCGACCGCACGGCCGCCGTGGTCGACGACCGGGTGATCGCGCAGAGCGTCGCCCGCGCCGCCGCCTACGCGGGCGGTGTCGATCCCGATCAGGTCCAGGTCTCGGTCGGGCGCCGCGGAGTCGGCGTCACCGTCCAGCGCACCAGCGGAGTCTCGGCCGACGTGGCGAGCATCCGCGAGGCCGTGGACGCCGAGCTCGGGAGCTACGACGTGAGTCCCGCGCTGAAGGCCCGCGTCCGCGTCTCCGAGAAGGGATCGGTCCGATGACCACCACCAACCGCTTCCTGAACCGCCTGCTCCTGCTGCTGGTCGGCCTCGTGCTGCTCGCCGTGGGAGGAGCGGTCGCCGTTGGCGCGCTGCTCCCCGACGTCCAGCAGACCGTGTCGACCGCGGCTGAGGATGCGAGCGGACCCGCGTCCGACGCGCTGTCCGGATCGCAGCCCTGGATCCTCTGGGTGACCGCTGCCGTGGCGCTCGTGCTGATCCTGCTGCTGCTGCGCTTCATCGTGCGGCAGGGACGCGGACGCACGTCGACGCTCCTGCGCGTCTCGGCGGGCTCCGGCGGATCCACTCCGACCGGCGGCACGCTGACCCTCGACGCGAAGGTCGCCGAGCAGGTGCTCGAGGAGGCGCTGACGCGCGATCCGGGCATCGTCTCGGTCGACGTCTCCGCGTTCGACATCCGGCACCGCCGGGTGCTGCGCATCACCGCGCACACCCGTCGCGGAGTGTCGCCCATGCAGACGCGTCGCACGGTCGACACCGCCGTGCGCCGCTGGGACGCGGTCCTCGGCGAGGAGACCCCCGTCGTCGTCCAGATCGTCAGCGGCCTCCGCAGCCGGATGAGCTCCGCCTCCCGCGTGGAGTGACGCGCCGCTGACCCCTCCGGCCCTCCGCCTCCCCGCGGAGGGCCGGACCCCCTCTCCACCCCGAAGGACCGACCATGACCGACGACTCCACCGGCTTCCGCGCGGGCCTCGCCCAGAAGGCGATCGACCCCGTGGTCCGCGCCGTCCGCGAGGAGCTCGCCTCCGCCCGCCGCGAGATCGGCGATCGCGTCTCGGACGCGCGCAGCGGAGTCGTCCTCGCGGCGGTCGGCGCGGTCCTCGCGCTGGTGACCGCGGGGCTCCTGGCGGCGCTCGCCGTCGCCCTGCTCGCGCTCGCCCTGCCGCTCTGGTCGGCTGTCGCGATCACTCTCGTCGTGTTCGCGGTCGCCGCCGCGATCCTCCTGGCCACGGGTCTGCGCGGCATCGGCCGCGGCGTGCCTCCGCTGCCCGTCGACACCGTCGCCGAGGTGCGCGAGCGCGTCGGCGGACCCCGCCACTGACCCCCCCTCCCTCTTCTCCCTCCGGAAGGCGCTCCCATGAGCCGCACGAGCACCGCCCCCGCCGCCCCCGCCGCCGAGCGGACTGCCGACGCGCCCGTCCCCGCCGCAGTCCGCCTGCTCGCGGAGGTCTTCGGCACCGCCCTGCTCGTGGGCGGCGGCGTGGGCGCGGCCCTCTTCGCCTCCGCGTTCCCGACCGAGCAGAACACGCTCGGCATCGGCTTCCTCGGCGTCGCGCTCGCCTTCGGGCTGAGCGTCCTCGTCGGCATCGCCGCGGTGGGCCACCTGTCGGGCGGCCACTTCAACCCCGCCGTCACCCTGGGCCTCGCCGTCGCCGGACGCACGCCGTGGCGCGACGTGCCCGGCTACGTCCTCGCGCAGCTCGTGGGCGGCCTGCTCGGAGCGACGGCACTCGTCGCGATCGCGGCCGACGGTCCCGAGGGCTTCCTCGCCTCCGCGCAGCAGAGCGGATTCGCCTCCAACGGATTCGGCGAGCACTCCCCGGGCGGCTTCGGCCTCGGCGCCGTCCTCCTGACCGAGACCCTGCTGACCGCCGTCTTCGTGACCGTGATCCTCTCGGTCACCGCCCGGGCCGCGGCCCTCGCGCCCGTCGTGATCGGCCTCGCCCTCACGCTGATCCACCTGGTCTCGATCCCGATCAGCAACACGTCCGTGAATCCCGCTCGCTCGCTCGCCGCCGCCGTCTACGGCGGTCCCGACGCGCTCGCGCAGCTGTGGGTGTTCGTCGCAGCACCCCTGCTCGGCGCCGCGATCGCCGGAGGCGCGCACCGCCTCGCGCAGACCCGGACCGGCGCCAGAACCCTCGCCCCGAGCGCGTGACCCGCGCCCCGGCATCCGCACGCAACGCTAGGAGCACCCCATGACCGACGAACCCCGCATCGACGACGCCCGCTCAGACGCCGCCCGTCTCGACGACGCGCGCCTCGAGGACCTGCGTCTCGACCCCGACGTGTCGCTCGACGACGCGCGCCCGATCGACCTCGGCGCCGTGCGCGCCGACGACGGATCGCCCGACAGCCTGCTCGCGACGACCGTCGCCGAGACCGCGCTCGGCGTCACCGGCGTGCACCACCTGGGCGGACCGGTCGCCCGCAGCCTCGACCGCGCCTCGCGCGCCGTGCTGGGCACCAGCACGATCCCCGGAGTCACGATCTCGGAGGACGAGGGCCGCACGATCATCGACCTCGACCTCGTCGCCGAGTACCCGCACAAGGTCGCCGAGGTGATGGAGGAGGCGCGCACGCAGGTCCTGAAGGCCGCGTCGCAGGTCCACGCGTCGCCGATCGCCGTGAACATCACGGTCACCGACGTGCACGGTCCGTTCGATCCGATCGAGCCCGAGCCCGTTGCGGAGGGAGACTCGCTGGTCGAGAAGGCCGGCGACCTCGCCGACGACGCGCGCGAGCGCCTCTCCGACGCGGGTGACCGGATCTCGGACGCCGCCGGCGCGGCCGCCGACTCCGCCGCCGATGCCCTCGACTCCGCCGCCGACGCTGTCGACGAGCAGGCGGACCGCGCCGAGGAGCGCGAGCGGGCCGCAACGGCCGACCGGGACGCCGCCTCCGAGCTCGAGGCGCCCTCTTCCGACGACGGATCCGCTCCCGCGCAGATCATCGAGGTGCCGACCGACGGGACCGCGCCGGTCGTGGTCGTCGTGGTCGAGCAGCCGTCGGAGGAGTCGGCCGGGGCCGACGAGCGCGTCGACTCCGCCGAGCGTGCTGAGCCCGCTGAGCCCGCCGAGTCGGAGAGCGGCGTCGAGCGCAGCCACTCCGTCCCCGCCCCTGCGAAGACCGAGGAGTAGTCCCGTGGCCCGCATGCGCAGCTACGGCGGCCGCCGCCGCCCCCGCGCCGCCTGGTTCGCCTTCGCGACCGGGGTCGTCGTCTCGGGTCTCGTCGTCCTCGGCGTCCTGCTGCCCGTCCTCGGGTTGATCGCCGCCGCCGACGGATCGATCGCCGGCGCGCTCGACGTCCCCGTCGGCGCGATCACCGCCTCGATCGTCATCAGCTTCCTGGTCGGACTGGCCTTCCTCGGCCTCGCCTTCGTGGCGCGGAAGCCCGCGGTCGCCTGGGTCGCCGCGGTGGCCGCCGTCGTCGCGACCCTGATCGGCTCCGTCTGGCCGCTCGTCGCGACCGCCCTCGCGAGCGTCGACCAGGCACAGGACGTCGTCCCCTTCATCCAGGACCTGATCGGCCGGATCGGCGGCTGACGCCCGGCCGCGGCCGGCCTCCGGACGGTCGGCCCGCGGCGTCGCCGAGTGGGCGCGGATCGGGCTGCGCTCGTCCGCCGGAGCCCGCTCAGCGTCCACTCACGCCGCCCGGCGCCGTCCAGTCGCCGCGGAACGGGCCGCGACCGCCCCTCGCGGACCGTTCCGCGTCCACTCGCGGCCCCCGTGCTGCGAGGCGTCCCGCCCGACCTCAGCGCAGCGGCGACCCGACCACGTCGAACCGGAACCCGCCGAACTCCCCCGAGAGCAGCGGACGCGCCCGCGTGATCGCGTCGCGCACCTCCGGCAGCTCGAGCGAGGCCCGGTGGGCCTCGGCGCTCGTCCACAGCTCGACCACGAAGACCGTGTCGGGCTGCTCGTCGCTGACACCCACCTCGTACGCCAGGCAGCCGACCCGCGCGAGCGCCTCGTTCGACTCGACGAGGATCGCGACGAGCTCGTCGCGCCTCCCGGACCGGACGCCCAGCGTCCCCACGTTCGCGAAGCTCATGCCGCCACCGTACCGACCGCCCCCGACACGCGGCGTCCGGTACCGTGGCGCGGATGACGACGAGCGCCGAGTACCTGCAGGCCTACGACGAGCAGCTCCGCTCCGACGCCGAGACGCCGAGCGCCGTCTCGGTGGCGCGTCGGGGTCCGCTCCGCCTCGTCACGTTCGCCGGCGGTCGCGGCTTCGTCACCTACCGCGATCTCGGCGGCGCCGACGAGGCCGCGATCCGCGAACTCGTCCCGGCGGCTCTCGCGCACTTCGCCGCCGATCCCGCGATCCGGAGCGTCGAGTGGAAGACGCGCGGACACGACTCCGCGCCGGGCCTGCACGACGCCCTGATCGCGCACGGCTTCGCGCCCGACGAGCCCGAATCGATCATGGTCGGGCCGCTCGAGGCGCTCGCGGGCGACGTGCCCGTCCCGGCCGGCACGACCCTCCGCCGGGTCGTGGAGGAGGCGGAGGTGCGCGCGATGAGCGCCGTGATCGATGAGGCATTCGACGAGCCCGTCGACGTCGGCATCGCCGACTCGCTCGTCGCGCGGCTCGCGCGCGGCGACGGCATGGAGCTGTGGGTCGCCGAGGTCGAGGGCCGGATGGTCGGCGGCGGCCGCCTCGAGCCCGTGCCCGGAACCGAGTTCGCGGGCATCTGGGGCGGCGCGATGCTGCCGGAGTTCCGAGGACGCGGGATCTACCGGGCGCTCACCGCGGCCCGCGCCGCGTCCGCGCTCGCGCTGGGCAGGCGACTGGTGCACAGCGACTCGACCGAGGACTCGCGCCCGATCCTCGAGCGCGCGGGCCTGGTGAAGGTGTCGACCACGACGCCCTACCGCTGGCGCCGTTCGTAACCGAGGAGGAGAGGGCGGAAGCGGCCCGGAAGCGCCCGCGGGACGCTCTCACCCTCGGTTGCGAACCGGGCGAGCGGCAGAACGAAGGCCAGGGGCCGCGAAGAGCGCGAATCCCGCCGGATCCACGCCGTGAGCCTTATTTGTGCAGCCCGATCGCCGGTGACCGCAGCCCCGGCAGCGTCCGTGAGCCCGCCCGCCCGTCAGTCCAGCTCGGTCGGCCGCGCCGGCTCCTTCAGCAGCGCCCGCGCCGCCATCCCGATCACCGCGCTGTACGTCGGATACGCGAACCGCACGTTCGCCAGCGTCGCCACGTCGACCCCCGCCGCCATCGCCGTCGTCACCGACTGCACGACCTCGATCGCGTTCTCGCCCACCGCGTGCGCGCCCAGCAGCAGCTCGCGCCGCCGGTCCGCGATCAGCGTCAGGAACCCGCTCTCGCGGTCGTCGATCACCGCGCGGTCCACGCCCGAGAAGGGCACCGACGCCACCACGCACTGCGGATCGCGCTCGCGGGCCTGCTCCTCGGTGAACCCCACTCCCGCGTAGTCCGGGTCCGTGAATCCACCGGCCGGCAGCAAGTGCTGGGGCGTCCGCCGGTTGGCGCCGAGCACCGCGTTCTCGGCCGCCGCCTCCGCCTCGAACTGCGCCGCCTGCACGAGCATGTCGCGCCCGTTCGCGTCTCCGACCGCGAAGACGTGCGGCACGACGGTCCGGAAGTACTGATCGGCCGGGATCGCCGAGCGGACGACCTCGATGCCCGCGTTCTCGAGACCGAGGTCCTCGACGTCGGCGGGCCATCCGGTGGCCATGATGACCGCGTCGAACTGCTCGGCGTGCGAGTCGCCCGCCTCCTTCCAGCGCAGCGTCAGGGCGTCGTCGGCGCGCTCGATGCCCTCGACCGTCTCGATGCCCGTGCTCACGCGCACGCCCTGGCGCTCGAAGGCGGCGGCGACGTACGCCGAGATGCTCGCGTCCGAGGTCGTCAGGATCCGCGGCGCCACGTCGAGCAGCGTCACCTCCGACCCGAACGCGTTGAAGACCGTCACGAGCTGCGCACCGGTGTTCCCTCCGCCGATCACCGCGACCCGGCGCGGCAGCGACGGCAGCGCGAGCACGTCCTCGGGAACGGTCGCGAGCTCGGCGCCCGGGATCGGGAGGCGGCGCGAGTGCCCGCCGACGCAGATCAGGATCGAGGAGGCCGTCAGCCGGCGCCCGCTGTCGAGCACCAGGGTGCTCTCGTCGGCGAACCGCGCGCGCCCCTCGTGGATCAGCTCGACGCCCGCCTCCTCGAACCGCTGCGCCTCGCGCTTGATCGAGCGCACCTTGTCGACGCGCTCGTGCACGTGCCGCACCGTGGCGTCCCAGTCGATCCGCGGCGTGCCCACGTCGACCCCGTAGTCGGAGGCGGTGCGCGCCTCGCGGATGATCCGCGCGGTCTTCGCGAGCACGCGGGTGGGCACGCAGCCCGTGTTGACGCAGGTCCCGCCCACGCGGGCGGCCTCGAGCACGACCACGCGCGCTCCGAGTTCGGCGGCGCGCAGTGCGGCGGCGGTGCCCGCGGGCCCCGCGCCGATCACGGCGACGTCGTAGTGCTGGATGCTGTCGGGCACGGCGGCCTCCCGGTCGAGTGGATGTCCCCGCATCCTGGCGCGTGCGGCCGGGGGTTCTCTGAAGAACCGCGCAGGCTTGACACGCGGCGGCGGGCTCAGGGCTCCGACGGCTCCTGCAGCAGGAGTTGGTACCCGCCCTCGATCGATCCGTCCGGTCGCAGGGTCACGCGCGAGTAGACGCCGGATCCGTCCTCGACGTCGGTGCCGACGATGTCGAGCGATCCGGAGTCGAAGAACTCGGCGAGCCCGGTGCAGCCCGCCGAGAGGGATCCGTCCACGCGCTCCAGACCGAGGCAGAGCGACGTCCCGTTCGGGGCGGTCAGCAGGATCCGGTCCTCCTGCACCGTGTCGAATCCGGGGGTGAAGACGTCGGCGGGGCCGGCGATGAGGTCCATTCCGGGCGGCGGGTCGGTAACGAGGGTCCAGCCGTCGACGTAGGCGGCGAAGCGGTCCTCCGGGCGGACGGTCGCCGACGGGCTCGCCGTGGGGGCGGATGCTCCGACGACCTGCGGAGCGACGCTCGCCGCCACGGCGCCGAGCACGAGTCCGGCCGCGAGCGCGCCGCCGACGATCAGAGCGGGACGTCGGCGTCGCGGCGCCGAAGCGGCGGGGTCCTCGGGCGCGGCCGCGGGAGCGAGCCGCGGAGCCTCCGGTGCGACCACGGCCGCCTCCGCCCGCACGGCCTCCTGCTCGAGGCGGAGCCGCCGCTCGGCGTCGATCCGCCGGCTCTCGCCCTCGGCGTCCCCGCTCGGCCGCGCGAAGAGCGCACGCTCCAGGTCCCTGCGCTCGTCGTCCTCGTCCTGCACGCCCGCCAGTATGACCGAGGCGCGCTACTCGAACATCTCGGCCAGCAGCGCCCACGGCTCCCCGTCGACGACGTGCGCTGACCGGTGCGCGGGCCACTGCACCTCGTCGCCGTCCCACGACGGCACCACGTGAAGGTGCAGGTGCGGCACGCTCTGCCCCGCGGAGGCGCCGCTCGCCTGCAGAACGGCCACTCCCGTCGCTCCGAGGGCCGCCCGCATCGCCCGGCCGACGCGCTGCGCGAGCGACATCGTCGCCGCGAGCGCCGCGGGGGAGGCATCGAGCAGCCCCGCGCTGTGCTCGCGCGGCATGACCAGCGTGTGCCCGGGGGCGAGCTCGGAGGAGGGGAGCGGGCGGAACGCGACCGCCGCCTCCTCCTGCTCGACCCACGTCGTCTCGCCGTGCCCGGCCATCAGCTCGCAGAAGACGCAGGTCACGCGGGACCTCCCACGAACTCCCGCAGCGCCGCGATCCAGCCTTCGGCCGCGTCGAGGTGCGCGTCGTGCGATCCGCCCGGCAGCTCCACCCGCCGCACGTCGCGCGCGGCGAAGGCGTCGCGCACGTCCTCCGCGAACATCCCGTGCTCGCCGTAGACCAGCAGGGTCGGAGCGGCGACCGCCTCCCACTCCGCCCAGCGCGGCGCGGCGAGCGGCTCGATCGCCCGCGCCATCACCTCCGGGTCGAATCGCGGACGGAGTCCGTCCGGACCCTCGACGAGGTCGGCGATCCACGCCTCCGCGAGCGCCCCGTCGCCCAGGAACACGCGCGCCGCGTCCCGGTCGGCGAACGGCAGCGGCCAGGAGCGGAACCAGCCCGCGACTCCGTCGCCGTCGCCGCCCTCGGCGGTCTCGAGCAGCACGAGCCGGTCGACGAGCTCCGGATGCGCGGCCGCGACGAGCATCGCGGTGTGCGCCCCCATCGACTGGCCCACGAGGATCGCGGGCCCCTCGCGCTCGAGCAGGGCGGCGACGTCGGCGACGAACGCCTCGCGTGAGACGTCGGAGGGACGCTGCTCGCTGCGTCCGTGCCCGCGCTGATCGAGGAGCACGACGCGATGATCCGGCAGCGCGCGGGCGGTCGGAGCGAACTCCTCGGCGCTGCCGGCGAGGCCGTGCAGGATCACGACGAGCCGGCCGGTGCCTCCGGAGTCGAGGAGCGAGAGCCGGGTTCCGTCGGGCGCGACGAGCGCGCGGCGTTCGAGGTGCATCCGTCGAGCCTAGGAGCCCGGGGCGTGCGGACTGCGGCCCGACCGTCCGGAGGTCCGTCGCCGCTGGGCGCGGGCGCCCGATGCTGGGATGATCGGATGCGGCTCCGGATCCTCCGGCGCGCACGGCGGCCTCGCGGCCGGAGCGGAGCACCCCATGGGACTGCTGATCTACCCCGGCGGCATCGAGGCCGACTTCGAGGACCGGCTGCTCGCGCACCTCGAGATCGTGATCACGGCGAAGCTGCGGCGCGACGAGTCCTTCGCCTTCTCGTGGACGCAGACCCAGGACACGGGCGGCGGACGGATGAAGATCTGGCTGCACCCGTCGGTGCCGCTCTCGTACAAGTTCTTCGGCGGACGTCAGCCGGCGATCAACCGCGCGTGGGTCGACGCGCTGATGGTGTCGGCGAGCTCGCAGTCGGGCCTGCAGGTCGTCGCCGAGCCGGAGCAGCAGGGCTGACGCCCGCTGCCTGCTGATCGAGTAGCCCGCTCCGCGGGCGTATCGAGATCCCCGACGCCCGGACCTGGTGGGTCTCGATACGCCGCCTGCGGCGACTACTCGACCAGCAGAGAGGCACGCATCCTGCGGATCGGGGGAGCGATTCGGCGGGCACCCCCCCTTGCTGATCGAGTAGCGCGCGGAGCGCGCGTATCGAGATCCGCGATGTCCGGACCCGGCGGCTCCTCGACCGGAGGGAGGCCGGTAGTGCCTCCCGCTCAGTCCTTCGGCTCGGGCAGCACGCGCAGTCCGGCCGGCGACAGCGCCGAGCGCAGCAGCAGGTCGATCCACGCGCGGTTCAGCGGCTGTCCGCCGGGGGAGTCGTAGCTGAAGTAGAGCGACGAGCTCTTCGAGACCCAGACGCTGCCGTGACGGCCGCTGTCGGCGCGCGTGACGTCCTCGCCCACGTCCGGCTCGCCGTCCCAGTGGAACGAGAAGCTCTCGTTGCGGCGCAACTTCGAGATGATGACCGCTTCGACGTGCCGCAGTGCCCGGTCGTCGATCTCGACCGCCGGAGCGACTCCGTAGATCAGCTGGCCCATCGTCATCCCTCTCGCCGCCCCGGGTGATCATCCCATGAGCCGGGAGGGCCGCGCCTCCCGCTGACGACGGCCGAACTGTGCTCGCTCCCAGTCGCGCACAGTCGAATTCACGCAGGCCGGTTGTGTCGAACCGTCTTGACGGCTCCTGAGTGCCTCCGCAGACTGGGAGCGCACACAGTTCAAAGGAGAACCGCACCGCACCGATCCGCCTCGAGCCCGCTCCTGCGCGCTCCGCAGGCCCCGTGAGCGCTCCGAGCGCCACCACCTCACCCCGCCCGACCGGGCCCTTCCCTCCCTCCGCCTCCGTGTGCGCGGCGGTCGGCACGAGGGCCCGGCGGCGGTCGCACCACGAAAGGACACGCATGTCTGCACGCACCAGGAGGACCGCCGGCACCGCTGCCGTCGCCGCGGTCTCCACGCTCCTCGGCGCCTTCGCCGGCGTCGGAGCGACCAGCGCCTCCGCCGCGGAGGGACCGGTCGACGCCGGGATCTTCGTCGAGAAGGTCGACGGCCTCCCGGCCGACTTCATCAAGGGCGCCGACATCTCGAGCGTCCTGTCGCTCGAGGAGAGCGGAGTCGTCTTCCGCGACGGGACGGGTCAGGAGGCCGACGTCTTCGAGGTCCTCGCCGACGAGGGCGTCACCTCGGTCCGCGTCCGGGTCTGGAACGACCCGTTCGACGCCGAGGGCAACGGCTACGGGGCCGGCGACGTCGACGTCGACCGCGCGATCGAGATCGGCGAGCGCGCCACGGCTGCGGGCCTGGGTCTGCTCGTCGACTTCCACTACTCCGACTTCTGGGCCGACCCCGCCCGCCAGCTGGCGCCGAAGGCCTGGGCCGGCCTCGCCGCTCCCGAGCTCACCGCCGCCCTGCACGACTACACGGCGGAGTCGCTGCAGCGCTTCGAGGACGCCGGCGTCGATGTCGACATGGTCCAGATCGGCAACGAGACCAACAACGGCATGGCCGGCTACAGCCGCGCGGCGACCGACATGGACGCGACCCTCGCCGGGCTGTTCTCGGCCGGCAGCTCCGCGGTCCGAGAGGTCCTGCCGGACGCGCAGGTCGCGGTGCACTTCACCAACCCCGAGACGCCGGGCCGCTACTCCGCCATCGCCGCGGGCCTGGACCGCTTCGACGTCGACTACGACGTCTTCGCGA
>Ga0308159_1005433_pt1 | contig 10813 bp, 8 predicted proteins | sample PhyCR1_FD_201040 | JGI IMG/M metagenome (GOLD analysis project Ga0308159, IMG submission 201040) | Phyllosphere microbial communities from UC Gill Tract Community Farm, Albany, California, United States - DLSLC.R1 | ecosystem: Host-associated > Plants > Phyllosphere > Unclassified | place: USA...
GAGCAGGGTAAGCGCTTCGGCAACACCTGGATCATCGCCAACGAGGCTCGTCATCTGGTCGAAGTAATTGGTGCCGATGCCGATAATGACGGCAAGCACCATGACCTTGATGCCTGACGATATCACATTCCCCAGCACACGCTCAGCCAGGAAGCTGGTCTTGTTCCAGAGCGCAAAAGGTACGAGCACGAAGCCCGCCAGTGCAGTCAGCTTGAACTCGACGATCGTGACAAAAATCTGAATGGCGAGGATGAAGAAGGCCAGCACCACCAGCAGCCAGCAGATCAGCAGCACAGCGATGGCGAGGAAATTGCCGAAGAACTCCGGAAAACCCATCAGGTCCGTGACCTTCGCGATGAGTGGATAGGCCGCCTCGAAACCGGTGCCTGCGATCTTGCCCGGATGCAGGAGATCATCGGCGGATAGCCCACCGCCGCCGGCGGTGATGCCAAGTCCTGCAAAACTGCGGTAGATGATGTCGGCAAGCCGGGAGAAGTTGCCAAGGATGTAGGCGAACGCCCCGACGTAGAGAACCTTCTTGACGAGGCGCCCCAGCACGTCCTGATCGTTGTCCATCACCCACCACAGCGCCGCGAGCGTGACGTCGATCCCAATCAGGACCGTGGTCAGGAACGCCACGTCGCCCGACAACAGGCCAAAACCGCTGTCGATGTAGGTGAGAAAGGTGTCGAGAAAGGCATCGACGATGTTAAGGTCGAGGCCGCCGATGTCGGAGTCCATCGCCTGCTCTCCTATGGCCGGGTGTAGAGGGTTGAGGCGCCGATAAACCGGCGGCTCTGCTCACGTGCAGCCTCCATCGCCTGCTGTTCACGTGCGCGCTCCAGCGCATCGGCACGGTACTGCGCCGCCATCATCTGCTGGATCTGAAGCTGCTGGCGTGTCGACAGTGCGATGAGTTGGTTGGTCGCCTGCTGCGCCTGGAGACTACCGCTGGCCGACTGGCTCTGGCTTACCAGTTCGGTCAGAAGCGTGGCATCCGACTGGATGTTCTCGACTACCTGCGACTGCACGCGCATGGTCTGCCGGTAGCCCTGCATCGACGCCTGGTAGCGGGCACGGGCCTGCGCGATTATCTGGTTGTTCGAGAGCGTAGTATCAAAGGTAGCGGGGAACTGCTGACGCAATGCGTCGTCGGTCGACGCAAGATCGAAGGCGATGCCCTCTGCCTGGCTCATCAGCGTACCAATGCGCTGCATGGAACGGCTGATCTCGCTCAGGGACGAAAAGTCCAGTCGCTGGAGATGCTTGGCCATATTGGTCAGCATGGTCGCTTGGTTCTGCAACGCCTGAATCTGATTGTTGATCTGCTGCAGGGTCCGCGCGGCGGTCAGTACGTTTTGCGCATAATTCGAGGAATCGAACACCAGCAGCGCGTGCGCTGGCGTGATCGGCACAACAGCGGTTGCCACCGCGACGGTAGCGGCCGCGAAAGCAGCGAAGAAACGCGATTTCATAGATCGAACTCCGTTTGCTGGGGAACAATGGAGGTGAGAACGGTCGTCGCCACGCCTGGAAAACCGGGAAGCAGCGCAGCGGCCCAGTCGAGCCCGCGGGCGCGCAGAAACGCGTCCGTGAAATCGTCCAGGCCATTCTCGTCAAGCAGCCGGTCAATCAGGTTCTGGGCATCGGGATCGGAAGCGCCGCACAGCGCTAACGCGATCGGCCCCATGGCGAGTTCGAAAAGGCGATTTCCCGCGCGCGATTGCAGATAATAATGCCGCTTTGGCGTTGCGCGGGCGATCAGCTCGATCTGCCGCTCATTCAGGCCGAAACGTTCATAGGCTGAGCGGCTCTGAGGTTCGATCGCGCGGTCGTTGGCGAGAAAGATTCGCTGCGGGCAACTTTCGATGATGGCTGGCGCAATGCTGCTGTCCGCGATGTCTGCAAGGCTTTGCGTCGCGAAGACCACGCTGACATTGCGCTTGCGAAGCACCTTGAGCCATTCACGAATGCGCGCGGCAAACAGTGGATTGTCGAGGAAGACCCATGCTTCGTCGAGCACGAGTAAAGTCGGTCGACCATCGAAGCGCTCTTCCAACCGATGGAAGAGATAGGTGAGCACGGGCCCGACAGCGCCCGGACTGTGCATGAGCGCCTCGGTCTCGAAGCACTGTACATCGCCAAGGGCCAATCGGTTCTCCGCCGCGTCCAACAGGCGGCCGAACGGGCCCTCCAATGTGTAGGGCATGAGCGCCGCCTTCAGCGCATTGGATTGCAGCAATAGGCAAAGGCCAGTAAGCGTGCGCTGTTCGGGCGGCGCACCGGCAAGATTGCCAAGCGCCGACCACAGCGCTTCCTTAATCTCAGGCGTCACGTCGACATGTTCAGCCGCGAGCAGCGCCGCGATCCATTCCGCTGCCCATGTCCGTTCGGCATCGCCGTCGATATCGCGCAGGGGCTGGAAGGCGAGCGCATCGCCAGTTCCGAGAGCATGATGTTCGCCGCCCATCGCAAGCACGGCCGCGCGGGCTGACATGCCTTTGTCGAACATGTAGACCTGAGCGCCCTGATAGCGGCGGAACTGGAGGGCAAGCAGCGCCAGGAGCACCGACTTGCCGGCTCCGGTGGGGCCGACGATCAGCATGTGTCCGACATCGCCGACATGGGTTGAAAGCCGAAACGGCGTCGAGCCGCTGGTTTCCGCATGGAGCAGCGGCGGGCCGCCCAGATGCCGGTTGGCCACAGGGCCTGCCCATACCGACGACAACGGCATCAGGTGCGCGAGGTTCAGCGTATGAACCAGCGGCTGCCGGACATTGGCATATACATGACCGGGCAAAGATCCGAGCCAGGCTTCCACGGCATTCACGCTCTCGCGGATGCAGGTAAAACCGAGGCCATTGACCACCCGCTCGACCACGCGGACCTTCTCTTCGGCCCGTGTCCGATCGGCGTCACTAACGGTGAGGGTCGCGGTGTAGTAGCCGAAGGCAACATGATCGCCACCCACCGCCTGCAGCGCGAGGTCGGCATCGACCACCTTGTTGTCTGCATCGCTGTCGGTGAGTGGAACCGGCTCGTTCATCATCACCTCGCGCATGAGTTGGGCAATGGACTTGCGCTTGTTGAACCACTGGCGACGGATTTTCGTCAGCGCCTTGGTCGCCGCTGTCTTGTCGAGCGCGATGAACCGTGTCGCCCAGCGGTAGGCGAAGTCCTGATGATTGAGGGCGTCCAGAATTCCAGGACGTGTTGCGTTGGGAAAGCCCAATACGGTAACATTGCGAAAGTGGTGGTCGCCAAGGATCGGCTCGATACCGCCGGAAAGCGGCGTATCGGCCAGAAGCGCGTCAAGATACATCGGTGTTTCGGGCACCGCTACACGATGGCGTCGTGGCGAGATACAACCGTGCAGGAAGGTCAGCGTCTCGGCATCATCGAGCGTGCGGACCTCGGCCATGAAGCCAGAGAGCAGATCCTGTATCCGGTCTGTCTCGCCAATGAACGCACGCAGTTCGTGACGCCAGTCGCGGTCCTGCTGCGGTACGTCGCGCTCCAGCAGCGCGCGTTCGGCCCGGCTGAGTTGGTCTGCGGGCGGCAGATAACAAAGGGTCAAATGGGTCCGGCTCTCGAAGTGCTGCCCGCGCCGCCCGTCGAAATGCGCCCGCCGTTCCTCGTCTAGCAGCCAGGACGCCGGATCTGGAAATTGACTGTCGGGATAGCCAAGCGCCTCGACCCGTTCGGCATCGAAAAAGAAGGCCCAGCCCGACCCCAGACGGCGAAGGGCATTGTTCGCCCGCGCGCAGACGGAGAGAAGCTCGGCTTCGGTCGCGCTCTCCAGATCGGGGCCGCGGAAACGTAGAGTACGCTGGAAACTGCCGTCCTTGTTCAACACTACGCCCGGTGCCACCAGAGCGGCCCACGGCAGATGGTCGGCGAGACGGTCGGCGGTCCCGCGGTATTCCTTGAGATTCAGCATGAGAGGTAGACCTTCTGCCGGAGGTGGCGGGCGAGCACGGGCGCGAAATCAGGATCGCGCTTGGCCGCGAAGACGGCGAGGCTGTGCCCCAGCAGCCAAAGCAGTAAGCCGGCTATCCATTGTTGGAGGCCCAGCCCCATCGCAGCGGCAAGCGTGCCGTTGACGATCGCGATCCCGCGCGGCGCACCACCGAGCAGGATTGGCTCTGTCAGCGAGCGATGCAGCGGCACCTCGAAGCCTTCGACATGAATGCCGGCGGAGATGGAACCAGGCCCCACCATCAGACCAGCGCCCCGCCGCCAAAGCTGAAGAAGGTCAGGAAGAAACTCGATGCGGCAAAGGCGATCGAGAGGCCGAAGACGATCTGGATCAGTTTGCGAAAGCCACCGGAAGACTCGCCAAAGGCCAGTGCCAGACCAGTGGTGATGATGACGATCACTGCGACGATCTTGGCGACCGGCCCCTGTACGGACTCGAGGATCTGCTGGAGCGGTTCCTCCCAGGGCATACCCGATCCCGAAGCCATAGCGGTAACGGGGAGAAGCAAAGCGGTAGCGATGAGCGCCGTGCGCGAGAAGCGCGGAAGCGAAATTGGATGTGCGGCGTACATGATCAGTCTCCATTGCCGGGGGTAAAAACGAGGTCAGTGACGGCGTAATCGCCGTCCGCATCGAGACCGCCGACCTCGGCAACAGTCTCAATCCTGCGGCCGGTGCCCCGGCCAGAGATGAACACCACCATATCGATCGCCTCGGCAATCAGGCGACGCGGAACGGTGACAACACTTTCGGCCACCAGTTGCTCGACGCGGTAGAGTGCGGACCGGGCGCTGTTGGCGTGAACCGTGGCGATCCCGCCGGGATGGCCGGTGTTCCAGGCCTTGAGCATGTCCAATGCTTCGGCACCCCGGACCTCGCCAATGATAATCCGGTCAGGGCGCAGGCGCAGCGTCGAGCGCACAAGATCGGCCATCGTCACCGAACCTGCCTTTGTCCGCAGCGCGACGGTATCTGGCGCGGCGCATTGCAGCTCGCGGGTATCTTCGATCAGGATCACCCGCTCACCAAGCGTTGCCATCTCGGCGAGCAGCGCGTTCGCCAACGTCGTCTTCCCGGACGACGTGCCACCCACCACCAGGATATTGCGCCGGTCAATAATTGCAGTGGCAAGCGCCGACGCGATCTCCCGCGACATTATGCCGTCCGAGACATAGTCGCCCAGCCGATGAACCCGCGCGGCCGGTTTACGGATCGCGAAGCATGGTGCCGCTGAGACCGGAGGTAACAGGCCTTCGAAGCGTTCGCCGCCGGATCCATCGTCATAGGCGGGGAGTTCGGTGCTGATGATCGGCGCATCGCCGTGGACTTCGGTCCGCGCATGACTGGCGACCAAACGAACGATGCGTTCCGCCTCACTCGGTTCGAGCCGCGCCGTGGTCTCGATGCAGCCCTCTCCCAACCGATCGAGCCTCAACACGCCGTCGGGGTTCACCATGATCTCGATTACCAGCGGATCGGCCAGCGCAGCCGCGATCGCGGGCCCCATTGCGGTGCGCAGCATCGCACGGCGCCGATCCCGCGATTGTGATCCCACACCGCCGGTCACGATGCGTCGCCATCACCGGTCGGCGAGCCAATCGACCGGCCAGTTGCCAATTGCCGTCCGACCTGGTCAACGAAACGCCTGAAGCGTTCACGTCCGACCGCCTGCCCCGCCTTGTCGGCTTCCGGCAACGGCGCAGTCACGGCAAGCTGGAAGCGAACATAGAGTGAGAGCGTTTCGATCAGAACGTTGCCGTCCCGCTCGATACGTCCAAGCTGATTGCTGATACGGTCGAGCCGATGCTTCAGCAGATCGTCCACCTCGCGCGTGGCCCTGCGATTGAGATATTCGCGCAGAGCGTCCGCTACGATCGCCGATTTCGAGGCGCCTGGCTTGGACGCCAGCATGTCAAGACGCGCGGTCAATTCTTTATCGAGGTAGAGATGATGACGGGGCTTCATGACCGATCCTCCGCTCAAAACTTCGGCATAAGATCGTCAGCGCGGTCCGAGCTTTCGTTGACGCCGTAAGCACGCTGAACCGGGTTCAGACCGCGCAGCCGATCGATTTCACGCCGGTCTGCGACGTCGTCGCTTTCATCCTCGCCACCAGGCTGCACTTCGCGTTCGGATTCGGGCGGGGGCGGCGCCTGCTCTTCGGGCAGGCCGGGATGGCGCTCCTGCTGGAGGCCGCCTTCGGGTTCGGTGGTGGGATCTGCTTCGTCCATGGACATGGCAGCGAGGTCGTTATGGGGACCGCGCACCTCGCTGCCCCAATCGTCGGGCCGGGACGCTGGCCGGTCGTGGTACGGGCCATCCGCCAACGGGGGTGGCGGCATCACGCGCGACGTGAAGTTGCGATCCTCGAAATACCGCAGCTTCTTCGCGCGGATCGGTGCGAGGCCCGAAACCATAACCAGTTCGTCAGCGGGCGGCAGTTGCATGACTTCGCCGGGCGTCAGCAGCGGGCGAGCAGTCTCCTGACGTGATACCATGACGTGGCTGAGCCAGGGCGCGAGCCGATGGCCGGCGTAGTTGCGCTGCGCACGCAGTTCCGTCGCCGTACCCAGTGCATCGCTGATCCGCTTGGCCGTACGCTCATCGTTCGAGCTGAACGCGATACGGACATGGCAGTTGTCGAGGATGGCGTTGTTCTCGCCGTACGCCTTGCTGATCTGGTTGAGGCTCTGGGCTATGAGGTAGGCTCGGATGCCATAGCCGGCCATGAAGGCGAGCGCGGTCTCGAAGAAGTCCAGCCGACCGAGCGCCGGAAATTCGTCGAGCATCATCATCAACTGATGCTTGCGGCTTTTCGTTGGATCGCCTTCCAGCCGCTCGGTCAGGCGGCGGCCGATCTGGTTCAGGATAAGGCGAACCAGTGGCTTCGTCCGCGCGATGTCCGAGGGCGGAATGACGAGGTACAGCGAAACCGGGGATTTGCCGTCGACGAGGTCGGCAATCCGCCAGTCGCAAGCGGCGGTCGTCTGTGCCACGGTCGGGTCGCGATAGAGCCCTAGAAACGACATCGCGGTCGAAAGGACGCCGGAGCGTTCATTCTCGCTCTTGTTGAGCACTTCGCGTGCCGCACTGGCGACAACCGGGTGAACTTGGGGGCGCTCTGGCGTGCCCAGATGGTTTGTCGCCATCATGCGCCGGAGCGTATGGGCGAAACTGCGTTGGGGATCGGAAAGGAACGTCGCCACCCGCGCGAGCGTCTTCTCCTCTTCGGCATAAAGGATGTGGAGGATGGCCCCGACGAGGAGCGAATGGCTAGTCTTTTCCCAGTGCGAGCGCCGCTCCAGTGCGCCCTCGGGATCAACAAGGATGTCCGCAATATTCTGGACGTCCCGCACTTCGTCCGAGCCTTTGCGGACCTCCAGGAGCGGATTGTAGCGCGCGGACCGCGGATCGGTGGGGTTGAACAGCAGACAATGGGAGAAACGCGAGCGCCACCCGGCAGTGAGTGTCCAGTTCTCGCCCTTGATGTCGTGGACGACGACGCTGCCGGTCCAGGACAGGAGCGAGGGGACGACGAGGCCAACGCCCTTGCCCGACCGAGTGGGTGCGAAGGCCATGACATGCTCGGGGCCATCATGGCGCAGGTAATCGCGCCCAAGGCGGCCGAGGAATACGCCAGAATTGCCAAACAGCCCCGCTTGGGTGATTTCGCTGTGCGAGGCCCAGCGCGAAGAGCCATACGTCGTCACATTGCGGTTTTGTCGCGCGCGCCATAACGATCCGGCGATGGCCGAAGCACAACCGAGAAAGCCGCTGATTCCGGCCAAGGCGCCTGCCCTATCGAAAATTTGGGGCGCGTAGGCTTCGTAGTGGTACCACCAGCCGAATAGCTGCCAGGGCCGATACACCGGAATGCCGAATACGATCTTCCAGGGCGCGCCGAGCTGCGCCTGATAGCCGAGCATGGCCGCTGCCCACTGAGTGGCCGCCCATAATCCCAGCACAACGATGCCAAAAACGACGAAAATCTGCCCAACTAGCAGTTTGGTGGGGGTCATGGGCGGGGCTCCGACTCGCGGGCCACCGATGGCAGCGCGAGCGGACGAAGATTGGACCTCGTTTCAGGTTGGGCGTTATGTCAGTTAAACCGCTTCAAACCTACTTAACCCCCTCGCCCCCTCTCGCGGCGCCTCGGTCAAAATACATGGGAGACGGCTGCCCTAATTCCAGACATTTGCGGGGCCAAATCTCCGCCTCAAACCTACTCTTCTTCCATGTCGCCGGAATGGAACTCTTTCCGTCAGTGCGCTTCTCAATGACCGCGTGAGGATAGCCTCCCATACGCTATCGATTGTCTGAGCTGAGATAAGTGGCTGACGCTGGGACTTTGTGCTCCGTCCGGTTTGGAGCAGCCAAGCTTGGTAAGCGGACCTAGCGGATGGCCTAGCCGTCGTGTTCTCGACGGGTTTGGCTGGCACAATTGCGCTTCTCGCCTTGCCAAACGCGTTTCTACTTTGGTGACAACCCCGCGCGCCCCTTCCCTCACGCAGCGCTTATGAGGTAGGAAACCCACTGCGAGAAGGGAGCGTCTAAGCGCTCAATCAGAAGTCGCCTGATCTCCCCGACGAGTTTGTCCTCGTCGCGATTGCCGACACGGCCCGCCGCTCCAGCAGGCAGGGTATTCGCGATCGTCGCGGGCATCTCTGATGCACGGGGCCAGTTGCCCACATGTCGGCGTGATCCTGCGGGTTCAGGAAGCCTTCGCCAAGGCGCGAGCTTGCGCGAAATTGCATGCGTGCCGTTCGGACGCGATCGCGTGGCGGGCGAATGGGACGCGAGCTCAGACTCCGTGTGTTCGCGGGTACGCTGGCTGGCCCGCAGAGCCAAGGCCATGGTAGGTGGCGACTATCGCCGGCTCCTGGGCGGCGGGACGAGTGAACTGGTTGCGCGATTTTTCGCAGTGCGTCTGTAAAAGACGTGCGGTCGTGACCGGGCCTCTTCGATGAAAAAGGTGTCTAATTTGCACCTAGCAGTGCTTTTCCGGGGGGCACCTCCATGCTAGCTCGGAGCTGGAACGGGGGAAAAGCATGTTTATCAATCGGATCGTGGTTGAGAACTACCGGTGCCTCAAGGCGGCCGATGTAACCTTCAACGAAAAGCTTAACATCATCGTTGGCAACAACGAATGCGGCAAATCGACTTTGCTCGAGGCGATAAACCTTGCGCTGAGCGGCCAGTTGAACGGTCGACCGCTGCTCGTCGAACTGCACCCCTATCTCTTCAATCTGGACCTGGTACAGGAGTACGTGCTAGCGCTGCACGCTGGCCAGGCGATCCCTCCGCCGCGCATCCTGATCGAACTGTACCTTGCCGACGACCCTGCCCTGGCGAAACTGAAAGGAGACAACAATTCGCTGGGACTGAAGGTCCCTGGCGTTTCGCTCGCCATCGAACTCAACCCGGCGCTAGCTGACGAATTCGCGCAATATGTGGCCGATCCGACCGAAATTCGCACCCTGCCGATCGAATTTTACTGCATCCGCTGGCGCGACTTCGCCGACAACGACATTCATAACGCCCGCAGCATCCCGCTCCACGCGAGCCTGATCGATGCCAGCACGATCCGCAACAACGCCGCTGCAAGCCGCTATGTGGTCGACATCGTCAAGGAAAGCCTTTCACCCACGGAAAAGGTGGATCTGGCCCTCAGCTATCGGCTGATGAAGGACAGGTTCCTTGAGGAACCGAAGGTTAAGAAGATCAACGCGGCGCTCGCGTCCGGGAAAGGCAGTATAAGCGCCAAGGCGGTCTCGGTGTCGCTCGATACCTCCGCCCGCGCGAACTGGGAAGCGGGCATTATGCCGCACTTGGACGACATCCCACTGCCACTCGTCGGCAAGGGCGAACAGAACGCGGTCAAGATCAAGCTGGCGATGCAAACTTCGGCCAAGTCGAACATTGTGCTGATCGAGGAAGCGGAAAATCACCTGTCCCATGCGAGCCTGAACCAGCTCATCAACCATATCTCGGCCAATGCTGGCGAACGTCAGATCTTCATCACCACTCACAGCAGCTTCGTGCTCAACAAGCTGGGCATCGCCGCAGTGCTGCTCTTTGCCCGCGGGAAGGCGGTCCGCCTCAGCGGCCTGAAAACGAGGGCCACGGAGAAGTACTTCATGAAGCTGCCCGGTTTCGACACGTTGCGCCTCATCCTCGCGAAACGCGCGATCCTGGTGGAGGGGCCATCGGACGAGCTCATCGTCCAGAGTGCTTATTTCCGCAAGCATGGGCACATGCCCCTTGAAGACGGCGTTGACGTGATCGCCGTCAATTCTCTCGCCTTCAAGCGCTTCCTGGAGATCGCCGAACTGCTTGGCACCACTGTCGATGTCGTCACCGACAACGATGGCGACGTGGCCAAACTCAAGAAAAAGTATGCAGACTATCTGGCCTCGGAGACTATCACCATCCAGTATGACAACGATGTTTCCGCGCGGACCCTCGAACCGCAGCTGGTGAAGCGTAACGGGCTCGCGATCGTCAATGCAGTCTTGGGCAAGACCTTCCCGGACGAGACAAGCGCTATCGCATCGATGATTGCAAGCAAGGCTGATACCGCGCTTCGTTTCTTCGAGACTGAGACTGCCTGGGATGCACCGGAGTACATAGCTCGTGCCATCGGGTAATCGAATCCTGTTGTGCGCTGCAGGTGGAGGCAAGACCAGTCGCGTGGTCGACCAGGCCCTGGCAAACACGCAAGGCAAGGTCGCGCTGATTACCTATACGCGCAACAATGTTGGCGAAATCCAGGCCAAAATCCACAGCAGGGTCAGAGCTGTTCCGGCCGATGTCGAGATCCTATCGTGGTACACCT
>Ga0308159_1005435_pt1 | contig 10806 bp, 10 predicted proteins | sample PhyCR1_FD_201040 | JGI IMG/M metagenome (GOLD analysis project Ga0308159, IMG submission 201040) | Phyllosphere microbial communities from UC Gill Tract Community Farm, Albany, California, United States - DLSLC.R1 | ecosystem: Host-associated > Plants > Phyllosphere > Unclassified | place: USA...
GCGCGACCTTCATGATCTCTTCGGTGATGCCGGCGATCTTGATGTCCATCTGCAGCGAGGTGATGCCGTCGACAGTACCTGCAACCTTGAAGTCCATGTCGCCGAGATGATCTTCGTCACCGAGGATATCGGAGAGAACCGCAAAGCGTTCGCCTTCGAGGATCAGGCCCATGGCGATACCGGCAACAGGCTTTGCGAGCGGGACGCCAGCGTCCATCAGAGCGAGCGAGGTGCCGCAGACGGTTGCCATCGAGGACGAGCCGTTCGACTCGGTGATCTCGGAGACGACGCGCAGCGTGTAGGGGAACTGTTCAGCCGTTGGCAGCATCGGACGGATAGCGCGCCATGCGAGCTTGCCGTGGCCGATTTCGCGACGTCCTGGGGAACCCATGCGGCCGGTTTCACCAACCGAGTAGGGAGGGAAGTTGTAATGCAGAAGGAAGCGTTCCTTGTACATGCCGGTCAGGCTATCGACATACTGTTCGTCTTCGCCGGTGCCGAGCGTCGCAACAACGATCGCCTGGGTTTCGCCGCGTGTGAACAGGGCCGAACCGTGGGTGCGCGGCAGGATGCCGACTTCAGACACGATCTTGCGAACGGTCTCGAGATCACGGCCGTCGATGCGGCTCTTGGTGTCGAGGATGTTCCAGCGAACGATCTTCGCCTGCAGGTGCTTGAAGGTCGCGCCGATGACTTCGGCCGGGTACTTCGGCTCTACGCCTTCCGGGAAGAAGTGTGCCTTGACCTTCGCCTTGACGGCGTCGACGGCAGCGTAGCGTTCAGCCTTTTGAGTGTTCTTGTAGGCGGTGCGCAGTTCGGCTTCGAAGTGCTGCAGCATTTCGGCTTCGAGCGCGGAATGATCTTCCGGCTGGAAATCGCGTGGCTCCTTGGCGGCAACTTCAGCGAGCTTGATGATCGCGTCGATAACCGGCTGGAAGCCCTTGTGGCCGAACATGACGGCGCCGAGCATGATCTCTTCGTTGAGTTCCTTGGCTTCCGACTCGACCATCAGGACGGCGTCCTGGGTGCCGGCAACGACGAGGTCGAGAACCGACTCGTCCATCTCGTCGAGATGCGGGTTCAGAACGTATTCGCCGTTGATGTAGCCGACGCGTGCGCCGCCAACCGGGCCCATGAAAGGAACGCCAGAGATCGTCAGGGCAGCGGATGCTGCAACCATCGACAATACGTCCGGATCGTTTTCAAGATCGTGCTGGATGACGGTAACGACGACCTGGGTCTCGTTCTTGTAGCCTTCCGGGAAGAGCGGGCGGATCGGACGGTCGATCAGGCGGGAAACCAGCGTTTCCTTTTCCGACGGGCGACCTTCGCGCTTGAAATAGCCGCCCGGGATCTTGCCGGCGGCATAGGTCTTTTCCTGGTAGTTGACGGTCAGCGGGAAGAAGTCCTGGCCGGGCTTGGCCGACTTGGCCGAAACAACGGTGGCGAGAACGACGGTTTCGCCGTAGGTGGCGAGAACCGCGCCGTCAGCCTGGCGGGCGATCTTGCCCGTTTCAAGCTTCAGCGGGCGGCCTGCCCATTCGATTTCGACGGAGTGGGTATTGAACATATGGTGTCCTTTAATGCGGGAGCACGCGCAGTGCCGTAGCCGGCGCAGTGCATAGTCGACCGCAATCGATGTGACAGATCACGGGCAAGACAACGGGAGGCTTCGGGTCGGCGACTTCGGTGGTCGACGTCTGATCAGGGTCTTTGAGTGATCCCTGGTCGAAAGCATCCGGCAATCCTGCCCCATGACAGGTCAACGGTTTGGTTTTTGCAGATCCGGCCCATCCGGGTCTGCGGGCATTCTTGCGGCGCGAGATAAAGCGCATCGCAAACATTGCATCGGACGCTTGGCCCGAATGAGAAACCGGCAGGCGCCCGATTGAGCGCCCGCCGGAAATTTTTTAGCGGCGAATGCCCAGAGCAGCAATCAACTTGCTGTAACGGGATTCGTCTTTCTTCTTGACGTAGTCGAGAAGCGAACGACGTGTGGAAACCATGGTCAGAAGGCCACGACGGGAGTGGTTGTCCTTCTTGTGGCCCTTGAAGTGTTCGGTCAGATTGTTGATCCGCTCGGTGAGGATCGCAACCTGGACTTCCGGCGAACCGGTGTCGCCTTCAACGGTTGCGTATTCCTTGATGAGTTCGGCCTTGCGCTCTGCAGTGATCGACATCGTGTTATCCTTTCGAATATGAGGATTATGGGTCGCCTAAGGCCGGGATGTCGTCCAGTCTTGGCCGTGAAACGCAAAACAGGCAGAAAAGCCTGCTTTTGCTGGCGGTGCCTATAGACCATTCAAGGAGAGAATGGAAGAGGCTCAGCCAAACACCCGCTTGGGACGGAACTCTCCCTGGCCGATCTCGCCGATGGCAAGCAGCTTACCGCGCACGGTCGCATAGGCTTCCGCTTCGTCAGCCGGTGCATCGCGGCCGCGCAGGATAATCGGATTGCCCATCTTGATGCGGTGGGCCTGATCGTCTGTGACAGGCAGATGCGGCAGGCTGGAAAGCGCTTCAGACGTGTTGATCATGAAGGCATCAAGGGCTGCAAGCCGTTCGTCGCGATCCTCGATCTTTTCCAGGGCCACGAGTTCGGCCAGCGGCACCATGCGGTCTTCGGCAAAGGGCGCAACGAAGGTGCGGCGCAGTTCCGAGATATGACCGTAGCAGCCCAGATCGCGGCCGAAGTCACGGGCGAGCGCCCGAACATAGGTGCCCTTGCCGCATTCCACTTCGAAATGCGCCTTGTCTGCCGTTACGCCGAGCAGCGTCAGGCGGAAGATCTGGACCTCGCGCGACGGGATCTCGACAGTCTCGCCGTCGCGGGCCAGATCATAGGCCCGTTCGCCGGCAATCTTGATGGCAGAAAACTGCGGCGGGATCTGATTGATCGTGCCGGTGTAGTTCGGGAGAAGCGCGCGGATCTGCTCTTCGCTCGGACGGCTGTCGGACGATGCGGTGACAGCGCCCTCGAGGTCGTCGGTCGACCGCTCCTCGCCCCAGGTGACGGCGAATTCGTAGATCTTCCGCCCATCCATGACATAGGGCACGGTCTTCGTCGCATCGCCGAGCGCGATCGGCAGCATGCCTGACGCAAGCGGATCCAGCGTGCCGGCATGGCCGCACTTCTGGGCGTTGAACAGCCACTTGATCTTGGACACGGCTTCGGTCGAGCCGAAATCGATCGGCTTGTCGAGAATAAGCCAGCCGGAAACCGGCCGGCCCTTTGGTTTGCGGGGTTTGGACATCAATACTTCTTGATTGTTATTTCTAGTCTTTGTTTTCGTCGCCATTCAGGTCGCGCTGGACCTCGGGAGACCGGAGCAGCTCGTCGATCTTCTTGTAGTTGTCGAAGCTGGTATCATCGCGGAAGCGCACTTCCGGCATGTATTTCATCGACCGGAGCTGGCCGGCTATGCGGCCGCGGATATATTTGGCATGCCGGTTGAGCGCTGCGATCACGCCGTCATGGTCGGCGACACCGAGTGGTGTCACATAGGCCGTCGCGACCTTCAAATCGGTCGACATCCGCACTTCCGAAACGGAAATCACGGTTTTCTCGAGCAGGTCGTCGCGAACTTCGCCGCGTTGCAGGACCTGGGTGATGGCGGCGCGTACCTGTTCGCCAACACGAAGCATGCGCTGCGACGGCGCCGAGGATGTGGGCTTGGTCATGTTGTTTCTTTCGTATAACGCCGCCGGGGCTCGTCCCGATGGGGCGCTTCGTCAAATGAAGGCGGTCACATGACAAAGGCCCGGCGAAAGGTCAAGGTCCAGCGGGTATTTAATCGGTCTGACTTGGAGGCCGTCGATGCCGATGACACCTGAAAACAGCGTGTCGTCACTCATGCAACCGAGACGAGGGACGTTTCGCCAAGGGGTGTGGTTCCCATGATCTTCGCGTGCAGTTCACGTTCCAAACCCATTGTGTAAAGGGCGGAAATGCGAGCCCCGAGTTCGATGAGGGCAGGCTCGATGGCGGCCAGTGGCCGGGCGCTTGCGAAGGCTTCGCCCTCTTCCACGCAGGCCCGCAAAACCTCACCAAGCTCAACCTTGAAATCAAGCCGAGCAAGCGAGGCATCGATTTCGCCGACGGCGGATCGGCTGTGTTCGCCAAGCAGCGACATTTCGGTCCCCATGCGATCGCCGACAACGCGGATATTGGCGAGTGCCTGTTCGAGCCGAAGATCGAGCGAGCCGCCCGTATCTTCGCAGGCGCTGAGCTTTTGCGCAGATTCTTCCAGCATTCTGAGATGAACGAGGATCTTGTCGGCGGCACCATCCAGTTCGCCCGCGTAATTGCGCAGTTCGGCGGCAACCACGTTGATCGCCTTGCCCTGATCTCCGATCCTGCCGCAGCGCAGATTGGTATTGAGGGCCATGTAGTGAATATCGGTGCGGACCAGTTGCACGACGCCGATGCTGGTGACGAGCTCGCTTACGGTCTGGCCGGTCGACCGGCTGAGTTCCGTCGCCTCGCCGGCAACGGCTTCGATCTGGCGAACCGCTTCGCGCGCAACGCCGACGCCGGTGTCGAGCTGGCGCATGGCGGCGGCGCCGCCCTGGCCTTCTGCCATCGTTTCCCGGATTGCATCGATCTTCTGGAGATCTGAACGGAAACTCGCCACGCTTGCGACGATCTTTGCCGTGTCACGCTCGAAATGATCGATGGACTGCCTGAGCTGATGGGAGACAAGCCTCCGGATGACAGCGGACAGGTTGTCGCGCTGAGGATTGGTCAGCGGCGTAGCGTCCGGTGAGGCCAGAAAATCGTCGAGGAGCGTGAGCGTTGACTGACAATGCTCGATCCTCTGGCGGGTTGTGTCGCCGATCTGCATGGCAGACAGCGTCGAGGCGAGCTTGGTCTGGATGCCGCGCGCGATTGCCCGGACGCTTGCGGCCTGTTCGATCATCGATCTGCGATTGAGAGCGATCGCCTCGCCGCCGTTCGACAGTCCTGCTGCGATCTGCGGGATTGTGTCCTCGTAGGAGCTTACAATCCTCTTCCCTCTTGTGATCAGGGAACCCAGTCCCTGGCCGAGATACTGGACCTTGTCCGAGAAATCATTGACCTGACGGGTGCCGTCCTGAATTCTTTGCAGGATTTCCTCAGCAAATCCTGCAAAGTCGGCAATTCCGGCGCCGGTGATCTTTGCAGTAACTGCAAAGGTGCGCAGATAGCGCAGGGTTTCCTGCATGTCCTCGGCATGGCCCTTCAAGTGCCCCTGGGCGTCGGAAATGAGGGTGAACTGGACCTGTCGGCCTTTCTCGTTTTCGCTCAGCTGCGAAAGCCGCGCGACCGTCTGGGTGAGCTCGAACAGGGATGCGTTCGCCGTTTCTTCGTCGAGCGAGCTCTCTGCCTGATCGAGCGAGGCGACCAAGCGGTTGAGAACGTCGAGAATGGAAAGAAGCGCTCGTCCGCCTTCGGTGAAGCGTTCCTCAAGGCGCGAACGGGCAGCGTCCAGCCGCGCGGCAAACGCCGAGGCGTCTGCGGAAACACCCTTTTCTATCGATACGACCGCTCTGACTGCCATGTCCACCACCTTTTCCAGCTTCGCCGCAACGTTGAGTTCGTCGCTGGAAAACCGTTCGCCCTGTTTGTTGTGGGACACGTCTCCGCCTGAAGCAGGCACGGGTGTCCTCGAATAGCTGGACAGTGCCGGTGCAACGGTTAACTGAACAAGAACCGATCGCGGAGTTGCGTGTACGTGGTTAACCATTGCCGCTCGTTCGGAACACGATGGTGCAGCATAGAGAGATCCTGACCAGCACCAAAAAACGCGATACGATGGCGCTATAAAACGGGAAATCTCTTCTCGTTTTTCCTATATCGCAGGCATCGTTCGTATTTTAAGAGCAATTTTTCAGGAAGGACCGCCCTGATGACCGAGAAAACTCCTGCCGACAATTTTCCTGCCGGCTACGAGCCGCCAAAGATCTGGGCCTGGGAAAAGGGCAATGGCGGCCAGTTCGCCAGTATCAACCGCCCGATCTCCGGCCCGACGCAGGACAAGGAACTGCCGGTCGGAAAGCATCCGCTGCAGCTCTATTCGCTGGGCACGCCAAACGGCGTTAAGGTGACGATCATGCTGGAAGAGCTTCTGGCAGCCGGTCACACACAGGCCGAATACGACGCCTGGATGATCAATATCGGCAAGGGCGACCAGTTCGGATCCGGCTTTGTCGACATCAATCCGAACTCAAAGATCCCCGCACTTTGCGACCACGCGCCAAAGGATGGCGGCAAGCCGTTGCGCGTGTTCGAGTCCGCCTCGATCCTCGTCTATCTGGCGGAGAAGTTCGGCGCCTTCCTGCCGACGGATTTGCGCACCCGCACGGAAACGATGAACTGGCTGTTCTGGCAGATGGGCTCGGCACCGTTTCTCGGCGGTGGCTTCGGGCATTTCTACGCTTATGCGCCGATCAAGATCAAATACGCGATCGATCGCTATGCGATGGAGACGAAACGCCAGCTCGATGTGCTCGACCGGCATCTTGGCGACAACCGTTATATGGCGGGCGACGAGTACACGATTGCGGACATGGCGATCTTCCCCTGGTACGGCACGCTGGCGCTTGGCCAGGTTTACGGCGATGCAGGTGATTTTCTCGAGGTAAAGAGCTATGAGAACCTGCAGCGCTGGACGGCGGAGGTTTTCGCACGGCCTGGCGTCAAGCGCGGCCGCATGGTCAACCGGACATCCGGCGAGCCATCGGAGCAGCTGCACGAGCGCCACGACGCTTCGGATTTCGATACGAAGACACAAGACAAGATCGGCTAAAAGCCGGTCAGCCGCATAGGACTTGAGGATACGAACATGGCAAACCTGCCTGAAATGACAAAACACCGAGGCTTTCCGGGCGGGATGCCAAGCACGGGGGTGCAGTTCACCATCCGTCGCGCCAATCCGAAAGGCGTGACGCCGATCAAGGCTCTGCCGCGCCGGGCACGTCCCGGCACGAAAGAGCACAAGATCGACGGGGCATTTCTGCATGCGCTGTGGCATCACTTCGGCACTGAACCCTTCGAGCGCGGCAATCTCGATGCCGCACGCCTGAGCCTATTGTTCGGGCGCGAAGTGCTGCCGGCCGACAAGACGTTCGACCCGCTTTCCTATGAGGCGATGCTTATCATCAACGAAAAGCTGGCGCGGCAGAACTTTCCGGAATCGTTCGAGAATATCTTCGAGATCTGAGATCGACCGTATTCGCTGCTGTCGACGATCAACTAGATAAGGCCGCTGGCGATTGACGCCGGCGGCCTTTCTGCATCTAGCCGAGGCTCTTGCCGTATCGCTCGAAGCTTTCCTTCAGCACCGTCGTGCTGGCGCCTGGCTGCTGCGGCCGGCGGTAAATGCCGGCATCGACATTGGACGGTTCCTCGAAGTGATCCTTGATCCAGGGAATGTATTCGAGAATGGTCGACGCGGGATGCCAGTAGCTGAGATGGACGTGAACCTGGCTCATCTCGCCCGCATGCGGCACGACGGGAAGACGGTGGGCCAGTGCCAGGTCCGCAACCTGGATATATTCGGTGACGCCACCGAGACGCGTGACGTCAGGCTGGACGTAGGACACGGCACCGGCTGATATGAACGCCCGGAACGCATCAACGGTATAGAGCTGCTCGCCAAGCGCGATCGGGATCGTGCTGCTTTTCGCAAGCGCCGCGTGGCCGGCGATATCGTCGTACCAGAGCGGTTCCTCGAACCAGTAGATGTCGAGATCGCGGGCCCGCTCGCAAAACCGCTGGCAGGTCGGGAGATCCCACTTGCCATTGCCATCGATGGCGATCCGGACGTCTGCACCCAGCCGCTTGCGCACCGCTTCCAGCCGGCGCACATCGATATTGGGATCGTCATGGCCGACCTTGAGCTTGATCCGGGTGAAGCCTTCCTCCTCCACGGCGCGCGCCGACCCGGCCAGCAGGTCCTCCAGCGAAAACGACAGCCAGCCGATATCGGTATTATACGCTTCAAGGCGATCGGTTCTTGCGCCACCGAGCAGGCTCCAGAGCGGCACGCCTGCCTTCTTCGCCTTGAGATCCCAGAGCGCGACGTCGACGGCGGCCAGCGCCAGATGGGTGATCCCCGCACGGCCGACCCATTGCAGGGACGGATAGCGTGCGAGTTTGGTCCACAGGCGCTGGTGCTCGTTTGCGTCCTCGCCGATCAGCAGCGGCGCGTAGCAATCCCTTATACAGGACGTGATCAGCCGGTCGGAGGCCAGATGGGCATGGGTGCCGGTAAAGCCGTAGCCCTTCAGCCCGTCGGTGGTTTCGATCACGGTGCCGACGACACCCCAATGGGTGATGCTGTGGGTGCTGTCGGAAATCGAGTCCGAGGTCAGCGGCAGATGCAGGATGAATGGCTGTACGGATTTGATCCTCATTCTTGGGCTCCTCCTCCCGGTGGTAGACATCAGTCTGTTTTGACGTGCCCCTGCCGCTCCAGATAAGGCAGGTCAGGCAGGGCGATGTTTCGCGATGCGGCAGCCCCAATGCGGGCGATTGCGCGGTCGCGTGAGATCCGCAAATGCCTCTCCAGCGCATCGCATGCGGCGCCGATATCGCCGGAAGCGAGCGGCGAAAGCACGTCCAGATGCTCCAGCAGGAATGGCTCGCCGTCATAGCCGGTGGTCTTCGGCTGATAGAGAAAATGGTGGGCGACGAGGATCGCCTGCGGCAGGCTGATTGCCTGCATCAGCGCGCGGTTGTCGCAATATCCGAGAAGCTCCGAATGCAGCTGATGTTCGACGCGGTCGAGCATGTCGCCGGTGACCGTCTCGGCGGCGGCGATCGCCTGCTCGACGAACTCGATGCATCCCGCCACGTAGCCATCGGGCAAGTGCGGGAAGGCCTGCTCGAGAGCCAGCGGTTCCAGCACCCAGCGCAGCTCGTAGAGCTGGCCGATATGGACAGGCGTCAGACCCGGTGCCAGCCAACGGCTGGCACCGTCCTTCAGCACCACGCCGCGCTGCTGCAGTCTTCCCATCACGTCCCGTGCAACGGTTCGGCTGACGCCGTGGGCTGCGGCGAGCGCTGCTTCATTGATACGCCAGCTGGCAAGCGAGGTGCGGGAAACGATCTCGATTTCGATCTGGCGGTAGATCAGTTCCCAGCTTGACAGGAAATGGATCTTTTCATCGGAACCGGCAGGATGGACCGAAGGCGCGGCAGTCGTTGCCACGCTCTCCGAAGATAAGATTTGGTATCCCTTGCCCGGAACGCGCTGCATCAGGCCGCGCTGCTCCAGCTCGCCGAGGGCATGCCGCGCCGGTGCCCGGCTGATGCCGAAGCGTTCGGCAAGGCTGGTTTCGGTCAGATACGCGCCAGCAGACAGCGCACCGGAGGCGATCTCGGATGCCAGTATCTCGCACACACGTTGATGAAGCCTCGGGGACGGGCCAGCCATTGGGCTCTCCAGGACATGAAACGCAATCTATCGAAATCGCAGTGCATGGATTGCATCTTCCAAATCGGATGTCTAGTGTCGACAAAAGACATTGTGGAGGATGTCCTGACATGCCGACTGGGAAAGACAGAGCGCGCGTTTCACTCACCGAGCTCGATCGCTTTTGCCGCGAGGTCCTTCTGGCTTGCGGCGCAGACGCTGCGACGGCAGACGCTGCAACGCGGGCGATGATGCATGGCACACGCCATGGCGTGGACAGTCACGGGGTGCGTCTTCTCGACCATTACGTGACTGCGCTTGAAGGCGGGCGCCTCAACAAGGTGCCGAAGCTAAAGCCCGTCGGCGGTTTCGGGGCGGTGGAGACGCTGGACGCGGATCATGCGCATGGCGCACTCGCGACCTATACGGCGATGGACCGAGCGATCGAGCTCGCGCGTGAGTTCGGCATCGGCGCTGTGGCGATCCGCAACAGTTCGCATTTCGGCCCGGCCGGCGCCTATTCGCTGGAGGCGGCCCGCCAGGGCGTGATCGGCTTTACCTTTTGCAATTCCGACAGTTTCGTGCGCCTGCATGAGGGCGCATCGCGCTTCCACGGCACCAACCCGATTGCCGTCGGCGTGCCGGTGGAAGGGCAAGATCCGTGGTTGCTGGACATGGCGACCAGCGCCATTCCCTATAACCGCGTTCTCCTCTACCGCAGCATGGGCACGACCCTGCCGCAGTCGGTCGCGTCAGATGTTTCGGGCATCGACACACTGGATGCCGACAAGGCCGACATGCTGGCACCGCTCGGTGGCGAATTCGGCTTCAAGGGCGCCGGTCTCGCCGGTCTTGCGGAAATCCTCAGCGCTGTCGTGACCGGCATGAGCCTGAGTTTCGACCTCGCCCCGATGGGCGGTCCAGATTTTTCGACGCCTCGTGGTCTCGGAGCCTTTGTCTTTGCGATCCTGCCGGAGGCGTTCGGCGATCGGGAGACGTTCGATGCGGGCATGACACGCTATCTGGATGTGCTGCGCAGTTCGCCGGCCCGCGCCGACTGCCGAGTCATGGCGCCGGGCGACCGGGAATGGGTGGTTGCGGCGGATAGACAAGCATCCGGCGTCACGCTCGATCCGGCGACACACGCCGCTTTCGAAGTTCTTGCGGGTCGCTACGGGGCGCAACTGCCGGTTTTGGAGATGCCGGCACAGTCACAGGTTGATGGCACTTGACTTCCCAAAATTGGTAAGACAATCTGACCGCATTTCGCGTCGGGAGAACGCGTGGAGGACACCATGTTCGTCGCCCTTGAGCCGCGCCGCCTTTACAGGCAGGCCGCGGAACAGCTTCGTACGCTGATCGAAGCCGGAGAAGTCCGGCCAGGTGAGCGGCTGCCGGCCGAGCGTGA
>Ga0308159_1005438_pt1 | contig 10798 bp, 8 predicted proteins | sample PhyCR1_FD_201040 | JGI IMG/M metagenome (GOLD analysis project Ga0308159, IMG submission 201040) | Phyllosphere microbial communities from UC Gill Tract Community Farm, Albany, California, United States - DLSLC.R1 | ecosystem: Host-associated > Plants > Phyllosphere > Unclassified | place: USA...
GCTTCGTGCCCGTGATGATGGGCTCGGGCGTCTACGCCGGCGCCTTCACGCTCGAAACCGCGCTGGCTGCGGTCGACCGCGAGGGCATCAGCGTCGAGACGGCGTTGAAGGCCATCGGCTACGCGGGTGACACCCCGGCCGCCGTCTCGGCCGGCGCACCGCTTTTCGCGGCCTACTTCGAGGCGCACATCGAGCAAGGCCCGGTGCTGGAAGACGCCGATGTCGTGATCGGCGCGGTCACCGGCGCGCTCGGCCAGCGCTGGTACGACATCACCGTGACCGGCCAGGAAGCGCACGCCGGCCCGACGCCGATGGCGCTGCGCCGCGACGCGCTGCAGGCCGCCACCAAGCTGATGCAGGAGACAGTCGCCATCGCGCTGCGCCACGCGCCGCACGGCCGCGGCACGGTGGGCACGGTCGATGTGTTCCCCAGTTCGCGCAACGTGATCCCCGGCCGCGTGAAGTTCACGGCCGACCTGCGCAACATCGACGACGAGACGCTGTCGAAGATGGACGCCGAGATTCGTGCCGCCTGCGCCGAAGTCGCCGCGGCCACGAAGACGAAGGTCGACATCGAGCAAGTGGTGTACTTCCCGCCGACCGCTTTCGCGCCCGCGTTGGTCGACGGTGTGCGCCAAGGCGCCAAGACGCGCGGCTACAGTTGCATGGACGTGGTGAGCGGCGCCGGCCACGATGCGGTCTACGTGGCGAGCCAGCTGCCGGTGGGCATGATCTTCGTGCCCTGCAAGGACGGCATCTCGCACAACGAGATCGAAGACGCCAAGCCCGAGCACCTGACGGCCGGGTGCAACGTGCTGCTCGACGCGATGCTGCTCGCCGCCGCCTGAGCTCCAACCACACCACCCTGCATGGCCGCCATCCACTACCTGACGCACATCGAGTTCGAGGCCGGCGCGGTCGTGCTGCTGCCGGGCGTGCTGGCCGAACTCGGCATTCGCCGGCCGCTGTTCGTGACCGACGCGGGCATCGTGCAGGCCGGCATCCTTGCGCGCATCCGGGCGCTCATGCCTGCGCCGGACGACATCGCCGTGTTCGCCGAGACGCCCCCCAACCCGACCGAAGAGGCAGTGGAAGCCGCCACGGCGCAGTACCGCGCACAAGGCTGCGACGGGCTCGTCGCCATCGGCGGCGGCTCGCCGATCGACCTGGCCAAGGGCGTCGCGCTGATGGCCACCCACGACGGCCCGTTCGCGCGCTACGCCGGCATGGCGGCCATGCCGCTGATCGGCGCGCACGCGGCACCCATCGTCGCGGTGCCGACGACGGCAGGCACCGGCAGTGAGGTCGGCCGCGGCGCGCTGATCCGCCTGCGCGACGGCCGCAAGCTGGTCTTCGTCAGCACGCACCTGCTGCCCAAGCGCGCGCTGTGCGACCCCGATCTCACGCTCGGCATGCCGGCCGCGCTGACCGCCGGTACCGGCATGGACGCGCTCACGCATTGCATCGAGACCTTCCTGTCGCCGCGCATCAACCCACCGGCGGAAGCCATCGCGCTCGACGGCGCGGCGCGGGCTTGGCGATGGATCGAGCGCGCCGTGACGCACCCGGACGACCGACAGGCGCGCTGGGAAATGATGATGGCCGGCATCGAGGGCGGGCTGGCGTTCCAGAAGGGGCTGGGCGCGGTGCATGCGCTCGCGCATCCGCTGGGTGCGTTGACCTCGCCATCCTTGCATCACGGCACGGTCAACGCGGTGCTGTTGCCTGCCGTGTTGCGCTTCAACGCAGCGCACGTGGGCGACAAGTACGCGCGCCTGCGCACCGCGTTCGGGCTCGGCGAAGACGCCGACCTGGCCGACGCCGTGCGCGCGCTCAACCGCCGCCTCGGCCTGCCGACGAGCCTGCGTGCGATGGGCGTGCCGGCCGATGCGCTCGAGCACGTCCTCGACGGCGCGCTGGCCGACCATTCGACGCCGACCAACCCACGTCTGCTCACGCGCAAGGACCTGGCGGCCCTGTTCATGGAGGCCTTCGAATGACCACCGCCCCGGACATCGGCGAACGCACCGTCCACGGCACCTGCCCGCACGACTGCCCCGACACCTGCGCGATGCTCATCACCGTGAAGGACGGCGTGGCGACCAAGGTGCGCGGCGACCCCGCGCACCCGACCACGCAGGGCGTGCTGTGCACCAAGGTCTCGCGCTACCTCGAACGCACCTACAGCCCCGACCGCGTGCTGTACCCGATGCGCCGCGTCGGCGCCAAAGGCCCCGGCCAAGGCAGCTGGGAGCGCATCGGCTGGGACGAGGCGCTCGACATGGTCGCCGGCAAGCTCCAAGCCATCGCCGCCGTCGACCCGCAGGGCATTTTTCCGTATGCCTATTCGGGCACGCTGGGGCTGGTCCATAACTTCGGCATGCCGCGCCGTTTCTTCCACAAGCTCGGCGCCTCGCAACCGGAACGCACGCTGTGCGCCACCGCCGGGCGCATGGGCTACAACACCGTGATCGGTGCGCAGATCGGCACTGACATCACGCACTTCGCGCAGGCGAAGCTGATCCTCCTGTGGGGCACCAACCCCATCACGTCGAACCTGCACCTGTGGACCCGCATCGCCGAGGCGAAACGCAATGGCGCGCAGGTGATCGCGATCGACCCGTTCCGCTCGCAATCCGCCGAGAAGGCCGACTGGCATCTCGCGCCGCGGCCCGGCACCGACGGCGCGCTGGCCTTCGGCCTGATGCACGTGCTGATCGAAGAAGACCTGCTCGACCACGACTACATCGCGCAGCACACGCTGGGCTTCGACAAGCTGGCCGCGCGCGCGAAGGACTTCACGCCGCAACGCGTGGCCGACATCACCGGCCTGGCGCCCGACGACGTGGTGAAGCTCGCACGCCTGTACGGCGCCGAACGCGCGAGCGCCATCCGCATGAACTTCGGCATGCAGCGCCATGCCGGCGGCGGCAACGCGGTGCGCGCCATCGCCTGCCTGCCGGCGCTCACCGGCGCCTGGCGCGAGGCCGCGGGCGGCGTGCTGCTCGACAACGCCGGCGCGCACGCGGTCGACCTGGCCGCGCTGGACGGCCGCCATCTGCTGCCCGACCCGGCCAGGCCACCGCGCACCATCAACATGGCGCAGATCGGCCGCGCGCTCGACGAGCTGACCGACCCGCCGATCCAGGCGCTGTTCGTCTATGCGTCCAACCCGATGGCGGTGGCGCCCAACAACGGCCTGCTGCGGCGCGGCATGCTGCGGCCCGATCTGTTCACCGTCGTGCACGAGATCTTCCTGACCGACACCTGCGACTACGCCGACATCGTGCTGCCGGCCACCACGCAACTGGAGCAGTTCGACGTGCACCGGCCCTACGGCACGCTCTACACCATGCTCAACCAGCAGGCCATCGCGCCGCTGGGCGAAGCGTGTTCCAACGCCGAGCTGTTTCGCCGCCTCGCCGCACGCATGGGTTTCGACGACCCGGCGCTGCAGGAGAGCGACGAAGCGATCGCGCGTGCCGCACACGACCTGCAGTCGCCGGTCAACGCCACGCTCGACTTCGACCAGTTGCAGCGCGACGGCTGGCGGCGGCTCGATGTGCCCGAACGCTTCGCGCCTTTCGCCCACGGCAACTTTCCCACGCCGTCGGGGCGTTGCGAGTTCGAAAGCGCGTCGGCCGCCGCGAAGGGCTGGAGCGCGGTGCCGGAGTTCATTGCGCCGCGCGAGTCCGCGTTGGGCAGCCCCGATCTCGCGGCGCGCTTCCCATTGATGCTGCTGACCCCGCCGGCGCGCCACTTTCTCAACTCGACCTTCTCGTCGATCGATTCGCTGGTGCGCGAGGTCGGCCCGCCGTGGGTGGACATCCATCCGGCCGACGCCACCGCGCGCGGCATTGCGCATGGCGACCGCGTGCGCGTCTTCAATGCACGTGGTGCGTTCACCGTGGACGCGCGCGTGAGCGACAAGGTGCGCACCGGCGTGCTGGTGGTGCCGTCGATCTGGTGGCAGAAGAAGTCGGCCGACGGCGAGAACGCCAATGCCGTCACCTCCGACGGGCTGGCCGACATCGGTGGTGGAGCGACCTACTACGACACGGCCGTCGACGTGTCGCGGGTGGGGCCGACGCAGGCGCCGGGGTAGGTGCGCCACCGTCGCGAACCCTGGAGAATGCGGACATCATGATCGATCACACCGGCATCCACGTGGCAGACCTGTCGCGCAGCAAGCGCTTCTATCAATCCGTGCTGTGGACACTGGGACATGTGCCCCGACGCGATTTGGGAGATGCCATCGGCTACGGCAAGGAAACGCCGGGATTGTTCGATGACCCTGCAGGTGAGTTCTGGCTCATCGAAGGCGCGCCGCTCGTGCCGCGGATCCACCTCGCCTTTCGTGCACGAAGCCGCGCGTGTGTCGACGCGTTCCACCGCGCCGCGCTGGCATCCGGCGGCACGGACAACGGCGCGCCCGGCCTGCGCCTGGTCTACCACCCGCACTACTACGCCTGCTTCGTGCTGGACCCCGATGGCTACAACGTCGAGGCCGTCTGCCACGCGCCACCGGGCTGAGTGCCTGCGGGCCGCGCTGGCGGCGCCCCAGGCGCCAGCGCCTCACATCCCCAGCAGCCGCTTCAAATACTTCCCCGTATGGCTCGCCTCGTTCGCCGCGATGTCCTCCGGCGTCCCTTCGCCCACCACCATGCCGCCGCCCGCACCGCCCTCCGGCCCCATGTCGATCAGCCAGTCGGCGGTCTTGATGACGTCCAGGTTGTGCTCGATCACGACGATCGTGTTGCCCGCGTCGCGCAGCTGGTGCAGCACCCGCAGCAGCAGTTCGATGTCGGCAAAGTGCAGGCCGGTGGTCGGTTCGTCCAGGATGTAGAGCGTGCGGCCGGTGTCGCGCTTGCTCAGCTCCAGCGCCAGCTTCACGCGCTGGGCCTCGCCGCCCGACAACGTGGTCGCGGCCTGGCCCAGCTTGATGTAGCTCAGGCCGACGTCGAGCAGCGTGTGCAGCTTGCGCTCGATGGTCGGCACCGCCTTCAGGAATTCGTGCGCGACCTCGACCGTCATCTCGAGGATCTGCGCGATGTTCTTGCCCTTGTACTGGACCTCGAGCGTTTCGCGGTTGTAGCGCTGGCCGTGGCAGACCTCGCAGGGCACGTACACGTCGGGCAAAAAATGCATCTCGACCTTCACCATGCCGTCGCCCTGGCAGGCCTCGCAGCGCCCGCCGGCCACGTTGAAGCTGAAGCGCCCGGGGCCGTAGCCGCGTTCGCGCGCGGTGTTGGTCTCGGCCATCAGCTCGCGAATCGGCGTGAACAGGCCGGTGTAGGTGGCGGGGTTGCTGCGCGGCGTGCGGCCGATGGGGCTCTGGTCGACGTTGATCACCTTGTCGAAGTACTCGATGCCTTCGATGGCCTCGTGCGCGGCCGGCTCCTCGTGCGCGCGATACAGCGTGCGTGCGACCGCGGCATACAGCGTGTCGTTGACCAGCGTCGACTTGCCCGAGCCCGAGACACCCGTCACGCAGGTCAGGAGACCGACGGGGAACGCAACGCTCACGTCCTTCAGGTTGTTGCCCGTGGCATGCAGCACACGGATTTCCTGCAGGTCGGTCTGCGATGCCAGGTGCGCCGCTTCGCGCGCGGCACGGCGTTCGGCCGCCGGGCTCTGCGGAAAGCGCGACGGCTTCTTGCCTTCATTGAAGGCCGGCTTGGCAACCACCGGCAGCCAGGCTGTTCGATGGCGTGGCACTTCGATCTTGCGGGCGCCCGACAGGTACTGCCCGGTCAGTGAATTCGGGTTCGCCTTGACCTCGGCGTACGTGCCTTCGGCCATCACCCGCCCACCATGCACGCCCGCACCCGGGCCCATGTCGATCACGTGGTCGGCCGCAGCGATCATGTCCTCGTCGTGCTCGACCACGATCACGCTGTTGCCGATGTCGCGCAGGTGTTTGAGCGTGCCGATCAGGCGGTCGTTGTCGCGCTGGTGCAGGCCGATGCTGGGCTCGTCGAGCACGTACATCACGCCGGTCAGGCCCGAGCCGATCTGCGATGCCAGGCGAATGCGCTGCGCCTCGCCGCCCGACAGCGTCTCGGCGCTGCGGTCCAGGCTCAGGTAGTTCAGGCCCACGTCGTTCAGGAACTTCAGCCGCAGGCCGATTTCGCGGACCACCTTGTCGGCGATGTCGGCCTTGGCGCCGCGCAGCTTGAGCTGTTGGAACCAGGCCAGGCTGTCGCGCAGCGTGACGTGGCTGATCTCGAAGATCGCCATGCGCTGCGGCGTGGGACCGGATTCATCGACCAGGAACACGTTGCGCGCCTCGCGCCGCAGCCGCGTGCCGTCGCATTCGGGGCAGGGCTGCATGTTGCGAAAGCGGGCGAGTTCGTCGCGCACCAGCGTCGAATCGGTCTCGCGGTAGCGCCGCGCCATGTTGGGGATGATGCCTTCGAAGGGGTGCTTGCGCGTGAGCTTCTTGCCCGCCTGCTGGCCGCTTTCCATCGTGTAGCTGAACTTGATTTCCTCGTCGCCCGAGCCGTGCAGCACGGCATGGCGCACCGCCTCGGGCAAGCTCTCGAAGGGCGCGTCGACCTCGAACTTGTAGTGTTTGGCCACGCTCTCCAGCATGCTGAAGTAGTAGCCATTGCGGCGGTCCCAGCCCTTGATGGCGCCACTGGCCAGCGACAGCGAGGGGAACGCGACCACGCGCGCCGGGTCGAAGAACTCGCGGTGTCCCAGGCCGTCGCAGCTCGGGCAGGCGCCCACCGGCGAGTTGAACGAGAAGAGGCGCGGTTCGAGTTCGGCCAGCGAATAGTGGCAGATGGGGCAGGCGAACTTTGCGTTGAACAGGTGCTCGTGCGGTGCCTTGCCAGGCGCGCCATTCGCGTCGGCGGCGCTGGCGGCATCCATCTCGATGGCGATCGCGCGGCCATCGGCCAGGCGCAGCGCGGCCTCGAAGCTCTCGGCCAGGCGCTGCTGCATGTCCGGGCGCGCGCGCAGCCGGTCGATCACCACGTCGATGTCGTGCTTCTCGGTCTTCTTGAGCTTGGGCAGGTCGTTGTATTCGAAGGTCTCGCCGTCGACGCGAAAACGCACATAGCCCGCCGCCTGCATCTCGGCGAAGAGCTCGAGGAACTCGCCCTTCTTCTCGCGCGCGACCGGCGCCAGGATCATCAGCCGGGGTTCGTCGGGAATGGCCAGGACCGCATCCACCATCTGCGAGACCGTCTGCGCCTGCAGCGGCAGGTGGTGGTCGGGGCAGTAGGGCGTGCCAGCGCGCGCGTACAGAAGGCGCAGGTAGTCGTGGATCTCGGTGACGGTGCCCACGGTGGAGCGTGGGTTGTGGCTGGTCGCCTTCTGCTCGATGCTGATCGCAGGCGACAGGCCCTCGATCATGTCGACGTCGGGCTTGTCCATGAGCTGCAGGAACTGCCGCGCATAGGCCGACAGGCTTTCCACATAGCGGCGTTGCCCTTCGGCGTACAGCGTGTCGAACGCCAGGCTCGATTTGCCCGAGCCCGACAGGCCGGTGATGACCACCAGCTTGTTGCGGGGAATGTCGAGGTCGACGTTCTTCAGGTTGTGCGTGCGCGCGCCGCGAATGCTGATGCGTTGGTGCGCGAGCACGGCGCCGAGGTAGGCGTCATCGTTAGGGGCGTTCACTGGCGGGCGGTCCGTTTTCTAGGCAACCGGACATGATAGACCCGCGTGGACTTCAGCGCTCGGCGGGTGTTTCCGAGGCACGCGTGCTCGGCTGCGGCGAGCCGATGGCACCGTGCACCAGGTGTTCGGCCAGCGCCTCGTACAGCGGCCGGCTGATCATGCGCGAGACCAGGCTGGCCAGCATGGCGCAGGCCATCAGGCTGAGCACCATCGAGTGGCCGTCGACCATTTCCATGACGATGATGAAAGCGGTGAGCGGTGCCTGCGTCACGGCAGCCAGGAAACCCGCCATGCCCATGGCGATAAGGGCCGGGCCGAGGTCGGCGCCGGCGAGTTGGGCGACGCCGTCGCCGATGCCCGCGCCGATCGACAGCGACGGCGCGAAGATGCCGCCCGGCACACCGCACCAGGCGGTGATCCAGGTGGCGATGAATTTCAGCAAGGTGTAGAGCGGCGTCAGTTCATCGTGGCCGGCCAGCATCTGCTTGACGGCCTCCGAGCCCGCACCGAAAGTCACGCCGCCTGTCACCAGGCCGATCACCGCAACCAACAGCCCGCCCGCCGCGGCAAAACGCACCGGCGCCCGGGCGCGCCACCGGTTCAGGCGCTCGGGCGCGCCGGTCAGGGATGCGATCATCAGGCGGGCGAACAATCCGCCTGCCGCACCGCTGAGCAGGGCCACTGCCAAGCCTGGCCCCAGCAGGCTCCAGCCGAGCGGCGGCACGCGGATGATGCCGAAGTAGCTCAGGTTGCCGAACACCGACACGGCCACCAGGCCCGCCAGCACGATGCCGGTGATGATGACGCCGCTCGCGCGCGCTTCCAGCCGTCCCGACAGCTCCTCGATGGCGAACACCACACCCGCCAGCGGCGCGTTGAAGGCCGCCGCGATGCCGGCCGCGCCGCCCGCCACCAGCAGGGCGCGTGCGTCGATGGTGCTCTGGGGCGACAGCCAGCGGCGTGCATGTTGCATCACGCCGGCTGCCACCTGCACCGAAGGCCCTTCGCGGCCGATCGACAACCCGGCCGCAAAGCCGGCGACGCCCAGCCCGATCTTGGCGACCGTCAGCCGCAGCGAGACGAAGGCGCCGCGCCGCTCGGGCGGCAGCGCCGGGTCGAGCGCGGCCTTGATCTGCGGGATGCCGGAGCCGCCCGCGCCGGGAAACCAGCGGCGCGTGGCCCAGACGATGCCCGCGGTCACGGCCGGCGTCCACAGCAGGATCGCCCAGGGCGCGCCGTGGTGCAGCCGCTCGAACAGGCCGAAAGCCCAGTCGGCGGCCATGGTGAAGCCCACCACGAAGAGGCCGGCGGCAATGGCATAGCCCAGCACAATGGCCCGGTCGATCCACAGGCGCCAACTCGACAGTTCGGCCCGCAGGTTTTCGAAGAAGTTCGGCTCGTGGTGCATCAGTGGGGGATTCTGACGCTTCCTTCACGCCGAGCGGCGTACTGCGGCATCGGCGCCGACAGCGGGCGGCTGCGCCGCGTGGATAATCTCGGTTTTCCTCCTCCTTTCATCCTTCATCAGGGGCAGTGCACATGGCATCGGTCAACAAAGTCATCCTCGTCGGCAATCTCGGCCGTGATCCCGAAACACGAACCTTCCCGAGCGGCGACCAGGTGTGCAACGCGACCCTGGCCACCACCGACAAGTGGAAGGACAAGCAGAGCGGCGAAATGCGCGAGGCCACCGAGTGGCACCGCCTCGTGTTCAACGGGCGCCTGGCCGAAATTGCCGCGCAGTACCTGCGCAAGGGCTCGCAGATCTACGTCGAAGGCCAGATCCGCACCCGCAAGTACAACGACAAGGACGGCGTCGAGAAGTACGCCACCGACATCCGCGTCGACCAGATGCAGATGCTGGGCAGCCGCCAGGGCATGGGCGGCCCATCGGGCGGCGGTGGCGACGACGACGGCTACGCGCAAGGCGGTGGTGGCGGCTACGGTGGTGGCCGCAACGAAGGCGGTGGCGGCGGTGGTGGCTACGCGCCCCGTGCCGCCGCACCGGCCGCACCCCGCGCACCTGCCGCGCGCCCTGTGCCGGCCCCGGCCAAGTCGTCGTCGGGCTTCGACGACATGGACGACGATATTCCGTTCTGATCCATGGTCTTCGGACCGCCAGCCACCGGGCTCGTCTTCACGGACGAGCCCGTTTTCGATGGCGGCCCCACGCGCATTGCTCGAACGGGTGAGCTGGTGCGAGACGGTATCCTTTCGTCCCGGCGGGCTGCGCCATTGAAATTGGAGTCGAGCACATGGTGAGAGAGCGTGGACTGCTGGACACGGCCACCGGCAAGCGCTGGCACACCCGCTGCGAAGGCGCCGTGGTTCGCGTGCGTGCGGGCCTGCCTGGCAAGGAAAAGGACAGCGAGAAGCCCCAGGCCGATGCTGCAGCGGCCGTCGCATGGGCGCAGAAGGCTGAGCAACCGCAGCAGCGAAGATGGCGACACCCTGCTGCTGCTGGGCGGCGAGGCGCAACTGGCCGTCGAGGCGCCGGCGCCTGCCGGTCACCTGGTCTGGGATGCGGTCGACGCGCCGGTGCTCGACCGGGTGCTGCTGTCGATCGACCACCGGCTGTATGCGTGGTCGCCGGCCGCCCCTGCCGATTTCGCGCCGCTGGCTGCCGGGAACCCTTCGGCCGCGAGCTTCCTGAGCGTGGCAGGGACCCGCGTCGCCGGCATCGATGCGACCGACCTGGTGGTGCGCGATCTGGCGTCGGACCGCGAGTTGTTCCGGCGCCCGATGGCACCGCAACTCTACGGCGGTCATACGCCGCAGATGGCAGGCGCTCTTTCGGCGCGGGGGCTGGCCTGCTTTCGGCGACCTGTCGAACGGCGACTTCGCGCTCGACCCCTCGGGCCGTCGCATGGCAGTCGCCCACGCGGCCCATGTCGAGGTCTTCGACTTTGCGACGATGAAGCGTCTGCTGCGCTTTCCCGTCGAGCATGTCGTCCGGCGCTGCCGCATCGCCTGGGTGGGCGACGACACCCTCGGCGTGCGTACCGACTATGGCTGTGCCAGCCTCTATGCCGTCAACTGACATGACCATCAATCACCAGACCCTGCGGTGCGCCGAATGCGGCAGCAGCGCCCTCAAACGAACCGGCCTCAACCAGTACGCGTGCGAGCACTGCGGTTCGGTTTCCGTGGTGGAGGATGACATCTCCGA
>Ga0308159_1005439_pt1 | contig 10798 bp, 10 predicted proteins | sample PhyCR1_FD_201040 | JGI IMG/M metagenome (GOLD analysis project Ga0308159, IMG submission 201040) | Phyllosphere microbial communities from UC Gill Tract Community Farm, Albany, California, United States - DLSLC.R1 | ecosystem: Host-associated > Plants > Phyllosphere > Unclassified | place: USA...
CATTTCGACCAGTTTATTGAATCCGGCTGCCTGAAGTTTCAAGATATCTTCACCCAGGTTGAAACGGGTCAGGCGGATTACGCGGTATTGCCTATCGAAAATACCAGTTCCGGCTCTATCAACGATGTTTATGATTTACTGCAACACACCAGCCTTTCTATCGTTGGCGAGCTGACCAATGTTATCAACCACTGTGTGCTGGTTGCCGCCGATACGGACCTGTCTAAAATCGAGACCGTTTATAGCCATCCGCAACCCTTCCAGCAGTGCAGCCAGTTCATTAACCGCTTCCCGCAGTGGAAAATCGAATATTGTGAAAGCACTGCGGCCGCAATGGAAAAAGTGGCGGCGTCCAAATCTCCGAATGTCGCTGCATTAGGTAGCGAGGCCGGCGGCGCGCTTTATGGTTTGCAGGTGCTGGAACATAATCTGGCGAACCAAAAGCAAAACATCACGCGCTTTATCGTGCTGGCGCGCAAGGCTATCGACGTCACCGAGCAGGTTCCGGCAAAAACGACCCTGATCATGGCGACGGGCCAGCAGGCCGGTGCGCTGGTTGATGCCCTGATGGTGTTCCGCGAGCAGGGCGTGATTATGACTAAGCTGGAGTCGCGTCCGATCAATGGCAACCCGTGGGAAGAGATGTTCTACATTGACGTGCAGGCCAACCTGCGTTCGGAAGCCATGCAGAATGCGCTACGCAATCTCAGCCCGATCACCCGTTCGCTGAAAGTACTCGGATGTTACCCAAGTGAAAACGTGGTTGCGGTAAATCCGGAATAAAGCTCGCAAAAACAGCTATAAAAAAGGCCAGAACGTTTTTACGTCTGGCCTTTTTGCTGTCTTGCGATAAAGTCTTTCGGGTCGATAACGCTTATTTGCGACTATCGTTTGCCTGGCGGAGCAGTGAGCCGCTCTCTTTCAGGAAACGAGGCGCATAGTCGCCAAACCAGTCTTCGACTTGACGGAATTTGCCGATAAAGGCCTGCTTGTCGCCGGTTTCAAGCAGCGCCAGTGCATCGCCAAAACGCTGGTAGTAACGTTTGATGAGCGAAATATTGTTTTCTGACGACATAATAATGTCGGCATAAAGCTGAGGATCCTGTGCAAACAGTCGCCCAACCATCGCCAACTCAAGACGATAGATGGGTGAAGAGAGCGCCAGCAGCTGTTCGATATCCACGTTCTCTTCCGAGAGGTGCATGCCGTAGGCAAAGGTCGCGAAGTGACGCAGCGCCTGAACAAACGCCATATTCTGATCGTGCTCGACGGCGCTTATCTTGTGCAGTCGCGCGCCCCATACCTGTAACTGCTCGAGCAGCCACTGGTAGGACTCAGGCTCGCGGCCATCACAGTAGACCACCACCTGTTTGGCGAGACTGCCCACATCGGGGCCGAACATCGGGTGCAGGCCCAATACCGGACCGTCGTGCGCGGCCAGCATTGCATGCAACGGCTTGTTCTTGATGGAAGCCAGGTCGACCAGAATGCAGTCCTGCGGCAGCTTCGGCAGGCGAGCAATCACGTCTTCGGTCAAGTGAATAGGCACGCTGACGATAACCATTCCGGCATCGGCGAGCAGGGTCTCGGCCTGCGGCCAGTCCTCCTGCTCCAAAGATTTTACCTGATAACCCGAAAGCTCAAGCATGCGGGTAAACAGACGCCCCATCTGCCCTTTGCCACCGACAATCACCACCGGTCGCAGCGCAGGATGCAGCGTTTTAAATCCTTTATCATTTTCACTGGAGTAGGATTCGCGCATGACCCGGCGCAAAACGTCCTCAATCAGGTCGGCCGGGACACCCAGATTTACTGCTTCCTGACGGCGGGAGGCCAGCATTGCCGCCTCGCGCTCCGGAACATAGATTGGCAGCCCGTTACGGCTTTTTACTTCACCCACTTCAGCCACCAGATGCAAACGTCTGGCTAAAAGATCCAGCAGGGCTTTATCGACTTCATCAATCTGGTCACGCAATGCGTTAAGTTCGGCCACCATAAAACGTCTATTCTCCTGAAATTCGTGCTGCCAGCGAGTCGCCCAGCTCCCGATGCATGTTGCGAAGCAGGGCCTCGGTGGTTTCCCAATTGATACAGGCATCGGTCACCGACACGCCGTAGCGCATATCGGAACGCGGCTGCTCTGAAGACTGATTACCTTCATTCAAATGACTTTCCAGCATCAAACCGGTGATGGAACGGTTACCGGCCTTGATCTGTGCAATCGCCGATTCAGCCACCAGCGGCTGACGGCGGTAGTCTTTGTTTGAATTGCCATGGCTGCAATCTATCATCAAGGACGGACGGAGTCCCGCGCCCTGCATCTGTTTTTCACAATCCAGCACGTCTTCGGCGCTGTAGTTTGGCGTTTTGCCACCGCGCAGGATCACGTGACCATCGGGGTTGCCCTGCGTTTGCAGCAGACAAACCTGGCCGCCCTGATTGATGCCCACAAAACGGTGTGGCATGGCCGCAGCGCGCATGGCATTGATGGCGGTGCCGAGGCTGCCGTCGGTACCGTTTTTGAATCCTACCGGCATCGACAGACCGGACGCCATTTCGCGGTGAGTCTGGGATTCGGTTGTGCGAGCGCCAATCGCGGACCAGCTGAACAGGTCGCCAAGGTATTGCGGGCTGTTGGGATCCAGCGCTTCGGTCGCGATGGGCAGACCCATGCTGACCAGTTGCAGCAAGAGATTACGCGCGATGTGTAAACCGGCTTCCACGTCGAAGGTGCCGTCCATGTGCGGATCGTTGATAAGCCCTTTCCAGCCTACCGTCGTCCGTGGCTTCTCGAAGTAGACACGCATGACGATGTAAAGGCGATCGCTCAGCGCTTCGGACAGGGTTTTCAGGTGACGTGCGTATTCTATTGCAGCATCGAGATCATGTACCGAGCAGGGACCACAGACGATAAGCAGACGAGGATCGCGGCCGTGAATAATGTCGGCGATAGTCTGGCGGGATTTTTCAATGCTGGTCTGATTTTCCGCACTCAGCGGGAATTTGTTTTTCAGCTCTTCAGGAGTAATCAGGATTTCTTCGGCGCTGATATGCACATTGTTCAAGGCGTCTTTTTGCATGATGGCTGTCCAGGATAAATTTGAAAGAGATTTGCTGTTTATCAGCATCTGCCAAACACGATATCACAGGCTGTAAAGTTTTCAAACTCGCAGTGTAAACTTTAGATTACCAATAGCACCTAAATAACCTCATCTGTAAACTTAATATTACACAGCCATTGTAAGCTCCCTTTCTCACGCTTTTGTTGAGACGAAAAAAAACGGCCCCGAGGGGCCGTTTATATAACACTTGAGAATGTTATCGTGCGTTAACGCGGTTAAGACGCTCTTTGATACGAGCTGACTTACCGGTACGCTCACGCAGGTAGTACAGTTTCGCTTGACGAACGGCACCACGACGTTTAACAGCGATGCTGTCAATAACAGGTGAGTGAGTCTGGAATACACGCTCAACACCTTCGCCGTTGGAAATTTTACGAACAGTGAATGCAGAGTGCAGACCGCGGTTACGGATAGCGATAACCACGCCCTCGAATGCCTGCAGACGTTTTTTGCTACCTTCAACGACCCATACTTTCACTTCGACCGAGTCACCCGGACGGAATGAAGGTACGTCTTGCTTCATCTGCTCTTGTTCGATTTGCTTAATGATATTGCTCATAATATATCTCTTACCCTAGGTAAACTGATAGTTCAGAGAATCCTGAAGCACGAAGCTTCATCATTCTCTTGATAGTTTTGTTAGCTGATCCGATGTTCCCGTTGGAACTCTTTCAGCAACACCTCTTGCTCGTCAGTCAGAGCTAGGTTTTCCAGAAGTTCAGGTCTTCTAAGCCAGGTACGGCCCAGCGACTGCTTCAAACGCCAGCGACGAATTTCTGCATGGTTTCCCGACAGTAAAACCGGCGGTACCTCCATGCCCTCCAACACTTCAGGGCGGGTATAATGGGGACAATCCAGTAATCCATCGGCAAAAGAGTCTTCTTCTGCCGAAGCATGATGACCCAGCACACCCGGAATGAACCGGGACACTGAATCGATCAACGTCATAGCGGGGAGTTCCCCACCGCTGAGTACGTAATCGCCGATTGACCATTCTTCGTCAATTTCGGTTTTGATCACGCGCTCATCGATGCCCTCATAGCGACCACACACCAGAACTATCTTCTGGTTGGTCGCCAGTTCGCAAACGCCTTGCTGGTCAAGTTTGCGCCCTTGTGGTGAAAGATAAATCACTTTCACGCCTTCGCCTGCCGCTGCCTTCGCTGTGTGGATGGCATCCCGCAAGGGTTGAACCATCATCAGCATTCCGGGGCCGCCGCCATAAGGGCGTTCGTCCACGGTGCGGTGCCGATCGTAGGCGAAGTCACGTGGACTCCAGCACTCTACGCTCAGCAGGCCATTCTTTACTGCCCGGCCAGTTACCCCGTAATCGGTGATTGCGCGGAACATCTCGGGGAAAAGGCTAACTATACCAATCCACATAGCCTAATCCTCATAACGGTGTTCCACTCAGCCTACGGATATCTACAGCAGTAGACATTACGGAGGTCAAAAACCAGGATCCCAATCTACTTCAATGGTCCGAGTAGCGAGATCGACTTTCTTGATAACCTGCCCATCGAGGAACGGAAGTAACCGTTCCTTGATGCCAAATGCATCTTTCAGGTTTGCTTTTACTACCATCACGTCGTTCGAACCGGTTTCCATCATATCAATGACTTTACCGAGCTCGTAACCGGTGGTGGTCACTACCTGGCAACCGAAAAGGTCTTTCCAGTAGTAATCACCCTCGCCGAGGTCTGGCAGCTGGCTTGAATCTACAACAATCTCGCGATTCGTCAGTAGATTGGCCGCATCCCGATCGTCAACGCCTTTGACTTTGATGATCAGGTCCTGATTGTGGCGCTTCCAGCTTTCCAGCTCGACAGCCTGCCACTTACCCGCCTGCTGGATAAACCAGGGCTGGTATTCGAAAATGCTTTCGGCGTCTTCGGTGGATGAAAACACTCTGAGCCAACCACGAATACCGTAAGTTGAGCCCATTTTGCCGAGAACAATCGGCTCAGCGGGCGTCACTGGATTGAGTTGCTTGCTCATTGCCACCACCGCGACAGATTAAGCTGCTTTCTTGGCGTCTTTGATCAGCGAAGCTACGCGATCAGAAACGGTTGCACCCAGATCTTGCCAGTGGGCAATACGATCCAGGTCCAGACGCAGTGCTTCAGCCTGGCCAGAAGCCAATGGGTTGAAGAAACCTACGCGCTCGATGAAACGACCATCACGAGCATTGCGGCTGTCGGTCACTACTACTTGATAGAACGGACGCTTTTTTGCGCCGCCACGTGCCAAACGAATTGTTACCATAACATCCTCTTTAGTGAATAAAACAGCCAGAGCCCATCGGGGAACGGGGTCTGGCTGCAATATAAAAAGCCCGAAAATTTTACTCATTTTGGCGCAAAAAGCAATCGAAAGCGTCTATTACCTCAAACTACTTTTGGCCGAGCGCTTATTTCCGGTACTCATTATCATGTCGAACAGCGGCTTAGCGACCAGGGAAACCCGGTGGCATCATGCCTTTCATGCCACGCATCATCTTGGCCATGCCGCCATTCTTCATTTTCTTCATCATGCGCTGCATGTCGTCAAACTGCTTCAGCAGCCTGTTGACATCCTGCACCTGCATTCCGGCACCCAGCGCGATACGGCGCTTGCGGGAACCTTTGATTATCTCGGGCTTGGCGCGCTCTTTCAGCGTCATCGAGTTGATGATGGCTTCCATACGCACCAGCACTTTGTCGTCCATTTGCGATTTGACGTTGTCCGGCAGTTGACCCACGCCCGGCAGCTTGCTCATCATGCTCGCCATGCCGCCCATGTTGCGCATTTGCTTGAGCTGGTCGAGGAAATCGGTCAGGTCGAAACCATTACCCTTTTTCATCTTGGCGGCCAGCTTCTCGGCCTGCGCACGGTCTACCTTGCTTTCGATATCTTCGATAAGGGAAAGCACGTCGCCCATGCCGAGAATACGTGAGGCCACGCGATCGGGATGGAAAGGCTCAAGGGCATCGGTTTTTTCACCCATACCCAGGAATTTGATAGGTTTGCCGGTGATATGACGAATCGAAAGTGCCGCACCACCGCGCGCATCACCGTCGACCTTGGTCAGGATCACACCGGTCAATGGCAGCGCTTCGTTAAACGCTTTTGCGGTATTCGCCGCATCCTGACCGGTCATGGCATCGACAACAAACAGCGTTTCAACCGGCTTGATGGCCGCGTGAACCTGTTTGATTTCGTCCATCATCGCTTCATCGACGTGCAAACGACCGGCGGTATCCACCAGCAAGACGTCGAAGAATTTCAGTTTCGCGTGCTGTAGCGCCGCGTTGACGATGTCGATAGGTTTCTGGCTGACATCGGAGGCGAAGAACTCGACCCCGACCTGCTCGGCCAGCGTTTCGAGCTGCTTGATTGCCGCAGGACGATAGACGTCGGCGGAGACAACCAGCACCTTTTTCTTGCGCTTTTCTTTCAGGAACTTGCCGAGTTTTGCCACGCTTGTGGTTTTACCCGCACCCTGCAAGCCTGCCATCAGCACGACAGCCGGCGGCTGCGCGGCCAGGTTCAGTTCGGAGTTCGCTTCGCCCATAGCCGTTTCCAGCTCTTTCTGAACGATTTTGATGAACTCCTGACCCGGCGTCAGGCTCTTGTTGACTTCGGTGCCAACGGCCGCTTCCTTCACGCGGTTGATGAAGTCGCGCACAACCGGCAAGGCAACATCGGCCTCCAGCAATGCCATGCGAACTTCACGCAGTGTTTCTTTTACATTCTCTTCGGTCAGCCGCCCACGGCCGCTGATATTGCGCAGTGTGCGCGACAATCGATCGGTTAAATTATCAAACATCGTCTCTTGCTCAACGTAATGACAGGCCGCTTTTGCGACACAATTGCGGGATTATAACACGAGATGTCCGCACAATCTCTGCCCGATATATAAAGGTAAAATCGGGAGAGTTGTTGGAGCACGACGCAGGTAACGCTATACTGGCTTTCTCATTCATTTTTCGACGCAAATGACACAATATGCCTGCTTTCGCTCTTGTCGCCATGTTCGCCTATCTGCTTAGCCTTTCTCTGATCATTCCGAGCCTGATCCGCAAGAATGGCACCTATCGGCGCATCGCGTTAATTTCGGCGACTGTCGCCCTGATTTGCCATGCCGTTACGCTTGAGCAGCGGGTGTTTGACGTCAGTACCGGCCAGAATCTGAGTCTGGTCAATATCGGCTCGATAGTCAGCCTCATTATCTGTACCGTGATGACTATCGTCGCCTCGCGCAGCCGCGGCTGGTTTATCCTGCCGGTGGTGTACTGCTTTGCGTTGATAAACCTGGCGCTGGTCGCTTTTCTGCCGGGCGAGTTCATAACGCACCTTGAGGCAAGCAAAGGGTTGCTGGTCCATATAGGATTGGCGCTGTTCTCGTATGCCACACTGATTATCGCCGCGCTGTATGCGCTCCAGCTTGCCTGGCTCGATTACCAGTTGAAGAACAAGAAACTGACGTTTTCCGCCGATATGCCGCCGCTGATGAGCATTGAACGCAAACTGTTTCACATCACCCAGGGCGGTGTGATCCTGTTGACGCTGACGCTTTGTACCGGCCTGTTATATATGGAAAACCTCTTTAGCCGAGAAAATATCGACAAGGCCGTGCTGTCTATTCTTGCCTGGCTGGTTTACATCGTGCTGCTGTGGGGACATTATCACGAAGGCTGGCGTGGACGCCGCGTGGTGTGGTTCAGCATGGCCGGTGCCATCCTGTTGACGCTTGCCTATTTTGGCAGCCGCCTCATCCAGCAGGTCATGGTTCACTAAGACGCCGATCCCTTGTCCCTCGCCATTCATTCATAAAACATTAAGGAATTACCCGTTGGAGCACGTCTCAACAACTACCCTCATTATCATCCTGGTTATCATGGTGGTAGTTTCCGGCTATTTTTCGGCTTCCGAAACCGGAATGATGACCCTCAACCGCTATCGTTTACGCCACCTTGCCAAGCATGGAAACCGTGCTGCGCGTCGCGTTGAAAACCTGCTGAAAAAGCCCGACCAGCTCATCAGTCTCGTGCTGATTGGTAATAACCTGGTCAATATTCTCGCCTCGGCGCTGGCCACCATCGTCGGGATGCGTCTTTATGGCGATGCGGGCGTGGCCATCGCGACCGGCATCCTGACCTTTGTGGTCCTGCTGTTCGCCGAAGTGCTGCCGAAAACCTTCGCGGCGCTCTATCCTGAACGTATCGCCTTCCCGAGTAGCCTTCTTTTACGTCCGTTGCAGACCATCATGATGCCGCTGGTCTGGTTGCTGAACAGCCTGTCCAAGATTCTGATGCGCATGTTCGGCATCAAAACCAATGTGGGGATAAGCGATGCCGTGAGCAAGGAAGAGCTGCGCACTATCGTAAACGAATCCCGCTCGCAGATTTCGCGCCGCAATCAGGACATGCTGCTGTCCGTGCTGGATCTGGAAAAAGTGACCGTCGATGACATCATGGTGCCGCGGAACGAAATCCTTGGCATTGATATCAACGACGACTGGAAATCAATCAGCCGTCAGCTGACGCATTCGCCGCACGGTCGCATCGTGCTGTATCGCGACTCGCTCGACGACGCCATCGGCATGCTGCGTTTGCGTGAAGCCTACCGCATGATGACCGAGAAGAAAGAGTTCAACAAAGAAAACCTGCTGCGCGCCGCCGATGAAATCTACTACATTCCGGAAGGTACACCGTTGAATATCCAGCTGGTTAAATTCCAGCGCAACAAGAAGAAAGTCGGCATCGTAGTTGACGAGTATGGCGATATTCAGGGGCTGGTGACGGTCGAAGACATTCTGGAAGAGATTGTCGGCGATTTCACAACCTCGATGTCGCCAACGCTTGCCGAAGAAGTTACGCCGCAGAGTGACGGAACGGTGCTCATTGAAGGCAGCGCCAACGTGCGCGAATTGAACAAGGCGTTTAACTGGAACCTGCCGATTGAAGGGCCGCGTACCATCAACGGCATTCTGCTCGAGGTGCTGGAAGACATTCCAAAGATTGGTACCAGTCTGCGTATCGAAAGCTATGAAGTGGAAATTCTCGACGTGCAGGACAACATGATAAAACAGGTTCGCGTCAGGCCTTTGAAAACCCTGCGCAGCAGCGCCGAGCATTAATCGGCACGTTGTCGGGGCGCGGTCTTGAAACCTTGTCTTGATGCCGGAAAGAAAAAAGACGCGATATTCTCGCGTCTTTTTTTATGCCATTGGCCAAAGCGCCAACCTTTAGGGCAGCTCGAACTAGATATGCAGTTCGGTCAGCTTTTCGGGTGGCAGCGCCAGGTCTTCGTTGCGGTTAACACCGATTTCGCTATCAACGATATGCTGGGCGATTTCCTGGGCTTCTTTCAGCGAGTGCATTTCACAGGTACCGCACTGATAGATGTTCAGCTCGGGGATCTGGTTCTGATCTTTGACTTTCAGAATGTCGGCCATCGCCGCTTTCCAGGCAACGGCAACACGCTTCTCGTCCGGCACACCAATCAGGCTCATATAGAAACCGGTACGGCAACCCATTGGTGAAATATCGATGATTTCGACGCCTTCACCGTTCAGGTGGTTACGCATGAAACCGGCGAACAGGTGCTCCAGCGTGTGCGTACCGCGCTCGGTCATCACTTCGATATTCGGGCGGCAAAAACGCAGATCGAAGACGGTGATGGTGTCCCCGTTTGGGGTCTTCATGGTTTTTGCGACACGAACGGCAGGGGCAGCCATGATTGTATGGTCTACTGTAAAGCTATCCAACAGTGGCATATCGTCACCTCTCCTAAAAAAAATGATTTTTTTATCGAACTCGGGAAACCTTTTCCCAAAACACGAGTCTGAATATATGAAAGACGCGCATTTGTTATCATCATCCCTGAAACAGAGATGTTTGTTTTGGCCACAGTGATGTGGCCATTTTCTTTTCCAGCCCCCGCCCAATCTCACAGCACCGATTGATTCCCCGGCACTATTTCGCGGCGAGAGAAGCCAGATACTCTTCAAAGCTTAACTTATCTTCTGCTTCCAGACGGCGCTGACGCTGCCAGGATGCATCGTGCTCTTCCGCCAGCTGCTGCTCCTTCAGAACCTCCATCGGCTCATCAATCAGCATCTGACGATATTTCTCGGCCAGTTTGAGTCCGAGATTGCCTTCACCCTCTTCCTTCATCATCTTGAGGATACGGGCGGAATAAGTCAGCTCGGGATTATCAAATGCGGCAACCAGTTCGCTGCACACGTCCTGATAATCTTTATTGCCGTTTTGGCTATCCAGCACTTCCGCGACGCGACGCAGGTCGGCAAACAGCGATTTACCTACTTTATCAAGCGGTTCACGTACGTCGTCACAGCCGATGCCGATCGTCTGGCCCGGTTTACGCCCTTCCAGAATGACACGATTCCAGTTTTGACGGGTGCAAAGAATCTCTTCGCTGCTCATCTCCGGCGCATCGGCCAATGCACACCATATCAAAAATAGATCGAGGAAACGTGCCTGCGAGGCATCAAAACCGGTCGGCGTAAACGGATTGATGTCGAGAGAACGCACCTCAATGTATTCGATTCCACTGCGCATCAGTGCGTCGGAAGGCGTTTCGCCAGATTTGGTGACGCGCTTCGGACGGATAGGAGCATAAAGCTCGTTCTCAATCTGTAACACATTCGTATTCAGCTGGAGATATTTACC
>Ga0308159_1005444_pt1 | contig 10788 bp, 6 predicted proteins | sample PhyCR1_FD_201040 | JGI IMG/M metagenome (GOLD analysis project Ga0308159, IMG submission 201040) | Phyllosphere microbial communities from UC Gill Tract Community Farm, Albany, California, United States - DLSLC.R1 | ecosystem: Host-associated > Plants > Phyllosphere > Unclassified | place: USA...
CGGTGGTGGCAAAATACCTGACTGTTGTTTTTATCGGCCGCTGTTTGCCGATCCTTAATATTTTTGAGCGTAGCGATTGATGAGCGAACAACCAGCGGCCAGCCGCATCCAGGTCGAGGCCTTGGGCGAAGGTTTCAAGGCCCGTGCCGAGCAGTGGGCTACCCTGTTGGGCTTGCCGTTGTACCTGGCAGATGCGGAATTTTCCCTGCAAGTGGGAGAGCATGGCCTTCAGTTGCAACAGCTTGGGCCTGACGCGCCTGGGCCGGTGCGGGTGGACTTTGTCGAAGGCGGCGCGGCGCATCGACGCCTGTACGGCGGCGGCAGCGGGCAGATGATCGCCAAGGCCGTAGGCGTCGCCCAAGGCGTGCGCCCACGGGTGCTAGACGCCACGGCAGGCTTGGGCAAAGACGCATTCGTGCTGGCCAGCCTGGGTTGCGAGATGAGCCTGATCGAGCGTCAGCCGTTGATCGGTGCGTTGCTTGAGGATGGGTTGGCACGTGGCGCGGATGATTTTGAGGTGGCACCGATCGTGGCGCGCATGCAGCTGCTCAAGGGCAACTCCATCGACGTGATGCGCGATTGGGAAGGCGAGCCGCCCCAGGTGATCTACCTCGACCCGATGTTCCCGCACCGTGAGAAGACCGCGCTGGTGAAGAAGGAAATGCGTCTGTTCCGACCGCTGGTGGGGGATGATCCGGACGCTCCCGCGCTGTTGGCTGCCGCGCTGGCCCTGGCCAGCCATCGCGTGGTGGTCAAGCGCCCGCGCAAGGCGCCGTGCATTGACGGGCCCAAGCCGAGCCATGCGCTGGATGGCAAGTCCAGCCGGTATGACATCTACCCCAAGAAAGCGCTCAAGCCTTGAGGCTTTTCGGGCTTCATCGCGGCGTAGATATCTGCATGACGCTGGGTACGGCGCTGTACCTGGGGCTTGGGAGCTTGCTCACTCCGGCGGCCCGACAGCCAACCACTATCTAACGCTTAACCCGCGACCCAACTGTGGGAGCGGGCTTGCCCGCGAAAGCGGCCCGACAGCCGACCACTGTCTAACTGTCCACCCGCGATCCAAAAATGTGGGAGCGGGCTTGCCCGCGAATACGGCCTGACAGCCAACCACCATCTAACTGTCACTCCGCGATCCAAAGCTGTGGGAGCGGGCTTGCCCGCGAAGGCGGCCTGACAGCCAACCACTCTCTTCCTGACACCCCACGATCCAAAAATGTGGGAGCGGGCTTGCTCGCGAAAGCGCCCTAACAGCCAACCACAATCTTCCTGACACCCCGCGACCCAAAACTGTGGGAGCGGGCTTGCCCGCGAAGGCGGCCTGACAGCCGACCTGGATGTTGGATCAGACCGGGTACATATCCGTTATTCAGGTAACGGCTGCTAGGGGTTCCGCTCTTACAGCGGGTCACTTTGGAAAAGCCCCAAAGTAACCAAAGGGCTCTTGCCCCAACACTCGGCACCTCGCCTAGGCTCGGTGTGCCCGTAATCCGACAGTGATTTGGGGGGCCGCCGCCACGCGCCCTCCATGGCGCGGGGCGGCTAAACCGGCATCCCTGCCGGTTTACCCCCCAAATCCCTGTCGAATTCCGGCCAGCGTGTTTGATGGGGCGCTAGGATCAAAGGCAAGATCAAAAGCCAGATCAAGAGCGGCTCGCTTCGCATCGTGGTAGGGGGGCGCGGTACTTATCGTGGATATGCCCGGCTTTTAGAAGCATGTATGGCATTGCAGGCGCTGGCTTGCCAGCGCTGAGGCCCGTTCATGGCCTGTAGGCGCGCATGAACAACCCTACCACTTCCTGAACATGGGCTTCGGCGGCTTCTTCGCTCAGGTGCCCGCCGCAGCCATACAGCAAGCAAAAGTTCGCCGTGCCCTTGAGCAGGCAGAAGAAGTGCTCGGCCGCCGTAAAGGGTTTGTCGATGCTCAACGCGCCGCTCTGGTCGATCTTGCCGAGCAGGCGTTCCATGCCCTGCAGCATGCGCATGGGGCCTGCCTCGAAGAAGATCTGCGAGAGTTTCACGTCCTGATTGCCGGTGGTCATCATCAGGCGATGCAGGTTGACCGACTCTTCGCTATTGATCAGGCGATGGAACCCCCGCGCGATCGTCAACAGCACAGTCTCCACAGGCATGCCTGCGGGCAGCTCGAAGTACATCACCGGCAGTTGCTCTTCGCATTTGGCCACCACGGCGGCGGTGAACAAGGTCTCTTTGTCGTTGAAATGGCTGTAGACGGTCAGCTTCGACACGCCGGCTTCCAGTGCCACCGCGTCCATGCTGGTACTGGCGTAGCCATTGCTCAAAAACAGGATTTTCGCTGCTTCGAGAATTGCCTGGCGTTTTGCCATGTCCTTGGGACGCCCGGGGCTATTGGTGTTCACAGGATTGTCGGACATTTTCACCTTTAATACTGGACTGGTGAGTTTGGTATTAATAACATACCCGTCAGTATAATTATTCCTAGCTTCATTTGCGAAAGGTCCTCCAGCATGCGCAGTACTTTCCTGCCCTTTGCGTTGCCTGTCAGTCTGGTCTGCTTGCTGGCCGCCTGCGGCCATGAAGAAGCGACCCAAACCACCATCCGCCCGGCCATGGTGGTGCAACCACAGCCTGCTGTGCAGGCGATGGATAGCTACCCAGGTGAAGTACGCGCCCGCTACGAACCAGACCTGGCTTTTCGCATCGGTGGCAAAGTCAGCAAGCGGCTGGTGGAGGAGGGCGAACGGGTCAAGGCCAACCAGGCGCTGGCGGAACTCGACCCTCAGGACGTGCGCCTGCAACTGGAAGCGACCCGCGCCCAAGTTGCCGCCGCCCAGGCCAACTTGAGCCTGGTGCGTGCCGAGCGCGACCGCTACAAGACCCTGATGGACCGTCAGATGGTCAGCCGTTCCCAATACGACAATTCCGAAAACCTCTACCGCTCCGGTGAAGCGCGCCTCAAGCAGATCAAGGCCGAGTTTGACGTGGCCAACAATCAGGCCGGTTATGCCGTATTGCGTGCGCCCCAGGACGGTGTGGTGGCCAAGCGTGCGGTGGAAGTCGGCCAAGTGGTGTCTGCCGGCCAGACGGTGTTCACCCTGGCCACCGATGGCGAGCGCGAAGTACTCATAAGCCTGCCGGAGCAAGGTTTTGGCCGCTTCAAGATCGGCCAGCCGGTGTCGGTCGAACTGTGGAGCCAGCCCGACCAACGCTTCAGCGGACGTATCCGCGAGCTGTCGCCGGCAGCCGATCCGAAGTCGCGCACCTTCGCCGCCCGCGTAGCGTTCACGGGCGGCAAGGTCCCGGCTGAACTGGGTCAGAGCGCGCGCGTATTCATCCAGGCCGACGGCGTTGTGCCTCTGTCGGTGCCGCTGTCGGCGCTCAGTGCGGAGAACGGCGCGTCCTATGTCTGGCGCGTGCAGCCGGACAATTCCATCACCCGCGTGCCGGTGCGCATTGGCGCCTTTGGTGAAAAATCCGTCCCGGTACTGGAAGGCCTGGCCCCGACCGATTGGGTCATCGCCGCCGGTGTGCATGTGCTCCACGAGGGCCAGCAAGTGCGCCCGGTGGATCGCTCCAACCGTGTGGTGAATCTGGCGGCCAAGGAGTAGTCCCCGATGGGTTTCAATCTTTCCGAATGGGCGTTGCGTAATCGCCAGATCGTACTGTTCCTGATGATCCTACTGGCGGTCGTCGGTACATTGTCCTACTCCAAGCTGGGCCAAAGCGAGGACCCGCCGTTCACCTTCAAGGCCATGGTGATCAAGACCAACTGGCCCGGTGCAACCGCCCAGGAAGTCTCGCGGCAAGTCACCGAGCGCATCGAGAAGAAGCTCATGGAGACGGGCGAGTACGAACGCATCGTCTCCTTCTCGCGCCCCGGTGAATCCCAGGTCACCTTCATAGCCCGCGATTCCATGCATTCGGCGCAGATCCCCGAGCTGTGGTACCAGGTGCGCAAAAAGATCAGCGACATCCGCCAGACCTTGCCGCCGGATATCCAGGGGCCTTTTTTCAACGACGAATTTGGCACCACCTTCGGCAATATCTATGCGCTGACCGGCGATGGTTTTGACTACGCGGTGCTCAAGGACTACGCCGACCGTATCCAGATTCAACTGCAGCGGGTGGCGGATGTGGGCAAGGTCGAGTTGCTCGGCCTGCAGGACGAAAAAATCTGGATCGAACTGTCCAACCTCAAGCTCGCCACCCTCGGTCTACCCCTGGCAGCGGTGCAACAGGCGTTGCAGGAGCAGAACGCAGTCTCGACCGCAGGCTTCTTTGAAACGCCGAGCGAGCGCGTGCAACTGCGGGTGTCGGGCAACTTCAAGAGCGTGGAAGAGATCCGCAGCTTCCCCATTCGCGTGGGCGACCGCACCTTCCGCATTGGCGATGTAGCCGACATTCACCGCGGCTTCAACGACCCACCGGCACCGCGCATGCGCTACATGGGTGAAGACGCGATCGGCCTGGCCGTCGCCATGCGCGACGGTGGCGACATCCTGGTATTGGGCAAAGCCCTGGAAGGCGAATTCGCACGCCTGCAAAAGAACCTTCCGGCCGGCATGGAGTTGCGCAAGGTGTCGGACCAACCGGCGGCGGTGAAAACCAGCGTCGGCGAATTCGTGCAGGTGCTGGCCGAAGCGCTGGCCATCGTGTTGCTGGTGAGTTTCTTCTCCCTCGGCGTGCGCACCGGCATGGTGGTGGCCCTGGCGATTCCGCTGGTGCTGGCGATGACGTTTGCCACCATGTACTACCTTGGCATCGGCTTGCACAAGATTTCCCTGGGGGCACTGGTGTTGGCGTTGGGTTTGTTGGTGGATGACGCGATCATCGCCGTGGAAATGATGGCGATCAAGATGGAGCAGGGTTACGACCGGCTCAAGGCCGCCAGCTTTGCCTGGACCAGTACCGCGTTCCCGATGCTCACCGGCACATTGATCACCGCCGCTGGCTTTCTGCCGATTGCTACCGCGCAGTCGAGCACGGGCGAGTACACGCGTTCGATCTTCCAGGTGGTGACCATCGCGTTGCTGGCCTCGTGGGTCGCCGCCGTGGTGTTCGTGCCCTACCTGGGGGAAAAACTCCTGCCGGACCTGGCGAAGATGCATGCCGCCAAGCACGGCAGCGATGGCCCGGATCCCTACGGCACACCGTTCTACCAACGTGTGCGGCGTTTGGTGGAGTGGTGCGTGCGGCGACGCAAAACCGTGATCGTCTTGACCCTGCTGCTGTTCGTTGGCTCGGTTGCGCTGTTCCGTTTTGTGCCGCAACAGTTCTTCCCCGCCTCGGGCCGTCTCGAACTGATGGTCGACTTGAAGCTGGCTGAAGGCGCCTCCCTGAGCAACACCGCCGACCAGGTCAAGCGCCTGGAGGCGTTGCTCAAGGATCACGCGGGCATCGACAACTACGTGGCCTACGTCGGCACCGGTTCGCCGCGTTTCTACCTGCCGCTGGATCAACAACTGCCGGCCACCAGCTTCGCCCAGTTTGTGGTGTTGGCTAAAACCATCGAGGAACGCGAAAGCCTGCGCACCTGGCTGATCGAAACCCTCAACGAGCAATTCCCCGACCTGCGTTCACGGGTCACCCGCCTGGAAAATGGCCCGCCCGTGGGCTATCCGGTGCAGTTTCGCGTGACTGGCGAACACATCGAGGAAGTCCGCGCCCTCGCGCGCAAAGTGGCGGCCAAGGTTCGCGAGAATACCCACGTGGTCAACGTGCACCTGGACTGGGAAGAGCCGAGCAAGATTGTCTACCTCAATATCGACCAGGACCGCGCCCGTGCCCTCGGCGTGAGTACGGCCAACCTGTCGAAATTCCTCCAGAGTTCGTTGACCGGTTCCAGCGTGAGCCAGTATCGGGAGGACAACGAGTTGATCGAAATCCTCCTGCGCGGCACCGTGCATGAACGCACCGAACTGTCATTGCTGCCAAGCCTGGCGGTGCCGACGGACAACGGCAAAAGCGTGGCGCTGTCGCAGATCGCCACCCTTGAATACGGCTTCGAGGAAGGCGTCATCTGGCACCGCAACCGTCTGCCAACAGTGACCATCCGCGCGGATATCTACGGCAAGGAGCAACCGGCGACGCTGGTCCAGCAGATTCTGCCGACCCTCGAGGGCGTGCGTGCCGAGCTCCCGGATGGCTACCTGCTGGATGTCGGCGGCACGGTCGAGGACTCTGCCCGTGGCCAAAACTCGGTGAAGGCCGGCGTACCCTTGTTTATCGTGGTGGTGCTGACCCTGCTGATGCTGCAACTGCGTAGCTTCTCGCGCACTGCCATGGTGTTTCTGACGGCCCCGTTGGGGTTGATCGGCGTGACGCTGTTCTTGCTGGTGTTCCGCCAGCCTTTCGGCTTCGTGGCCATGCTGGGAACCATCGCGCTGTCCGGGATGATCATGCGTAACTCAGTGATCCTCGTGGACCAGATCGAACAGGACATCAAGGCGGGCCTGGCGCCCTGGCAGGCGATTATTGAAGCCACCGTCCGACGTTTCCGCCCAATTGTGCTGACAGCCCTGGCGGCCGTACTGGCGATGATCCCGCTGTCACGCAGCGTGTTCTTCGGGCCGATGGCCGTGGCGATCATGGGCGGGTTGATCGTGGCGACGGCGTTGACGCTGTTGTTCCTGCCGGCACTTTATGCTGCGTGGTTCCGGGTGAAAAAGGACGTCGCATAATCACGCAGGCTCCCGGCCAGACCAACACGTCAAGGCGTTGATCTGGCCGGCTATCTCGGCCGTGCACGGGGTCGGCTAGCGTCCGATTCACATGCCGATGCAACCTCCATCGATGCAGGTGGAACGTTCCCTACGTTTACTCCACTCACAAAAGCGTGCTGGAAAGGCGCGCAGGCTCGGACTTTGCCAGTGGGCAAACGAGCCTCTTTTTCTGTGGGTTAAGGGAGTGTTCTATGTCGATTTTTACCGCCATTGCTAATTTCAAGATTGCGTTCCTGGAGGCCCTGATAGGCAACCATTCATCTAAACCAGGCTATGAGCCCGCCAAGCCGCAGCGGCCAGGTTATGGCAACTGCCAGCACCCGCACCGTCCTCATACAAGCCGCCCGGGGTACCCCTATGCTCAACCGTCCAAGCCGATCGACAGCACACCACACCCACACAGGATCACCGGGCATCACGTGTCCGGCAGGCCAGTGTTTTCATTGAGTCGTTAAGCGCGTGAGAGCGCTGCGCCCAGGCCAGTGACAAGCGACTGGGCGCAATCGAGGGGGGGTTACAGCGCGCCAAACACCTTCTTCGCCAGGCTGGTGGCCGCCGCTGCCGGGTTTTCGCGAATGGTTTCTTCCTGCTTGGCAATCATCTTGAACAACCCGTCCAGCGCCTGCTCGGTCACGTAGTTTTCGACGTTGGCGCTCTTGGCGTCCACTGCGCCAAACGCCGCGGCCTTGCCGGCCAAGGCGTTGTATTGCTGGGCCACACCCACCTTGTCGGTGGCGGCCTTGACGATCGGCAGGAACTTGGCGCGGATTTGTTCACGGCTGCTTTTGTTCAGGTACTGGGTGGCGGAATCCTGGCCTCCGCTGAGGATGCCCTTGGCGTCAGTCACGCTCATGTTCTTCACGGCGTTGACCAGGATCGGCTGGGCCTGGGTGACGGCGGTTTCGGCAGCCTTGTTCATGCTGGTTTCCAGCTGCGTGACCTGGTCACCCATGCCGAACATTTTCAGCTTGTCAGCGACTTTGCCCAGCTTGCCTGGCAGGCCGATCTTCACTTCCGGGTTGTTACTGAAACCACCGGGTACGCCCAGTTGCTTCACGGCGATCTGCGCGCCTTGGGTCAAGGCATCCTTGAGGCCGCCGCTGGCGTCACCCTGGGACAGGCTGCTCAAGTCCAGGGCCATGGCGTTGGCACCGAGCAACAGGCCGGCGCACAGGGCAGTAAAGCGAAGGGAGTTACGGAGCATGGGCGCTTCCTTTTGATAGGCTTAGGTTCTAGAGTCTGTTCAATGAGCCACAGCATCAACGCGCAGGCGCAGAGGTTGTGGGTCCTCGCCATTGAGCTGCACAGCGTGCCGTTCGTTAGTGATAAACAGTAGCTTGCCATCCAGTTCGATGCGAGCACTCACCGAATAGCTGTGGCCGGGTTTGACCTGCGACGGGTCATAGCTCAGGTGGAAGGGCAGCGGCACCTGGCCTTTGACCGGGCCTTTCTGCTCGGCGAGTGTCACGGCGGGTGCATCCGCCAGGGACACGTCTTGCAGGCTGACACTCAAGGTCGCGCTTGGCGGCAGGGCGATGCGTTGCAGGTAGAACACTTCGCCGTCGAGACTGGCCTTGGGCGTGGGACTCATGCTTTGGCAGGCTCCGAGCAGGGCGGTGAGGCCCAGGAGGATGATCTTTTTCATGGTACAGCTCCTTTTCAACGGCGCCGGCATCCAACCGGCGCCTGCTTAAATCTAGCGGTTTTCTTCAGGTTCGACAGGCGCTTCACCCGCGCCATCGACACGATGCAGGGCCACCTGGCGTATCGACAGGCGAATATCGGCTGGCAATACGCGCTTGGCGGCGCCTTCGGCCAACTCGCCGAGCAAGTCGTGATAACTCAACTTGCCAGCTTCGTCGCGGCGCAGCACATCTTGCTCCAGCAAGGTCTGGATGAAATGTCGGAAAAGGCTCTTATCGAAGAACTCCGGGGCGTTGAGGCCATGCAGGATCGACAGGCGCTGGGCCATGATCGTGCAGAGGTCTTCCAGTTCTTCGGCACTGATGCTGTTCTGGCCGCTGTTGAGCAGCAGCGAGATCGCCATGTAGAAGCGTTGCAGGGTCTGGGCGATGCTCTTGGACAGCAGCGTCAGCAACACAAAGTGCCGTGAACTCGGTGCCGGGCGCAGGTAAACGTTATTCTCGAAACGCAGCAGGCCTTGTTCGACAAAGGCTTCCAGCCATTGGTCGATCACGGCATCCAGCTCTTCCAGGGACCAGCGGATAAACAACTCCGATTGCAGGTACGGGTACAGCGCGTGGGTATAGCGCAGGATCTGATCGCGGCTCATCCGCGAACTGCTCTGGAAGAAACTGGCCAGCAGCGCCGGCAGTGCGAAGATGTGCAGCACGTTGTTGCGGTAGTAGGTCATCAGGACGGCGTTCTGCTCATCCAGGTACAGAATCTTACCCAGGGCATCGCTCTGTTCCGACAGCAGGTCCATGTCCTTGACGTGTTGGATCAGCGCCAGGCCATCGCCTTCGGGCAAGGTGGTGTGGGGCGAGTAGGGCACGCGGCGCAGCAGCGCCAGGTACAGGTCCAGTTGGCGCGCCATGGCCTGTTCGTCGAGGGCCAGGCGTGTGGTGGACAGCAGGGCCAGGGCCACCAGGTTGACTGGGTTTACTGCGGCGGCTTCGTTCAAGTGGCGCGCCACCTGTTCGCCGAGGCGGTTGGTGGTTTCGTTGAGCCAGGCCGGTTTGTAGTTCGGGGCCAATTCCTGGGCACGCCAGTCCGGTTGCTCGGCGTCGAGGAATTCGGCCAGTTTGATCGGCTCGCCAAAGTTGACCGCGACCTGGCCAAAGCGTTGCTTGAGCGCGCCAACCACTTTGAAGATATCGAAGATCGACTCTTTCTTCTTGCTCGCGCCGCGCAACTCACCGAGGTAGGTGCGGCCTTCGAGCACGCGCTCGTAGCCGATGTACACCGGCACGAACACGATCGGCATGCGTGAGGAGCGCAGGAAACTGCGCAGGGTAATCGCCAGCATCCCGGTTTTCGGCTGCAGCATGCGCCCGGTGCGCGAGCGCCCGCCTTCGACGAAGTACTCCACCGGGAAGCCTTTGGTGAACAGGGTGTGCAGGTATTCGTTGAACACCGAGGTGTACAACGGGTTGCCCTTGAAGGTGCGTCGCATGAAAAACGCACCGCCACGGCGCAGCAGGCTGCCGATCACCGGCATGTTCAGGTTGATCCCTGCAGCGATGTGCGGCGGGGTCAGGCCATTCTTGAACAGCAGGTAGGACAGCAGCAGGTAATCGATATGGCTGCGGTGGCACGGCACGTAGATCACCTCGTAGCCCTGGGCAACCTGTTGCACACCTTCGATGTTATTGACCTTGATACCGTCGTAGATCTTGTTCCAGAACCAGCTCAGCACCACTTCGAGGAAGCGAATCGCCGTGTAGGTGTAGTCCGAGGCGATCTCGTTGCCGTAGCGCAGGGCCTGGGCCTTGGCTTTCTCCGGGCTGATCTTTTCCCGTTCGGCTTCCTCGGCGATGGCTTGGCGCACCAATGGCATGTTGACCAACCCCTTCACCAGGTTGCGGCGGTGGGACAGGTCGGGGCCGATCACGGCGGTCTTCAGGTTACGAAAGTGCACACGCAAGATGCGCTGGGCCATGCGCACCGTACGTTCGTGCCCTTTATTGTGCTCGATCAATTCACGCAGGTTGATTGGCGCAGAGAATTGCACGCGGGTCTTGCGCCCCAGGATCAGGATGCTCAACAACCGACGCAGACGGCCGGTGACGGCCCAGCTGTCGGCAAACAGCAGCTTCCACGGGCTGGACTCGCTCTCGGGCGACTGCCCCCAGAACACGCTGACCGGAATGATTTGTGCATCCTCTTGCGCGTGCTCGCTGAGGGTGTCGACCAGGCGAGTCAGGGTCGGCGGCGCGCCGCGCTTGTCCTGGCGGCCGAGCCAGTCCGGTTCTGGTGTGAGGTAGAAGAACGCCGCGGGCTCCATCAACGGGCCAACCGCCACCGGCAGCACCGGGCGCGGCAGGCCGGCCTTGGTGCACTCGGCATCGACCACGGCCAATTCGGTGAGGGAGGGCGATTGCAGGACGTAGAACACCGGCCG
>Ga0308159_1005446_pt1 | contig 10782 bp, 10 predicted proteins | sample PhyCR1_FD_201040 | JGI IMG/M metagenome (GOLD analysis project Ga0308159, IMG submission 201040) | Phyllosphere microbial communities from UC Gill Tract Community Farm, Albany, California, United States - DLSLC.R1 | ecosystem: Host-associated > Plants > Phyllosphere > Unclassified | place: USA...
GCAGTTGATGGACAACCTGCACAATGACTCGGCCTTCCTGCGGGTGGTCAATTTCCCCACCCGCGGCATCGGTGCCAAGGCCATGGAGTCCCTGCAGGATGCAGCGCGCCAGTATGGCTGCTCGCTCTATGCCGCCGTGCCTTACGTGGCCGGCAAGGCCGGTTCTTCGCTGAATGCCTTCGTCAAGCTGATCGAAGGTGCGCGCTTCGAGACCCAGCATCTGCCCTTGCCGGAGACGGTGAAGGTGGTGCTGGACCTGTCCGGCCTGATCACGCACTATCGCAACGAGAAGGAAGGCGCTGACCGCATCGAGAACCTGGAGCAGCTGGTCAGTGCGGCCACGCTCTTCGTCTCGGAAGAAGGCTATGGCCTGGATGCGCCGGCCTTCCTCGGTCCGCAGGCACAGGCCACGGCCGGCACCGCCATCACTACCGCTGACGGCGTGGAAGTGATCGATGCCGATGCGCCGCTGGTCACCATCATGTCGCCGCTGTCGGCCTTCCTCTCGCATGCCTCGCTGGAAGCCGGCGACAACCAGGCCCAGGCCGGCCAGGATGCACTGCAGCTGATGACGGTGCACTCGGCCAAGGGCCTGGAGTTCGACGCGGTCTTCATCACCGGCATGGAAGAGGGCCTGTTCCCGCACGAGAACAGCGCCAAGGAAGAGGGCGGGGTGGAAGAAGAGCGCCGCCTGATGTACGTGGCCATCACCCGCGCCCGCAAGCGCCTGTTCATGACCTTCTCGCAGACCCGCATGCTGCACGGCCAGACCCGCTACAACATGCGCTCACGCTTCTTCGACGAGTTGCCCGAGCAATCCATCAAGTGGCTGTCACCCAAGATCGCCCAGCACCACTGGTTCGCCAATCCCAAGTCGGCCTGGGATGAAGTGCCGGAAGCGGGCAACAACAAGATCGCCCAGAGCTTCTCGCGCCAGACCGACTCCGGCTGGCGCATCGGTCAGAACGTCGCCCATGCCAAGTTCGGCGAAGGCGTCATCGTCAACATCGAAGGGGGCGGCGGTGCGGCACGGGCGCAGATCAACTTCGGCAAGTTCGGCATGAAGCTGCTGGACCTGTCGGTGGCCAAGCTGGACAAGATCTGATCGCAGCGAGGCGTGACCGCCTCAGGCTCACTGGTCTTCCCAGCCCTGCGCGCGCTGACGTCGCGCGTGTTTCAGCCAGGCACGGACCTGTTCGATCTCCCCGAACGCGGCCAGCGCGGCGCGCAGGTCCTGGCCTTCCTGGCGTAGCGCCGTGATGCCCCGGTTCAGGTAGCGCATCATCTTCTCCGGCGTCAGCCTTGCCTGGGATGTCAGGCCATAGGCGCGCCTGAATTGGCGCTCGACGTGGGCGATTTCCTGATCCAGTTCGGTGAGCTGCTCCTGCAGGATCTGGTTGTAATGGGCCAGCCGCGCTTCGCTCACCGTGTCGAGGGTGTGTTGGCCGATGTGTTCCAGTTCCAGCTGCAGCTCCAGGAGCTTGAGCAAGTCATTCTTTTCATAGGCCTGGTTGACCTGCTGCATCAGCGTGGTCTTGCGAGCGCGCTCGGCCTCGTCGGGTTCGCGGTCGGGGTGCAGGGCGCTGGCCAATCGGCGATAGACCGCGCGGATGGACTGGCTCAGTTCGATGCGCTGTGCTTGCTGCTGTTGTTCGGCGGCGCGCTGCCTGGGCGGCTTTTTGCGGCTGGCACGTTGCGCATCGCGCTGCTGCGCGGCTGCCATGCGCTCCCGCTCCTGGCGCTCCAGCATGGCTTCCATGCGCTGCATGATTTCCTCGGGCGTACCGCTGGTGAAGTCGTCGTCGGCCGCGGCCGCGTCTTCCCGCTCTTGCGGTTCTGCTGCTGACCCTGGTGCATTCGGGGACGGCGCGATGTCCTTCGCTTCATCCACCTCGTCCACCTCATCCACCTCATCCTGCCTGCCGTGCTGCTGGTAGATCAGCGCCAGCTCGGTATCGTCGCCCCGCTGCAGCAGCGCCTGCGCCATGTCGGCGATGAGGGCGGACAGGGTGATGCGCTCACCCTTGCCCAGTGCCTTGTGCGACCAGGCGTCGTGCAGGCGGTAGACCGCCTGTCGCTTCAGGCCCAGCAGTTCCTGCTCCAGTGGCAGGTAGTGGGCGGAATATTTCTTGTGGAATTCGTCGCTTGCAGTTTCCCACTCCTGCAGGCGGGCGCGGCGCTTGCCGATTTCGTCGATGAGCGTGTTGAAACTCTGCTGCGCGGGCGACAGCCGGGTGGCGGTTTGGCCGTCGACGATGCTGATGGTATGTGGTGCGGGCTTCTTCATGGGAATGCGATGGTGAACGGTGCCGGATTATAGGGCCAGTTTTTTGGAGCCTGTCCCGCCTGCGTCAGGTGATGAAGCGACCATCCGGATACTGGGCGCACAGGAATTCGACGAAGGCCCGTACCTTGGGACTCTGCAGGCGGCGCGAGGTATGCAGCACCCAGAGTTCGACTTCGTTGCCCATCTCACCCCATCGCTTCAATTGGCCGCTCTGCACCAGCGTTCCGGCTACCGACCACGGCAGCAGCGCTGCGCCTGCACCGGCGCAGACGGCATCCTTGACCATCATCAATGACGACAGGCGCAGCACCGGTTGTGGTGCGATCAGCAGCTTGCCTTGGCGCAGCGACCACACATCCCCATCGCGGTAGTTCGGCATCACCACGGCCGGGACGGTCTGCGTCTGGCCCGTCCGCGTACGCGGCATGGGCAGCGTGGGCGCGGCCACCAGCACCAGGCTGTCACGGGCGAAGCAGCGTCCGACCAGATGGCTGTCTTCATCAGGATTGATGCGGATGCAGAGGTCGAAATGCTCCTGCACCAGGTCCACCATGCGGTCTTCTGCGACTACCTCCAGCTCCACTTGCGGATACTGCGCCCGGAACAAGGCCGACAACCGCCCCAGCGCCAGCTGCGAGAACACCAGCGGTGCCGCAATGCGCAAGCGACCGCGTGGCGCGGTGCTGCTTTCGCTGGCCTGGGTCATGGCCTCTTCGATTTCGCGTAGCGGACCCTCACTGCGCTGGAGCAGCAGCTGGCCGGCAGTCGTCAACGTGAGCCGTTGCGTGCCGCGTTCGACCAGGCGCACGCCCAGTTCCTGTTCAAGATCGGCCACCCGGCGTGACAAGGTGGCCTTGGCGCGGCCACTTTCCCGGCTGGCGCGGCCGAAGCTGCCGTGGGTGGCGACCAGCTGTAGATCGACGAGGGCGTTGATATCCATGGTGTCTCAAAAATGATCCGGTGGGTCTCGATTCTATCCTCTGTGTTCCGATCATGAAACGACTTATCGTGTGTTCCATCAACCCACCGCAGTCACTTACCCACAAGGAGCCACACCATGAAAACCATTCGTTCCCTGCAACTGATGCAATACGGCGGCCCGGATACGGTCCGTATCGCCGATCTCCCGGCACCCGTCGCCGGTCCCGCACAAGTGCTGGTGCGCGTGCATGCCGCCGGCGTCAATGCCCTGGACTGGAAAGTGCGCGAAGGCTACGTCAAGGATGCCTTCCCGCTGCCACTGCCCGCCGTGCTCGGCATCGAGCTGGCCGGCGTGGTGGAGCAGGTCGGGAGTGATGTCAGCCTGTTCAAGGTGGGCGACCGCGTCATGGGGCCGCTGGGCGGCCTGGGTGCCTATGCCGATCTGGTTGCGGTCGATGTCGACAAGCTGGCCGTGCTGCCCGAGGGTTTGAGCATGGTGCAAGCCGCGGCCTTGCCGGTGGCGGCCGTGTCGGCCTGGCAGAGCCTGCATCTGGCCGGTCCGCTCAACGCCGGCCAGCGCATCCTGATCCACGGCGCTGCGGGTGCAGTGGGTGGCTTTGCGGTGCAGTTTGCCCACCAGGCCGGTGCCCATGTCAGCGCCACCGCCCTGGGCAGTCACGCGGATTATGTGCACGGTCTGGGGGCCGACCACGTCATCGATTACCAGACCTCGCAGTTCGAGAGCCTGGTCAAGAATGTCGATCTGGTACTGGATTACGTCGGTGGCGATACCCTGGAGCGTTCCTGGTCGGTGCTGGCCGAGGACGGTGTCATCGTCAGTACCGCTTCCCCCGCCATCCTGGCCAGCACCCCGGCGGGCCGTCGCGGCCTGTGGTTCATGAATCAGCCAGACGCTGCCCGCCTGGCCGATATCGCCCGACAGGTGGCGGCGGGTCGCCTGCAGTCCCAGGTCGCAGCGGTGGTCCCCTTCGAGGACTTGCCGGCCGCCATCGAACGCAGCCGCACCTTGCCGCAAATGGGCAAGACGGTGGTGGATTTCCTGCGCTAGGCCGCACCTTGCCCATGTCCCCGGATTGATGCGGCCATTGTCGAAAAACAAGTTGAAGGCGGCCGGGTGCTGCTCCCGGCTGCAGTTCATCTTGTCCACAGGGAATCTTCATCTGGTTCGCAACAGGATGCGCTTATCTGCTTGCGTGGCTACCTACTAGAAGGTAGACTGGGTCCATGAATAGCGCTCCCACCACTTCCGAAAAGATTCTTCAATGTGCCCAGGCCTTGCTGGTGGCCGGTGGATACAACGGTTTCAGCTATGCCGACATCGGCAAGGTCATCGGTATCCGCAATGCCAGCATCCATCATCACTTCGCCAGCAAGGCGGTACTGGTGCAGACGCTGGTGCGGCAATACCGCGAGGCAGCGCAGGATGGCGTGGCGGCCATGGAGCGCAACATCACCGACCCGCTTGCCCAGTTGCGCGCCTATGCGGGTTACTGGGAAAGCTGCATGACCCAGCCTGAGTCTGCCTTCTGCGTGTGCGCCATGCTGGCGGCCGAGATGCCCATGCTGCCGCAGGAGATCGCCATGGAGGTCAAGGCGCACTTCAGGTTCTTTGCCCTCTGGCTGGAGTCGGTGCTGGAGCGCGGCCAACGCCAGGGCAGCCTGCGCTTGACCGATGCGCCCCGGGTGGAGGCCGAACGCTTCCTGGCGACCATCCATGGCGCCATGCTGTCGGCCAGGGCCTATGACGATCCCAAGATGTTCGGGGTCATCGTGCATCCCATGCTGCAGCGCCTGGCGGTGGCCTGAGCGCGCCAGGAAGCACTGAGCACACGGGACGCGAGGGATTTTGCGTCCCCTTTTTTTGATCACAAGACCTACCAATTAGTAGGTAGGGCTTGTGATTGCCGAGCCGGGTGACTGGCAATGTTTGATCAACAACAACGAAAAGGAAATGCAATGTTCGGTATCTCTTCTCTGGGCTGGGTCCACACGATCGGCAGCCTGCCGGCCATTCCACTGGCCATCTACATGCTCGCCCGCTACGGGCGCATCCGTGCGCGTTCGGTGCCGGGGGCGATCTATTTCGTCTCCATGCTGGTGGGTGCCCTGACGGTATTCCTGGTGGCGAAGCGACCGGAAAGCAACTTCATCGCGGTGCTGACACTGGTGTTCCTGCTGCTAGGTTTCGGGATGAGCTTTGCTGCATCATGGCTGGGGCGTCTGGCCCGGTATGTCGAGACCATCGCCTTGTCCGTGACGGTGTTCCTGCTGCTGGTGCCGGCGGTATCGGAAACCCTGCGCCGGGTCCCGGACGGGCATCCTTTCGTCACCGACCTGAAGTCGCCGCTGCTCCTGGGTGCGCAGGGCGTGTTGCTGTTGGCGCTGCTGGTGGGTGTCACTGCACAGGTGATCGCGCTGCGTCGCCAGGCGCGGCCCCGCGCCGGGATGGTATCGTAATCGACACCGCGCCGGCCAAAGTGCCGGCATGATATTGGAGCAGAGGATATGGCCCGAAATCCCGTGACAGCAGTGCTGCCTGTGGACCCGGTCGGCCCGGTAAGACGGGTCGATAGCGGGGTGACCTATTTCCGCCACCTGGAACTCTGGCGCATCCATTCCGAGTTCCAGGCGGGGGAGCGGCGACGGCGGTTGCATCTGGCAAAGACGGCGCCGGTGGAGGGTGACGACGAGTTCGCGCAGAACCTGCGCGAGAGCGTGGCCCGCCAGCGCTAAGCCGGCCTCAGCTGCGGGCGATCATGGCCTGTACTTCTTCCCAGGTCGCGGCATAGGCGCCCGCCTTGGAGGCGGCAATGGCCGCGCCAGCTGCCGCACATTGCAGGTGCATCTGCGTCGGTGCATCCGGCTGGCGCAGCTGGCTGGCAATCCAGCCCCCCATGGAGGCATCGCCACAGCCCACGGTGTCGACCACCTCGACGCGATAGGCGGGCTGGTCGATGATCTGTTCCCCCTTGATCCATCGCATTCCCTGTGCGCCCAGCGTCAGCAGCACTTCTGCCTGTGGCGCCAGCGCCTGCAAGGTCGCCAGCGCATTGCCGTCACCCGGGAAAAGACGTTCCAGGTCTTCATCGGAGACCTTGACGTAATGCGCCAGCGATAGCAGCTCCCGCAACAGCGCGTGATAGGCGGGCTGGTCCATCAGCTTGCGCCAGTTCGGGTCGAAGGCGATCTTCTTGCCGCGCCCGGCGGCTTCCCGGGCAATCTGCAGCAGCCGCGAGGCCAGCGGTTCGCGGGCCAGACTGATGCAGCCGAAGTGCAGTATCTGCGCCTCGTCTAGCCAGCCGGACGGCAATTGGGCAGGGTCGAAATGCAGGTCAGCGCTGTCATCGCCGATGAAGAAATAATCCGGGGGCGTGGTGGAGGTCACCATCGCCAGCAGGGGCGCCTTGGCGTGCTGCTGGGTGAAACGCATGTCCAGACCGGCCTGCTGCGTCAGCGCGTACAGCTCGGCGCCGAACACATCGGTACTGACGCTGCCGGCGTAGCCGGTGGCCACGCCCAGCCGCGCGGCGGCACGCGCCACGTTCCAGCAGGCCCCGCCGGGAATGGCGCGCCACTGGCCATCAGGCTGGCGGATGAAATCGGTCAGGGCTTCGCCGAAGACGACGAATGCGGCAGGTCGGGTCATGCTGGGTCTCCGTTCGGATCGTTGTTATTGATGCTATCGATGGTACTGGTGGTCTTGCAGGCTTAGGGCCAGGCCCTAGCCACCAGGGTGAAACCATTCAGTCCTGCAAGGCGTGGCGTGCACAGACCTCATCGGTCACCAGCCCGGTGAGCCAGCCGCCGCGCAGGGCGGCCCGAACCGCCTCGGCCTTCTTGCTGCCGCCGGAGAGGGCAATCACCGGGCGCTGTGGCCTGGCCGTCAGCAGGGGCGTGGTCACCCGCGAGGACAGCGAAGACGACAGCATCCGGCCGTCGACGTCGAAGGCGTGGCAGATCATTTCGCCCACCGCACCCTGGCGCTGCAGCTCGGCGACTTCTTCATCGTCGATGAAACCGTCCTCGTGCATGGCCCCCTGCAGGGCAATCGTACCGATGCCCAGGAAAGTCACGTCGGCGCGTTCAGCCAGGCCGGTCACGATCTTGTAGGCCCGATGGTTGCACCATTGCTGGCGGTCATGCTCGCTCTCGGCCACGCGGGGTGCGGGCAACAGGTAGAAGCGCGCGCCCAGCTTTTCGGCGGCCTGCAGCGCCACGTCGTAGCGATTGGCCGAGCCGTCCGAGGCAAACGCGCCGATCATGGAAACGATCTGGTGCTGCGGTCTTTCCAGTTCGGACAGGCGTTCGATGGCCGCCTTGAGCGTCCGTCCGGAGCCCACGTTGACCACCAGTGGGGCTTCCGAACTGAGCATCTGCTCCATCAGCTCGGCGCCGGCCACGGCCAGCATCTGCTGCACTTCCTGCGATTCGTTGGGATTGTCGGCGCCACCGGCGCCCGGCACCACGCGGCAGACCTCCAGCCCGTAGCGCTGCTGCAGCCCCTGTGCCAGTTCCAGGCAGGAAGAGACGGGATGCGTGATCTGCACCTTCACCAGATTGGCATCGGCCGCATAGGCCACCATGCGCTGCGCCATCTGGCGCGAGATGCCGAGCCGTTCGGCGATTTCGTTCTGGGTGTTGCCGGCCACGTAGTACATCCACGCGGCACGCGCCGCCAGATCCAGTTTGGATGCGCTGCTAGACATGTTCTCCTCGCCAGCCACCGGCGCATGCGGCGCCCGGCTTGTGCTGTCTTATCTGGTTGTGGGGTGGTGCGGGGTCTTCCCGATGGGCTGCCATTTTACGGCCTTTGCTCCCGTCATGAGCATCTAGTATGGGCAATTGCTCAATCGAAAAGCAAATGCTTGACATGAATTCGAGAATCGATGAATATTTGCCCATAAAAATAATATTTGCTCAACGTCGTTCACAACAACCGCCCAACCTGCACGTCAGCACCGGCCTCACCGCCGCTGCCACCCAGGAAGAAACGTGCACGGCGGCACATAACATTCGGAGACAAGCATGTCCAAACTCGCGCGCACCCGTGCGTCCGGCATCACCCGTGTTCGCTTCAACCTGGCCGCTGCGGCAATTTCCGCACTGTTCGCCACCGGTCTGGTCCAGGCCGAGCCGGTGACGCTGAACATCGCCTCGATCAACAACCCCGACATGATCGAATTGCAGAAGCTGGCGCCGCAGTTCGAGAAGGCCAATCCCGACATCAAGCTGCGCTGGGTCACGATGGAAGAGAGCGTGCTGCGCCAGCGCCTGACCACCGACATCGCCACCAACAGCGGCCAGTTCGACCTGATGACCATCGGTGCCTATGAAGCCCCGATCTGGGCCAAGAAGGGCTGGCTGGCGCCGATGAGCGGCCTGCCGGCCGACTACGATGAAGCCGACCTGATCAAGCCGGTGCGCGAAGGCCTGTCGGTCGATGGCAAGCTGTATGCGCTGCCGTTCTACGCCGAAAGCTCGATGACCTACTATCGCAAGGACCTGTTCGAGCAGAAGAAGCTGACCATGCCCGAGCGTCCGACCTGGGACGAGATCGGCAAGCTGGCTGCGCAACTGCACGATCCGGCCAAGGGCGTCTACGGCATCTGCCTGCGCGGTCGCGCCGGCTGGGGCGAGAACATGGCCATCATCACCACCATGGCCAATGCCTGGGGTGGCCGCTGGTTCGACGAGCAATGGCAGCCGCAACTGTCCTCGCCGGAGTGGAAGAAATCGGTCGCCTTCTACGTCGACCTGTTGCGCAAGTACGGTCCGCCGGGCGCCAGCTCCAACGGCTTCAATGAAAACCTGGTGCTGTTCTCCAGCGGCAAGTGCGGCATGTGGGTCGATGCCACGGTCGCCGCCGGCATGCTCTACCACGGCAAGGATTCCAAGGTGTCCGACAAGACCGCCTTTGCACCCGCGCCGGTACAGGCCACCGACAAGGGTTCGCACTGGTTGTGGATCTGGTCGCTGGCCGTGCCGAAGTCCTCCAAGTCGCAGGAAGCGGCCAAGAAGTTCGCCGCCTGGGCTACCTCCAAGGAATATATCAACCTGGTCGCCAAGGATTCCGGCTGGGCGCTGGTGCCGCCGGGTACCCGCACCTCCACCTATGCTTCGGCCGAGTACAAGAAGGTCTCGCCCTTCTCGGACTTCGTGCTGGATGCCATCCAGACCGCGGACGCCAACAAGCCGACCTTGAAGCCAGTGCCTTATACCGGTGTGCAGTTCGCGACCATTCCCGAGTTCCAGTCCATCGGTACCGTGACCGGTCAGGCCATCGCCGGTGCACTGGCGGGCAAGACCAGCTCGGATGCCGCGCTTGATGCCGCCCAGGCACAGGCGGTGCGGATGATGCGCCAGGGTCGTTACATCAAGTAAAGAGCAAGCCCCCCGGCAAGCGGGCAGGCAGCACGCCGTCGCCCCTGCCGTGGTTCCTGTCGTTGCGGCGGCATGTCCAGTAAAGCACCGGGACATGCCTGCCGCCTGGTCCTCCCGGCCGTCTCCACCCAGCGTGGATGACGGTCGGACCGAAGCCGAGGCCGTCATGCCCACGATCCACTCCACCCCTGCGTCGCCCGCCACCGGCGCGCCGCCCACGAGCACCATGATGCAGAGTCCATCCAAGTCACTTCCGCGCCCGCGGCAGAAAAGTCCTCCGCGCAAGGAACGCTTCAATCCCATCCGCCTGATGCAGGCCCCGTCGGTGCTGATCCTGCTGGCCTGGATGATCGTGCCGCTGGTGATGACGATCTATTTTTCCGTCAATCGCTATAACCTGATGGCCCCCGACCAGACCGGCTTCGTCGGTCTGGAAAACTATGTCTTCCTGCTGGAGGATCCGGCCTTCTGGCCCTCCATCGGCAATACGGCGCTCCTGATCGGCTCGGTGCTGGCCATCAGCGTCATCGGCGGCACCCTCCTGGCGGTGCTGTTCGACCAGCCTTTCCGTGGACGCGGCATCGCGCGCCTGCTGGTGATCGGCCCCTTCTTCGTCATGCCCACCGTGGCCGCGCTGATCTGGAAGAACATGATCATGCACCCGGTCTACGGCATCCTGGCCTATGTCATGCGGCATCTGGGACTGGAGCCCATCGACTGGCTGGCCGAGTACCCGATGCTGTCGGTCATCATCATCGTGGCCTGGCAGTGGATTCCCTTCGCCTTCCTGATCCTGCTGACCGCACTGCAGTCGCTGGACAGCGACCAGAAGGAAGCCGCCCAGCTCGACGGTGCCGGTCCGGTGCGCATCTTCTTCTACATCGTGCTGCCGCACCTGAAGCGCGCCATCACGGTGGTGATCATGATCGAGACCATCTTCCTGCTCTCGGTGTTTGCCGAGATCTTCACCACCACGGCAGGCGGTCCCGGTACGGCGACCACCAACCTGACCTTCCTGGTCTATGCCATCGGCCTGCAGCAGTTCGATATCGGCATTGCCTCGGCCGGCGGCATCTTCGCCGTGGTGCTGGCCAATATCGTCTCGTTCTTCCTGGTGCGCATGCTGGCCAGGAACCTCAAGGGAGTCAACGAAAAATGAGCGATCAAAAGAA
>Ga0308159_1005447_pt1 | contig 10780 bp, 9 predicted proteins | sample PhyCR1_FD_201040 | JGI IMG/M metagenome (GOLD analysis project Ga0308159, IMG submission 201040) | Phyllosphere microbial communities from UC Gill Tract Community Farm, Albany, California, United States - DLSLC.R1 | ecosystem: Host-associated > Plants > Phyllosphere > Unclassified | place: USA...
CACCATCGTCACCGGCTTTCTGGGCGCGGGGAAAACCACGCTCATCAGCCATCTGATCCGCAATGCGGGCGGCCGTCGCCTGGCGGTGGTCGTCAATGAGTTCGGCACGCTGGGCGTCGATGGCGACATCCTGCAGTCCTGCGCCATCCCCGACTGTCCGGCGGAGAATATTGTCGAGCTGGCCAATGGCTGCATCTGCTGCACCGTCGCCGACGACTTCATCCCCACGGTCGAAAAGCTGCTGGCGATGGAGCCGCGCCCGGATCATATCCTGATCGAGACCTCTGGGCTGGCGCTGCCCAAGCCGCTGCTCAAGGCGTTCGACTGGCCCGCCATCCGCTCGCGCATCACGGTGGACGGCGTGGTGGCCCTGGCCGATGCGGAAGCCGTCGCGGCGGGCCGCTTCGCCCCCGATCTCGACGCGGTGGAGGCGCAGCGCGCCGCCGACCCCAGCCTGGACCATGAAACCCCGTTGTCGGAAGTGTTCGAGGATCAGCTCGCCTGCGCCGATATCGTCCTGCTGACCAAGGCCGATCTTGCCGGGCCGGAGGGTGTCGCCAAGGCCCGCGCGATCATCGCCGCGGAAGCCCCGCGCCCGCTGCCGATGGTCGAGGCGGTCGACGGCATCGTCTCCGCCGAGATCGTGCTGGGTCTGGAGGCCGCCGCCGAGGACGACATCGCCGCGCGCCCCTCGCACCATGACGGCGCGGACGATCACGAGCATGACGATTTCGACAGCATCTCGGTGATGCTGGGCGAGGTGGAAAGCCCCGAGGTGCTGGCCGCGCGGATTGCCATACTGGCCGAGCAACAGGATATCCTGCGCGTGAAGGGTTATGCCGCCGTCGCGGGCAAGCCGATGCGGCTGCTGGTCCAGGCGGTCGGTCGCCGGGTGCGCACCAGCTATGACCGCCCCTGGGGCACGGGCGAGCCGCGCAGCACGCAACTGGTCGTCATCGCCGAGCATGACCGCATCGACCGGCCTTCGATCGAGGCCGTGCTGAAGGGCTGAACACGTGCATCTCGTCTTTCGCGAGAGCCATGGGCTGGAGGAACAGGCCGTTCCACAGGATCTGGGGCAGCGCCCCGGTGACGTGGTCGTGCTGTCCTTTTCCGACAGCGACCTCAGCGCCTTTGCGGCGGGCTGGCGGGCAGGGGGATTCCCCTGGTCGCTGCGGCTCGCCAATCTGGCGGCCTTGGTCCATCCGCTGTCGGTCGACACCTATGTCGAGCAGACGTTGGTGTATGCGAAGGCGATCCTGATCCGGTTGATCGGCGGCGCGGCCTATTGGGAATACGGCCTGCGTGAGGTCGAACGGCTGGCGCGCGAGCGGGGTATCGCGCTGGCGGTGCTGGCGGCGGATGGACGTGAGGATCGGCGGCTGATGGCGGCGTCCACCGTGGGGGAGGCGGTGGCGCGGCGGTTGACGGCGCTGTGCGATGCGGGCGGGGCGGATGCGGCTGCTCTGGCTCTAAGCATATTGGCGGCGGAATCGCCTGCGGCCCTTGCCCCTCCCCAACCCCTCCCCCTGCAGGGAGAGGGGCTTTTGCTCGGCACGGCTGCCCCGAGCACGCCCCTCCCGCAGGCGGGAGGGGATGGGGGAGGGCCGTCTCCACAAGTGGCGTCGCTCGTGGCCTTGCCCCTCCCCAACCCCTCCCCCTGCCGGGAGAGGGGCTTTGAGGTGCCGCCCGTCGGAGGCTGGACGCCAGGAGGCCTATTTTGCCCAGCCGCCACCCTGCTGACCACAACTCGCCCCCGCATTCTCATCACCTTCTACCGCGCCTATCTCGCCGCCGCCGACCTCGAACCCATCGCCGCCCTCCACGCCGCGCTGGCCGAACGCGGCTTCGACTCCGTCGCTCTGTTCGTCCCCTCGCTGAAGGCCGAGGGCGCGGGCCCCTGGGTCGCACGCTGGGTCAAGGCTCTCACCCCCGCCGCGATCGTCAACGCCACCGCCTTCTCGGCACGCGGCGAGGACGACACCACCCCGCTCGACGGCGCTGGCGTGCCGGTGTTCCAGGTCGCACTCGCCACCAGCGACCGGGCGGGCTGGGAGGGCGCCGCGCGCGGCCTGTCGCCCGCCGACCTCGCCATGCATGTCGTCCTGCCCGAGATCGACGGACGCCTGTTCGGGGGCGTGGTCAGCTTCAAGCAGCCGGGAGAGCGCGACCCCGACTTCGATATCGCGCTGCGCCTCCACCGCGCCGAGCCCGAGCGCATCGCGGCGGTGGCGTACAAGGTGGCGGGCTGGGCGAGGCTGGCGACGACCCCGGCGGCGGAACGGCGGCTGGCCATCCTGCTGTCGACCTATCCGGGCAAGGACTGGCAGGCGGCGCACGCGGTCGGACTGGACGGCTTCGCCTCGACGGCGGCGATCCTCGCCGATCTGCGCGAGGCGGGTTATGATGTGGAACCGCGGCCCGATCTGCCCGCCGCGCTGCTCGGGAACCGAATCGCCTGGCCGCTCGCCGCCTATCGCGAGGCGCTGGCCGCTCTTCCCGAAAGTCTGCGCGCCGACCTTGCCGAAAGCTGGGGCGCGGCGGAAGAGGATCCGCTGGTCCAGGGCGACCAGTTCCAATTCCCCGCCCTCATGCTCGGCAAGGCGATCGTCGCGCTCCAGCCCGAGCGCGGGCGACGCGAGGCTCGGGCGGACGAGTATCACGACCTCTCGCGCTGTCCGCGCCATTCCTATGTCGCCTTCTATCTCTGGCTGCGTGCGCAGGGGATCGATGCGCTGGTCCATGTCGGCGCGCATGGCACGCTGGAGTGGCTGCCCGGCAAGGCGGTCGCGCTGTCCGGTGCCTGTTGGCCTGAGGCGCTGACCCGCGACTGGCCGGTCCTCTATCCCTTCATCGTCAACGATCCGGGCGAGGCGGCACAGGCGAAGCGGCGGCTGGGCGCGGTGACGATCGGCCATGTTCCCCCGGCGCTGGTGCAGGCGGAGACCGGCGCGGGGCTGGGGCGGCTGGAGGCGCTGCTCGACGAATATGCCAATGCCGATGGCCTCGACCCCGCCCGCCGCGATCGGCTGCGCACCAGCATCGCCGAGGAGGCGGACAGCGTCGACCTGGGCGAGACTTTGGGGCTGGCGGGGGCGGAGGATCCTCTCGCCCGGATCGACGCTTTCGTCTGCGACGTGAAGGACAGCCAGTTCGGCGAGGGGTTTCACGTCTTCGGGCGCGGTGAACAGGGCGCGGCGGAGCGGGCGGGGTTGCTCGCCGGGCTGGATGGAAAGCGCGTTCCGGCGGGGCCTTCGGGTTCGCCCTATCGCGGGCGCGCCGATGTGCTGCCCACGGGGCGCAATCTCTACGCCATCGACCCGCGCGCGGTGCCGAGCCGGGCCGCGCATCTCCAGGGCGTCAAGCTCGCCGAGGAACTGATCCGCCGCCATATGCAGGAGGAGGGCGATCACCTTCGCACCCTGATCGTCGATCTCTGGGGCTCGGCGACGATGCGCACGGCGGGCGAGGAATTCGCCATGGCGCTGCACCTGATCGGGGTCGAGCCGGTCTGGGACCATCGTTCCGAGCGGGTGACGGGGTTCGAGGTGATGCCGCTGATGCGCTTCGACCGGCCGCGTGTCGATGTGACGTTGCGCGTATCGGGGCTGTTCCGCGACGCCTTCCCGCATCTGGTCGCGCTGTTCGGGCAGGCGGTGCGCGCGCTCGGCCAGCGGGACGAAGCGCCGGACTGGAATCCCTATGTCGGCCAGGCGACACCGCGCGTCTATGGCCCGGCGCCGGGACGCTATGGCATCGGGCTGGACCCGAATGCGGGCTATGACGAGGCGGCGCGGATCGAGGCGGGGCAGAGCTGGCTCGCCGCCTCGTCGACCGCGCTGGACGATGGCGACCGGCGCGATGCGGAGGGGATCGCGGCGCGGGTGGCGGCGGCGCAGGCGTTCGTCCATCTCCACGACCTGCCCGAAAGCGATCTGCTGCTCGCCGCCGATTATGCCGTGCATCAGGCGGGTTTCGCGGCGGCGCGCGTGGCGTTGGGTGAGGTGGCGGCGGCGCTCTATCATCTCGACACCCGCGACCCCGCCAGCCCTAGGGCGCGGACGCTGGCCGAGGAGATCGCACGCACCGTCCATGCCCGCGCGGCCAACCCGCGCTGGGTCGAGGGGATGATGGTGCATGGTTTCCGGGGCGCGGCGGAGATCGCCGCGACGCTCGACCATCTGGGCAGCTTCGCGCATCTGGCGGAGGCCGTGCCTGCCGCGCTGATCGACCTGTATTGGGATGCGACCTTGGCGCAGGATGCCGTGCGCGACTTCATGGCGCAGGCGAACCCGGCGGCGTTGAAGGCGATGGAGGCGCGCTTTGCGGCGCTTCATGCCGCGGGGCTGTGGCGGACGCGGCGCAATTCGGTAATCGCGATGCTGGACGGCGCGGCATGAGCGGATTCGTGGTCAAGGGCTGGTGCCCCGACGCATTCCGGCCGATGATGGCGGGCGACGGGCTGCTCGTTCGCGTTCGTCCGCCGCTGGGACGGTTGACGGCGGAACAAGCCGAAGGGTTGTGCGCGGGCGCGATCCGCCACGGCAATGGCCAGATCGACCTGACGGTCCGTGCGAACCTGCAAATCCGGGGTGTGGCCGAGGCGAACTGGTCCACGCTGCTGGCGGAGTTGCAGGCGTTGGGGCTGGTCGATCCCGATCCGGTGTCGGAGGGCCGGGGGGCGATCCTTGTCAACCCGGATTGGCGTGAGGGCGACGATAGTCATGCCATCGCCAGCGAATTGCGGGCGCGGCTTGCCGAATTGCCCGAACTGCCGGGCAAGGTGGGCTTTATCATCGATGCGGGGCCGTCGCCGATAGTAACGGACGCGCCCGGGGATTTCCGTATCGAGAGAACCGCCACTGGCACCCTGGCGCTGCGTGGGGATGGGCGGTCGAGCGGTGTCGTCGTGACGCGATCCAACGCAGTCGACGCCCTGATTCGGCTGGCGCACTGGTTCAGCGAAAGCGGCGGACACGCGGCCGGGCGAATGGCGCGACACAAGGTGGTACTGCCCGACTGGGCCGAAGGTGACGCCGTACCCGCATCCGGCAAACCGATGCAGCCGGGCGCGCATCCGATCGGGGCGGTCTATGGACTGCCCTTCGGCCGGATCGACGCCGCGTCACTGGCGGCATTTGTTCGCATGCATGGTTGCGCCGTTCGCCTCACCCCTTGGCGGTTGCTGATCGCGGAAGGTATCGCCCCGGCCCCCGCCGCCGGAATGCTGCTCGCCGACAGCCCGATCCTGCATGTCGACGCCTGTGTCGGCGCGCCCGCCTGTCCGCAGGCGAGTGTCGAAACGCGTGGGTTGGCTACCCGGCTCGCACCGCTGATCGACGGCCACCTGCACGTCTCGGGTTGCGCGAAGGGCTGCGCGCGGGCACGGGCGGCGGACTGGGTGCTGACCGGGCGGGAGGGGGCTTTCGATCTGGCCAGACACGCCCGCGCCGGGGCCGCGCCCCTTCACACCGGATTGACGCCCGAGCGGGCGGTCGCGCTTCTCGGAGCCTGTTGATGCCGTACACTTACGAAACCGATGGCGCGGCGATCTATCGCCAGTCCTTCGCCATCATCCGCGCCGAGGCGGAGCTGGCGCGCTTCGATGCGGAGGAAGAGCCGGTCGCGGTGCGCATGATCCATGCCGCCGGGCTGGTGGAACTCGCGCCGGCGATCCATTTCTCGGCCGGTTTCGCGGTGGCGGGGCGGCAGGCGCTGGCGAACGGCGCGGCGATCCTGTGCGACGCGCATATGGTCAGCGAGGGGGTCACGCGCGCCCGGCTGCCTGCCGACAATCCGGTGATCTGTACGCTGCGCGATCCCGCCGTGCCCGCGCTGGCCAAGGAGATGGGCACGACCCGTTCCGCCGCCGCGCTGGAGCTGTGGCGGCCGCATCTGGCAGGCGCGCTGGTGGCGATCGGCAATGCGCCGACCGCGCTCTTCCATCTGCTGACCATGCTGGAAGACCCCGGCTGCCCACGCCCGGCGGCGATCATCGGCTGTCCGGTCGGTTTCGTCGGCGCGATGGAGTCGAAGGACGCGCTCTGGGAGGCGCAGCCCGTGCCCTGCGCCATCGTGAAGGGCCGTCCCGGCGGCAGCGCGATCACGGTGGCGGCGATCAACGCGCTGGCGAGCCGCGCCGAATGACGGGAACGGTTCATGGTGTCGGCCTGGGGCCGGGCGCGGCGGATCTGATGAGCGTCCGCGCCGATCGCCTCGTGCGCGGTGCGAAGCATGTCGCCTATTTCCGCAAGGCCGGACGGCGCGGCCATGCGCGCACCATCGTCGAGGGCATGCTCCGCGACGATGTGGTCGAATATCCGATGGACTATCCGGTCACGACCGAGATCCTGTTCACCGACCCGCGCTATAACGAGTGCATGTCGGCCTTCTACGCGCAGTGCACCGCGCATATCCTGTCGCTGGTGCAGGGCGGCGAGGATGTGGTGGTGCTGTGCGAGGGCGATCCGTTCTTCTACGGCTCGTTCATGCACCTGCACAGCCGGTTGAAGGATCATGTGCCCGTCGCGGTGGTGCCCGGCATCACCGGTATGTCGGGCGCCTGGACCGCCAGCGGCGCGCCGATCACCTGGGGCGACGATGTGCTGACCGTCGCGATGGCGACCCTGCCCGAGCCGGAGCTGACCCGTCGCATCGCCGAGACCGACGCGCTGGTCGTGATGAAGATCGGCCGCCATTTGCCCAAGCTGCGCCGCGCGATCGCGGCGGCGGGGCGGACCGAGCAGGCCTGGCTGGTCGAACATGCCGCCCAGGCCGGGGAGCGCGTGCGCCGACTGGCAGAGGTGGAGGATGCTCCCGCCCCCTATTTCTCGATCGCGCTGATCCACGGACAGGGGCGGCGGCCATGAGCGGCTGGCTGATCGTCGTCGGGCTCGGGCCGGGCGCGGAGGCGATGGTCACGCCCGAGGTATCGGCGGCGCTGGCCGAGGCGACCGATGTCGTCGGTTATATTCCTTACGTCGCGCGCGTCCCCGAGCGGCCCGGCCTGACCCGCCATGCCAGCGACAACCGGGTCGAGCGCGACCGCGCGCTCCACGCGCTGGAAATGGCGGAGGCGGGCTGCCGCGTCGTCGTCGTATCCTCGGGCGATCCGGGCGTGTTCGCGATGGCGGCGGCAATCTTCGAGCGGGTCGAGGAAGATCCTGCGCGCTGGCACGATCTCGACATCCGCGTCTTGCCCGGCATTACCGCGATGCTGGCGGCGAGCGCGCGGGCGGGCGCGCCGCTGGGCCATGATTTCTGCGCGATCAACCTCTCCGACAATCTCAAGCCGCAGGCACTGATCGAGCGGCGGCTGGCGCTGGCGGCGGAGGCGGATTTCGCCATCGCGCTCTACAATCCCCGGTCCAAAGCGCGGCCCGACGCGCTGGATGCGGCCTTTGCGCTGCTGCGTGAAACATGCGGGGACGACCGCCCGGTGCTGTTCGCCCGCGCCGTCTCGACGTCCGAGGAAGTCTTGCGCATCGTACCCCTGCCGGAAGCGCGCGGCGAGATGGCCGATATGCGCACCATCGTCATCATCGGCTCCAGCCGCACGCGGATGATCCCGCATGCCGGACGGCCGATCCTCTACACCCCCCGGACGACACCGTGATCCAGCCAGTCCAGCACGGCCGCGACGCTGTCGACCTGCGGGCGGGGCGGAATGAAGGGCCGGTCGATCATGACGACCGGCAGCCCGAGTTCTCGTGCCGCATCGAGCTTCGCCCGCGCACCGGAGCCGCCAGCATTCTTGGCGACGACTACCTGAATCCGATGTTCACGCAGCAGCGCCAGTTCGCCCGCCAGCGGGAAGGGGCCTCGGTCCACGACCAGATGGTGGCGGGGCAGCGCGGGCGGTGCGGCGGCATCGACGAAGCGCAGCAGATAGAAATGCTGCGCCGCGCTGGCGAAGTCGCCGATGGTCTGACGCCCGAGCGCCAGGAAGACGCGCGCCGGACCAGAGCCGAGTGCGGCCACCGCCTGTTCGGTATCCGCCACGCGGGTCCAGCGGTCGCCGGGCGTCTCCGCCCATTCGGACCGGGTCAGCGCGAGAAGGGGCACGCCCGCCATCTCCGTCGCCGCAATCGCATTGGCGCTGATCCGTGCAGCGAAGGGATGGGTGGCGTCGACCAGATGGGTCACGCCTTCGCGGCGCATATGGTCGGCCAGCCCCTCGATACCGCCGAACCCGCCGACCCGCGTCGGGATTGCCTGTGCTCGCGGAGCCTCGGTCCGACCCGCATAGCTCAGCACCGCACGTTCGCCGCGCGCCGCCAGCGCGGTGGCCAGGGCGCTCGCCTCGGTCGTGCCGCCGAGCAGAAGGATGTGGCGCATGGCTGACTCCCAGGCGTGGCTGACGATCGTCGGGATCGGCGAGGATGGCTGGGACGGCCTGACCGCCCCCGCGCGCGCCGCGATCCTGGCGGCCGATAGCGTGATGGGCGCGCCGCGTCACCTGTCGCTGCTGGCAGAGCAGGGCCGAGCCGAGCGGATCGTCTGGCCCGTCCCCTTTGCCGATGGCGTTCCCATGCTGCTCGAACGGAAGGCTGAGCGGGTGGTGATGCTCGCCTCGGGGGATCCCTTCTGGTTCGGGGCGGGGTCGGTCGTGACCCGCCATCTGGAGCCGGGCGAGTGGGTCGCCTATCCGGCCCCGTCCACCCTGTCGCTGGCGGCGGCGCGGCTGGGCTGGCCGGTCGAGACGATCCATAGCGTCGGTCTGCACGCGCGTCCCGTCGAGACGCTGCGTCCGTATCTGGCGCCGGGGCAGCGTATCCTGGCGCTGATGCGCGATGGCGCTTCGGTGACGGGGCTGGCCGCCTGGCTGGCCGAGCAGGGCTTCGGCGACAGCGCACTGACCGTGCTGGAGGCGCTGGGCGGTCCGCGCGAGCGGGTGCGGGCCTGCACGGCGGACGCGCTCGACTGGACCGACATCGCCCACCCGGTCGCGGTGGCGATCGAGCCTGCCGGGTCGGGCCGTGTCCTGCCGCGCGCGAGTGGCCTGGACGATGACTGGTTCGCGCATGACGGACAGATCACCAAGCGCCCCGTCCGCGCGCTGGCGCTCTCGGCGCTCGCCCCGCGACCGGGCGAGTTGCTGTGGGACATCGGCACCGGATCGGGATCGGTCGCGATCGAATGGCTGCTGAGCGACCCGACCACTCGCGCCATCGGTTTCGAGCGGGATCCCGCGCGCCTCGCCCGCGCCGCCGACAATGCCGCGCGGCTGGGCCTGACCCGGCTGGACCTGATCGAGGGTGATGCGGTTTCGGAGTTGGCCGAGCGTCCGCACCCCGATGCGGTGTTCGTCGGCGGCGGCTTGTCGCGACCACTGGTCGAGGCGCTGCGGACGCTGCCGCGCTGTCGCCTGGTCGCGCACGCCGTCACGCTGGAGACCGAGATGCTGCTGGCCGAATGCCATGCCCGTTATGGCGGGGAGTTGCTGCGCATCGAACTGGCGCGCGCACGTCCGCTCGGCACCAAGCGGGGGTGGAAGGCGAGCTATCCCATCATTCAGTGGCGGGTCGCATGGTGATCGCCGGGTTCGGATGCCGGGGGGAGGCGACCTCCGAGTCCTTCCGCAGCGCGCTGGCCGCCACCGGCATGCGCCCCGATGCGCTGGCCGTGCCCGCTGACCGGGCCGGGGTGATCGCGCCCTTTGCCGAGGCCGAGGGGCTGGCCGTCCACCCCGTCGCCGCCGATCTGCTGTCAGGCATCGACACCCCGACCCGCTCGGCCGTCAGTTTGGCCGCGCGCGGGGTCGGCAGCGTCGCCGAAGCCGTCGCGCTTGCCGCCGCCGGGCCGGGCGCGCGGATCGTCGGCCTGCGTGTAATTTCCTCCGACCGCATGGCGACCTGCGCCATCGCCCAGGGACATTGAGATGACCGTTCACTTCATCGGCGCCGGACCCGGCGCCCCCGACCTGCTGACCCTGCGGGGCCGCGATCTGATCGCCGCCTGCCCGGTCTGCCTCTATGCCGGATCGCTGGTGCCGGAGGCGGTGCTGGCGCATTGCCCGCCGGATGCAAAAATCGTGAACACCGCGCCGATGACGCTCGACGAGATCATGGCCGAGATTGCGGAAGCCCATGCCAAGGGCCAGGACGTGGCCCGGCTCCATTCGGGCGACCTGTCGGTCTGGTCGGCGATGGGTGAGCAGGTGCGGCGTTTGCGCGAACTGGGCATCCCCGTCTCGGTGACGCCGGGCGTGCCGTCCTTCGCAGCGGCGGCTGCGGTGTTGGAGAGCGAACTGACCCTCCCCGGCATCGCGCAATCGGTGATCCTGACCCGCACCCCCGGCCGCGCCAGCGCCATGCCGGAGGGCGAATCGCTGACCGCCTTCGCCGCGACCGGCGCGACGCTGGCCATCCATCTGTCGATCCACAATCTGGACAAGGTGGTGGCCGACCTGACCCCGCATTATGGCGCGGACTGCCCGGTCGCGATTGTCTGGCGCGCCAGCTGGCCCGAGCAGCGTATCGTCCGCGCGACACTCGCCACTATCGCGGAGGCCGCCGCCGATGGGCCGGAGCGGACCGCGCTGATTCTGGTCGGCCGGGTGCTCGATCAGAGCGATTTTGCCGAGAGCCGCTTATATGCGGAGGGCTATGACCGCCGCTATCGTCCTGGGAACAGCGTAGAATGACGCCGGGTCTGATGATCGCCGCGCCCGCCTCGGGCACGGGCAAGACGACGGTGATGCTGGGCCTGCTCCGCGCGTTTCGCGATGCGGGGCTGGCCGTGCAGCCGTTCAAGAGCGGCCCCGACTATATCGACCCCG